>Ga0316222_1000055_pt1 | contig 188366 bp, 183 predicted proteins | sample TBH18011metaG_FD_206008 | JGI IMG/M metagenome (GOLD analysis project Ga0316222, IMG submission 206008) | Freshwater microbial communities from Trout Bog Lake, Wisconsin, USA - TBH18011 | ecosystem: Environmental > Aquatic > Freshwater > Lake > Hypolimnion/Profundal zone | place: USA...
TGGCTTCTAACGCCACACGGGCCTTGAATTCAGCCGTGTGCCGCTTGCGCGTGACCTTGCCCATATCCCGTCCTCAAACTGGTCGGGATTAGCTTAACAAACTGTCCGAATTTCCGGGACCACCTCTCTGATCTCGTTTGGCGCGATGATATCATATTATGAGTTGGTCAAGTTTGTCGGCGGCGCCGGTTTCCCGGCGGGTTCGAACGTGGCAATGATGGCGTGGGCGTGGCTGTCTGGTTTCGTTTATTTTCGCAGCCAGACAATCGTCAATTTCCTGTTCATGTTGTTGCTGCCGTTGTTGATGTTCGATATTTTTCTACCGCTGCAGTTTGCGGATTTTGTGATCATTATATCGGCGTTTGCGGTGTTGTTTGCCAAAGCCATTCGGATTGAAAGTGTTGCGGTGAATCGCGCACTCAATTTTCTCGGGAACGCATCCTACCCGCTTTATCTTCTTCATGGTCCCATGTTGTATTTTGCCGTAACCAGCACCCCCATCCATAATGGAAATGCCCTTATTTTCATTATCATTGCACTGGTTTTGTTCGGCTATTACCTGACCTCGGCGCTCTACACCCTGATGAGGAATCTCCTGGAGCAAAAAGTAGCCGGTATGGCCACGTAGGATAGCCAAACACGGGGGCCGAGACCGGCGAATTCGATGTGCTGGATGAAGCCCTCGGACGGCGGGCGAGAGCCGGACCGGCGGCGGACAATACGCCCGAGGCCGGTCCGGCATAAGTCCGGTTTAGCTACCGCAAAATTTCGCGAGCACCGTCCCACAAGGTTCGGGTCACCTCACCGGCGGGTCGCACAGACGCAAGCCTGGCGGATTGTCCGGCCCAGGCCTGCATCCGGTCGATATCACCCGCCTTGGTCGCGGCGTCGCGCATCGACTGCGTCAGCGCGCGCTGCACAGGATATGGCGCAGGAACAGGCGCTTCCTCTGCGTTCGCCGCCCGCGCGTAGGCCGTCGCCACGCTGCGACCCGCTCGGCCCGAAAACGCCCTGGTGACCACGGTTTCCTCCGGCTGGCTACGCCCGATCGCATCGGCCCACACCGGGGACAGTTTGGCCTCGGGAGTTCGCAGGAAGCCGGTGCCGATCTGAACGGCCGACGCCCCCAGAGTCAGGGCCGCCGCAACACCGCGGGCATCGGCGATGCCGCCGGTGGCGATAACCGGAACTTTTACCGCGTCGGCAATGGCGGGCAGCAGGGCGAACAGGCCGACCATGGACGATTCCGCCTTGGCCGGATCGAAGGCGCCCCGGTGGCCGCCCGCCTCCATTCCTTGCGCGACAATGGCGTCGGCGCCCGCCGCTTCGGCTTCCAGAGCCTCCCGCACGGTTGTGACGGTTGCGAACCAGCGGATGCCGCGCGCCTTCATCGCCGCGACAAATGCCGGCGGATAGACCCCCATGATGGAGGAAATCACCGAAGGGCCGGCTTCCAGCATCGCCTCGCACTGGGCCACGAAATCCGGCGGCGTGGAGTTGGCGGCCTCCTCCGGCACCTCGGATCCCCAGGTGGCAAGGAAGCGGCGCACGGCGGCCTCGGCGTCGGGGTCGCGGGTCGCGGGCGCATCGGGAATCCACAGATTGAGCTGGAAGCCGCCGTTGGTGCCGGCGCGGACTTCTGACGCCCAGGCCTTGATCGCGGCGGGCTGCATCAGCAGTCCACCGCACGCACCCAGGCCGCCGGCACTGGCAACAGCGATCGACAAGGACGCCGGGCACGCGCCCGCCATGGGTGCGAGCAGGATGGGAATTCGCAGGTCGTACGCGGTGCAGAATGCCTCGGCGCGAGCCAGGGCGGGATGCGGTGTCGGCATGGTCGGATCTCCTGTGGTGAGGAGACTACCGCGCACCGTTATCGGGCGATAATGGTTTAATCAGATCGGAGCTATCGCCGAAATCGGCCAGGTCTCTCTCACATGCGGACGCTCAGCAGCTTCGGTTCCCCCATTCTGAACCAGGCTTTGATGATCTTGGCGTCCGCGTCTTCGTAGATCGCCACGACATCGACCTCTCCCGGCCCGTCGGGGAATGTGCGGGAGACGGTTTCCTGGTCCACCACCATACTGCCGATGACAATGCGGTTGATGAGGGTCCCGAACAGATTGGGTTCGGTAAACCGGACGATATGGCGCTGCCGGATGGCGTCGGCACCGGAGGCGAGCAGGGTGTCCGGAAATGCGTAATACTGGCAGTCATCGGCCCAATACCGCATAAACGCGTCGATATCGCGCGCGTTGTACGCATCCAGTTGGGCTCGGATAACGGCCCCGGGACTCGTTTGCATGCAGCGATCCTTGGTCAGCGGTCGTGCTTCTATCGTGGCGAAGGCAAAAAGTCATCGGTGCGGTAATTTCTTTATGTCGGCGCCGAAACACCCCATATGGGGCGGATGTTGCCCGATACCTTCCGCACGTCCCGGCTGTTTCTGCGTCCGATCGCCATGGCGGACGCAGGGCCGATCTTCGACGCCTACTCCGCCGATCCGAGTGTCGCGAATTTCCTGATCTGGCGGCCGAACCGCACCCGCCGCGACATCGAATCCTATATTCGCGCGTGCCTGGAAACGCCGAAGCACCGGGCAAGGACCTATGTGATCCAGGGGCGCAAGGACAGCATGATCCGCGGCGGCATGGACCTGCGCCAGGCCGACCGCCACCGGCTGGAATTCGGCTATGTATTGTCGCGTGCATTTTGGGGCCACGGCCTGATGACCGAGGCACTCACCGAAATCGTGCGATGGGGCCTGGAACAACCCGCCATCTTCCGCATCGGCGCCGTCTGCGACGCCGACAACACCGCATCTGCCCGTGTGATGGAAAAATCGGGTCTGGTACTAGAAGGTTTGCTGCGGCGCTATTTGATCCACCCTGGCATGGGCAAAGAACCTCGCGACTGCCTGAGTTACGCACGCGTTAAGTAACCAGTGCCTTGGACATCGGATAGCCGCCGGCCGTGCCGAATTTGCAGGCCGGCGGTCCGTCCTCAGCATAGCCGAGACCAAGGTAAAAGTGCCGAGCGGTTTCGGTGCTGGAGAGATGACACAGGACGTTGCCAAGGTATTTGGCCCGATCTTCCAGCGCACCGATCAATGTTCGGCTGACGCCACGAAATCGGGCGTCCGGGGAGACATAGTTCAAGGTGATCTCCCCCGCGTCCGTGACCGACCCGACACCGAGAACAGTGCTGTCTTCGACCGCCAGCAGCATCGCGGTGCCAGGCTTCCCGATCCAGGAGGCAACGATCTCAGGGGTCTTGTTTGCCAGCCACTGTGCCAGGATATCCGGGTCGTTACGATGATCGGGGCCACAGAGTTCGATGATCGATCGCCTGAGCACCTGGCAGGCGGGTCGTGCGTCGCCGATGACGGCCGGTCGGATGTCCATGGCGCTGGTCTCCGCTGTTGGCCGATGATGCCAGCTTCGAAGGCTCGCGGCGAGGGGGTCTAGATCCTGACGGTTCCGGCCGGTGCGGCATTGCTGGCCAGTGCGCGGGCATAGGCCGGCCGCGCCGTGACGCGCTTATTATACGACATGACCCGATCACCGACCGGCACCCTATAGCGAACCGCCCAGGTCACGCATGTGGACAGCAGAAGATCGGCGGCGGTGAAACGATCGCCCAGGATGTATTCACCGCCCTCCCCCAGCGCACGTCCGACCGACCGCATCTGCTTCTGGAAATAGGTCGCCGCGGCGTCGTTGGCAGACGGCGCCTCGCCGTAGATGTGGCTAAGATCGCCATGCCTTCGCATCACATACAGTGACGTCGCATCCAGTTCGCTGATCACGAAGAAGCACCATTCCAGGCACCGCGCCCGCCCCCGTGCATCAGCCGGGAATAACGAATTGCCCGGTTGCCCGTAAGCATCCGAAAGATACGTAACGATTGCCGCGCTCTCGGTCAGCACCAGATCGCCATCCTGGAGCACCGGGACCTTTTGACGGGCATTCAGTTCGGTAAATTCCGCCGTTTGCGTCTCACCCGTCCTGGGCAGGATCGGCCGGGTTTCGTACTGCAAGCCCAGTTCGTGCAACGCCCAGTGTGGTCTGATAGTGCGGCTGGTGCCGACGCCCCACAAGATCAATCCCGGCATGATCTCGCCGCCCCGGAGGTCTTCATCGCCTCTATGTCCATTGCGGAATAGCCAATTTCAGCCAGAACCGCGTCGGTGTGCTGACCGATCCGTGGCGCGGGGCCGCCGATCCCGGCCGGAGTCACGTCGAACCGCGCCGCCGGCCGAGGCTGCCGCACCGTCCCCAGCCCCGGTTGCTCGTGCAATTCAATCAGTTCATTGGCGACGACCTGAACGTTGTCCATCACCTCCGCACGCCGCAGCACCGGCGCACAGGGAACGTCCGCCGCGTCGAGGCGGTCCAGCCAATCCTGGCTGTGCCCGGCAGCCAAAATCTCGCCGACCAGTCGGATTCGTTCCGCCGCGTTCAAGGACCGGCCCGACGGTGTCTTGAACCGTGGATCGTCGATCCATTCCGGCCGCCCGATCACGCCGCATAGCCCCTGCCATTCCGAATCCGACAGCGAACCGACGGTGATGTACCCATCCAACGTCTGGAAAATCAGGTCGGGCCGAGGTGCCGGCTGCGGCGCGTTCTCTCGACCCACCACGGTGTATTGCGTCATCGCCTCCGGCCACAGGAACGCCACCATCGTATCCAGCATCGACAGCCGGATATGCTGCCCCTGCCCCGTCCGCCCCCGCGCCACAAGCGCCGCGCAGACCGCCTGAGCCGCATACACCGCCGTCGTCTTGTCCGCCACGATGGTGCGAATCATCATCGGCCGCCCGGTTTCCTGATCCGCCTGCACGTCCGCAAAGCCGGACAGCGACTGAATGATCGGGTCATAGACTCGTTTCCTGACGTAGGGTCCGGTGTCGCCGACGCCCGAAATCGAGACATAAACCAACCCCGGATTGAGCACCCGCATCGCCGGTTCGCCCAACCCCAGCCGCTCCATCAGTCCCGGCCGAAAGTTCTGCACCAGCACGTCGGCCCCCGCGATCAGCCGTCTCAGCGCCTCCAGTCCCGCCGGTTGTTTCAGGTCCAGCGCGACGGATCGCTTGCCGCGATTGGATGAAACGAACATCGCGGTAAATTCCCCGCCGCCGGCCATACGCCGGGCGATATCCCCGCCGGGAGGCTCGATCTTGATGACGTCGGCACCCTGGTCAGCCAGGATCATCGTGCAGACCGGTCCCGAAATGACCGTGGTCAGGTCGATGACGCGAATGCCATCCAGCGGTCCCGGCATCACCAGGTCTCCGACCATGGCCGCAGATCCAGTTCATGCGTCCACGCGTCGCGCGGTTGGGCGTGCAGCATCCAGTAATTCTCCGCGATCGACTCCGGGTTCAGGATGCCGTCCGCTGCCTTGCGTGCCTCATAACGTTCCCCGGCCCGCTGTTTGGTGAAATCGGTATCGATAGCGCCATCCACCACGATATGCGCCACATGAATCCCCTGCGGCCCGAGTTCCCGAGCCATGCTTTGCGCGAGGGCCCGAAGGGCGGCTTTACCGCCGGCGAAGGCCGCGTAACCGGCGCCGCCGCGCACGCTGGCGGTGGCGCCGGTGAACAGGATCGTGCCCCGCCCGCGCGGCACCATCACGTTGGCAGCCGCGCGTCCGGCGAAGAAGCCGGCCAGGGCGCACATTTCCCAGACCTTTGTATAGACGCGCGTGGTGGTTTCGCGGATCGGGAAGCGCACGTTGCCGCCGACATTGAACGAAACGACCTCGATGGGGCCAATCTCGCGTTCGATGGTTTCGAACAGTTCGGCGACATCCTCCTCACGCCTTGCGTCGCTGCCAAACGCTCGGGCCTGGCCGCCGTCGACTTCGATGCGCGCCACCAACGGCGCCAGTTTGTCGCCATGACGGCGGGTGACACAGACGAAAAAGCCCTCGCGGGCAAAGCGGCGGGCGACAGCGCCGCCGGTGGAGTCACCCGCCCCGATGACCAGCGCGACCTTGATTTCCGGCATGAACGATGTCTCCCGATCGCAGCTTCAGTTCTTACCCGCGTAACTCTTCGCCATGCCCTCGCCGGGTTCCGCCTGAGGTCCGAACGGCATGATCGGATACCGCAATCCGGCCTTGGCCAGCCCCTGCAACCCGGTCACCGCGCGCAGCAAATCCTCGGGCGGACACGCCATCAGCATCTCGTCGTCCGCCACACCACCGTAACGGCGTTCCGCGTAACACGGGATGGAAAGACTGACCTTCTTGTTCTTCAACGCGCTGCCCCAGCTATCGGCGCAGGCGCTTTCGCCGGTGATGCTGAAATCGTAACGCTGGTAGTTGCGCCATTGCAGCCCATTGATGAACAGGATCATCTGCGCCGGATTGCCGTAGAACAGGCACACATCCGGCGGGCTCAACCGCCCCGTCCGTAACGGGGAAATGGCCAACCCGTGGTATGTGCCGGGCGTCACCCGAGGCATCTGCGCCTGGTGTGCCGCCGACGCCTCCCTGTTTTCGAACCAAACCCCCTCCATCTTGCGGCCGGAGGTGTAGATTTCGCCCGGAGCATCCAGCCCGATCACGCTGCTGCAACTGGAAAACGGCGGCACATTCTCGGTCGTGATCCCCAGGGTGAATCCCGCCATTCGGGACTGCGTCACCAACTGGCATGTCGAAAATGTCTTACCTTTGGCGGGCCGGCGCAGCCCGGGGACTGCCTCCATCTCCGCCACGTCGCCGAACAGCTTCATGCCGATCGGAAACGTGCGCAGGCGCAGCAACTGGTTCAACTGCTCGCCGAGGTCCGCGATCGCGGCACCATCCAGGACTTCGTTCATCGCTATGTTCCTCCTGCGCGCATGCTGGCATGCAATGCGCCGGACGGAAATACTCACGACCGACAACGATCTCCAGCAACCAATATTGCTGCTCAGCTCCCGTGCCGAGCGTGCGGCCGCCCGAACGTCCGCGCGAACCGGCACAATCCGGCCTGTTGCTGCTGCCAGTAACTGCCGGTCGCCAAAGCTTCCTCGCCCGACGGATCGCCCGTCCGGACATAGTCGCGCCCAAAATCGGCTGTCCGGAACAGCATGTCCCACCAGGGCAGCACCGCGCCATAATTGCAGCTTCTGTCCCCTGCTCCTCTGATCCCGTGATGGGCGCGGTGAAACCGTGGGGAGATCAGCAACCGATCCCCCAGCCAACCGAACGACAGCCGCACATTGGCGTGCGACAGGGACTCCAGGAACCGCAGCGTCAACACCAGCAGCGGGAATTGCAGCGGAGGCACGCCGATCAGCAGCGCGATCACGCCGAACCAGACAAACGCGATCACGTCGTCCAGCAGATGGTTCCGGTCATCCGACCAGAACGTCATCTGCCGCTGCGCGTGATGCAACGAATGCAGTGCCCACCACCACCGGAATTGATGCGCCAACCAGTGCCGCCAGTAATCGGCGAAATCCAGGATGATCGCGTACAGAACAAACGTGACCATCTGCTGCCCCAGCAGCACCGGAAACAACCCCTCCAGCGTCGGCGGGACCCAGCCCTGGTCCGTCATCCAACCGCTGACAAAAACCTGCGCCCGATAGAACAACACATACGTAAACAGCGGCAGCACACCGACACGCGACAAGACTGTATAGGCGACATCGACCCAAACGGCCTTGTTATCGGGCCACCGCTCCACCGGACGCCAATGTTCCAATGGCAGGCAGACGGCGAATGTCACCGCCACCTGAGCGACGCCGTACAAAGCGAACAAGATCCAACTGTAGGAAACATCCTCCCAGTTCATCAGGCCGAACCGGTAGAGCATCGGAATCAGCAGATGCTCCTCCAGCCACCCCGCGCTCAGGTCGAACGGATCGCCCATCAGCGGCTCGACACCACCGAGGGTGACGGCGCCTTGGGGTTCAGGAACAAGCCGTGCGGTGAGCGCCCCACATTGATGGATTCGAATGCACCGGTTACCGGGTCCAAAATCGCAACCTTTTCGGCAAAGCGGCGCGTGATCCAGATCTTGCCACCCGGCGCGAAATCCATGTCATCCGGCCCTCCCGGAATCGCGTAGCTACGGATCACTTTCAACGTCGCGGCGTCCACTGACACCGTCGTACCCCCGGCTCGATTATTGACCCAAAGAATCTTCCTATCAGGCGACAGGAACAGGTTATGCGCGCCCTGCCCCGTGACGACATGCTCCAGCACCTTGCCGTTCGCCGGATCGACCACCGCAATGAAGTCGGTGCCCATATCGGCCACCAGCACTTTACCATTCAGCCACAGCACACCGGCCGGAGTCTTGCCAATGGGAACAGTCCATTTCTCGGTCATCGTGCGCAGATCGAACGCAACCAGCTTGTCGCTATCCTGCAAACTCACAAAGACCGTCGATGAATCCGGCGAATACGTCAAATGACTCGGCGTCGCAACAACCGGAAAACGCTTCAGCAGCTTCATGCTGGCAGCGTCATAAACATCCACCTGATTGCGCAACAACCCGTTTACCGTCAGCAGCTTGCCGTCCGGGCTGAACTGGAATTGATACGGATCGGCCACAGGCATGCGCTTCTGCACCTCTCCCGTATTGGGATCGAGGAACATCATCTGATTACCGGCAGTGTCGCCGACCATCAGGCTATGCCCGTCCGGGGTCAGGATCAGGTGATGCGGCTCCCGCAACGTCGGGATGCGGCTGACCTCCTTCAGGGTCGCCATATCAACGACGCTGATCGATGGCCCGCGGGAGTTCACGATGAAGGCAATCCCCCCCGCCCAGGCAGGTGAGGCAACCGTCAGAAAACACAACAGAAAAAGACGCCGCATGACCAAGTTAACTCCGGCTTGATGGCGCCGTTTCCTACGCCTGCAATCCCGAATCGGGCAAGGCTAATCGCCGCGGCCTCTGGCAAACACGGCGGTCGCGAATGCGAACAAGACGCAGGCGGGGGTGGAGATCAGCACGTTATCGGTAAAGGCATGACCGGCCAGCGCCATGAACGCCAGCCGCATAATGCGGCGGTCTGACGGGCGCAGGTCGCGTGTATGGACAATCACCCACGCCACGAACAACCCGACCAACAGAGTTCCACCGAACACACCGCCCTCGACTTCGATGCGCAGGTATTCGTTATGCGCTGCCCAGGTGTGCAGCATCCGCGCGATCCGCCCGTCCGACGGGATCACCGCGTTACCAGCGCCAACGCCCCAGCCGAACCAGGGCGATCCGGTCGCGGCGTCTTCAAACCACGGCCACAGCAGGCTGCGCCCGCTCAGGTTGCCGGTTTCGTTCAGGACGACGTTGAACAACCGGACATCCTCCAAATTGCCCGCCAAAAGTGCCAGCAGCGGCACGACAGCCAACACGGCCAACACCAGCATGATCCGGTCCCGCACGGCGAACACGGTGGAGCGTAGCGTCAGCAGGCTAATGCCGGTCACCGCCACGGCGAACGCCACCGGCGCCCGCGCGCCCGTCAAAATCAGGATCACGCTGTTGACGATCAGCAGCCAGAAATCACCGCGCCGTCCCTCCCGGTATAACTGGATCAGGCAGGCATAGATCGCTGGCAGGCAAACCCCGGCCAAAAACGCGGGATGTCCGAGGCCGGCTAACCGAGCGCCGCCACTCTCGACGAACAGGGGGCGCAGGCCGGAGAGGGCCAGGGGAACGCTCGCCACCACCGCCACCAGCGGGCACCATTGGGTGGCGCGGATCATGGCATTGGCCCAGGACCGTGGCACCCGAGAAAAACAGAATACGAACGGGGCGGCGGACCCGACCGTTGATCGCAGGCTGTCCATGGTGGTTAACCCTGGATACAGGCCGTGAACCCAGCCCGCCCCGAACATCGCCGGGAACGCCCATACAGGACACAGCAGGTCCGGTTTCAGCCCGAACCGGATCATACACACAATCCCGAGACCGATCTCGATCCCTTTGATCACCGCGATGGCCGGTTGGTAGGTTTCATCGCCCGCGAGGTCGTGCAGCGTCATTTCCAGGCTCATACCGGTCACCAGAAGCCAGGCGACGCAGAAACAAGTCGGAAACCGCACCGCCAGGAACGCGATGCCGGCGACGACGGCGGTTGCCAGAACCAAGCCGAACAGCGGTGGCGAGACGATGCCGGCCGCCATCACGACCGAGGCAACGGCAAGAATGGGGATGTCCGGGCGGTGCAAAACGGAACGCATACACGCCAGTGTGCCCGCAAAAGATGAACAAACCCTTAACGGCTCGGTTCGCATTTCGCCCAAAATCGCGATAGACTGGGGAAAACGAGGGGAAACATCATGAAAATCATCGCCACCGGCCTGCGCTTCCCGGAGGGTCCGGTCGCCATGCGGGACGGCTCCGTTGTGCTGGTCGAAATCGAGCGCCAGACCGTCACGCGCGTTCATCCCGATGGCCGCACCGAGGTCGTGGCCCATACCGGAGGCGGCCCGAACGGGCTGGCGGTCGGACCGGATGGCGCGTTCTACGTCTGCAACAACGGCGGGTTCCAGTGGCGCACCGAAATGAACATGCTGCGGCCCGTCGGGCCGGCATCGGATTACACCGGCGGCCGGATAGAGCGGGTCGATCCCGTTTCAGGGGCCGTCTCGGTGTTCTACGATCATTGCGGCCCGCACAAACTACTGGGTCCCAACGATATCGTGTTCGATGGACTCGGCGGCTTCTACTTCACCGACCTCGGCAAGGCGCGCACCCGTGACCGCGACTGGGGCGGCGTGTATTACGCGCTGGCCGACGGATCGCACATTACCGAGGTCGTACATCCGATCCTGACGCCCAACGGCATCGGCCTGTCGCCCGATGGCAAGACCCTCTACGTCGCCGAAACCGAAACCGCCCGCCTGTGGGCATTCGACATTCTGTCTCCCGGCGTGTTGAGCAAGGCGCCGTTTCCGTCCCCGCATGGGGGCCGGCTGATGGTGGGGCTGGGAGGATTTCAGCGCTTTGACAGCCTCGCGGTCGATGCTGCAGGCAATGTATGCGTGGCCACGCTGGTAAACGGTTCGGTCAGCGTGGTGGCGCCGGAGGGCAGACTGAAGCGGCAAATCCCAATGCCCGACATGTTCTGCACCAATATTTGCTTCGGCGGCCCCGAACTTCGAACCGCTTACATGACACTGTCCGGAACCGGCCAGCTTGTTTCGATGCCGTGGGACGGCCCGGGCCTGCGATTGGCGTATGAGGCCTGATGCTGACTGTAAAATGGGCGTGACAAGCCAATAATGTCACGCCGTCCGGACTGCCCCGGTTCGGAAACTCCTGCTACGAAGCTAGATCTACGGCCGGGTTGCTTCTGGCCACTACTGTCCGGTTCGTTACCGCGATTGCGGCGGCCCGGGGCTGTATTGAATTCGTTTCTAACGTAAAGGGGATTTCGATGAGCGGATTTTTCGGCCAGATACTGCAAGGCGTCATGGGCGGCGGGCAACAGGGACAAGCCTCGCCGATCGCCGGCATCCTGCAACAGGTGCTCGCCGTGCAGGATGGTGACAAGCAAGGCGTGGCAGCGATCATTTCAAAATTCCAGTCCGCCGGGCTTGATCAGCACGTGCAGTCCTGGGTCGGCACCGGCCAGAATGCGCCCTTGACCGGCGATCAGGTCGGGCAAGCATTCCAACCCGACCAGATAGAGGCGTGGGCGAAGCAGGCCGGAACGACTCCGGACGCGCTGAAGGACGTGCTGGCGCAAGCCCTTCCGCATGTCGTCGATCACCTGACCCCAGGTGGAGCCGTTCCGGCCGAATCGTCACAAATGCCAGACCTCGCCGGCCTGCTGTCGCGGTTCATGGGCGGTGCACGGCCCGCCTGACCAACGCGGCTACCCCATCAAAAAGGGCATCACGGCGTCCAGAAACCGCTCCGGTGCCTGTAGTTGTGGGACATGGGCAAGGCCCTCCAGGATCGTCAACGTCGCCTTTGGCAGACCGGCCACGACCTCGCGCGACATTGGCAGCGGCGTGGCCTCGTCCTGTTCACCGACCACGGCGAGCACCGGGATGCGCACGTCCGCGAGCGCCGGGCGTAAGTCGAGCGCTGCCAGCGCCTCGCACGCCGCGATTATCACAGCCGGATCGGAATCGAGAAAAATCCGGCGGCGTTCGGCGACCAGATCGGGGTTCGCGGCGTAGAAATCGGCAGCGAACAGGCGGCGCATCGCGATATCGGCGATGCCTTCCAGTCCCTTGGCGGTCGCACCGCGCGCCATGCCGCGGAACGCTTCGCGGCCGGGTTCGGAAAAGGCGGCGCCGGCATCGGCGAGCACGAGGCGTTCCGCCAGGCCGGAGTGACGGATCACCGCCAGAAGTGCGACAAAGCCACCGTAGCCATTCCCGAGCAGACGTACGGGTTGGCCGTTCGCGAAGTCGCGAATTGCGGCGGCGACACGGTCTGCAACGCCGGTCAGACCTCCGTCCACGGCGGGTGACCGGCCAAAGCCGGGCAGCGCGGGCAGCATGACCTGGAACCGGTCTGCCAATGAACCGGCCACCCGGTCGAAGCTGGACCGGTCGGCTAGCAGTGAATGCAGCAGCACCAGCGGCGGCCCCTCGCCGGTTACGCGGGCCTCGACCATTCCGTCGGCAAACATCCTGTCCATTGTGCGTCCTTGACGTGATATATCACGACCGCCATCATACCGCCCAACGGGAAAGGGGCAACCAGGGATGCTGTTGCGGGACAATGTCTATGACGCGCTCCGCAGCGCGATCCTGACCTGTGAGCTGCCACCCGGCCAGGAACTGCGGGAACAAGACCTCGCCGCGCAATACGCTGTCAGCCGGTCACCGGTGCGCGACGCGTTGTTGCGGTTGGAGGGTGAGCGCCTGGTGACCGTCCTGCCTCGCCAGGGATATCGGGTAAACGCCGTCTCCGCCGCCGACGCGCGTGATATCTTTGGATTGCGGCTGGTGATCGAGCCGGCCTGTGCGGCCGCCGCCGCCAGTTCCGCGATCGATGCTCGAACGCTGGATACGTTTCGCGGTTTCACCGGAAATGCCAGCGATTTCATCGACTACAACAGAAGGTTTCACGCCGCGCTGGCGACTCTGTCCGGCAACGCACGCATGGCGGCGGTGGCGCGTGATCTCGTCGATCAGTCCGATCGGCTGGTGCGCGTCAGTTTGCTCGCCCTGGGTGACCGCCAGCGGGATCGCCTGGTCGCCGAACATGAAACGATCATCGACGCGATCCAGGCCGGCGATGCCACGCGAGCGGAAACCGCCGCACGCCACCATGTCGCCGACGCAAGGACACGCGTCCTCGCCGGCCTTAACAATAAAAGGGAAGTAACACCATGACCTCGGTTAACGCAGGGGCTCGGTTAGATCGCCTGCCAATCTCGGCTTTTCATCGCAAGGTCTTTACGCTCGTTGCGATCGGGATGTTCTTCGACGGGTTTGATATTTACATCGCCGGAACCGTTCTCGGGACGACATTAAAGTCCGGATTCTCGACGATGGGGCAGAACGCCGCCTTCGTTTCGATGACGTTTGTCGGCATGATGCTGGGCAGTTTCTTTACCGGCTTCCTCGGTGACCGGTTCGGACGGCGGTTCACCTATCAGGCGAATTTGGCGCTGTTCGGCCTGGCCTCGCTGGCGGCGGCCTTCGCACCGAACATGACCGTGCTGATCGGATTGCGCTTCCTGATGGGCGTCGGTCTGGGGGCGGAAAACGTCGTCGGATACTCAACCCTCACCGAGTTCGCGCCCGCCGCCAGCCGCGGCCGCTGGCTCGGTTTTCTGGCGGTCGTTGTGGTTACCGGATTGCCGGTGGCCGTGTTGATCAGCACCGTCATGATACCGGCCTTCGGCTGGCGCAGCATGTTCGTGCTGGGCGGCATCGGCGCACTGGTTGTCTGGTGGATTCGCAAAGCGCTGCCCGAAAGCCCCCGTTGGCTGGAATCGGTCGGCCGCAACGCCGAAGCCGAGGCCTTATTGCAAAAGATCGAAGCGTCCATCCCCGGCAAGCTGGCGCCCGTCCTCGCCTCCGGTCCCGCACCGTCGCGGGCTTTGGCGACATTGTTCGCCCCGCCGCTGGCATCGCGCATGGTGCTGGGATGTACCGCGTTGATCGTGATCAACACGCTGATTTACGGGTTCATCACCTGGCTGCCGTCGTTCTTCGTCAAGCAAGGCCTGTCCATCGCGACGTCGTTCAACTTCACCCTGATCATGTCGCTGGGCGCGCCGGTCGGGTCCGCGATCGGGGCGCTGACGGCGGATCGTTGGGGACGCAAACCAACGCTGATCGGGGCATCGTGCATCGCCATCGTGTTCGGCGCCATCTATCCGTTTGTGACTGATCCGGTTTGGTTGCCGCTGGTGGGAATCGCGCTGACAATCCCGATGTACGTGCTGGTGGCGCTGCTGTTCGGCATCTACATCCCCGAATTGTTCCCGACCGAGGTGCGCCTGCGGGCCTCCGGTATCTGCAACACATTCGGGCGCGGAGCGACGATCGTGACGCCATTCCTGGTAGTCAAACTGTTCACCGATTTCGGCGTTTTCGGTGTTCTGGCCATGATGATCGGGTTGCTGTTCGTGCTGATCCTGACGGTCGCCGGTCTGGGGATCGAACCGCGCCGCCGCAGCCTGGAAGAACTCGGCGGTGGAACATCGGCGGAAGCCGCCCCGATCCCCGCGCTCGCTCGATAAGGGTTGCCAGATGAACACGACGGGATTGCCGCAGGCGGAAACCGAGCGGCTGAGGAAATTGCGCGGTTTGGGCCGTTATACGGCGGATGAGCGGTTCGAGGGGGCGGCGTTCGCGGCGTTCGTTCGCAGCCCGCACGCCCATGCCAGGGTCGTTTCGATCGATAACACAGACGCGGCCGCGATGCCCGGCGTCGTGCGGGTGCTGACCGGGCAGGATTGCGCCGGTCTTGGCAACTTTCCGGTTATTGACCGTATCGGAAAAGGTCTGATCATCCCGTTCCGGCCGGTTCTGGCCGCGGATATCGTGCGCCATCCGGGCGAGGCGGTGGCCTGCGTGATCGCCGACACGCAGGCGCAGGCGCTGGACGCGGCGGAGGCGGTGTTTGTCGAGTACGAGTCACTGCCGGCGGCGATCGGTCTGGCCGACGACGCACCCTTGGTTTACCCGACCGGCAACGTCGCGTTGACCCATGTCGCGGGAGACGCCGAGGCGGTGAAGGCCGCGATGGAAGCTGCCGCGATGGTGATCGAAACGGAGATTTTTCTGCCCCGTCTGGCTCCGGTGACAATGGAGCCAAGAGCCGCTGCGGCCTGGTGGGACGCTGAAGCCGGCGTCTATGTAATCCGAGCGCCGCATCAGGGCGTGAATGAGATGCGGCGCGATTTCGCGGCCGTGTTCGGGCTGCCGGCGGATCGTTTCCGGGTGCTGGGCGGTGAGGTTGGCGGCGGCTTCGGTCCTCGGAATATTGCCTATCCGGAGTATGCCGCCGTCATGCTGGCGGCGCGCCTGACCGGCCGTCCGGTAGCCTGGCATGGCACGCGCAGCGAATCGTTTCTGACCGATATCCAGGGCCGCGGTGTGCGGGTGCGCGGACGGTTGGCGGTGGACGAGGCCGGACGTTTCACTGCCTTGTCGATGTCATACGATGCCGACCTCGGTGCCTACATCACACCTGTTTCGGTGTTCGCCAACATCAACAATCCGTTGCAGTCTTTGACCGGGTGTTATGCGATTCCGGCAGCTCACGCGGTGTTCCGGATGATGCATACGAACGCCGTTCCGACCGGCCCGTATCGCGGCGCCGGCCGGCCCGAAATGGCGCTGCTGGTGGAGCGTCTGGTCGATGTCGCGTCGCAACGCCTGAACATCGATCCCTTCGTTTTGCGCGAGCGCAATATCATTCCGTTCGAGGCGTTTCCCTGGACTTTGCCGAATGGCGCCCGTTACGATAGCGGCGATTTCGCCCGCATGATGCAGATGGCTCGGGATGCCTCTGACTGGGACGGCTTCGCGGCGCGTCAGGCGGCGTCCGGATCCAGGTTGGGCCGTGGCATGACCCTGTTCATCGAGGTCTCCGGCGGCGGCGGGGCACCGGATGAGGCAGCACTGACCGTGTCCGCCGTTAACGGCCGGGCGGCGCTGAAAATCGAGACTGTAACGGCCAGTACGGGACAGTCGCACGCGCGGACCTTTGCCCTGGTGGCGGGACCCCGGTTGGGATTGCCCGAGATCACGGTCGAACTGGTGGCCTCCGATCCCGAAACGGTATTGTCGGGGGCCGGGTCGTACGCCTCGCGCAGCACCATCGCCGCGGGCAGTGCCGTCGCGATGGCGGCCGATGCGCTGTCGTTGCGATTGCGGACGATGGCTGCCCTACGTGCGAATTGCGCGCCGGAAGACCTGCATTTGGTGGACGAAACGGTTTGCCGAACCGATGGGACGGCAGTTTGCCGTTTGGTCGATTTACTGGATGAATCGATAACCGAAACCGGGCGCGTGATGCCGACCAACGCCTTTGCATCCGGGTGCCATATTGCGGAGGTCGCGATGGACCCGGAAACCGGCACGACGATCCTGACCCGGTATCTGGCGGTCGATGACGCTGGCGTCACCATCGACCATCAGGCCGCCGAAGCGCAGATCCAGGGCGGCATCGCCCAGGGCGTTGGCGAGGTTCTGGGTGAGGAGTCGGTGATCGATGCCGAATCGGGCCAGCCTTACGCGGCCAGCCTGATGGATTACACATTACCTCGCGCCCATGACTTCCCGGATTATCGTGTGCTGGAATGCAACACGCCGTCGCCGTTCAACCCCCTGGGTGTGAAAGGAATCGGCGAGGCCGGAACGACCGGGGCATTGTGCGCTGTCACCAGCGCGGTCGCGGATGCTCTGGGCGGCCGTGATTTGCCGGCGATGCCGTTTACGCAGGAACGTTTGTGGCAGGCCATGCAAGGGGCGGCGGCCGTATAAGGCCGGTTGCGCCTGGTGGAGGCGTGGACCGGTGCCACGCCAGACTGACCTGTTCGGCGCAACCGCTGCGATAACGCCGGTACGTCGTATCGTTTCAAAAGACAGGTCGGCTTGCGTATCGGGGCGAGCAGCTTCAGCGAAGGCGCGGACTGCGGATTGTCCGGCAACCCAACAGCCGGTCCGCCTTGACATGGTTACCGATTCCGCGTGATGCGTGATGCCTTCGCGGCCCGCGGCGTTGGACCCCCTGACGCTGCCCGCCAGCGGCGAAACTGTTACAGGAGTATTAATGACACTTCGACATATGACTTCTCTCGCGCTGGTGCTGGCCCTGGCGGCGGCACCGATGTCGGGGGCATTCGCCCAAGGCGCCGGCGGCGGTATGGGCGGTGGCGCTGGCGGCGGTATGGGCGGCGGCGGCGGTGCTGGCGGCGGCGGTGCTGGCGGTGGTATGGGTGGTGGTGGTGCTGGCGGTGGCGGCGGCGGGATGGCCGGCATGCCCGGAATGGCTGGCATGCCCGGAATGGGCGGTGGCAAGGCGGCCGCCCCTGCGGCGGCAGCTCCTGCGGCGGCCGCTCCGGCAGAAGCTCCGGCTGCTCCAGCCGCGCCAGCGCCCGCACCAGCCGATGGTGCCGCGACAGGGAAGTCCCAGTAAGACGAGCCAGCGTTCATACTGGCTCTCCCACAGCATCCCGTCCTGCCGACGAAGGTTGGCATCCATGTCTTTGTAAACTTGAACAAAGACATGGATGGTGCCTCGTTGGTGCACCATGACGATACGAGGACAATGCGCGTGCGTCAGTATCAACGCGGGTCGGTATAAAATATCGATGGCCGCGGCGGGCGGAACAACCCGTCCGCCGCTTCGATAAGACGATTATGTTTTGTAACGATAATTTCGCTTGGCCGAAAGAATACCGCTACAGTCCTTTTTTAATTATCACGTCACAGAATTGTCCCACGTCCGAGTCATGAAACAGATACGGCCATGACAATGGGAAATTTGGCCTGACGTCAAACTGTAACTCAATATTCGTAACGAAAATATATCAACAGACCTTCGCCTGCCATGACGGCTTCAGGCCGCTCGGTCGAAACTTAGGGCCGCTGGTACCACATCGGCCGAATGCCACACCCTGACGCGACTATCAGCAGCGCTGTGTCCGGCCTGCTTGCTAGGCCGGACACGTTTATCAGGGCGAAGCGATCAGCCGGCCGCAACGTCCGCGACATGCTCCGCCGTGAAGCCGAAATACTTCATCACCGCCGGACCCGGCGCGGACTCGCCAAACCGGTCGAGACCAACGACCGCGCCCTCCAGCCCGACATACTTATACCAGGACATCGTCGCCCCGGCCTCCACCGCCACGCGGCGAACGCCCGGCGGCAGCACGGCATCGCGCCACGCCTTGTCTTGCCGGTCGAACAGATCCGAACACGGCATCGACACAACCCGAGCCTTCACGCCGCGCGCCGCCAACAGGTCGCGCGCGCCGGTCGTGATCGCGATCTCCGACCCCGTCGCGATCAGCACCACATCCGGCGTCCCGTCCACGTCGGACAACACATAGCCACCGCGCGCGACCAAAGCCGCCCGGTCCAACCCGCCACCATGCTGCGGGCAGTTCTGCCGCGACAACAGCAGCGCCGCCGGACCATTCGTCCGTTCCAGCGCGCACCGCCATGCCACCGCCGTTTCCAGCATGTCGCACGGGCGCCACACATCCAGACCAGGGATCAGGCGCAGCGACGCAGCGTGTTCGACCGGTTGATGCGTCGGGCCATCCTCGCCCAGCCCGATGCTGTCGTGGGTCAGCACGTAGATCGAGCGCAGGCCCATCAGTGCCGCCAACCGGATCGCGTTACGGGCATAATCGGCGAACACCAGGAACGTGCCGCCGAACGGGATGAACCCGCCGTGCAGCGCGATACCGTTCATCATCGCCGCCATGCCGAACTCACGCACGCCGTAATGCATGTAGTTGCCGGCCTTGCCGTGCTCGATGGAGACGCAGCCTTTCCAGTTCGTCAGATTGGACCCGGTCAGATCGGCCGATCCGCCAAAGAACTCCGGCAGGAACGGAGCGAACGCGGTGATGGCGTTCTGCGAGGCTTTGCGGGTTGCGATGGCGTCGGTCAGCGCCGCCGCCTCGGTCACCGCCGCATCCGCTTTCGCGGCGAAATCGACAGGCAACGCCCCGGACACCCGGCGGCGGAATTCGGCGGCCTCGGCCGGAAAAGCGGCGGCGTAGGCCGTAAAGCCAGCCTCCCACTCCGACTGCCGCGACGCGCCGGCATCCCTGGCATCCCAACTGGCCTTGATGTCGGCCGGGATTTCGAAGGGCGGCCAGGACCAGCCCAAAGCGGCCCGGGTCGCCGCCGCTTCCGTCGCACCCAACGGCGAGCCGTGCGAATCGTGCGTCCCGGCCAGCTTCGGCGCGCCGTAGCCGATGACCGTCTTGCAGCACACCAACGTCGGCCGGCCACAAGGCGTCATTGCCTCAGCCATCGCCGCATCCAAGGCCACCAGGTCGTGCCCGTCCACGTCACGAATCACCCGCCAGCCATAGGCCTCGAACCGCTTGGGCGTATCGTCGCTGAACCAGCCATCCACATGGCCGTCGATGGAAATGCCGTTGTCGTCGTAGAAAACGACCAGCTTCTCCAGCTTCATGGTTCCGGCGAAGGAGCATGCCTCGTGCGAAATGCCCTCCATCAGGCAGCCATCGCCGCAGAACACGAACGTCCGGTGATCGACGATCGCATGCTCGCCGCGGTTGAACGCGTGCGCGAGCTGCTGTTCCGCCAGAGCCATACCGACCGCCGTCGCCAATCCCTGACCCAACGGGCCGGTGGTGGTTTCAACGCCGGGGGTCAACCCATGCTCCGGATGCCCGGGGGTCTTGGAATGCAACTGGCGGAAATTCCGCAGTTCCTCGATCGGCAGATCGTAGCCGGTCAGGTGCAGCAGCCCGTACAGCAGCATCGATCCGTGCCCGTTCGACAGCACGAAGCGGTCACGATTCGGCCATGCCGGATCGGCGGGATTGTGGCGCATGTGGTGCCGCCACAGCACCTCGGCGATATCCGCCATTCCCATCGGCATCCCGGGATGGCCGGACTTAGCCGCCTCCACCGCGTCGATCGCCAAAAAGCGCAGCGCATTCGCCAGCAACCGCGGGGCGGGAGTTGTGACCGCATCCATCTATCTGTTCCTTCTCGTCAATGACGGCGTTCTACCACTTGCAGGGCGCCCGGGAAGGGTGGTGTTGATGGCACTTCATTTATCAGAGGGTTCGCCGCTATACTTCGTCTGATGCCGTAAGCATGTGAGCAGGACCAATGGCCGCCCGATCGCCGACGCTGGAATCCCGAAAGTTTGCCTCACCCGCCGTCAAGGCGTTGATGAGCCAGCGGAGCGCCGAGTTCGGCGGCTTGCTGCTGGGCCTGCTGGGACTCGCGATCCTGGTCGCGTTGGTCACCTACGATCCGCGTGACCCTTCGATGAATACCGCCACGACACACCATGTGACCAACCTCGCGGGTCCGGTTGGCGCCACATTGGCCGATATGCTGTTGCAAGGATTCGGGATTTTCGGCGCCCTGCCGGGGATCGCCATGCTGACCTGGTGCTGGCGCATCGCGTCGCATCGCGGGCTGGGCAGCTTTGGCGGCCGGTTGGCGGCGTTGCTGGCCTCGTTGCCGCTACTGGCAGGGGCGATCTCGGTTTTGCCGGCCGCCCATCGGCCCTGGCCGGTGATGGCGGGGTTAGGCGGCTCGATCGGTCTGGCCGTCAGCCACGCCGAACTCGCGGCCGGACAATCGCTGTTCGGCGTTGTCGGCGCCGCCACGGTTTGGCTGCTCAGCACGGTCCTGGCGCTGGTGCTGGGACTGTTGTCCCTCGGACTTTCCCGCTCAGAATGGAGTACGGCCGGCCGAGCGGCTCGGGTTGCCGCACGGTATTCGGTATCGGGTGGACGCGACGCAGTCGGGGTGTTGTCACGCAGCGCGGGGGGAGCCGGCGGCGCCTCGGGCTGGCTGGCTGGTCTTGTGAACCGCACGCCCGGCCTCGAACCCGAGGCACCGGCCGAACCATACGTGCGTCCGCGGCCGGTCGTGCAGCGGGACAACCCGCAGGTCGAGACACCCAGAGCGTCCAGGCCGGCCGATCCGGCGCCGGCTGAGCCTACGCTGTTTGCCGCGCCGCCGCTGCGCGCCGTGAAGCCGGCCGCGCCGCCGCTGCCGCCGCGCAAGCCGCAGCAGCAAAGCCTGCCCTTGCCGGACGCCGGCTGGGCGTTTCCGCCGCTGGATTTGCTGACCGAACCGCCCCACCGCGCCAGCACCGGCCCCAGCGAGGAATCCCTTCAAGCCAACGCGCGGCTGTTGGAAACCGTGCTGTCCGACTATGGCGTGCAGGGGGAAATCGTCGAAATTCGCCCAGGGCCGGTCGTCACACTGTACGAGCTGGTCCCGGCCCCCGGCATTCGCAGCGCCCGCGTGATCGGTCTGGCGGACGACATCGCCCGCAGCCTGTCCGTCACCGCCGTGCGAATCGCCACGGTGTCCGGCCGTAACGTCATCGGCATCGAGGTCCCGAACAGCAAACGCGAGACGGTCTATCTCAGCGAAATTCTGTCCAGCGAAGAGGTGCTGAAAAACACCGGCCGATTGTCGCTGGCCTTGGGCAAGGACATCAGCGGCAAGGCGATCGTCGCCGATCTGGCGCGAATGCCTCACCTAATGATCGCCGGCACCACCGGATCAGGTAAGTCCGTTGGCGTCAACGCGATGATTTTGTCGTTGCTGTATCGCCTGTCGCCCGACCAGTGCCGGCTGATCCTGATCGACCCGAAGATGCTGGAATTGTCGATTTATGAGGGCATTCCGCATCTGATGGCTCCCGTCGTGACCGAACCCGCGAAGGCGGTGTCCGCGCTGAAATGGACCGTGCGCGAGATGGAACGCCGCTACCGCGCCATGTCGCAATTGGGCGTCCGCAACATCGGCGGCTTCAACGATCGCGTCGCCGAGGCGCGCGCCAAGGGTGAAGTGCTGACTCGCAAAGTGCAGACCGGCTTCGATCCGGACACCGGCCGCCCGATGTTCGAGGAACAGCCGCTGGCGCTGGAAGCCCTGCCGTTCATCGTGGTGATCGTGGACGAGATGGCCGACCTGATGATGGTCGCCGGCAAGGAGATCGAGCAGACCATTCAACGGCTGGCGCAGATGGCCCGCGCCGCCGGCATTCACGTGATCATGGCGACTCAGAGGCCCTCGGTGGACGTCATCACCGGCACCATCAAGGCGAACTTCCCGACCCGCATCAGCTTCCAGGTGATCAGCAAGTTCGACAGCCGCACCATCCTGGGCGAGCAAGGTGCGGAACAGTTGCTCGGCCAGGGCGACATGCTGTTCATGCAGGGTGGCGGCCGGGTCACCCGCGTGCATGGGCCGTTCGTCTCGGACGAGGAAGTCGAGAAGGTTGTTGCCTATCTGCGCGAGCAGGGCGAACCGGCGTATCTGGATGAAGTCACCGAACCGGTCGAAGGGGCCGGCGGTGGCGATTCAGACCAGGGCATGTCCGGCATCGCGGGCGCCAGCGACGGGGACAAAAGCCTGTTCGACCAGGCGGTCGCCGTGGTGGCGCGCGAGGGGAAAGCCTCCACGTCGTTCATCCAGCGGCACCTGAACATCGGCTACAACAAGGCCGCCAAGCTGATCGAGCAGATGGAGAAGGAAGGCATCGTCGGTGCCGCGAACCATGTGGGCAAGCGCGAGATTTTGGTGCGGCGGACCAATAACGACGACATGGATTGCTGATCGCGGGGTGAGGAAGGCGTTTCGCCGGTTGCCGTTGAGAAGGCATGGATCGAAGCGATGCCCTGTGAACGAATGGCGTCGGCCATCGCGTTTGGCGAGTCCGGATCGCCCGTCACAACGTCCGTGATTACATTTGGGGTCATTTTGCCAACTATTTTGGAATCGAGGCACAGATCGCGTGACAAGCGTCTTTGTTTCTGGTAAAAATACAACCATAGATAGTTGTATGCAGACTGCGGCGCTTCAGGAGCGAACGATGTTGAATATGACGGATGGACGCACTAGGTTTGGCTTTGGCTGGCCAAGTAAGGTCAGCCGTACCAACATCGCGGAGCGTGTGGTCGTGGCAAAGGTTGGCGTTTCAGTTTCAGAGCACCGGCCCAGCCGTTTCTCACATATCGTGCGAGGCGGAACGACTGTCGGGCTAATGGCGGCCGCCTCGGGCGGTGTTGTGTCCCAGATCGCAGGATGGTCCTATTCTTCGATGGCCCAGACGATCGTGGCCGTGCTCGGTGCCCTGGTTGGCACCATTATCGGTGCCCGCGAGTCTGCGTGAGCCTTTTGACCTGGCTGAGCGCGCCGCCGGAAACCACCGAGGATGTTTGGGTGTGGTTTACGGCCGTATTCATTGTGTATTTGATCGTCCGTAAAGGGGCCGTTGGCCTGCGAGGCGGTCAGGCGCCGACCAATATGGCGCGTCTGTCCGACGCGGCCACGTTCGCCGGTTCACTGGTGGTGTTGATCGGGATCGTCCATCCGGCGACATTGAAGGCTGTCGGCGACACGACCGGGTTTTTGATCATGGCCGGCGTTGGCGGCTTCTTCTATGGTGCCGAACAGCTTGTTGGGGACCACGGCCTGCCCGGGTGATTGACCCGGAGTGAGCCAAGCCTCATCCCGTCTGTTGGATCAACTCCGCCCACCGGTCCAGGATCGGCAGAACAACATCTTCCCTCGCCGCCGGCAGGCTGGTCGCAACCCGAGCGATACCGATGTCGCGGTAGCGCTTGAGTGTGTCGCCGTCCTCGCCTGCCCCGAAGATCGACACCGGACAGGACGCCGGATCGCGGCCCGCTTCCTTCAGCATGGCGTGGAACTTCGGCACCGTGTCGAACACATCGCCGTATTGTCCCGGCCGGCCGGCCAGCGGAATCCAGCCCTCGCCGTAGCGCACCGCCCGCCGGGCGCCGTGCGGGAACGCACCGCCGACGATGACCGGGGGATGCGGTTGTTGCATCGGTTTCGGCCACGTCATCATCGGGCCGAAGTTGACGAACTCGCCAGCGTATTGCGGTTTGGACTGCGTCCAGATCGCCTTCATCGCCTCCACCCGCTCCCGCACCAGCTTGGCCCGCGTGGCGAACACGGTGCCGTGGTCTTCCATTTCCTCGGCGTTCCAGCCCACGCCGATGCCGAACAGGAACCGCCCGCCTGAGACCTGATCGATCGAGGCCACCAGCTTCGCCGTCTGGATCGGATCGCGCTGATTGACCAGGCAGACGCCGGTGCCGATCTTCAGGGTCGTGGTCACCATCGCCGCCGCCGTCAGCGTCACGAACGGGTCCATCACGTCGTAATATTGCTTTGGGAGGTCCCCGCCGCCCGGCCAGGGCGACTTGCGCGACAACGGGATGTGGGAGTGTTCAGGGGCCCAGATCGATTCGAAGCCGCGTTCCTCCAGCGCTTTCGCCAGCGCGGCCGAGGTCATCGAATAGTCGGTGAAGAACATGGAAGCGCCGAAGTGCATGGACTGTCTCCTTATTGATTAATCAAAGCTTAGCACATTCGGCGCGATCGGTCACGGTGTCCGGGCAAGCCCGATCAGCCGGCCTTCAGACCGCTAAACGTCCATCTCCACACAAACCGGCACATGATCGGACCCGCGCGGCCAGTCTCGCGCATCGCGCAGGATGGTCTGGCTGCGTAATTCGCCGCCAAGGTCGGGAGTCACCCAGACATGATCCAGCCGCCGCCCCCGGTTAGATTCCCGCCAATCCTTATTGCGATACGACCACCACGAATACAGTTTCTGGTCAGCGGGAACAAAATGCCGAACGGCATCAATGAAACCCACGTTCATCCAGGCATTCAGCCCTTCGGTTTCCGCCGGTGTGTGGCTCACCACGTCCAGCAACTGCTTGTGGCTCCAGACGTCATGTTCCAATGGGGCGATGTTCAGGTCGCCGACGATCACCGCGCGTGCCAGGCCTGACCGGGCGGCGAACCACGAACGGGCCTCGGCAATGAAATCCAGCTTGTGGCCGTATTTGGGGTTTTCCACGCGATCCGGAACGTCACCGCCGGCCGGGACGTAGAAATTATGCAGTTCGACCGGCCCTCCCGGCGTTTGCAGGGACGCCGCGACATGCCGGCAATCGCCTTTTTCGCACCAGTCCGGGGTGTCATCCAGCAGCGTCAGCGGCACCCGCGACAGGATCGCAACCCCGTTATATCCCTTCATGCCGCGGAACACGGTGTGTGGATACCCGAGCGGCACCAACGCCTCTGCCGGAAACAGCGGGTCGGGGACCTTGGTTTCCTGAAGGCAGATGACATCCGGACGCAGGGCATCGACCAGCTTATCCAGCAGGCCGACGCGCAAGCGCAGTGAGTTGATGTTCCAGGTCGCGACCCGCAAAGACGGCATCAGACGATGCGCGTCGTCACCGAACCGACACCCTCGACAGTGCCTTCCAAAAGGTCGCCGCGTTCGACAGCGGCGACGTTTTCCGGCGTGCCACTGTAGATCAGATCGCCCGGAGCGAGCGTGACCAGCCCAGACAGGTAAGCGATCATTTCCGGCACATCCCAGATCATCTTCGACAGATCGGAGGTTTGGCGGACCTTGCCGTTCACTTTCAGTTCGATCAGGCCCGTTGAGGGGTGACCGATCTTCGAGGCCGGCACCAGCAGGCCGATCGGCGCGGACCAATCAAAGCCCTTCCCCATATCCCAGGGCTTACCCTCTTTCTTCGCTGCGTTCTGCAGGTCCCGGCGCGTCATATCCAGGCCGGCGGCGTATCCCCAGACATGGGACAGCGCGTCGGCCGCGGCGATGTTGGCGCCCCCGACCCCGATGGCCACGACCATCTCCATCTCATGGTGAAGCTGCGTGCTTTGGGGCGGATAGGGCATGTCGGCGTCGTTCAGCAGAAGGGCGTCGGCCGGCTTCATGAAGAAGAACGGCGGTTCGCGATCCGGATCGCTGCCCATTTCCCGAGCGTGTTCGGCGTAGTTGCGGCCTACGCAGAAGACCCTCCTGACCGGAAAACTGCCTCCACCCGCGACCGGAACAGATGTGATCGCCGGGGGGGAGATGACGTAATCAGCCATTGGGATGCACCTTGCTGGGGATCAAAACCAATTGATCGGATTGGGAAGAAACTGTCCCAGCGGATATACGGGACGGCGGATCGTTGGGCAATGGCGCCCAATCCGGCCGGCGACGCGCCTTTGTGTCAACGGCGCAGCGGGCTGGCTGCCTCCGCCTTGGCTTCCACGGGCAGCCCCGCCTCGATCGCGGCAACATAATCCCGGGTCAGCGGCACGACGCCGTGGCCGTGCGTCAATTGCAACTGCCAGACCATGTGGAAGCTGCGGCGAAAGGTAATTTCTGACGCCGCCAGATAGAACTCGAACATGCGGCAGAACATTTCGTCGTAGAGCGTCGCGATGGCGTCGCGGTTGGCGGCGAAGCGCCGACGCCAATGCCGTAGGGTTTCGGCATAGTGGAGTCGCAAAATCTCAATGTCGGTCGCCCACAGGCCGGAGCGCTCCACCGGCGGCAGCACTTCGGACAGCGCCGGCGAATAGCCACCGGGGAAGATGTACTTGCGCAGCCACGCATTCGTGCTGCCCGGCCCTTCCCCGCGCCCGATCGCATGGATCAGCGCCACGCCATCCGGTTTCAGGCAGCGGGCGACGGTCGCGAAGAATGTATCGTAATGGCCGACACCGACATGCTCGAACATCCCCACCGAGACGATACGGTCGAAAGTATCGGAGACCGAACGATAGTCCAACAATTCGAACCGCACGCGGTCTTCCAACCCTTCGGCCGCGACTCGGGCACGGGCCTCGGACAGTTGCTCCTGCGACAACGTGACCCCGGTCACATCGGCACCGAAGTCGCGTGCGAGGGTCAACGCCATGCCGCCCCAACCGCAACCGATATCCAGCACCTTCAACCCCGGCCGGTCCAGACACAGCTTGGCGGCGATATGCCGCTTCTTGGCCGCCTGGGCTTCCTCCAGCGTCTCATCACCGCGCCGGAAATAGGCACAGGAGTATTGCCGGTCCCGGTCCAGGAACAAGCTGTACAGCCGGCCATTCAAATCATAATGGTGCGCCACATTGCGGCGTGCCCGGCCGGCCGGATTGTATTGCATCAGCCGGCGGCCGAGCGACGCCAGCGCTTCTCGCCAATGCCGAACCGGATGACCGCCGGGATTGCTTGTGAGGTTGATCAGCAGGACATCAAGCAGATCGTAAATTCCGCTGTCTTCCACCGCCAGACCGCCGGACATATAGGCCTCCCCCACCGCGAGCGATGGGTTCAGCACCAGCCGCCTGATCGTGCGACGGTCCCGCAACCGCATCATGGCGGTTGGTCCGGCTTCACCGGTGTAGATCGAATGACCACCATCCGGCCAGATGACCGTCAGCCGGCCAGCCGTGATCATGCGTCGCAGAATGCCGTCGAGGACAGCTTGCATCGCTCTCCAATCCACTGTCTTGACCCGAAGAAAGTCAAGCAATGGATCAGTCACGCAGCCGACGTCAAAACACCAACTGTCATATGAGTTCAATACACCGTGCCAAAGCGGCCAGCCGGGACTTCACGAATCAGAGAAGTTGTTGGTGCTTCACGCGCCATTATTAGGCGCCCAATGCCGCCAGCAATGGATTTCCACCAACAGACGAAGAGCCCACCATCCACTCCGGTGCCGTGGCACGGAAGCGAACGATGGGCTCTTCAGCCATCCTTGGGTCAATCGGCGGGTGACGCCGATTGGTTCGTTCAGTTCGACGAGTCGCCCAGGAAGATGTTCTCTTCGGTCGGGTTCTGCTCGTCGTCTTCCGCGTCTGTGATCGTGGCCTGCTGGCCACGTGCCTGACGTTCGGCTTCGTCCACGCTGCGGGCAACGTTGACGGTCACCGTGATGGACACTTCCGGATGCAGCGATACGCGAACCTTGGACAGGCCGAGCACCTTGATCGGAACTTCCTGCACGACCTGCGAGCGATTGATGCTCAGGCCGGCCGCGGTCGCGGCTTCGGCGATGTCGCGCGGCGACACCGAACCATACAGGCTGCCGGATTCGCCGGCCTGACGGACGATGACGACGGACAACCCGCCAACCCGCTCCGCCAAACGTTCGGCTTCTTCGCGGCGCTTGATGTTCAGCGCTTCAAGCTGAACGCGCTGCTGCTCGAACTTCGCACGGTTATCCTTGTTGGCGCGAAGCGCCTTCTTCTGCGGCAAGAGGAAGTTGCGGGCATAACCCGGCTTCACCTTAACCACGTCGCCCATCTGCCCCAGGTGCTCGACGCGCTGGAGTAGGATCAGTTCAACGGCGGCCATGAAATCCGCTCCTTACGCGACGATGTAGGGCAGCAACGCCAGGAATCGGGCGCGCTTGATGGCCACCGCCAACTCGCGCTGCTTCTTCGCAGACACGGCGGTGATACGGCTCGGTACGATCTTGCCGCGCTCCGAGAGGAAGCGGGACAGCAGACGCACGTCCTTGTAGTCGATGACCGGCGCATTCGGGCCGGAGAACGGGCAGGACTTGCGACGGCGGTAGAACGGCCGGCGGGCGCCAACGGCGGCGCGACGGCCAGCGGGATTAACTTCTGTATCGGACATCTGGACCTACTCCTCCATTCCGCCGCGGAATTCATCGCCGCCGAAGCCGTCACGGGCGCGGAATTCCTCGCGATCGTCGAACCCACGCTTGCGGCCGCTTTCAAAGCGGCCAGCGGGCTTCGGCCCACGGAAGCCGCGTTCACGGTCGTCGGACTTGCGGGACAGGATGGCGGACGGAGCTTCGTCGATCGCCTCGATGCGAACCGTCATGAAGCGCAGGACGTCTTCGTTGAGACCGAGCTTACGCTCCATCTCGGTGACGAAGGCCGGCTTGGCATCCATGCTGAGGAGCATGTAATGGCCCTTGCGGTTCTTCTTGATGCGGTATGCAAGGCCACGCAGACCCCAGTATTCGCGCTTCTTAATCGCGCCGCCATCGGTCTCCAACTCGACACCGATTTCGTCAGCGATCGTCTCGACCTGCTGTTGCGTGACATCGTTCCGTGCAATGAGCACGGTTTCGTATAGCGGCATGGATGAACCCCCTATGGCTTGTCTCTGTCCACGACCGGAAGTGGTCTCATCTCCACGATGGAGATGCGAACATAGCCGGGTGCGATGCCGTCGCCCCCGGCAGGGAAGGCGCGGCTTGAAGCACGGATGGGCGGGGGATGCAACGGCGGATTTGCGACCATGGCTCCGATCGCGATGGCGGGTCGAGGATCGGTGGCGCGGCCTGACCTCCCCATAAGCCGCCGACAGCTTCAGATTCGATCTGGACACAAACGCGCCCAATCGTCTAACGTCCGTCTCACTATGGAAATATATCGCTCCTCCAACGACCCGTTGCTGCAGGAAATCGCCTCTTTGGAGATAGCGATAACCCACGACACCGCGGATATCGCCGAACTTGAGGGCCTGCTGGCCAAAAAAAATCAAAACATCCAGATGTTATTGATTGAAATACGGGCGCTCAAAAAAGCGGCATCTTTACGGCCCACGACCACTGCCAAAGTAGAGAGTCCGGCACCAGAACCCGCATCCGCACCGGGTCCAAAATTGGGTGGCTTGAGAGGTGTGGTTGGCCCGCTTCGGGGTAGAGAAAGCCGATTCGTCCCGTTTGGCGGCGACAATACCATCAGCATGCGACCGAAACCGACCGACCCTTCGCCCCTTTAATCGATCGCGGTTAGGCCAGTACTTTCGGAGCCGGTGTCGCCGACGTCAGCGTCGGGATGGCGTGTGGTGGCTGGCAGATGACACTTATGACTGGCGCGTTAGCATCGCTGTGTACTCACGAGGGAGGACAGCGAGTCGTTCCCTGAGAATCTAACTATAGTTGGGGAAACTTCCGCCGGGCCAACGCGGTTATGCGTCAGATCACCATGATGAAGAGCCATCGAATCCGGAAAACCCCACACACCCACCGTTTCAGACAAATGTCACGCGCTCATTTCGTCATTATTGCGTTTTTGATGTGGACAGTGGGCGAGACCATCGCCTAGGCTCCCTTTATGGACAAGATCACACACTCAGACGACCCGCTTGAGAAAGAGATCGCCGCGCTTGAGATGGCGATCGCCAACGATAATGCGGACATCGCCGAGCTTGAGGCCCTTCTGGTTCAAAAACGGCAGAATCTGCAAATGCTGACGGTTGAAATCAGAGCCCTTAAGCGCGCCGCGTCGCTGCGTCCTGTGGCTGCGGCTCCTGTCGCGGCAGCCGCGCCCGCTCCGGTAGCCGCGCCCGTTCCAGCACCCGCTCCGGCGCCGGCGCCGGTACAGGCGACCGAGTCCCATGCCGCGCGTTTCCGCAACGTTGTCGCCCAGATCCGGACGACCGATCCGCGCCTGTCGGCAATTCCCGGCGGCTAGCAGGTCGGAAACAGATTGCCGGTCATGCGTGCATTTGCCGGATCGGGCGCTGAGGCCAGGACTACTGAAAAGAGACCGTCGTCCAGCGGTCTCTTTTGTGTTTTTAAATACCAGCGGCCGTTGACACTGACGTAGCGCCAATCCACCGCCGTCTTCGCCCGGCCAGTCCGGCCCCACCTATCACGGCACCGTCAGGGCATAAGTGGCCCGGACCAGCCGGGCTATGACGATGATGGGCGACAGTCGGCATCAACGGCGCTTGCTATCAGACCCACCTCAGCGGCTTGGCCCATCAAACCCGAGCACCCGCCGCAACGCGAACGGATACCCGGCTGGCCCAAGGTTCCGTGGCGCGCCGCCCCCAGGACGATATGCCACCACGCAACACATATCCTGACGAACCGCAGCGCTTATTTCTTTTTGGCGGCGGCCAATTCCTGCCTGAGACGATCGATCTCCGAACGCAGCGCTTCGATTTCACTGGCGTGAGCATTGGATGGATTGGTCGGTTCGGTGCCACGGTAGAATGGCGTGAACATGCTGAACGCACGTTCCATCATCTGCATGTTCTGCCGGCCGACTTCCTCGATATTGCCGAACGGAAACATCCCGCCCATGCTTTTCGTCACCGCCGTACGCAACTGCTCTTGCTGCTGCGCGAACGACGTCATGGCATGTTCGAGATATTTCGGCACCAGCCCCTGCATCGAGCCACCGTACATCCCGATCAATTGACGCAGAAACGCGGTGGGAAGCAGGTTTTGGCCTTTGCCTTCCTCTTCGACGATGATCTGGGTCAGCACGCCACGGGTGATGTCGTCGCCGCTTTTCGCGTCATACACCACGAAATCACGCCCGAGCCGGACCATTTCGGCCAGGTTGTCCAGGGTGATGTAGCTGGAACTCTCGGTATTGTAGAGACGCCGGTTGGCATATTTCTTTACCACGACCGGAGGCTTTTCGTTCGTTTTGGTTTCTGCCAGGGTCTCGGCGGGCGCGGCCATGCATACCTCGTATCTTTACCCTTACCTACCGTGTATCTCGCACTTGCGATAGAGTGATTCCGAACCCCACACCGGTCGTTGCGTTGGTTTGATCTGTTACGCACGACCCGCCGACCCCCTTGGTTTGGCCAGCGAGGAGACTGAATGCGGCATGGTGGCGGACGCCGGGTCGGACAACGCCGGACACCGTTCGGACAATTGGAGTGTGCCCGGTCAGGACCGGACCGCCTCCGATCGCGTACGTCCAGATTACGCTGCGCAAAGCGACGCAGCCAATCCGCATGCCCGGGGTTCGGCGTTGCCCGATCCGAACAAACTGGCACAGGACTGGGTTACGCTCTGGCAAAGCGAACTGTCCGCCATGGCGGCCGACCCGGAAATCCGCGAGTCCTGGCAGACACTCACCAGCCTATGGGCGGGTACCATGTCCGCCATGCTGCGCGGGTTGCTGCGTACGGCACCCCCGGGTTTCGCCGGCGATGACCGGCCGACCGGACCGACCGGGACCGCTGATGCGGCGCGGCCCGCGTCCGCTGCTGCTGCACCTGACCCTCGCGATGCTGAAGTCGAACGTCTCGCGCGCCATGTCGCCGTTCTTGAACGCCGACTCGCAGACCTCGAGCGCGGAGGCCATACTCCGCTCGTTGCAAGACGCCGTCCAAGGCGGCCACTCAAGCGCACATAGCGGATTTCCCGACGCCGTCGTCGCCGAGACGCTGCGCCAGGACGCTGCCCTGATCGAGGGGATCGCCGCCTATCGCCGGCATCCGTCGCAACGCACCCTGACGGACCCGGCGGTGATCTGGTCGGAGGGCGGGTCACGGCTGCTGGATTACGGGACCACCGCGGGCGGACGCCCTGTTCTGTTCGTTCCCAGCCTGATCAATCGCGCCTATGTGCTCGATCTGGCGGAAGGATCGTCGATGCTGCGTTGGCTCGCGGCGCATGGTGTGCGTCCGTTGCTACTGGATTGGGGATGGCCGGGCGAGACCGAACGCCGATTCACCCTGACCGATTACGTTGCGGGCCGGATGGAACGCGCGATGATCGCGGCGGCAGAGGCGGCAGGGTCACCACCGGTGCTGGCGGGTTACTGTATGGGCGGCACACTGGCCGTCGCGGCGGCACAACGCCGGCCCGACCTGATCAGCGGCCTGGCACTGCTGGCGGCACCGTGGGATTTTCATGCGCCCGATCCCGAACGGGCGATCCAATTGGCGCAAACATTGCCGCTGCTGGAACCCGCGCTGGCGCTGAACCACACCCTGCCGGTCGATTTGCTCCAGTCGCTGTTCGCGATGCTCGATCCGTGGAGCGTGGCGGACAAGTACCGCACCTTCGCCACGCAGCCACAGGACAGTGATCGCGCCAGGTTGTTCGTCGCGCTGGAAGATTGGCTGAACGATGGTGTTCCGCTGGCGGCCGATGTTGCCCGCACCTGTTTGAGTGAGTGGTATGGGGCAAACGCCCCGGCCCTGGGCAATTGGCGAATCGCCGGACTGCCGGTCGATCCGGCGGCGATCGTCAAACCAACCTTCGTCGCCGTCCCCGAACGCGACCGGATCGTGCCCAAGGAATCCGCCCTCCCTCTGGCACGTCTGATTCACGGTGCCGTCCTGCATCAGCCGGCGGCGGGTCATATTGGCATGGCTGCCGGAGCGCGGGCCGAGACATCGTTGTGGCGGCCGTTGCTGGACTGGCTGCGCACTTTGCCGCCGCGACCCAACGCCGCTTGACCCGGCCCCTCGTTCGGGATTTCTTGCCGCGTAATCAGGGAGGTTCCTCATGGCCGGCAAGCAACCCGTGGCGATTGTATTTGACACCTTTGGCTCCGTCGTCGACTGGCGGTCCAGCCTGATCGCCGACCTGACCGCCTATGGCACCTCCAAGGGAGTCAGCGCCGACTGGACCGCGTTGGTGGATGCATGGCGCGCCTCCTACCACCCCTCCATGGACCGGGTTCGTAAGGGCGAGCTGCCTTGGACGCGGCTGGACGATCTGCACCGCACCTCACTGGACCAACTGGTGGCGGAGTTCGGCATCAAGGGGCTGAATGAGGACGATCTTGTTCACATCAACCTGGGCTGGCACCGGTTGCACGCCTGGCCGGACTCGGTGCCCGGCCTGACGCGCCTGAAATCGCGGTTCATCATCGGGCCGCTGTCGAACGGCAACGTGTCGCTGCTGCTGAACATGGCCAAATTCGCCGGCATCCCGTGGGACATGATCTTCGGCTCCGACCTGTTCGGGCATTTCAAGCCGGACCCGGAAACCTACCTTGGCGTCGCGACGATGCTGGATCTGCGTCCCGATCAGGTGATGATGGCCGCCGCGCACAACGGAGATCTTGCGGCCGCGCGGCGCTGCGGCCTGATGACCGCGTTCTTCCCCCGCCCGGCCGAGTATGGTCCGCACCAGAAGCGCGACTACGAAGCCGATCAGGACTGGGACATCGTGGCCACCGACATTCAGGACATGGCGACCAAACTGGGGGTTTGACATACCCCCTTGCTTTTCTTTCGGGGTTGCCGTCTAGCCCTGCCTTACGCAACCGAGCGAACAGCGGTAATAAATCGCTGTCGCGAGACAAACCGCGGAAGGAAAGCGAACTATGGACGACATCGTTATCGTCTCGGCAGCCAGGACGGCAGTCGGCAGTTTCAACGGCGCCCTGAGCACCGTTCACGCCCATCATCTCGGCGCCATCGCCCTGCAGGCCGCCTTCGCGCGCGCCGGCATCGAAGCATCCGATGTGGATGAGGTTATCTTCGGTCAGGTCCTCGGGGCCGGCGAAGGGCAGAACCCGACGCGCCAGGCCGCGCGCATCTCCGGTATTCCGGACTCCGCCACGGCATTCGGCATCAATCAGGTGTGTGGGTCAGGCCTGCGCGCCGTCGCCCTCGCCGCGCAGCAGATCCGCACCGGCGAAAGCGCTATCGTCGCCGCCGGCGGCATGGAAAGCATGAGCCTGTCCGCCCACGCCGCGCATCTGCGCAACGGTACCAAGATGGGCAGCCTGGAATTCGTCGATACCATGCTGAAGGACGGCCTGTGGGATGCGTTCCATGGTTATCACATGGGCACCACGGCGGAAAACGTTGCCACCAAATACCAGATCAGCCGCGAGCAGCAGGATGCCTTCGCGGCGGCCTCGCAGCAGAAGGCCTCCGCCGCGCAAAAGTCCGGCCGCTTCAAGGACGAGATCGCGCCGGTCACAGTGAAGACCCGCAAGGGCGATATCGTGGTGTCTGACGACGAATACATCCGCCACGATTCCACCCCGGAAGCCATGGCGAAGCTGCGCCCGGCCTTCAGCAAGGACGGCACCGTCACCGCCGGCAACGCATCGGGCATCAACGACGGCGCTGCGGCGCTGATCATGATGACCGCCAAGGAAGCCGCTCGGCGTGGCCTGACCCCTCTGGCCCGCATCGCCGGCTTCGCCACCGCCGGCGTCGATCCGGCCGTGATGGGCACCGGCCCGATCCCGGCCACCCGCAAGGTGCTGGAACGCGTGGGCTGGAAGCACGACGACCTGGATCTGGTCGAAGCGAACGAGGCGTTCGCCGCCCAGGCGCTGGCCGTCAACAAGGACATCGGCTGGGATACCGGCAAGATCAACGTCAATGGCGGCGCGATCGCCATCGGCCACCCGATCGGCGCCTCGGGCGCGCGTATCCTGGTGACCCTGGTGCACGAGATGCAGAAGCGGGATGCCAAGAAGGGCCTCGCCACCCTGTGCATCGGCGGCGGCATGGGCGTTGCCCTCTGCCTGGAGCGTTAAGCCGCACCTGACCAACGCCGTCGCCGAAATGATATGATTTCGGCGGCGGCCGGGTGTTCATCGCCCTAAGCGTTACCATCAACACCGACCCGACAGATGTGTCAGAGTCGGCTGCCGCGGCCCTGAGTGAGGGTGGTCCGAGATCCGGTCAAACCTCTGCCGGGGTGGCACCGCAGGCGAGCCCTTTCGTCGGCCCGGCCTTGGCAGACCCCCGCCGCCCGACGGTTCGGAACCATATGCCCGCGGCGGCGATCAGCAGCACCGCGGCCGCGGCCGATGCCGAGATACCCGCCGAAAGAACCCTGACGGGCGTGACGGACGGCGTAATCTCGATGCTGCTGCCGCCGGCCTGAAGCGGCACCACAATAAGATGCAGCGCGCTTTCTATCGGCCGCACCACCACCCCGTTGACGCGCACGACATTGCCGGGAAACCAGGGATGCGAGAGTTGCACATAACCCGGACCATCAACGGTCACCGTGGCGGTCACCTTGCCTAACGAAACCGCATAAGCGTCCAGCCTCGCATGCCACACACCCGGCGCCGCGGTATCCATCTGCTCCCGCGGGACGGCCAAAACCGGCAACGCCGACGCACTGCGTTCCGGCCAATCCGGTTGCAGGGCATCAAGATATCGCCGCAGGTAGTCTGACAGTTGCTCAACGCGAGGATTGGCTGAAGTAAACTCTTCCAACCACAACATCGGCTTATCAAGCTCAGGGCGTGCAGCCATTGCTATCAACCGGCGGCTAAACAGGACCGGCGTGGCGGCGGGTACGCGCACCACCGCTCCCAGCGGTCCTTCGACCAGAACCGGAACGAAGCGTTGCGGACACCCGCTGGCAATGGAGGTGGTGCAGAAGATTCGGCTCACGTTAAACAGCGCGAGCAGCTCTGCACTCCGCGGCGACAGCGTGCCGTCGCGCCCCAGGTCGGCCTCCGCCATCTTGACGGCTGTCTCAGCGTAGTTGTGCACCAGAGTCGCAGCCATATTGTGATGGCCGGCTATCCGCTGGACCATCGACTCGTAGCTGATCGGCCCCGCGTCCGGTCCGATGTCGGCGCTTGCCGAACCGTCCGCATCGATCCTGACCTCCATGACCCGCTCGTTCGGGGCGGTTGCCTCCAGATAACGGCCTGCATCGATCATGAACTGCTTGTCGTTGCGGGCGACCGGCTGGATTGCCGTGCTGCTGAGATCGAGCAACAGGACAAGCATAATCACCAGTCCCGCGCGCGGCCAGCCGGGCAGCCATGCTCGGACAGCATCGGCACCGATTCCGCCGAGAATCACCATGAAGAACAACAGAAACATGATGTCGCGCACGACCGGGTTGGCCAGGAAGAAGCTCAGCGCAAGGCAGGGAAACACAGCAAGGACCAGACGGCCGCGTTCAGTCGCGAAGCGATCCCGCAGAGCGGCGATGATCCCGGTGAGGGCGAGACCGACCAGCACGATGCCAAGATAGGCCCAGTAGTCCATGCCCCAGGTGGTGCGATTGTTGCGCCACATCACCAGGTTGAACAGGCGCTGCGCTGTTGGAATGTTAATGGAAAACATCCTGCTTTCCGGAAGCAGCATGACCCATCCTGACTCCGTCAGGATAGGCAATATGGCGACGGTTGCGATCGCCACACCGAACAGACCCGCGGTCGCCAACCGTGGCAGTGCCGCAGCCCTCCAACTGCCGGTTGCGAGTCTGGTTGCTCCGAACAGGGCCAGATAGGCCGCCACGAAGACCGCGTGTGGCTGGTGGGTGATGATCAGCAATCCCGTGGCGAACGCGAACCCTGCCCAGTCCAGCCAGCGCATGGGCCCGGGCCGCATCAGCCCCTCGGCGGTCAGGAACACCGCCAGGAAAAAGCAGATCGTGAACGCCTGTGGAAATACACCGCGATAAAAGAACAGGTGCAGGTGAGCGAACGATCCGGCAAACGCCAGGGCGCCAATCGCCGCTCCGAAGCAAGTCAGGCCAAACCGGCGCAGCACCGCATAGGCCAGCCAGCCGGAGAGAACGTTCAGGACAAACAGCAGCAGTTTGGCGGTGACAACGGAATCATGCACGAAATAATCGATGGCTCCCCCGACCACATAGGTCAGCGGTCCGGTAAAACCAAGCAACGGGCTGCCAAGGTATTGGAAATTGGTCCATTGCGGTAATGCACCCTGCTCAAGTCCCCGGCGAACCTCCAGGAAGCGAGCAATATGGGTACCGGTGTCCCCGCCGAGCAGCACACCCGAAAAGAAATAGGCGTGTGCGAGCCAGGCCAGCAGGATCGAAAAAGCCACGGCGGACGGTATGCGCGGCATGGTTATCAGAAACGCTGAAAATACGCGCTCGCGACGCTCAAGGCGAACCGCCGCGGCAATGGCGGCAACCGCGCAAAGCACCGCCACCGCGTCGCGCGCGCCTAAATCCGCGGTAAGCGCTGAAATCGACAGCGACTGACCATGTAAGACCAGACCGATGGCACGGTCTTTCAGGTTGCCGAGGGTGTGTAGTGAAAAGAATGTCACCGCGGCGACGATAGCGCCCAGAAGCATTACAATCCGCCATGACGGCTCCGCGATACCGGCTACGCGCATAGAACCATATCGCCCCGTCAACTGATGCGTAGCATTATCATTGCCACGAAGCGGTGAAAACCTGGATCATCGTCGCCGGATGCCAACGGTCGTGTTCGGGCGGCGTCGGTACTTCCTGGCGCCGCAGTTAGGCGGCGACTGTGCGGCATGATGTCCCGGTCCTAACTTCTGGCCGGCATTCTTCGCCGATGATGCCCCCTGCGAGCCTGACCTGGACGAATCGAACCAAGGCGAAATAAACCTCCGGCGACCAACCCGAACGATGTTTGTTTTATTGGTCAACCGGTTCTGGTGCATTCGGTCTCAAGCTTAAGTGCCAGGAAAAGCCTCGCCAGGCCGCCGTCGTCGGGAGCGTCCGGCAGCAAATCCCGGGCACCAACCGCGATCCGAAGACCTCCAAACGATCCGACGCTGACCGGTTGACCCAACAGAATGCCGCCCCGGGCCAACCTTTCGTAGAGCGGTCGCAACTCGGTCGCCGACAGCAGCCGATTCCGGTTCGCCGGATCACGAACGGCGAAGGTGAAGATGCTTGGCAGCGCGCTCCAGCAGTGGCCGGCCGATACGAGTCCGCCAATCGGTTGCAGAGCCGGATTGCAGGCCAATCCCGCCTCAATCGCGGCCGCCTGGTTCTTCAGGAGTGCGGACATTGCAGCAGACATCGGCCCGAACGCTTCGATCGCGTCAAGCGCGGCGATCCAGCGCAGCACCATGCCGAGATTTGCCGCACCCGAACCATGCAGAAGCGCGTCCCCTCCATATCCCGCGGACCAGCGTGCTGTCGGCACAAGCACAGCCCCCGCGAAGGCCGGTCCACCGAAGAATTTCGAACCGGTGACGACCACGGGCCAGCCTTGCCGGAGATACCGCGCCACGGTCGCGGGGGCGATTCGCGCCTGACAGGCATCGACAATGACATCGGCGCCGGCCGGCGGGACGACCGGCGCGATCAGACCGGTCTTCGTGCTGTGCGTCAGATACACAATCGGACGGCCACGCGCGGCGGAAACAGCGGCGGCGTAGGCGGCAACCACCTCGCCATCCTCGCGTGGCGTTCCGTCAGCCGATCGCAGGGGAATTTCGACCGTCTCCACGGGGGAACCCAACGTCTGTGGCGACACACCTCCGGGGGCGACACCGTCAAAGCACCGCCCCGCGACAGCAAGCGGAACCCCCGTCCCGGTCTCCGTCGCGGCGGGCAGGATCGCGGTTATCGGCTCACCGGGCCGCTCTTTGGCGACCAAGGTCGCGGCGGCAAGCAGGGCGTCGGTGCCGGACTGACACAGGATGGCCTCGGCAATATCGGCGACGCCGAAATATCCCAGCAGGCGTGCCGAAAGCTGATGGTACTCGTGCTCCAGCGCCTGCGATCGTCCCAATGCTGACCGCGTCGCCATCAAAGCGGCATAGAACCCGGCGGCCCGTCGGAACCCTCGCGCGGTAACAGGCGAAGCGGTGCAGGACGAGAGGCAAAGCAAATCCGGCGCCGGTGCCGGCGGACACAGGTATTTGTTGGTCCCAGTCCTGGTATCAACGACCAGGCGGCTATCGCCACCGGCGATCAAGGCCGCCAAGAGATCAGCAGAAGCCGCCGGGACGAGATCGGTCATCGCATCCGCGAAACACAAGAAGCTGACCATACCATCCATGTCACACAAACCCCTGCAAGCCGCGCCTCTTGATATAGGGCGACCCTGCCGATTTCCCGCGATTTGCCGATCGAATGCTGTCGGGCGTTATCACCCGGACAACGTCCAACGGTTGTTTCCACGGCACAAGCCGCACCAGAAGGTTACCGATGGGTATGCCGAGAACAGGGGTAAATCCGTTGTAAAGGCGGAGTAAACCTCTGATTTCAGCCAGTTAGGCACTTTGCAGGTTTCGCGGAAGTGCTACACCTGCCAACGGTCTGAGCAACAAATGGGAGGGACCGATCGATGACACGCGTCGCACTGGTTACTGGCGGCACTCGGGGTATTGGCGCGGCAATCAGCCTCGCGTTGAAGGCGCAAGGTCGCAAGGTCATCGCCAACTACGCGTCGAATGACGAAGCGGCCGCTGCCTTCAAGGCGGAACACGGCATTGATGTCGTGAAGTTCAACGTTGCGAATTTCGAAGAATGCGAAGCCGGGATTGCCAAGGTCGTTGCCGAACACGGGCCGATCGAAATTCTGGTCAACAACGCGGGCATCACCCGTGACGGAACGCTGTCACGGATGCGCCGCGACATGTGGGACGCGGTACTCGATACCAATCTCGGGTCTTGCTACAACATGTGTAAACTGACCTTCGACGGCATGAAGGAACGCAAGTTCGGCCGCGTGGTCAATGTCGGCAGCGTCAACGGCCAGGCCGGCCAGTATGGCCAGGTCAACTACGCCGCCGCCAAATCCGGCATTCACGGGTTCACCAAGGCGCTGGCGCAGGAAGGTGCCCGTTACGGCATCACCGTCAACGCGATCGCACCGGGCTATGTCGATACAGAAATGGTCCGCGCGGTGCCGGGTGAAGTCCTGCGCAAGATCGTCGCCAAGATCCCGGTTGGGCGTTTGGGCCATGCCGAGGATATCGCACGTGGCGTTGCATTCCTGACAGCCGACGACGCCGATTTCGTTACTGGATCGACAATGTCGATCAACGGCGGAATGCATATGTACTAAGCTGTCGGAACGGGCATCTGCCTGTCCTGTCAGGCTAAACGGGTGGGCTTCGGCCCACCCTTCGGCTTGCCTTCAGCCGAAAAGCGGAGTCATCATCCTTCCAAAGAGAAGAGGGACTCCAGCCAATGAACGCACCACGCAACACCCAATACCGCCACCTCGACGTCCAGAAGATCGCCGGTTCACTCGGTGCCGACGTGCGCGGCGTCGATCTGTCGCAGGACGTGCCGGACGAGGTCCTGGCGGAATTACGGGCGGCATTGCTGGATAATCTGGTGATCGCAATCCGCGACCAGGACATCACGCCGGCCCGGCAGCTCGCGTTTGCACGACGCTGGGCCGATATCCATCTGCATCCGTTCATGCAGGGAATGGAGGACTACCCGGAAATCCTGGCGATCATCAAACGGCCGTCCGACAAGAAGAATTTCGGCGGGTCCTGGCATACCGATCAGATGTTCTCGCCCAGCCCGGCGATGGGAACGATGCTGTATGCGCTGGAAGTCCCGTCGGCCGGTGGCGATACGTTGTTTACCAACCAATACCTGGTTTACGAGGGCCTGTCGGACAAGATGAAGGATCTGGCCAGCCAGCTTCGCACCGTCTGCGTCGGCGACAATTTCAGGCAGGCTGACGGTGTCTCCCGAGCGGCTCGCTATGCGCGCCAGATGAGCGAGATGAAGGTCAAGGACCCGGGCGACGTGCAGACGACCAGCGTGCATCCGCTGGTTCGCACGCATCCGGAGACCGGCCGCAAGAGCATCTATATCGGCGGTCATGTGCAGCGCTTCGACGGGATGACGGACGAAGAAAGCCAGCCGCTGATGGACTTCTTCATGAAGCAGTCGATCCGCCCGGAATATACGTGCCGGGTGCGCTGGCAGACCGGGACGCTGACGTTCTGGGATAATCGCTGCACCCAGCATTTCGCGGTGAACGACTACCCGGCAGAGACGCGCATCATGCACCGCATCACAATTTGCGGCGATCAGCCGTTCTGATTGGGGTGCGGCCTGCGGCGGATCGGGCCATTTGGGGAATGTCGGAACGCGAAAAGCATTCCGCGTGCCGTGCTGGCGGCGCCGCCACCACGGCCGGTCATGTCACGGGTGACGCACCAAGAGCTTGAGTTTGTTTTCTCTTTGTGCCTTCAGGAACGCGGTCGCAATACGCGACATAACAGGTCCTGACCGTGGCCTGTCATAAGTGAAGCTGTTGGGACGGTTCGGAACCAGAGACATGTCCGGGTTCGGCCATGAGTCGAGGTTCACCTCGGATACAATGACATAGGACGGCTCGTTTGCAGGCAATCCCACATACCGCTTGTCATCGATGCTCAGTTCAAGACCGATCTGGTCAGCGCCAGGCTTGTCGCTCTGAATAAGCAGGATCAAAACTTCGCCCGCGCGGGCGACGTAACGGCTGGACAATGATCTGTCAGTCTCGTTGTGGACCGGCGAGGCGGCGACCACCTGCCCTTCTTTTAACGGCAACAACAGGCAGCACGGACGGTCTTTCGAAGACTGCGCTCCGGCTTGGTACTGCCAGAGCCGCAGGAACGCATACCGAAAGATCAGCCCGGGTTGGGCTGTTGGTATCCTGGCCATCAGCGCGTCCCGGGTCCGCCTGCGCCTTCCGCCGTTTCGCCATTAAGCAGCCCGCCAGCCAGGTTCAGGTCTTCCTCCCGTACCGGATATGCATTCGCCATGGCACGCAGATCATTCAGAACCGATTCCGAAATATCTGACGCATCGAAAACCGCGCGCCTGCGCCCCTGCAACCGATCGAATTCGTCCACCGACATGACAACGAGGCGCGGCTTCCCGTGGAACGTAATGAAGGTTGGCTCGACAAGCGCGGACTGCTGCACATCAGCGGGGCGCCGCTGTAGCTCTTCGGATGTAAAGACTTGCATCGGGGAAACTCCGGTCAGTCACTAAACTACAAATTTTGCGTAGTTTTTCAAGTGGCGAGGTGCCGGAGCAGCCGTTCTCAGTTTGGCAAAGCGGATGCCACGGCCCCGGGCCGTTGCCGGTCAGCCCGGCCGACACACAATACCAGCCGCCGTTGACGCTGACTTACTGCCACTCCGCATCCACCATGGCCAAGCTTGGCTCGGCCGCCCGGGACTTCCGGTGTCATGCCAAGCAAAGTCGTGGGTGACCGGGCCAAGCCCGGTCATGACGGAGAGGAAAAAGCCACGTCCGGTGGAGGAATTTTCTCCGCATGTCGCACAAGTGGATGCCTATGCGGCTCGTCCGGGCCATGACGATGAGGGGCAAGAGAGACGGCATAACGGCCGTTGGTATAACGCTACTCCGCGGCCTTCCTGGGCGCCTTGGCAGCTGACTTGGCCGTCGCTTTCTTGGCTGGAGCCTTCTTCGCCGCGGCCTTCTTCGGCGCGGCCGCCTTGGCCGGGGCCTTGCGTGGCGCGGCCTTGGCCGGCGCATCGCCTGCCGCGGCAGCGGTCTTGGCCGGAGCCTTGCCCTTGCGTCCCGCCGCGCCCTTCGGCTTCAGCGCCTTGCCCTTCTCGACCAGCAGCGTCACCGCGTCGGCCAGCGAGATGTCCTCCATCAGCACCCCGCGTGGCAGGTTGGCGACGATCTTGCCGTGCTGAACATACGGCCCGAACCGGCCCTTCTTGACGCTGACCAGTTCCTTATCAGCCGGATGCGGCCCGATCGTCCGCACGCTCGCCAGCTTCTTCGCCAGCAAGTCCACCGCTCGGTTCAGCCCCAACGCCAGCACGTCATCGTCCTTGTCCAGCGACCCGAACACCGCGCCCATCTTCACGTAAGGCCCAAACCGCCCGATCCCGGCCTCGATCTTTTCCTTCGTCTCCGGGTGCAGTCCGATGAAACGCGGCAGCGCCAGCAAACCGAGCGCCTGCTCCAGCGTCAGGGCATCGCCATCCATGCCGCGCGCCAGCGAGGTGCGCTTCGGCCGCACTTTCTTGTCCTCGGAGTTCTCGCCCTGCTGCGCATACAGGCCATACGGGCCACGGCGCACCGTGATCTCCTCGCCGGTATCCGGGTGATGACCGAGCGAGCGCAGGCCCTCCTTCAGCGTCGCGCCACCCTCTTCGCCGGCGTCGATCGCCAGGCGCCGGGTGAACTGGCACGTCGGGTAGTTGGAACAGCCGATGAAGCTGCCATACCGCCCCAGCTTCAGCCCCAGCCGCCCGGTGCCGCACGCGACGCAAGACCGCGGATCAGAGCCATCTTCCCGCGACGGGAAGAAATGCGGGCCAAGGTCTTTGTCCAGCGCGTCGATGACGTCGCTGATCTTCAGTTCTCGGGTTTGCTCGACCGCCTTGGAAAAATCGTTCCAGAAGTCGTGCATCACCTTCCGCCACTCAAGCCCGCCGGCGGATACCTCGTCGAGCTTTTCCTCCAGCCCGGCGGTGAAGCCGCTATCGACATAATGCTCGAAGAAGCTGACCAGGAACGCTGTGACCAGCCGGCCCCGATCTTCCGGAATGAACCGCCGTTTTTCCAACTTCACATAATTGCGATCTTGCAACACGGACAGGATCGAGGCGTAGGTGGACGGTCGGCCGATGCCGAGTTCTTCCATCTTCTTGACCAGGCTCGCTTCCGAATAGCGCGGCGGCGGCTGGGTGAAGTGCTGGCTGGCGTCGGTCTTCTGGCGCTTCAACGGATCGCGCTCGCTCATCGGCGGCAGCATGCGATTGTCGTCTTCGTCCGGAGCGCCCTCCGCCTTGTCGTCGGTGTCTTCCTTATAAAGCTTCAGGAAGCCGTCGAACGCGACGATGGAACCCGTAGCCCGCAGCTTGACACCCTTATTGTCCACGACATCGACGGCGACCTGATCCAGTTCAGCCGACTGCATCTGCGACGCAACAGCCCGCTTCCAGATCAGTTCATACAACCGGCGCTGATCGTGACTGAGGCCGGCGGCGACGCTGTCAGGCGTGCGGTTCACGTCGGTCGGGCGGATCGCCTCATGCGCTTCCTGCGCATTCTTCGCCTTGCTGATGTATTCCCGAGGCGCGAATGGCAGATAATCGCGCCCAAACGCCTCGCCAACATGCTCGCGGATGCTGGCGATGGCTTCCTGCGCCATCTGCACGCCATCGGTTCGCATATAGGTGATCAGACCGGTGGTCTCACCGTCGATATCGACACCTTCGTACAGCCCCTGCGCCGTGCGCATCGTCTGCTGCGCGCCGAAACCGAGTTTCCGTGATGCCTCCTGCTGCAACGTGGAGGTCGTAAACGGAGCGGGCGGATTGCGCTTGACGCGGCGGCGCTCGACCGACCCGACAGAGAACTGACCAGCCTCGACCGCGGCCTTGGCAGCCAGCGCCAGAACCTCATTGTTCAGGTCGAACTGATCGAGCCGCTTGCCGTTCAGATGTGTCAGACGGGCCGTAAACGGCGCGCCGCCCGGTGTCAGGAACAGAGCTTCAATGGTCCAATATTCACGCGCCCGAAATACTTCGATCTCGGCTTCGCGGTCGCAGATCAGCCGCAAAGCCACCGACTGCACGCGGCCCGCGCTGCGGCTGCCCGGCAACTTGCGCCACAACACCGGCGACAGCGTGAACCCTACCAGATAGTCCAGCGCTCGGCGGGCCATGTAGGCCTCGATCAGCGGCTGGTCGAGTTCGCGAGGATGCGCGATCGCATACTGGATGGCGTTGCGGGTGATCTCGTTGAAGGTAATACGGTGGACCTTGACGCCCTTCAGGGCGTGCTTTTCCTCCAGCATGGCCTGCACATGCCACGAAATCGCCTCGCCTTCGCGATCCGGATCGGTTGCGAGATACAGTGTCTTGGCGCCCTTGAGCGCCTTGGCGATGGCGCCGACCTGCTTGTCGCCGCGGGCATCGGCCTCCCAGTCCATGGCAAAGTCCTGGTCCGGGCGAACGCTGCCATCTTTTGGCGGCAGATCGCGCACATGACCGAAACTGGCCAGAACCGTGTAGCCGCCACCCAGGTAGCGGTTGATGGTTTTGGCCTTGGCGGGGGATTCGACGACAACGACATCTGACATGGAGCGGTGCGGTATCCTACTCAATAGTGTCCGGCAAGAGTGCCACGCGGTTGCCAGGGAACGTCTCTATACGCCCCGCCAGTTCCAATTCCAGAAGAACCGCCATGACGACGGACGAGGACAGTTGGCAGCGCCGAACCAGATCGTCAACCATTGTCGGCTCCGGTGACAATAAAGAGAGTACCGCCGATCGCGCTTCCGGCGGGTTTTCAACCGCATCAGCCGGTGCGGGAAAGTCGAATTGAGGTTCCCCGAAACCGGATTTGCCTGAACGTACCAGGGTCGGTTGCATGGGCAGGTTGTCCAGAATGTCCGCCGCGTTTTCCACCAGCATCGCCCCTTGCCGGATCAGGTCGTTGCCGCCTCTGGCCCGGGGATCGAGCGGCGAGCCGGGCACGGCGAAAACCTCCCGACCGGCTTCCTGGGCGATGCGGGCGGTGATCAGGCTGCCTGATTTGGGCGCGGCCTCCACGACGACCACGCCCAACGACAGCCCGGCGATGATTCTATTGCGGCGGGGGAAGTGGCGGGCCTGCGGGATGGTGCCGACCGGGGATTCCGTGATCAGAAGATCGGTGGCGGCGATGCGGGCGTGCAAATCCGCGTTTTCCGGCGGGTAGGGTTGGTCGATCCCACCGGCGATCACCGCGATCGTGCGTCCGGTGCGCATCGCCCCGGTATGCGCGGCGGTATCGATGCCGCGCGCCAGACCCGACACCACCACAACCGTTGCCGCCAACTCGGCCGCCAATGTCTCCGCCATGCGCTGTCCGTTGGCCGAGGCATTGCGCCCCCCCACCGCCGCGACGCAGCGCCGCATGGCGAGGCTGGCATCGCCACACATGATCAGACAGGGCGGCGCATCGTCCAGCATACCGAGCAGCAGCGGATACTCCGGATCGTCCAGGAAGATCATGCGGCCGCCCGCGGCCCGGGTGCGTTCCAGTTCCTGTTCGGCCTCAGCTACTGACATCATGGCCGGCGGTGCCGCCTTGCCGCCGGCCCGCGCGAGACGGGGCAGCGCGTCGAGCGCGGCGGCGGTTGTGTGATAGCGTTCGATCAGGCGGCGGAAGGTCACGGGACCTACACCCTCCGAGCGGATCAGCCGGAGACAATCGATTCGGTCAGTCCAGGCCGACATCACAGCATCCTTAGCGTGCCGCCGGCGGAAATACCGGTGGGCCGGATCAGGTGCGCGGCGTCTGTCCCGACCGATGTGCGGTTCGGATGAGCAGACGGCACCCTGGTGGCGGACGAAGATCAGCACGGCAATGGTAAAGGAGTTCTTAACGGCGGCGTTTTTTTTCAAAAAAGTGTCGCGCACCAGAGGGCGCGCCATCCGCGCCGCAACACGACGGGACCGCCTGGCCTCGTCGGAGGCACGCCAGAACACCGCAGAGCCGCAGCGAACGCCTATCGGGACGGCGAACCGTCGTTGCCTGATCAGGCGGACGGAAGTTTCGAGGCCCCGACACCGGTTTCGAACCCGTCGATGCTGCGAACGTTTTTCTCGCTTCGATAAGCAGCGACACCCGCCTCGCCTTTATTGTCCGCCCAGCGGCGCAGGGTCGGGCGGTCTTCCCTGTAGTCGAACAGCGGGACGCCGTAACCGCAACTGGTCTGAACCGAGTCAACATAGAGACAAATGATCTGGCGGGCGCCGGGTGGTTCCTGGTTGTCATAGGCACTCGCCAACAGCGCCTGGTAGTCCGGCGTGCCGCGCGGCAGGGATCTGCCCTGGCCATAGAGGCGCAGGATCGTCGGCGCGTGCTCGAAACCGCACATCATGATGGTCAGCCGGCCGGACGCCAGCAGATGCGCGGCCGTTTCGTTGCCGCTGCCGGTTTCGTCCAAATAGGCGACGGTGTTGGGATCGAGGATACGAAACGCGTCGATCCCGCGTGGCGAGATGTTGACGCGGCCGGATTCGGCGGCCGACCCGGTGAAGAAGATGTGCTGCTGACGGATGAACGCGGCCTGGGCCGGTTCGATTCGTTCGTAAAATTTGGCCAAAGGTTCCTCCCATCAACGCGGTTACGGTTCCGATCGGACTGGCGCCTGATCGGATCAGGCGCGTTCCGTCTTGCCCCGGCCAATCCGCGGTTCGGTGCCGTTGAGGAGGCGGCGGATATTGGCCTGGTGGCGGACGAACACCAGCACGGCAACGGTAAACGCCAGCTTGAAGACGCCATGATCCTGCAAGACAAGAGCGGCGACCGGCGCCGCGGCGAACGCCGCCAGAGCCGCTAGCGATGACAACCGCGCCGTCGCGGCGACAATCAGCCACATCGCGCAGGCGGCAAGACCGACCGGCCAGGACGCGGCGATCAGCACGCCAAGGCCGGTGGCGACGCCCTTGCCGCCTTTGAAGTTCAGCCACACCGGGAACAGGTGGCCGAGAACGGCGGCCAAGCCGGCCAGCAGCGCGATGTCCTCATCATCAACCAGCATCCGCACCAACAGCACGGCGATGGCGCCCTTCAGCGCGTCCAGCAGCAACGTGGCGGCGGCGAGGCCCTTGCGGCCGGTGCGCAGCACATTGGTCGCGCCAATATTACCTGACCCGATGCCGCGGATGTCGCCCAAACCGGCCATCCGGGTCAGCAGCAAGCCAAACGGGATGGAACCGAGCAGATAGCCGATCAGGCAGACGAGGACGGTCAGCAGGGTGGACAACATCGGCTTCAGGCTACCTTGGTGTGCTCGACCGCCGGGAGGCCGGTCTCGAAGCCATCGATACTGACAGCATTATTGTCGCGCCGGTAGGTGGCGAGCCACGCCTCGCCCTTGGCCGCGGCGCGCTCTCGCAGGGTCGTGCGCACCTGGATGAATTCAAACATCGGCACGCCGTTGCCGCAACTGACCTGGAGGCTATCCAGGTCGATACAGACGATCTGGCGGGCGCCCGGCGGCTGTTTATCGTCGTAGGCGGTTTTCAAAACCGACCTGTATTCGGGCGAGTCCTTCCACAGTGATCGCCCTTTGCCATACAGCCGCAGGATCATCGGGTCCGCCCCGAAGCTACAGAACATCAGCGTCAGCCGGCCGGTCAGGCGCAAATGGGCCGCCGTTTCGTTGCCGCTGCCGGTTTCGTCGAGATAGGCGACGGTCGTCGGGTTCAGGATGCGGAAGGCGTCCGTGCTGCGCGGCGACACATTGGCTCGGCCGGTCGCGGCGGCCGAGGCGGTAAAGAAGATGTGCTGCTCGTTGATGAACGCCGTATGCTTACGACCGAGGCCTTCGAATTGCTTTCCCATTGTTCGTCTCCATCCGGCGCGGCTGCACAGGTCGCATCAGGCTGCCCCGGTCGCCCATCGCAGGTTGGCGGAAGAGACAGTCTGACACATACCACGGGTTGTCGAAACAGCCAAGTAACCACTGGACGGCAAGCGGATGACGACCACGAACGGTTTTTCGGAGGCCGGCGATGGTCGGCATCCACGTCTTTTATGAGTGTAAGCAAAGACATGGATGGTGCGCCTTCGCGCACCATGACGACGCGGGGGGATCCGCGTGCGACAGTGTCAATGTCATCGTGGGGTTGGCATGACTCCGCGACAACGCCCCGGTCCGGCGCAAGGATCGCAGGCCGCATCCGCCTCGGCGAGCCGGCCCTGCTGGTGCAAGGCATCGGCATCCCCGAGGCGGTTCTTCAAAGTGTCGAAACGGCTAGAACAGACCTTCGATCTGGCCGCCTTCGCCGAGATAGATGGACTCGGCGGACGGCACGCGCGGCAGGCCGGGCATGGTCATGATGTCGCCGCAGATGGCAACGACGAACCCGGCACCGGCCGACAACCGCACTTCGCGGATAGGCAGGATATGGCCGGTCGGTGCGCCCATCACCGTGGCATCGGAGGTGAAGCTGTACTGCGTCTTGGCAATACACACCGGCACGTCGCCGAAGCCCGCATCCTCGAACGCCTTCAGCTTCTTCGCCACCGCATCCGGCACCGCGATGTCGGCCGCGCGATAGATTTCCTTGGCGATGGTGCGGACCTTGTCGGCCAGCTTCATGTCCAGCGGATACAGCGGCTTGTAGTCGGCCTTGCCGGCGTCGATCTGCGCCATGACGGCGTGGGCCAATGCCTCGGCCCCTGCCCCGCCATGCGCCCAATGCGTGCAGGAAATGGCTTCGGTGCCGATCGCCTTCATGGCGTCGCGGATCGCTTCGAACTCGGCCACGGTGTCTGTGGTGAAGTGGTTCACCGCGACAACCACCGGCAGGCCGAACTTTTGCAGGTTTTCCACATGGCGCTGCAGATTGGCGATGCCGCGTTTCACGGCCTCGACGTTCTCCGGCCCCAACGCGTTCTTGGCGATGCCGCCATGCATCTTCAGGGCGCGCACGGTTGCGACGACCACCGCGCAAGACGGTTTCAAACCGGCCGAACGGCACTTGATGTCGAGGAATTTTTCGCCGCCCAGATCGGCGCCGAAGCCGGCTTCCGTCACCACGACATCGGACAGCTTCAGCCCGAGCCGCGTCGCCATCACCGAGTTACAGCCATGCGCGATGTTGGCGAACGGGCCACCATGAACCAGCGCGGGCGAACCTTCCAGGGTCTGCACCAGGTTCGGCGAGACGGCGTCCTTCAGCAGCACCGACATCGCGCCATCGGCTTTCAGATCGGCGGCGGTGATGTTCTTGCCCTCGCGGGTCTGGCCGATGATCATCTTACCCAGGCGCGCCTGGAGTTCGGGCAGATTCTGCGACAGGCAGAACACCGCCATGACCTCGGACGCGACGGTGATGTCAAAGCCGTCCTCCCGCGGGAAACCGTTGGCCACGCCGCCCAGGCTGCCGGCGATGCTGCGCAGCGCCCGGTCGTTCATATCCAGGCAACGGCGCCAGGAAATCCGGCGGGAATCGATGCCCAGCGGGTTACCCCAATAGATCGAATTGTCGATCATCGCGGCGAGCAGGTTGTTGGCTGAGGTGATGGCGTGGAAATCGCCGGTGAAATGCAGGTTGATCTGATCCATCGGCACCACCTGGGCATAACCGCCGCCGGCCGCCCCGCCCTTCATCCCGAAACTGGGACCCAGGCTGGGCTCACGCAGGCAAACCGTCGCGCGCTTGCCTATGCGGTTCAGCGCGTCGCCGAGACCAACCGTCGTGGTGGTCTTGCCCTCTCCGGCCGGGGTCGGGTTGATGCCGGTGACCAGCACCAGCGCGCCATCCGGGCGCGATTCGACGTTGTTGAGGAAGTCCAGACCGATCTTCGCCTTGTAGTGGCCGTACGGCTCCACCGCGCTGGACGGGATTCCGAGCTTGTCGGCGATCTCTTGAATGGGACGCATTTTGGCGGCGCGGGCGATTTCCAGATCTGGATTCATGCTTGGGTAACCTCCTGTTTTATTGTTCTACCGAATCCGAACCAGACTGGGGGGTTGGCCGAACCAACCCTGTCCTGAGGGTTAAGATCGAACAATGCAGCCAATCCGAGACGGGACACGGTGCCTTCTCTCCGTGGCATACCAGATTTCTCGAGGAATTCAACACGCCATGAAGAGTCCGAAATCGAAGCGTCCGAAGCCCGAGGGCGCGCCGTCGCAACGACCGAACACAGGTCCGCGCCGGACGGCCACAAAATGCGGCGCACGAGCACGCAACTGCAACATTCCGGTGAAACCCGTACATGCGACCGAAAATCCCATCCACGCCGCGACTTTTTGGTGCTAGAAGCCGGGCATGAACATGCCGTTTGCCTTCCCCGATTGGGTGCCCTGGTGGGTGCCCATGGTGCTCCTCGTCCCCGCGCTGCTGTATGGGCTCGCGTTCCTGTTCATGCCGTTCAGCGTCCTGGGGGTCAAATCCCGCCTGGAGGTAATGGAAGCCAGGCTTGACGAAATCCAGCAGGAAATCCGCCACCTCGCGCTGCGGTTGCCGGTCGGGCCGCGCGAGATGGATTTTGAGGACGTCTATGCCCCCCTCGCGCAGCAGACCAAGCGCCGCGACCCGTCCGTCAGTGATCGGCCGCCGATCCCGCCGGCGGCGCAAGACCTGTATGACGAACATGAGCCGTATGAACGGCCGGCCCCGCCGCCGCATATGCGCCCGATCCGGCGCCAGGAACCGGTGATCGTGCGCCCGGAACGGTCGGAGCCGAGGTTGGATTCTCGGCGGTAGGACCGCATGGCATTGGGTGCGGCTGAACCGCGTTGCGGCGCCGCGCGAGAAATTTCATCTCGATAAAACTGGTTGCTGCCCGGCTGGAACGACGCACGTTGCAGGAACGCGGCGATGAAGAAGCCATTTAAACGGAGCCTGCCGCGTCGCCGATGAGACTGCGCAACAATCGGAACATGGAACGCGTCCCCCCTCTGTGGCGTCGGAGCGAGACGCTTTTCCCTAAGCGCCATCCAAGCACATTGGGACTATATTTTTGCACCAGGCGCATATTTACAGCAGAACATTGACGCTTTGTTAACTTTTTTTGGTATCATACTCAAAGCCAGGAGGAGATGCTCTTGGCTGATACCCTCGAACACATGCGGCGGAACCCGGCAGGGGACCGGACTATCAGAGATATATAGGGCGCGTCTGTCGCGTGAATGGCGTAAGCTGCCGGCCTCCGAAACGTGGATGGCGAGGGGTTTCTGGCGTTTGTCCCTGACCTGCCAGCCTGTATCTCGGACGGCGACACCGATGAGCAGGCAGCCCGTAACGTAGCCGGGGCAATCGAGAGTTGGATCGAGGCGGCGGTGGAAATGGGCCGTCCGGTTCCCGAGCCCGGACTTCGCGGGGCCTTGGCATAGACTGGGTCCGAACCGACCGCGCCTGGCATCTCACTTCTATTGTGCGTTGGCACTTGCCTTCGCCCGAGCCGGATCGGATCGTTCAACGCCGCCGCCATAAATGCATCCAGGCCGGCATCCAGCAACGCGTTCGGATTGCGTGCCGCATCGTCGTGGCGCCTCTGCTACAATGGCCCGTATGGAACGCGATCACGCTATCGCCACATTGAAGGCTCATCAAACCGAGCTCATGCAACTGGGTGTTCAGAGCCTGTACCTGTTCGGCTCGACCGCACGCGGCCAAGCGCGGGACGATTCCGATGTTGACCTGTTCTTTGACTACCAGGAAGGAAAATTCGGACTTTTCGACCTTATGGAGGTGCAGGAGCGCACCGCGCTGATTCTCGGCCGGCCGGCCGATGTGATGACGCGCGACAGCATCCATAAGATCCTGCGTCCTGGCATCGAGGCAACGGCGCTGCGCGTGTTCTGATGCCACCCTCGTCTGTCCTCCCTTATTTGGCGGATATCATCGAGGCGATCGAACACATCCGTGAAAAAGCAGGCACGACGCCGCTTGAGGTGTTCAAGCGGGATTGGGAACAACAATGGATCGTTTAGCGTGGGATCGAGATCATATCTGAGGCCAGCCGGCGTTTATCTGAACCGATGAAGGCCCGGTATCCAGCCATTCCCTGGCGCAAGATTGCCAGCGTCGGGAACGTGTTACGGCACGAATACCGGCAGGTTTCTCCGCCCCTCCTGTGGGAGATCGCACAAGATCACCTAGCGCCGCTTGATGCGGCGTGCCGCACGGAATTTGCAAGGGAACAGATCGCTGGAACCGGCAAGGAATAGCGCCGGCGAACCCGGTACACCGGGCTCTTCGCCGGTCAATCACGTCTTACTACCGCGCGTTGGCACTCGCCTCCGACCGCGTCGCGCCTGACCGCTGCGCCAGCGCCGCCGCCATGAAATCGTCCAGGTCCCCGTCCAGCACCGCGTTCGGATTGCCGGACTCGACGCTGGTCCGCAGGTCTTTCACCAACTGATACGGCGCCAACACATAGTTCCGTATCTGATGACCCCAGCCAATATCGGTCTTGGCGTCTTCCTGAGCCGCCGTCACCGCTTCCCGCTTGCGCAACTCCGCCTCGTACATCCGCGCCCGCAGCATTTCCATCGCGTTGGCTCGGTTACGGTGCTGCGAGCGATCCGTCTGACAGGCAACGATAATGCCGGTGGGCAGATGCGTAATCCGGATCGCGCTGTCGGTCTTGTTCACATGCTGCCCGCCCGCGCCGGACGCCCGGTAGGTATCCACTTTCAGGTCGGACGGATTGATGTCGATCTCGATCGAGTCATCCACCACCGGATAGACCCACACGCTGGCGAAGCTGGTCTGCCGCCGCGCATTCGCATCGAACGGACTGATACGCACCAGACGATGCACCCCCCCCTCGGTCTTCAGCCATCCGTACGCGTTGGGTCCGGTCACCTGTAGAGTCGCCGATTTGATGCCGGCCTGCTCGCCTTCACTCTCTTCCAGCAATTGCACTTTGTAGCCGTGCTTTTCGGCCCAGCGCATATACATGCGCATCAGCATCATCGCCCAGTCCTGAGCCTCGGTGCCGCCCGCGCCGGCATTCAGTTCTATGAAGCAATCGTTGGCGTCGGCCTCGCCGGACAGCAGGCTTTCGATCTCCCGTCGCTTGGCCTCGTCAGCGGCCGCACGCAACGACTTCATCGCCTCGGCCACCATCGCGGTGTCGCCGTCGGCTTCCGCCATTTCGATCAGTTCCAGCGCGTCAGAGACCTCGGTCTCCAGCGCCAACACGCCTTCCATCGCCGAGCCGATCTGGTTGCGTTCGCGCATGAGCTTTTGCGCGGCGGCGGCGTCGTTCCACAGCGCCGGGTCCTCGGCGCGGTTGTTCAGGTCGGCGAGGCGGCCTTCGGCGACATCCCAGTCAAAGATGCCTCCTCAGCAGCGCGACGGACTGCTTGATCTGTTCGTTGAGGGCGTCGGATTCGGCGGACATGGGTGGACTATGCTCTCTGGAAGGCCGGGATCAATACAGCCCGCCCATGCTGTTATCAACCCCGCCATGCACGATGGTGGGCGGTGCGGGCGATCCGTCGGCCGTCGCGGCACCGGTAAAGCCGCCGCCGATCGGGCCGGAGGCACCCGGGACCTGACCGTCCTTGAACGCGTCGGTGACCGTGCCGGTTCCGGTGTCCCATGCCGCCATTGTCACGCCCGGCGGCACCGGGAACGACAGGACGGGATGCCCGGCCAGGGCGATAGCCATATAATCGTGCCAGATCGGGGCGGCCACCGCACCACCGGTCTGGTTATTGCCCAGCGATGCGGGGTTGTCGTAGCCGACCCATACAACGGTCACGAGGTCAGGCGTAAATCCCGAGAACCATGCATCGGCAAATTCCTGGCTGGTGCCGGTCTTGCCGGCGATCGGCCGGTTCAGGCCCTTCCCCGCCAGGGTGCCGGTGCCGCGCTGCACGACACCCTGCATCATGGTGATCAACTGAGATACACTGTCCGGATCGGCGATTTGCGCGCGCCCGTCGGCGACGGCCGGGGGCTTGGACGGGTCGGAACATTCGGAACAATCCATGCCCGAGGTCCGCATCACGACATGGCCATCCGGATCCTGCACGCTGTCGATGAAAGTCGGCGTGACCTCCCTGCCCCCGGCCGCGATGGACGCATACGCCCCGGCTTCGCGCAGCACGGTGGTTTCGACCGCCCCCAATGCCGCCGGCAACACCCGTGGCATCGAATCCACCATGTGAAAGGCAATGGCATTATCCGCGATCGCCTGCATGCCGGTCTGCTGCGCCACCCGCAGGGTGACGAGGTTCATCGACTCCTCCAACGCCACCCGCAGGGACGTCGGCCCGCTGAAGGTGCCCTCGTAGTTGCCCGGCCGCCAGCGGCCTTCCGGCGTATCCACCACGATCGGTGCGTCCAGGAATTTCTGACTGGGTGAGATGCCTTGCTCCAGCGCCGTGAGATAGACCATCGGCTTGAAGCTGGACCCGGGTTGGCGATTCGCCTGGGTCACACGATTGAACTGGCTTTGCTCGTAGCTCCAGCCGCCAACCATCGCCAGCACGCGGCCGGATTGCGGATTGAGCGACACCAGCGCGCCCTGCACCAGGGGAATCTGCCGCAGTGTTGCTCGGTTTGCCGGCGGTGGCATGGGCGGCGGTGGGGGCGCCTTGCCCTTCACCGGCATCACCGGTCCCGACGGCGGCGCGGGTTGCACCGATGGCGGGTCGATCATCACCACGTCGCCCACCTGAACGATATCGCTCATACGTTTGGGGACCGGCCCCAACTTGCCGTCGCGCAGCGGCCGAGCCCAGTTTGTGTCCGGCAGGGCCAGGACGGCGGCGCGGCGTTCGGCTGCCGCGTTCAGCCATTCGACTTTTGCCTCGGAATCAGAAACGCCCGCCACGATCGCCAGCTTCCAGGCCGGCAGCATTCCGGGCGGACGCGTCTGCTCGTTCAGCGCGGTGGGCCATTTCGTCTCAAAATCCGCTGGCGGGATGGCGACGTGAGCCACCGCCCCGCGCCAGCCGCCCATCTTGCGGTCATAGGCCATCAGGCCGTCTCGCAGCGAGGTCTCGGCCGCTATTTGTAGCGCCGGGTCCAGGCTGGTGCGGACCATCAGGCCACCCTGGGTCGTGGTATCCTGGCCAAACCGGGCGATCAGTTGGCGACGCACTTCCTCGGTAAACCAGTCCGCACCGGGGATCGGCGGCGGACGCCGGAACTCAGAAGGAATCACCGGCGCGGCTTTCGCCTCGGCGCCCTGCGCCGGCGTTATCGCATGGTCTTCGACCAGCCGATCCAGCACATAATCGCGGCGGGAACGCGCCACGTCGGGATATTTGAATGGATTGTAATTGTTCGGCGCCTTGGGCAAGGCCGCAAGGAACGCGGCCTCGGCGACCGTCAGTTTATCCAGCGGCTTGTTGAAATAGGTCTGCGCCGCCGCCGCCACACCGTAGGAGCCGAGACCGAGATAGATCTCGTTCAGGTACAACTCCAGAATACGCTCCTTGCTGAGACTGTCCTCGATCCGCAGCGCCAGGATGGCTTCCCGCGCCTTGCGCGAGAACGACATCTGGTTGTCCAACAGCATGTTCTTGGCCACCTGCTGGGTGATGGTGGACGCACCGATCGGACGCCGTCCCTGCCCCGCATGGGCGAGGTTGAACAAAGCCGCACGGGCGATGGCCAGCGGATCGATGCCGCGATGGGTGTAGAAATTCTGGTCCTCGGCCGAGATAAAGGACCGCTTGACGATATCGGGGATCGCGCTGACCGGCACGAAAATCCGCCGTTCGGACGCCAGTTCCGCCAACAGCCGCGAGTCGCCGGCATAGAGGCGGCTCATGACCGGCGGCTGATAGTTGCGCAAACCGTCAACGTCGGGCAGGTCGGCGCTGAAGTGCTCGTAGGCCATGTAACCGCCCACCGCGCCGGCGACCCCACCGAGCAGCAGCATCCCCAGGATCGCACCGAACAGGCCGCGAATCGCACGCACGACGACGTTGGCGCGCCGCTTCGGCGGCTTGGCGCCTTGCGTTGGTTCGGGCGCCGCGGGCTTGCCACGCCGGCCACGATCGGAGGGCGCCAGCGGATCGCCAGCGGTGAGTGGTCCTGTCATGGCGGCGATATGAGCGCTTTTGCCCAAAATCGCCAGCAACGAGATTGCTACAAGCAGGGTTTAATTCACCACCGTCCTGGCAACGAGGTTGTTCCTGCTCAGCCGGTTTCGACGTCTGTCCCTGGCCGCTGCAAAGCCGCCATTTGACCGGCACCGGTGAAAAAGGCGTCCACCGCCCGCTGCATCGCCTGCGCGACCAACCTACGATGATCAATTTTGCGCAAAGCGGCCTCGTCCCTGGCGTTCGACATGAACCCCATCTCGACCAGGACACTCGGGATATCGGCCGCCTTCAGCACGACAAAACCGGCATGCCGGGCAGGGTTTTGCAGCATCGGCAGGCCCTGATCCAGGCTACCCACCAGGTCGCGGGCGATTCGCACCGACCCGGCCCTGGTTTCCTGCCGCACGAGGCTGGCAAGAATATGGGCGACTTCCGGCGAGGTTGACGGGATTGCGCGTCCGCCAAAACGGTCGGCGCTGTTTTCCGTCCGCGCCAGGGCGGCGGTCTGCGCGTCAGAGGCCGTCGGCGCCAGGGTATAGACGGACGCTCCGCGCACCGAATGATCGGACAGGGCGTCCGCGTGCATGGAGACGAACAAGGCCGCGCCGTGATGCTGAGCGCGGGCCACACGCTCCTCCAACGGAATGAAGACGTCGCGGGTGCGGGTCAGTTCGACGCGATACCGGCCGGTGGCCAGCAGTTGACGTTTCAGTTCCAGCGCGGTCGCCAGGGAAATATGTTTTTCGTAGGTGCCGGAAATACCGATCGCGCCCGGGTCCTTGCCGCCATGGCCGGGGTCCAGCATCACCAGCGGTACCGACGGTCTGACACCGCCGCCGGAGTCGGGCCGTTTCGGGACTGGTTTGGCCGCCCTGGCGCCGTGCCCCGTTGCTGCCATCAGGGACGCGGGCAACAGGAACGTGCCGAACACCGGCGCCGCCGACACGAACCGGCGCAGCAGCAGGCGACGCATGACGGGCGGGGACACATCCATGATTCCTCTTAACATATTGGATACGGATTGACACCTTATATGTTGATTCAGGCGGGTTCATGGCGTGCTGATACGATCTGCTTGCGGTCGGGCGCGGTTTGCGTCATGGTCGGACCACTCCGGCGATGTATCCGGGGATGGCGGGCCTCCGCGATCCCCTTGGTCTTCTCCGGCGGCGCGTGATCCCTTGATCGGCCTGGTCGGAGCCTGGCTGGCGAGTTTTGGGAAGGATCCGCCTCGCCGTGACCGCATCGCCGTCCGCGTCGCGCCCGCCATGTTGGATATGTGGCGCGCCGGGGTCTGATTGCCGCGGGATTCGTCCGCCGAGTGGTCAGCACGAGTGACGACTTTCACACGGGGCAGCGTTTCGACAAGGAACGCGCCATCCGAACGCCAGGGACTGATGAACCACGCCGCGCCATGCCCGTCCGATTTTGGACTTTCACCCCGCTCTTTGGGTGGCATCGCTGTCGCGTGTCCCGATCTCCATCGTTTTCCTGAACCTTCGGGCGGGCCCCTTCCCGCAAGCCTTGCAAGCCGGCTGATGACTGAGACCCGAAGAAGGTCCGGCATCGGCATTACGGCGGCCCACCGGAGTTCAGGACTCAATGACGAAGCGCATGCTGATCGATGCCACACACGCGGAAGAAACCCGCGTTGTGGTGCTGGACGGTACCAGACTTGAAGATTTCGACGTCGAGACTTCGACGAAGCGACAACTCAAAGGCAATATCTACCTCGCCAAGGTAGTCAGGGTCGAACCAAGCCTTCAGGCCGCGTTCGTCGAATATGGCGGCAATCGCCATGGGTTCCTGGCGTTCAGCGAAATCCATCCCGACTACTATCAGATTCCCGTCGCCGACCGGCAGCGGCTGATCGAGATGCAGGCTGAGGAAGCCCGCCGGGAAGACGAAGAGGAAGACCTGGAACTGGCGCTGAGCCAGGCATCCGATCAACCACAACCCGCCCCCTTTATCATTGAAGCGGTTGCGGAACCGGTGGTTGCGGAGCCTGCCGCCGAGGCTTGGGCGTACGCCTCCAACCCGCCGCTGATTGCATCCGAACCTGTTGCCGCCGTCGAAACCGTGGCTCCGGTTGCCGTTTCTGACGACGCCGAGGCCTGGGCGAAGCCCGACATGCCGGCCCTGATCGCCGCCGCCGCGCAACCGCTGGCGATTCAAAGCGAACGGATCGTCGCCGAAGCCGATTTCGACGAAAATGAATCATACGACCGCAACGAAGACCATATCGAAACGCTGCCTCCCCCGGAGACCGTCGGGGGCGGCGATCAGGAAAGCAGCGACGAGCAGCGCGAACGCCGCACGCCGCGCTTCATGCGTAACTACAAGATCCAGGAAGTCATCCGCCGCCGGCAGATCCTGCTGATCCAGGTGGTTAAAGAAGAACGCGGCACCAAGGGCGCGGCGCTGACGACCTATCTGTCGCTGGCCGGACGCTTCGGTGTTCTGATGCCCAACTCCCCCAGGGGCGGCGGCATTTCGCGAAAGATCACATCCGCGACCGATCGCCGCCGCCTGAAAGAGGTGATGTCGGAGCTCGATATTCCGCGCGGCATGGGCATGATCGTCCGCACCGCCGGAGCCAACCGGCCGAAGCCGGAGATCAAGCGCGACTGCGAATACCTGCTGCGGCTGTGGGACGACATCCGCGAGCACACCATGAAGTCGGTGGCGCCGACGCTGATCTACGAAGAGGCCAGCCTGATCAAGCGCTCGATCCGCGACGTCTATTCTCGAGACATCGACGAAATCCTGGTGGATGGCGAGGAAGGCTGGCGCGCGGCTCACGATTTCATGCGCATGCTGATGCCGTCCCACGCCAAGAAGGTTCAGCTCTGGCGCGACGGCGGCCAGCCGCTGTTCGCCCGCAACCAGGTCGAGGCACAGCTCGACGCCATGCTGCTGCCGACCGTGCAGTTGCGGTCCGGCGGCTATCTGGTGATCAACCAGGCCGAGGCGCTGGTCGCGATCGACGTGAACTCCGGGCGTTCCACGCGGGAACGCAATATTGAAGAGACCGCGCTGCGGACCAACCTGGAGGCAGCCGATGAAGTCGCGCGCCAGTTGCGGCTGCGCGATCTGGCCGGTCTGATCGTCATCGACTTCATCGACATGGAGTCCAAGCGTCACAACGCGATGGTCGAGCGGCGCATCAAGGACGCGCTGAAGAACGACCGCGCCCGTATCCAGGTCGGCCATATCAGCCATTTCGGCCTGCTGGAAATGAGCCGGCAACGCCTGCGTCCCTCGCTGGCGGAAACCAGTTTCATCGCCTGCCCGCATTGCGGGGGCACCGGCCATGTTCGCAGCACGGAAAACGCGGCGATCCATGTGCTGCGCGGGATCGAGGACGAGGGCGGCAAGCGCCGTTCGGCCGAGATCATCGTCTATGCCAACACCGCGGTCGCGCTGTACCTGCTGAACCACAAGCGGGAACGGCTGCAAGAGATCGAAGCCCGTTACGCGATGAAGGTCATCATCGCCGCCGACGACGCGCAGATCGCGCCGCAGTTCCGCATCGAAAAGGTGCGCACTCGTTCGCCCGATGAAATGCCCGTCGTGGTGACGGCGGAACGGTCGTTCATGCCGCCGCCGCCGATGGACGATGAGGATGAAGAGGAGGAGGAGGCTGAAGTGGCCTCCGCCCGCCCGGTTGCCGCCCGTTCCGATGACGATGATATCGAGACGGTTGGTGGCGAAGCCGACGAAGATACCGCCGAAGACCGTGCCGCCGATGCGGCCGCGGGCGGTGGTGACGAAGCCGAACGGCAACGCAAGCGCCGTCGCCGTCGTCGTCGCGGCGGCCGCCGGGATGAACCGCAAGCGGGCACGACCGGTGAGGCAACCGGCGAGCAGACCGAGGGCGATGAGACCGTTGTGGCCGAAGCCGGAGAGATCGTTGCGGTTGAGATCATCGAGAACGCCGGCGAAGCCAACGTCGAGACCACTGGCGACGAGCCGTCCGAAAACGGCGAAGCGCCCGGAACGTCCGATGACGATCCCCGAAACCGCCGTCGCGGTCGCCGCGGTGGACGCCGCCGCCGTCGGGAAAACGAGGGTGAATTGTCACCGTTCGCCGTGCCGGGTGCGGATCAGCCCGAGTTGGTGCCGATCTATGCCGGCCCGACCCCGGCCGACCCGTTCGGTGGCCGCGCGTTCGACATTTTCGACGTGATGGATCAGGCGGAACGCGCGGCCGAAGCCATGCCTTTGGCCAGGTCGGCGCCGATACCTGTCAGCACTCCTGAACCGGAACCGGTCAGCCAGAATTCTGTGAGCGACGAGGCCGTCAGCCCCGAATCTGGCAGCCCCGAATCTGGCAGCTTCGAACCTGTCAGCCCGGAATCTGGCATTGCGGAAGCGGAAGCAGAACTTGGCAATACAGAAACTGTCAGCGCGGTCACTGTTAGCACGGAAGCGGAAGCCGACAGTGCGGAACCGGCGGCCGATCATCAGCCGGTCCCCGCGGCTGCACCTGAAGCACTCGCCACGCCTTCTATCGAGGACGCAGCGCCGGCAATCACGACCATTGAACCGGAACCGGCCGTTATCGCCCAACCGGACATCGAAATCGTTAACACGTCGGCCCCTGAGCCCGCGGGTGAGATTTTGATCACCACGACAGAGACGAAGACGATTGAAGCACCGGAACCGGCCAACGAGACGACCGCCTCGGTCGCCGTATCGAACGCTCCGACATCCGAACCCGTGGTCAAGCCGGTCTTGATCGGCGCTGACGCCGAGCCGCCAGCGGAAAAGAAGCGGGGCTGGTGGCGCCGGTAGTCTAAAATCAGTTCACCAGCGGCGACAGAAACCGCTGGTGAACTGATACCAACGCCTTTGATACTGACACCAACCCGCATTGACACTGACACACGCGGATCATCCTGATGTCGTCATGGTGCGCCAAGAAGGCGCACCATCCACGTCTTGGTTTTCGATAATAAGCAACTCGGATGCCGACCCGCGTCGCATGACAGAGCGCTCTGTCGAAGAGCCGGCCTCAACCGCGGCTGGTGGGAGACCGCCCCAAACACCATGTGCCTGCCCGATATGGTGTCCCGATTTCAGCGATCATCAGACGACATGATCACAAGCCTTGCGCTACAGCCCTTGGGCAGCAGCCGATCCAATCGCCGTCTGGATCAAATTCATTCCGGTGGCTCGATCCCGAGCCGCTAGCGCGTGCCGCGCCTCCGAGATTTGCCCGACCAGCGGATTGTCGCTCGGGTTATTCGTCTGACCGATCGGAACGGAACGATCGAGGATTCGCGTCTGCGCCATCTCCAATGCCTCTTGCGCTTCACCAACACGCCCGGCCGCTAAAGCATTTTGCGCGGCCCGCAGGTAATCCGACGGCAGAGCGGTCTCCGGCACGCTCGGAGATCGAAGCGGCGCTAGAGCAGTAGACGTCCCTTCCCCCGCGGACTCAGCCAGCGCGGGGAGCGACAGTGCCATGAACGGTAGCAACCAGAAAATGCTTACGCGCATCGAAGGTGGTCTCCCCGGGTTCCAATAGCAGATGATCACACCCATGGTGGCCGCGATCATTCGTCGCAAAATTCTGAACAGGCATTCAAACGGCCGGGCGAGCCACCATTGCGGCCATGTTCCGCACCAGGCGCCGACCGGGCCTTTCAACAGTCACATACGCCACCCATGCCAAAGGTATGACCAGAAGCGACGCCAAAAGCGCGAAGCCGAGCGCGGGAATCATCGCGAGCGGCGCGGGATGGAGTGCGCGAAGCACCTCCAACGCCACCGACCGGCACGGGTTGTGGATCAGATAGATAGAAAACGAAACTTCCCCGAGGAAGTAAGGCACGCCCGTCGCCAACAGGTCGGCGACTTTGCCCTTATTGCAGGCGAGCGTGGCGACAACCGCGGGAAATCCAAGCGCCGCCGGCAGATCGAGGCGCAAACACAAAAATCCGAGGACCCAGCCCGCCGCCAGCAATGCAGGCCAATCGCCTTGCAACCGTGCCCGCCAAGCGGGGATCCGGGTCACCCGAAACGTGAACAGTCCCAGGACAAATTGCGCGAAACACAACGTAATTTCATCACCGACCGACGGTAGGTTGAGGCCGAGCCGTGGATGATTGAGCGCCATAACGATCAGCACGGTTATCGCAACCAGCAGGGTCGTCCACGCAATCATGGCGCGGCGGGACAACGCGCATGCCAGCAGTACGGGAAACACGAGATAAGCCGCAAACTCAGTGCAAATCGACCACGATGGGCCGTTGAGATTGAGCCCAAAGCCGAACCCCTGCAGCAGCAACAAGTTACACAGGATATCATATGAAAGATGGGAACTCTCAAAAAAGATGTTTCTTCCCTCAAGAGACCAACTCACCAACCCACCGAGCGTGATGACCATTATTACGGCGGTGTTCAGGGGAAGAATGCGGGCGGCTCGCTTCAGCAGGAACGACGGCATCGCCAGGTTGCCGCGAAACGCAAAGTCACTGCTATAGGTGTAGGCCATGATGAAGCCGCTGAGAACGAAAAACAAATCCACGGCCATGTAGCCATGTGGCACGAGCGACGGAATATTGACCGCTGCGTGCATCTGGGCGGTGGCAGAAAAATGCTGAAGGACAACCATCATGGCGGCGATCCCGCGCAGCGACGTCAGCGCCTTGATTTCATTCACTCGCCGCGCCCTGCCGTTTGATACGTATTGACACTATCACAACTGCCGTTGCGGTTCAAATCCTGTGTCGCCCACTCCGATCCCCGCGACGGTTTCAACGCCAGCGGCGATGGAACCACAAATACTGCCCTGGATTTTCACGTATCCATCCCTCGATCACGGTGGTGATCATCTGGGTCGTCGCGGGAACATCGACCTGTCCCTCGGCATCTCGGGGCAGTTCATAGGGCCCGAAACCCTCGATGCGGAACCGGTGCTCCGGCAAGCGAATGACCCGAACTCCGACGACCGGACAGTCGAAACGCCGGGCCAGCCGGGCAACCGAGGGATTGGCTTTGCAGCGGCGGCCAAAGAACGTGACATCCACCCCGCGGGAGAAATGCTGGTCCACGACCATGCCCAAATGCTCGCCCGCCGACAAGGAAGCCGCCATTTCCAGCGCTGCCTGGGCCCGGGTTCGAATCATCCGCCCCATCAGGGGTGCCCGAATGCGAATAATCTCTTTCGCCACGGCCTTGTTGTTCGGCATGCGATAGACGACGGCCGAGGGAAGGCCGTGCGCCGACGCGGCGATGGCCGGGATTTCCCAGTTCGCCAGATGGGCGGAAAAGCACAAAGCGGGTTTGCCGTCGGTTCGCAGCCTGTCGAACAAAGGTATGCTATCGGTTTGAATCCGGCCGGCATTGGGATGGTTCTCATCGAAGTCCCAGATCCGAGCCATATGCACGTATTCGCCCGCGACGCGGCCCAGGTTTTCCCAGGCGTCGGCCAATGTGGCCTCGATCCAGGCCGCGTCCTTGTCGGGGAACGCGGCGCGCAGATTGTCCTGGCCGATGCGGTGGGTTGGCAGCCACGGGCCGATCCGGCGGGCCAGACCGCCGACGAAGTCAGACGCCTTGTCCGGGTTCGCACGCCGCAGAAGCCTGATCGACCATTTGACGAGACGGCCGAGGATGCGTTCTCCGTACACATTCAGTTGGCGGCGCATGGGGATCAGAGTTCGACGATGATTTTGCCGAACACATCCCTGGTTTCCAGGCGGTCCACCCCGGCGCGGAAATCCTGCAAACCATAGACGGTGTCGATAACGGGCTGCACACCCGAGGCGATCCGGTCCAGTGCGCGGGCGATCGCGGTCATGGGAGAGCCGAACGAGCCGGTGATGCGATACTGCTGCTGAAACAACTGCATCAGATTGATGCTGGCGCTGGGTCCCGACGTCGCGCCACAGGTGACGAGCCGGCCGCCCCGCTTCATGGACAGCAACGAGCCATTCCAGGTATCGGCGCCCGTGTGTTCGAACACGACATCGACACCCTTCTTCTTCGTCAGTTTGCGAACCACGCCCTCGAACCGGTCTTCCCGGTAGTTGATGACATGGTCGGCACCGAGCGCCTTGGCTTTTTCCATTTTGTCGGCGGACCCGACGGTGGTGATCACGGTGCAGCCGATCGATTTGGCGATGCGGATGGCGATACTGCCGATGCCGGAGCCGCCGGCATGGACCAGGACGGTCTCGCCGGGTTCCAGATGAGCGTTGTCGAACAGCATGTGCTCGACCGTGCCGTAGGCGACAGAAACGCAGGCGGCGTCCTGCATGGAGACGCCGTCGGGGATTTTCACCAGCAACCGGGCGGGATGGTTGGTCAGATCCTGGGCGAACCCATCGACATGGAAGCCGCGAACGCCGGCGACGTTCTCGCACAGGTTGTCACGGCCGCGCAGACAGGCCGGGCAGGTACCGCAGGTCAGGGCGGAATAGGGCACGACGCGATCGCCCGGCTTGACGGTCGTGACGTTACTGCCGACCGAGACAACCTCGCACGACGCTTCGGCGCCGACGGTCAGCGGGTAGAGGCGCTTGGCGAACGCCATGCCGCGAAATCCCCAGACGTCGATGTGGTTCAGGCCAACCGCGCGGACGCGAAGCTGGGCTTCGTCGGGGCCGGGGGCGGCGGGGGCGTCACGCTCCATCAACGCGACCTGGCGGTCGGCGAGAAGTTGGAGCGCGCGGATCATGGGCATCGGGTACGGGTCCTGACGGTTACGTGCGGTGCCCAGTAAGGAGGGTTGGGGCGGAGGGCAAGACCCGTTAGCCCTGCCCATTATTTTTGCGTGGCCGTTATTTTTTTTGCGCGGATAGGCCCGGCGTTAACCGGTTGTTCAGTTATCCACCCTAAAACGAAGAAGCCGGCCGGGAATAGGCCCGGCCGGCGCTTACGAGGAGAATGAGATGCGGAAACGTCTCAGGCTCTTGCTGAGGATAGTGGTGAAGATTGATGTGGAAGTCAAGCTAACCGTCGTTCGAAAGTAAGAAGTTGGCTGGCCCTCAGTCGGGCCAGCCGCTTACTCGGGACGCATCGCGGTGCCGACGGTTCCAACACCGGAAAACACAGTTTCTATCCGATCTCCCGGGCTAATGGGGAATTGCCGGATAAACGACCCGGTCATCACGATCTCTCCGGCCTTTAGCCCGCGGCTGTAGGCGCCCAGTTTACCGGCCAACCACACAATAGAATGCAGCGGATTACCGAGAACCGCATCGCCCGTGCCGGTGCCGATCTGTTGGCCGTTGACGGAAACACGCGCCTCGATCGTCGCCAGATCGGCGGGTAATGTCACCGGCGCGCCCAGGATCACCGTCTTTTGCTGCGCGTTGTCCGCCAGCGCGAGGGCGATCTGTTCGGTGAACGGCCCGCGTGTTTCGATGATTTCCAGCGCCGGATAAACCACATCGATCGCGGCGCGGGCTTCGTCCAGACTAACGGTGCCGGATAGATCGACACGCAGACGCATGCACAATTCGTTCTCGAAACCCGGCGCGATCAATTCATCCGCCGCGAACACATGCCCTGACGGCTGGCTGTCCAGCACGCAGCCGAAGACGGGTTCATGGAAGCCGAATTGCTGCTGGATCGCCGGGGCGGTGAGGCCGACCTTCCAGCCGATCTGGCGTTCTCCGGCGGCGCGGCGGCGTTCGATCAGACCCAGTTGGACGGCATAGGCCTGATCGATGGTCAGTTTGTCGTAGTACTCGGGTGGAAAATAGATGCCTTTTTGGCGCGCCTGCCAGAAGGCCTCGATCAGGTCGTTGTCGGTCATTCGTTTTCCCCCTTGGGCGGCGCTTGTCAGCCTTTGGCCGGTCGCCTACCGTCCGCGTCATTGTATCGTCAGGGAGAAGCGTCGTCATGAAAATCCTCGTTGTCCAGGGGGCCGGCATGAACATGCGCGGCAAAACGCAAACCGAGATTTTCGGCAAGATGACGCTGGACCAGTATAACGAGCACATCGTTCAATATGCCGCCGAACTGGATATCGAGGTGGAGATCTTCCACTCGAACATCGAAGGCGAGGTCATCAACCGGTTGTATACCGCAAATGAACAGGGTTTTGACGGTGCGCTGATCAACCCGGCTGGTTTCTCGCGCGGTTATCCGGCGTTCACCGCCGCCATCAGCCAGATTACGTTCCCGGTGATCGAGGTGCATATCTCCAACCCGGTGCGGCGCGGGCCGGTATCGGATACGGCAACGGTCAGCCTGGGCATGGTCACGGGATTTGGCGTGCTCGGGTATTATCTGGCGCTGCGCGGGTTGCGCGACCGGCCGCGCTAGCCGATGCGCCTCGGTCTGTTTGGCGGCGCCCAGTCCGATCCCGCCGATCCGGCCCGGGGCTACCACGATTACCTCGACTTCCTACTGGAAGCCGAGGCGCTGGGGTATCACGGCTGCTTTCTGACCGAACACCACTTTACAGGTTGGGGACAGGTTTCGGCGCCGCTGCACATGTTATCGTGGCTTGCCGCCCGCACGACAACGCTGCGGCTGGGGACCGCGGTGATGGTGCTGGCGTGGCACAATCCGATGTTGCTCGCCGAACAGGTGGCGACAGTGGATGTGCTGTCGGGAGGGCGGTTGGACCTGGGGATCGGGCGCGGCTACCGCCACAACGAGTTCCACGGCTTCGCAATGGATGCCGGGGAAGCCGAGGCTCGGTTTGCGGAATCCCTGGATGTTATGACGCGCGCATGGACATCCAGGGATCGCTTTTCGCATCACGGTGAGTTCTGGAATTTCGACGACGTGGTGCTGGAGCCTCCGCCGTTGCAGGCGCCGCATCCGCCGCTATGGGTCAGCGCAGGGCGCGATGCGTCTATCCGAGCGGCGGCGGCTCGCGGACTGCGGTTGTTACTGGACCAGTTTACCCCGGTGGAAACGATCGCGCAGCGGATCGGTGTTTATCGGGAAGCGGCCGGGGATCAGTTCGATCCGTCGATGATCGCTGTCGCCCGGGACGTGTATATTGGCGAAACCGCCGATGAGATCGAGGACGCGTTCCGCCGGCGGGCGGTCGGCCATCAGCGCATGATCGATGCGGCGCGTGCACCGGGGGCGGAGACGGGTTCGCATATCCTCGCCTGGGCCGACCGGCCGGAAGCGCGGACCGAGGCGGCATTGTTCGGCATGCAGGAGCAAGTGGCGGCCAAATTGGCGGACCTGGAGGCGGCGGGGGTTCGATACGTGCTGTGCAACATTCTGGGTCACCACAGGCCGACGCTTCGGAAACTGATGGCGCGGTGATACGGGTCAGGGCGGCAGCGGATCGGCCAACCAATCCTCGGCCCGCAATCCTTTTACCCGGTTGAATTCGCGCAAATTTCCGGTTACCACGATCAATCCCTGACTACGGGCATGGTCCGCGATCAGCGTGTCATAGCCCCCGATCCCTCGGCCGGCCCGTTCCAGGTTTGCCCGTATTTCGGCGGCATGGGCCGCCGCGGCGTCGTCGAACGGCAGGACGATGAGGCGACCGGTGAACCGGTCAATTTCTCGTCTGTTTTCAGCGGGCCGGTTCGATTTCTCCGCCCCCACCAAAAGTTCGGTCAGCACGATGGTGGAGATGCACAATGCGTCCGCCTCCCGGTTGAAACGATCTCGCAGTCCTGGGGGGGCGGTCGCGCAGGACACGCATGCACAAATTCGTATCCAACATATAGCGCAACATCAGAACGTTTCGCGCGCCTGAACCGGTGGCTGTTCGCGTTCGCCGATGTCGATCCCGGGTGCGTCGAAGAAGTCGTCCCAAACGGCGTCGGCCGGCACAACGATCCGGCGAACCCCGTCGCGCAGAATCGTCATCTCCCTTACATTTACTGGAAAGGCAACGTCTTTGGACAACCGAACTGCCTGGGAACGGTTGGTTTGGAACAAGACAGTGCGGCTCATTGCGAGCGCCCCAGTTAGGATTTACACGATGTATATCCCCAATCGGCGCTTTTCAAAACAAACTTGGCACATCGGCGGCAAGGCAACCCTCTTCGATCGACCTTAGTGACCACAGCTACCGCCGTCTCCACTGCCGCCACAATGTCCGCCGTCGCCACTCCCGCCGCCGCCGTCGCCTCCGTCGCCATCAGAGAAATATCGATAAGCGACAGGACTCCAAACATAGATCTGGCCGTCAATTGTCACGATTCTCCTGGCGTGCCGCCGATCCGCCAAATTCCGGCCAATTTTATTCAAACACCAACACATACCAACCATGATGCCGAGCATGAGGCCGAAAGTCTCTACCTCACTCATCAAGCAACCGCCGCCTGCACGGAAATGAACGATACCGATTGGCGGCACTTTGTTCACAGAACGCTTTCGTGTCAAATTCGCGACAAAATCCCCCTGCGCGGCCCAACGACATAAATCATCTGCACCAGAATGATGAACGCGATGCTCCAATACGTGCTGACGAAGCACAGCGCCGCTCCAAACCCATACAGGGCCTGAGCAATCACGATACGATTCAAAACTGAACGATCGATGGCCGCCGAAATGTCCGGTTCCACCAGACCGGCGCGGATCGCGTAGCGCCAGCTTGCGAACAGGATCGCCCCGAAAGCAAAAATGTTCAGCCAGTACAGCAACAGTGCCGTCCGCAGCGTGATGAACTCCGCCATCAGCGACGTGGAGAACGGCATCAGGGAAATCGCGAACAGAAACACCAGATGAATCCAGGTCAGGTTCCGGTCGCTTGTGGCAAAATGGCTCAACTGCATCTGCTGGCCAACCCAGAAAATACCCAGCGTCAGGAAGCTCATCAAATACACCACCAGGCGTGGAGCCAGTTCGCGCAACGCCTCCAGCAGCGCCTGATCCGTCTCAATGGCGTGCCCCGCGGGCACCTTCAAATCCAGCACCAGCAGCGTCATCGCCACAGCGAACAGGCCGTCACTCAGGGCGGCCAGGCGCTCCACGCTCTGGCCTGCCAATGCGTTGTATCGCGTCCCCATCGCCGTTCTCCTGCTTTCCGCTCTTGAGCAAACCATCAGACCAGCCGATGATCATCCCAACGCGTCCCGGAAGGAACCAACGAATGCCTGAAAGCCCCGCCGACAAGGCGATGTTCGCCGCCAGCCAGACCCGCTTGCCATTGAACGGCATCACGGTGCTGGACCTGACCCTCGCCCGCGCGGGACCCACGGCGGTGCGTCATTTCGCCGATTGGGGCGCCAACGTGATCCGGATCGAGCCACCCGCGTCCGATGGCGAGGACGTTGCCGGCCGCCGCCATGGCTTCGATTTTCAGAACCTGCACCGCAACAAGCGCGCCGTCACCCTGAACCTGAAGACCAAGGAAGGCCACGAGGCGTTCATGCGGCTGGCGGCGAAGGCCGACGTGGTGCTGGAAAACATGCGGGCGAACGTCAAGCACCGCCTGAAAGTGTCGTATGAGGACGTGAAGGCGATCAATCCGCGGATCGTGTATGGCAGCATCTCCGGATTCGGCCAGGATGGGCCGTACGGTCCCCGCGCCGGTGTCGATCAGATCGCGCAGGGCATGGGCGGCCTGATGTCGATCACCGGCGAGCCCGGCCGCGGCCCGATGCGCGTCGGCATCCCGATCGACGACCTGACCGCCGGCAACCTGCTGGCCCTCGGCTGCATGATGGCGCTGTTCGATCGCGAGCGCACCGGCGTCGGCCGCTGGGTCACCACGTCGCTGCTGGAAGCGCAGATCTTCATGCTCGATTTCCAGGCCAGCCGCTGGCTGATGGAGCAGGAAGTCGCGGGACAGGCCGGCAACGATCATCCGACGGGCATCCCGACCGGCGTTTTCCCGACCAGCGACGGCCACATCAACATCGCCGCCAGTTCGTCGCGTGTGTTTTCGCGGTTCTGCGAGGCGATCGACCGGAAGGATTGGCTGGAGCGGGACGACTGGAAGACCCAGGTTGGCCGCAGCAAGGATCGCAAGGCGATCAACGCGGCGATTGGTGAAATTACCAAGACGATGCCCGCCAACCACTGGATCGAACTGTTCGAGGCCAACGGCATTCCCTGCGGCCCGATCTATTCGATCGACCAGGTTTTCGCCGATCCGCAGGTGAAACATCTGGGGATGGCGACGCCCATGACAAGCCCGTATGTGGGTGAGGCGGAGGTCGTTGCTTCGGCGCTGAACATCTCCGGATTTTCCAAGGCGATCCGGCTGCACACGCCGGACCCCGGGGAACACAGCGACGAAATTTTGAAAGGTGTCGGATACTCCGATGCCGAACTCGATGACATGCGCCAAAAGGGAGTTATCTGAATGTTGCCGGATCACGCTGAGACACGGGCCTTTGCGAGCGGAAAAATGTTGGCGGCGAAGGATGACGGGGTCGGCCTGGTCACCTTCAACCAGCCGGAAAAGCGCAACGCCATTTCGATGGAGATGTGGACCGGGCTTGGCGATATCCTCGACGAATTTTCCGAGGACAGCAGCGTCAGCGTCGTCATCCTGACCGGTGCCGGCAACAAGGCGTTCGTTTCTGGCGCGGATATCAGCCAGTTCGAGAAGAACCGCAACAGCGCCGATGCTCAGGCGGCCTACGACGCGGCGAACGCGATCGGCCGCAACAAGCTGATCAACTTCAAGAAGCCGGTGATCGCCCGGATTCGCGGCTTCTGCATGGGTGGCGGTCTTGCGATCGCGATGGCGACGGACATCCGGATCGCCGCTTCGGACAGCCAGTTCGGCATTCCCGCCGCGCGGTTGTCGATCGCTTACGCACCGGATGCGGTGAGGCGGTTGATCGACCTCGTCGGGCCGGCGCACGCTCGGATGATCCTGTATACCGCCAAGCGTATCGATGCGGCGGAAGCGGAACGAATCGGGCTGATCAACCGGATGACGACGGAAGAAGGTCTGAATGATGTGGTGCTGGATATCGCCCGCAGCATCGCCGACAACGCTCCGCTGTCCGTCGCGGCATCGAAGTTGACGATCAACGAGATGCTGAAGGACGAGCACGACCGCGACAACCGCGCCATCCAGCGCGCCATCGAAACCTGTTTCGATAGCGCCGACTTCAAGGAAGGCCGCACGGCGTTCATGGAAAAGCGGGCGCCGAAGTTTATCGGGGCCTGATACAACAAATATTGCCGGGACAGCGGCAAACGCCGTCCCGGCGATGAAGTATTGCCGCACATCCTCGCAACCCGGGAACTTCCCGCAATTGCGCTTGCGACGACCCAAGAACGATGCGACCCTGACACCGATACTTCCGCGGTCCGGGTTCCGGCCGGCTCGTCACGATAAGGGAATCTGCGATGCGTACACCGATCCTGGCCGCGATCCTCGGCGGGCTGGGCCTTGCCGCTGGCGGAGGCTATTACGGGCTGGAAATCTATCCCGAGCAGCAGTTTCGCGCCGCCCTCGATCAGTCGATCGCCAGGCTGCCTCCAGGTGTGACCGTGACCTATGCCACCGCGCATTATTCGGTCCTGTCGCATCTGGCCACCGTCACCGGGATAAGACTCCATGCGGCGCGCGCTGACGCGGCGCCTCAGCCCGTCGATGCCGTCATCGATTCCATGGAAGTATCGAATCCCAATCTGAGCTTTTCGCAAACCTGGGCGAACGCGCAGGCCAACCCCAGCAGTTGGGGCGATGATACGGCGCTACCGATCGCCGATACCATCGTAATCACAGGCGTATCCATTCACGCCGCCACGATGGATATGACGCAGGCATCGTTCACCGTCGATAAAGCGCGCCTGTATCCCCGGGCGCTGCTGCATGAGGGAATGCCGACATTCGCCGCGTTCCAGGCAGCGGCAATCCCGAAATCACAACCGCCAACACTCGCGGATCTACAACCCTTGCTGCGGTTGGAGGCGGCGGGGATGTTGGGAATCGGCTATGACAACTACGACGCCGAAGGCCTCAGCCTGTCGGTGAATATAACTGATGTGGACCTGACCTATAAGGTTCGCAAAATGGCTGGAACCGGTTTCGACCGCGGTGTCATGCGGGGCGCCACCATCGAAGGTTTGACGACAAAAAGCAGCCAGTTCGGTGCCTTCACGCTCGATCGTATGGTCATGAGCGCATTTGACATCCGTGATCCGGCGACCCGCCTTATCAATGGCGAATCGCTATCCGTGTCGATGCTGGACGGCATCACAATCGGCCGGGTGGACTATGACGGCATCACAGCGCAGGCCCCGGGCAAACCAGCCATGCACGCCGGTGGCATGTCGATCGGGCCGGTGTCGTTTACCAAGGGCTTGCCGGTTTCCGCCGCGATCGCCTTCCGGGATTTTCGTATCGAGGCATCGCTGTTGCCGGACGCAAGAAGCCAGGACGGTTTCAGCAAGCTCGGCCTGGAACAGGCCACGATCAGCTTCGCCATGGCCTACGACTGGGATGTCGCGGGCAAACGCGCCAGCATTCATGATACCAGTCTCAAGGTTGACGAACTTGGCACGCTATCGCTGTCGGCCGATCTGACCAACCTGGGCACCACTACCAACGTGTTGTCGCTGGCGCAGGCGCGGCTCGGCCATGCCCGGTTGCGCCTTGAGGATGCCTCCCTCGCCGATCGGCTGCTGGGTCTGGGCGCCGCGATGGCCGGCACCGATGAGGAAGCCTTTCGGCAGCAAGTTGTCGCGACGATGCAGCAACCGGATACTGGTCCGGAGTTGAAAGCGGCTCAAATTGCGGTGGCGACGTTCATCACCTCGCCTAAGACGCTGACGGTGGAACTCGCACCGCCGGCACCGGTCCCGGTGATGCTGCTCGCGGGCGCGGCGGGGTCACCCGCCCGACTGGCGATGATGCTCGGCCTGAAGGTTACCGCGAACGCGCCGTGAGACGACGCGTCGATCTGAGGCACCCGTCAGAGACCGGCACCGTTGCTATTGGACTTTCGACAGTCGCCGGCTCATCCTGAGGAGCATCGTCTCCCTGGAAGATCCCGCGTCGTCGCGGCAGTGAAAGGGTTGTTTTGAAGGACATCATTGTCATCGGCGGCCCGAACGGCGCCGGCAAGACGACCATGGCCATGGAATTACTGCCGGACACGCTCGCACTCCAGGAGTTCATCAACGCGGATAACGTCGCCCTCGGGCTGTCGCCATTTAATCCCGAAGGTGCCGCTGTCTCCGCGGGCCGGATTATGCTGAGCCGTATGCACGAACTGGCGCGCGCCGGCCGCAGCTTTGCCATTGAGACGACGTGCGCGGGGCGCGGGCATGTCGGGTTCCTGCGGCGATGTCAGAACGACGGCTGGCGGGTGAGCCTCATTTTCCTCTGGCTGAACGATCCGGCCATCGCGATCCAGCGTGTGGCGCAGAGGGTCGCCGAAGGCGGTCACGGGATTCCGCGAGACGTGATCATCCGCCGCTACCGGGCAGGCCTGCGAAACCTGACCGACCTGTATCTTCCCCTGGCGGACACGGCCCAGATATACGATAATTCCGACGGTACGGGCGTTTTGATCGCTGACAAGGCACGACAGACTGGATTGACCGTTCATGACACCACGCGCTGGGCACGCCTGCGGGAGATAGCCGATGAAAGACATGACGGATCGTGAGCTGCTCGACGCCATTGACCGCGCCATGAAGATCGTCGTGGAACGGTTCAAAGGGAGGCGGGATAGCGCCGTCCAGGTAGCACATCCATCTCTGCCACACGGGACAGAGGCGAGTGCCGCACAAGACGAAGCCGTTCGGCCGCGCGGCAGTAGAGCCCAAGCAAATTCGGACACTGATTTGACGTAACCTTAGGTCGGTTCCTTCCGACCTCCGGGATTACCCGCAAGCCTTCCAGCGCCCGGGCCGCATCGGCCTTTAGGCAGTCTGCGTCGCGATATCGCTTAGAGGGCTCGGATACGGTCTCGCTCCACATTGGCACGCAGGCGCTCTTTGCGGATCCGTTCGCCACATATGGACCGAGACAAAGCCATCACCCTGCTGAAAGCACACGAGGCCGAACTGCGGCATCTGGGCGTTGAGCATCTCTACTTGTTCGGTTCCACCGCTCGCGGAGAAGCCAGACCGGATTCGGACGTCGATCTGTTCTTCGACCACGAATGGGGCAAATTGAGCCTGTTCGATGTCATGGAGATCCAGGAAGTCTCCGCCCGCATTCTTGGCTGCAAGACGGACGCGATAACACGTAGTAGCGTGCATCCCGTTTTGCGGGGGCGCATCGAAAATTCCGCCATCCTGGTCTTCTGATGATTGCGGCATCTCCTGAACCGCGCCTGAGAGACATGGTCGATGCGATTGGCTATATTCAGTTAGACCTGGAGAATGTAACCCTGGAATCATTCGCGGCCGACCGTGGAAACGTTGGCAGGTCGAGCGACGCCTGGACATCATCTCAGAAGCGAGCCGTCACCTGCCTGACGAAATGAAAGCCCGGCATCCAGAGATTCCCTGGAGAAAAGTTGCAGGGATCGGCAACGTGCTGCGCCACGAATACACCCGCGTCGCCGTGGATACTCTGTGGCTTGTGGCGCAGAACGATCTCGAAGTGCTGCAACAAGCCTGCCGAGCGGAATTGGCTGCGCTTTCACCTGATGCGTAACGTTTGCGCCGATCCAGATGCGCGCCGCGGCCGTGGTTTGTTTGGCACTTATGGTTTTAGTGGTTGGACGGTGACGCGCTTCGTAAGCCGCGCCCCAGGGGCGGCGCCGGGCAAAACGGAACAGTGTTCAGTAAGATCTTTTGCACAGAGAAAGATGAGGATTATCCGAGGCCGCAGAGAGGTTCGGGCGGCAGCGCCCGTTAAGGCGATCTTCGGGTTGGTAACGGATCAATCTCAACGGCCTCGGTTTATGTCTCGATCTTTCTCTGTGCAAAACATCCTTTTGCTTTGTCATCGTGCTTCCCCTCCACACCAATGATGTTGAGACAGCCACCTGCTGATCGCGATCATGGGATTGGCACAGATGGAACACTGGCATCTTGACATATTTCCTATTTTAATCTAGCATAATAGGATGAGAACCTCACCGAGATCGTGTCCCGCCATCGATCTTTCCAAGCACCTGCATTATCAGCTCGTCTCGACCCTCACCGGCCGGTTGCCGCCTCCGCTCGATGACCCACCCGAGGCGCTGGGGGCCAGAAACCATGCGGCCGTTGCCAAGGTGACGGCACGGCTGCCGGTCAACGCACATGAGACCGATCTCGCCGCCCACCGCATCGCCACCCCCGAGCCGGGCCAGGAAGATGGTGTGGCTGTCCGCTTGTTGGGCGGGCGGGGGCGGTGTCCGTCGCAGCGCAGGCGGCTCGCATGGACCAGAAGATTGAAAGCGCACGTCTCATAAAATGGTATTAATTCTCATGACATGGCTTTTAAGACGTTGGTGAGCGCGCAGTCCAGGAACCCGGAGGTCCAGAGGATCGGGTAAAACGGGTTTGCACGAAGGTGAAAATCGCCCGCGAGTTCCCGCCAACTGCGCTGATCGCCGAAAGCCACCGAATGACCGGTCAGAAAACCGGAGACCGATCGAGGAACGTTTACGTCAAACAGGATGTTCGACACGCTGTCTCTTTGCGTGTGCGTAAACGGCCCGCACATCCGCTAATGGCGTGCGAAGTCCGAAATTTTCGATGACCTGTTCTGCGGTTTCGCCGGCATCCATGTTGTTCACGATCGCTTCGGGCGGCACGCGCGGGTCGTCGCGCAACGCCGGCTGACCGGACAGGAATTCCGGCCGCGTGCACACCGCCAAACAGCCATTCCAATCGATCGGCATGGGTCTCAACTCCAGGTCGATGAGATTGACCCCGCGTTTTACATGAACAAGAGTGTCACTTGAAACGTGCAACGCATCGAACACTTGGTGACGGCGCCTCCGGGGCAATGCCTCGACCTTATCCCGGGCCGCCAGCCTTCCCCAGTTTAACCAAATCCAGCGCCAGTATTGGCGCCTCCACCGGCAGCCGCGTGAACCCATGACGCACGTAAAACGCCTCCGCCGCCGGCGATATCGCATGCACAATGACCAGCCGAGCGGACACCTCGACAGAGGCCCGGCGCGCTCGGGCGACGACGTCGGCCAGAAGCGCCCGCCCGAGGCCCAGTCCCTGCCACTGACGATCTATCGCCAATCGGCCCAACACTACCGCCGGAATGTGCCGCGGCATGTTCCGGCGCATCGCACCTGTTGCCTCCTGCGCGAGAATCTGCCCCATGCTCAGTGCCGCGTAGCCCGCAACCGTCGACGATCCGGCAGAACAAATGACATAGGTTCGACTTGCCGCGGATTGCAGGTTGCTCAACGCCCGATGGCGGAGCCAGTCATCCAGCACAGGCTCCCCCGAATCAAATGCCGACGTATCGTGGTCTTCCGTGAACAAGACGGGCGGATCGAATTTCTCAGTCACGGTTCCACGGCGCTTTGGCTTGCAGCAGGCGCTTCATTCCGTCCGCTTCGGCCGGCGTCGTGTCGTGATCCATCCAGTCCATGACTTTTTGGAACGTTTTTGCATCGGCATAGATCATCGTTTGATCCAGCAGAATATTCTTCGCCTCCTTCAACGCAGAGGCCAACATGAATTGGGACCGGTTGGCGCCAACCAGATCGGCGGCCTGGTCGATCAGATTGCGATCCGCCACACGGGCGCGGAGATGGATTTTAACCTCGGCAATGGAAGAACTGTCTTGCATAGCGCCAATATTCCATAATGTGCTGCCAATGTCCACACAAACACGGATTGCGCAGACGTGACGCCCGCGCCGGATCGTGCTTCAACCGTCCCACTGTCGTCTCAGCAACCAGGACACGCCACCATGTTCGAACTTCCCGAAGAGCACCGGATGCTCCAGGACCTCGTCGCGAAATTCATCGATCGCGATGTCATACCGCTGGAAAAAGGCGTCCTCGCCCGTGAGATGTCGGGCCAGAAATCCGGCCTGCCGCCCGACGAAGAGCAAACCCTGCTCAACAAGTGCAAGGAACTCGGCCTGTGGGGTCTGGACGTGCCGGAGGAATACGGCGGCGCCAACCTGCCCTACGCCGCCCTGGTCGGCGTTTACGAGGAACAAGGCCGCACCTGCGTCCCCTTCACCTTCCCGCCCGACAGCCCCAACCTGCACATGCTGATCGCCGCCGCCAATGACGAGCAGCGCATCAAATACCTCGAACCCTACGCCCGCGGGGAGATGCAGTCCTGCATCGCGATCTCCGAACCCGGCGCGGGCGGCGATCCCGCCGGCATGACCACCCGCGCGGTCAGGGACGGCACCGACTGGGTGATCAACGGCCGCAAGATCTGGGTCAGCCGCGTCCCGCAGGCCGACTTCCTGATCGTCATGGCCCGCACCGGCGAGGGCAAACGCGCCGACGGCGTCACCGCCTTCATCGTCGAGCGCGGCACCAAGGGCTTCATCATCGAACGCGAAATCCCCATGCTGGGTGGCCAGCGCACCTACGAACTGGTGTTCGATGACTGCCGCATCCCCGCCACCCAGCTTCTGGGCATTGAGGGCAAAGGCTATGCGCCGATGCAACTCCGCCTGACGGTCCGCCGCCTGCAGATGGGCGCTTGGTGCATCGGCATGTCGCGCCGGGCGCTGGATATGATGGTGGAACATACCAAGCAGCGGGTGACGTTCGGGCAACGGTTGGCCGACCGCCAGGCCATCCAGTGGTGGATCGCCGATGCGGCCATGAAGATTCATGCCTGCCGCCTGATGGTGTACGATGCCGCCACCAAGGCCGACGCCGGCAAGGACGTTCGCATGGAGGCGTCCATGGTCAAACTGTTCGGAACGGAAATGGCGACCGAGATCGTCGACCATGCCATGCAAGCCTTCGGCGCAATGGGTGTGGCGAAGGAATTGCCGCTGCAACTGATGGCGCAGAAAGTCCGGACCATGCGGGTCTATGAAGGTCCGTCCGAGGTCCATCGCATGGCCATCGCCCGCCGCATCATCGGCCGGTGAGCGAACCCCGCATCAAGGCCGGTATCTGGGTCAGCATGGCGTTGCGCATGGGCAACGCCGATGGCCGGTTCGGCGCGGTGCTGCGCAAAGGCGATCCGGACGCCGGTGGTGTCCTGGTCGTCCTGCGCCATAACAAAGACGTGTCGGTCCTGTCGCAGGTACGGTCGGGGGCGGGCGAACTGTCGTGGATGCGCGCCACCGGCCCTGGACCGGTCGATGACGCCGCCGCCGATGCCTATGTCGCCCGCCAGGTGAAGTTCGATCCGGACCTGTGGGTGCTGGAATTTGAGGCGCCGGACATGCTGCCTCCGTTCGAAGCGAAACTTGTGTGACCGTCCGTTCTCCGGCTGGAATTCCGCCTCCGGCCGTGACAAGGTGACATCTGTTTCAACACAGGGAGACACCACCATGGCCGAAATCAAGGGAAGCTGCCGCTGCGGCAAAGTAAGCTACACGACCTCCGCCGATCCGGTGTTCGTTGGCGTTTGCCATTGCACGTCCTGCCAGAAATCAACCGGTTCCGCCTACGCGAGCGTGGTCGCCGTGCCGACCGCGGCGCTGACCGTCACCGGCACCACGACGCAGTTTGACGACGTCGGCGAGACCGGCCAGGCGACCCATCGTAATTTCTGCCCCGCTTGCGGGTCCACTGTGACCCAGTCGGCCGACGTGATGGCCGGGATCACGATGGTTCCCATCGGATCGCTGGAAGACCCGGCTTCGGTTAAGCCGGGGATGCAGATCTACTGCGACAGCGCGCTGCCATGGGCGCCGATTCCCGACATGCAGAGCTTCCCCAAGATGCCGATGCCTCACTAAAATTCCGGCTGCACCTCATGCCCGTCCGTCGTCCCCGACTACATTCGGGACGACGGCCCGGTCGCTAACGGGAGCGCATATCGCTCCAGTTAGCGCGATTTCGCCTCAAACCGATACAGCGAAGCACCCGCCGTCAGCGGGTCCAGCGACAGCCTGTGCTCCAGCGGCGGGAAGGCTCGGCTGCCGCAATCGGGCCGGTCGCACAGGCGGCACGACAGGCCGATGCCAACGCGGGCTCGATCCAGGTCCAGACCGTCGGCGTAAACGACCTCACTGGCGTTGCCCAGAGCGCATCCCATCGCCACGACATGCATCGGGCGCGGTTCGCCCCATTTGGCGACCGGCTGAGTGACCGCGGTGGCAAAGCACAGATAGGCCGCGCCATCAGGCAGTTCGGCGATCTGCACCTGGACGCTGCCGGGTTGGGTGAATGCCGTGTGGACCACCCAACGCGGGCACGATCCGCCAAAACGAGCGAACGGGAAGCCGGCGGCGGAGAACCGCTTCGACACGTTGCCGGCCGGATCGACCCGCAGGAAAAAGAACGGCACCCCGCGCATGCCGACGCGCTGCATGGTGGACAGCCGGTGGCAGGCCTGTTCGAACGATACGCCAAAACGGGCCGCAACCGCCTCCATGTCATGCCTCAATCCCGACGCCGCCGCATGGAACGCCGCGTAGGGCATGATCAACGCACCCGCGACATAGTTCAACAGGCCGATCCGCATCAGCATCGCGGCTTCGGTGCTGGATGGCGCGGCTTCCTTCAGGACGGTCTCCACCGCCTCCCGCGCCTCCAGCAAGGCGAGTTGGAACGCCATGTGAAAGCCGCGGCTCTCACGTGGCAAGGATTCCGACAGGGCGAGGCTTCTGGTCGCCGGGTCATAGCGGCGCAAGGCCATGTCCAACGGCTGCACCGTGACACGGACTCCATGAGCAGAGCGCAACCGTTCAGCGATCGCGTGGTTCATTTCAGCCGGCGCATCCGGAGCGAGTTCGTTGGCCAGGGTTTCGGCCGCTTCCTCCAACACCGGGAAATGGTTGGCACGATCATCAAAGAAGTCCCGCACTTCCTCGTTCGGCAGCAATATCCGGCGGCCGGACGGAAGCGCGATGCCGTTGGCATCCTCGCGCGCCACCCGCCAGGCTCTGTAGAGCGCCAGGACGGCGCGGGCCGCGTTGGGACTGCCGGCGGCGAGGGCCTCGACTTCGGCTTCGGCGACAGAATCGGCACCGAGCAGCGGGTCGGCGAACGCCTCGCGCAGGCCGACTTCGAGCTGGCGTTCCTGCGTGCCGGACAACTCGCCCAGATCGACGCGCAGGGTTTCGCCCAGCTTGATCAACAAGGAGGCCGTGACGGCGCGCTGATCATGTTCGATCAGGTTCAGATAGCTGGCCGAAATGCCCAGCCGAGCGGCGAGCGCCTGCTGCGACAGCGCCCGTTCGGTACGCAGCCGCCGCACCGTTCGCCCGATGAGGGTTCGGCTCATGGTTTACACCCTTTACAAAGTCACCGACCTGTCGGTGAAGCCAGAGACAGCATTGCGTGGACCATCGCCAACTAAGGCTTCTTATTCGTGCCTGCAATGTCAATTATTCACGCCCCGACTGACGCCATGAAGGAGCAAGACGATGCCTTCTACCCCTCCGGATGCACCCGATGGCATGATGACCGCTGGCCGCGCCACGGAGCAGTTCGTCGGCACGGCAGCCGGCGACCGTCAGGACGACGGCTTGGTGCATAAGCACGCCTGGGCGAGATCCGAGACCATCAACAAGGTGGCGGCAGCCTCGGGCGGCCTATTCCTCAGCCCCCCGCGGATGTCTCGGTTTCATCATCAGATCCCGGTGCCGACGCTGGATGGGCATGATGGCGGCCTGGTGCATAACCACAACCGAACTGTGTCCCGACAATAATACCGCCGGGTTTAGGGAGGCGGCGCAACAGGCGGCGGGGCGAAGGCTTCGCCGCCTTTGCTTTGTCCGCTGCTCATGACCAAAATGCTGTGTGGTTTTTTGGAGACGCGGCGTGGGCCAGGCACAGGATGACCAGAACACCGCGATCCGGCAGATCGCCCATACGGCCACACGCGCACGCCGTCAGACTTTGCTGGCCGCGCTGATCCAACACCATGGTTCGGTCGTGCAATCCGGTCCGTTCGCCGGAATGATCGTGCCTGAACGCATATCCCGGGACGACGGCGCTTTACTCCCGAAACTTCTGGGTTTTTACGAGGCTGAACTACACCCGGTCATCGACGACATCGTGGCGTCTGCTCCGGACCTGATCGTCAATGTCGGTGCGGCCGAGGGATACTATGCCGTCGGGATGGCCCGCCTGCTGCCAGCGGCATTCGTTCATGCGTTCGACACCGATGCGCAATCGCAGGAAATCTGCCGCGAGGCCGCCGGCTTGAACGATGTCGGCAGCCGGGTTTCGGTCACCGGGCAATGCTCGCCCGATCTGTTGCAGGCGATCCTGCCACGCGGCCGCACGCCCGTAGTGATCTGCGACTGCGAGGGTTATGAGCGGGACCTGATCGATCCGCGGCGGGTGCCAGCCTTGCGGGCAACGATGCTGCTGATCGAATGCCACGACTTCATCGACCCCACCATCACCCAGACGCTGGCGGACCGTTTGAGTGCGACGCACACTTTGGAAGGGGTCCGTGAAGGCGCCCGCGATCCGAACGCCTCACCGTTTTTGCAGGGTCTCGATAGCCTGGACCGGTGGCTCGCGGTTTGCGAGTACCGGCCCACGATGATGCATTGGATCGTTGCTCGGCCGAAGTAGCTATGCGGCCTTACGGCGGAACGCGTCCAGGCTGCCGGCGTGAATGAGTTCGCTGGGCAGTTGGTGCCCGACGATCTCTTCCGCCAGACGGCCAACCTCGATCAGCGCGTCCAGATCGACGCCGGTTTCGATGCCCATTTCCTCGCACAGCAGGACAAGTTCCTCGGTGCAGATATTGCCGGCGGCTTTCGGCTGCCCCGCGAACGGACAGCCGCCCAGGCCGCCGACGGTGGAGTCGTACCGGGTCACGCCCATTTTCAACCCGGCATGGGCGTTCGCCACCGCCATGCCGCGCGTGTCGTGCAAATGCAGCGACAGGGCCATGTCCGGCCAGCGGTTCCGCACCGCCCCGATGACTCGTTCGATCCGAGCCGGCGTCGCCCAGCCCATCGTGTCGGCCAGGGAGAACAAGGAGATCGTCGCACCCGTTTCGGCAGCAATGGCGAGACCGTCTTCCAGCGTCTGGATCACCTGAGCCGGCGGGATATCGCCCTGATAGTTGCAGCCGAACGCGGCCATGACGCCGACCCGGGTGACGGGAATGCCCTTGGCCTGCTGCACGGCACTGTGTTTCGTCATCGCCTCGATGTTTTCCGACGGGCTGCGATTCAGGTTTTTCCGGGTGAACCCTTCCGATGCGGTCAGCGAAATCGAGCCGTGGATCGTCAGCTTGTCTTTGAACGCCAGCGCCCGGTCGAGCCCGTTGCCGTTGAAGAACAGCCCCGTGTATTCGACGCCCGGTTTGGCCTCAAAGCCCGCCACCACCGCCTCGGCGTCCGCCCAGCCGGGAACCAGTCGCGTGTTGACGAACGAGCACGCCTGGATGTGGTGCAGACCGGTTTCCGACAACGCCTCGATCAGGCGGATTTTGTCCGCGGTCGGGATCGGGCCGGGTTCGATTTGAAAACCCTCGCGCGGGCCTTCTTCGTGGATTTCGACGTGGCTGGGCAGATCGGTCATGGCGACGGTTCCTCATTATGGTCTTGGCGTTAGACCCATCTTGAGAGCACGACGAACCGGTTGCAAGCGAACCCGTCTCAGGCTGATCCAACCTGAGACGTGTCTGGGCTAATGAGCCGGAGGCGCGGGCGGAGCCGACTTCAGCAACGTGGACATCAGCGGCCCCAATTCCGGCGGCAGTCCAACAATCGTGGTCGGTAGGCGGCCATCGGTCTTTTGTCCAAATGCGCGCAGCGCGTCCGCCGCCGCCAGTGCCTCGATCGTCGCAGTGTAGGGGGCCAGCAGCGCGGCAATCGCCTGATCCTGACTGGCGACGTAACGGCGATTGACGGCTTCCTGGACCTCATGGTCGAAGGTGAAGGTGTCAGCGTAGCCTATGAAGTCGAGTGTTATGCCGACTTCGGCGAAATAGGCAGCCGCCTTCTGCTTTACCGCCGTCATCACTTGCACGGCTTCTTCGTTGGCCTTGTCGAAGCTGCGCGCGGTGATCTCGTCACAGACGAGAGTTTGAACCTTCTTGCGGCCCACATCGTCCATAACCTCGGCAAGTTTGCGACTGTAGTAAACCGAGTTGAAGATGATCCGCGGATCGGTTCGGTCGCCGACCGGCGGCACGACGCCGAACCGGTACAGATATTTCGCGGCATTCGCCTCGGTTACCGACGCGCCGATCGAAACACCAACGGCGATATTGATGCCTTCCCGGCTTTGGCACGGAAAGCCTTCCCGGCGGCGCGAGGTGCCGCGATCCGCGGCATCAACCCACTCGCGGCTGAACGGCGTCCGATCGACAATGATCAGCCGGCCGGCCGGCACGTAAAAATCATAGAACGACCCCGACCCTTGCAGCTTGGCATGCGGGACGATGAAGCGTTTCAGGGCGACCCGATTGGAGTTCAAATAGGCCTCTGACTCGAACTGCGCCTGACTGTCCTTGTTGGCACCCACGTCCGGGATCCAGAAGCCGGACTCGTTCGGCAGGATGGTGTAGGCCTCGGTAAAGTCGGTCTTGTCGTAGTAAGCGGCGGCCGGTTGCGGCAGCAGACCGGTCAGCACGATCGCTGTCGCGGCCAGCGAGGCCAGCAGGCGTTTCAAGGCGTCCCACCAGATCCACACCAGAACGCCAAACAATGCCAATGCAGGAATGCCGAGATGGCCAAAAATGTTCATGCCCCAATAAGCTGAGACGAACCCGGAATCGCTGTTCGCGAATTGCTGCCCGGCCGCCGACCCGGCCATGATCGTGGCCACCGGATTGAGCAGGAAGTTAACCCAACCATAAACAAGGATCGCCACCACGCTAAGAACGATCCGCCTCATGACACCATCGCCGCCACCTTTACCCGCCGGTATCAACGCATTGAAATCGTTCATCGCTTCGCTCCTGGTCCGCTGGTGACCATGGTCCTGGCTACGACCGTAACCGTACGATGAGGCAATATACGTTTTCCTCGGCGATTTCCAGTGCCAGCCCATCGCGCACGGAATGGTGCTGTCACAAAAGCTGGGAGAGTGCGTAGGTCGTCGTTGCCTGGGAGATAAGGCGTCCGGTGGCTTCTTCGGTAATCCGAACCTCGGCGGTAAACAGACGCCTGCCACCGCGCAAAATGGTCGCAACCGCGATCAGCGGCAGAGTCATGGCCGGGCGGAGGAAGTTGATCGTCATATCGACCGTCACCGCGGCCTCATCCCGCCGGGCGGCGAGGATCAGAGCATAAGTCGCGACATCGGCCAGGGCAAACTGGATCGGTCCGGCGACACTGCCGCCCGGACGCGTCACATGCTCCCCTTCCCGCAGCCGAACGGCCCCGCGTTCCGGGCTCGCCTCGATCACATCAATGTTAAAGAGGGGTACCAGAGGTAACCCTTCCTCGATATGCTGCCTGATGTGATCCAACGTCCACAGCGTGTCCGGTGCGTCCAAGCTTGCCATCCTGTCATGCGACTCCCGCAGCGAAACCACGCTATAAGGCACAGGCCGCGCTTCACAACATGGAGAATTCCGCCCATGCCGTTCAAAGTTCAGGTCGGCCCGCCGCAGATCGCCATTCATCAGGCCATGACGGTTCTGGTGACCGAGTCCGATGGCCAGATCAATTGGCCGAGCGATAAGGGGCTGTATTTCTTTGATACGCGGTTGATCAGCGCGTGGGCGGTTTACGCCAATGGCACGGAGTGGGACCTGCTCAACGGCGGCGCGATGAATTTTGACGCCGCCCGCATTTTCCTGACCAACAAGGCATTCCTGACCGAGGATGGCCCGATCGCCGCGCAAACCCTGGCATTCGGGATCGCTCGCGTCCTGACCCACGGACTGCACGAGGACCTCGACTTAACCAACCACAGCCAAAAGCCGGTACGATTCAATCTGGAGATCGCCCTGCGATCCGACTTCGCGGACGTGTTCGACGTCAAATCGAAGCGCGACATTCGCCGCGGTCACATCACGTCCGACTGGTCGGAGGCCCGGCAGACATTGCGCACGACATACAAAAACGCGGATTTCTCCCGTGCGGTCGGGGTGACCGCCGGACGCAGCGATTCGCCCGCGGTGTTCGCCAACGGACGGTTGAGCTTCGAGGTGAAGCTGCCGCCGGGGGGAACATGGCATTGCTGCCTGCTGTATGAATTCACCGACGGCGATAAACATTATCGGGCGGCAGCATCGTGCGCCGAATATGCGGATACGTCGGCACAGGCGCAGGCGCACCGGGACTGGCGCCAGACCGTGCTGAAAGTGCGCACCAGCAACGAGGAATTCTACCGGTTTTACCACCAGGCCATCGACGATATGGCCTCGTTGAGGCTGCCGATCGAAGGCACCGGCCACATGGAATTCCTGCCCGCCGCCGGCCTGCCCTGGTTCATGGCACCATTCGGCCGCGACAGCCTGATCGTTTCATTACAGAACATTCTTGTCTATCCGGAATTTGCGCGAGGCTCTCTGGAGGTGCTTGGACGCTGGCAATGCAAGCAGCGCGACGATTTTCGAGACGCCGAACCCGGCAAGATCATGCACGAGCTTCGTTATGGCGAACTGGCGCATTTCAAGTTGATTCCGCACACGCCGTATTACGGAACCGCAGACGCAACGCCGTTGTATTTGATTACGCTGCATGCGGCGTGGCGTGCGACCGGCGATAAGACATTGCTGGAGAAATACCTGCCGAATGCCGAGGCGGCGCTGGACTGGATCGACAACGATGGCGACCGCGACGGCGATCTTTTCCAGGAGTATCAGACCAGATCTCCGGTCGGCTATGAGAATATGGCCTGGAAAGACGCCGGTGATTCGATGACGTATGCGGATGGCTCGCCGGTGCGCGGTCCCAAGGCACTGTGCGAGCTGCAAGGCTATGCCTATGACGCCTGGGTTCGCATGGCCGAAGTGTTCGATGCCCTGGACAAACCGGATCGCGCGAAGGCATTGCGGACGAAGGCCGCGGCTTTGTTCAAGAAGTTCAACGAAGCCTTCTGGGACGAGGAAAGCGGTTTCTACGCCTATATGCTGGACGGCGAGAAACGGAAGGTGATGACCGTCGCATCCAATCCCGGTCATTTGCTGTGGTCGGGCATCGTGCCGGCGGATCGCGCGGCCCGCGTTGTGGCTCGATTGATGGCGCCGGACATGAACTCAGGCTGGGGTATCCGCACTCTGTCCAGCAAACATCCCGCCTACAACCCGTACTCCTATCAGAACGGGTCGGTTTGGCCGCACGACAACAGCCTGATCGCGCTTGGGTTCAAACGCTATGGATTTAGCACGGAAGCCGGCCACATCGCGCGCGATATCAGTGAGGCGGCAAGCCATTTCCTGCTGAGCCAGTTGCCGGAACTCTACGCTGGCGTGCAACGTAACGGCGGCAATTTCCCTGTGCAGTATCTTGGCGCGAACGTGCCGCAGGCGTGGGCCGCCGGATCGTGCTTTGCGTTGCTGCAGGCGATGCTGGGGATCCAGTCGGACGCGCCGAACGACCGGCTTTATGTCGATCCCGATCTACCGGCGTGGCTACCGGATATTACGTTGCTGGATCTGCGGCTGGGACACAGGCATCTGGACATCCGTTTCTGGCGTGAGGGCGAGAAAACGGCGTGGGAGGTGTTGCGCGGTGATGCCAAGGTGGTTGTGTATCGCAGTTCGGTGGAGGCACGCGAAACCTTGTGCGTGGTCTGATCAGGGTCATTGAGCCAGAGCCTGACCGGTCCGCGCCGTTGCAAATTGCTCACCGGCCAGCGCCGGTCGGCAGGGATGCGCTTACCTGATCGCCCTGGCAAACCGGCGGAATCGACATCTTTTGGACTACGGCACTACAGTCGCGACAGAGCGCGCAGACGCGGCACGCCCTGGCAGGAGGAAGATCCCATGAAGGTCTCTTACTTCGAAACCGGCCGCTACAATGCTCCACCCGACCTGCCGCGCGAATGGCCGGTGCCATCGTCCGCGTACGACCCTGAAACGGGCAGCGAAGCCCTGCGCGGCATGGCTGAGCGCGTGCAGTTCGTCGAAAAACTGGGATTTGATTGGGTCAGCCTGTCTGAGCACCATTATTCGCCGCGCATCCTGACGCCGTCGCCGATCGTCTCCGCCGCCTGGCTCGCGGCGCGGGTTGACACCATCAAGATCGCCCTGCTCGCCCCGATCGTGCCGATCAGCAATCCGATCCGCGTGGCCGAGGAGATGGCGATGCTTGATGCGCTGGCGCCAGGGCGCATCATCTTCGGGATGCTGCGCGGCACGACCAACGAATACCTCAGCTACGACCTGAATCCGAAAGAAGCGCGCCCACGCACTGACGAAGGCATGGAGCTGATCCTCAAAGCATGGACCGAGCCGCAACCGTTCGGCTGGCAGGGGCGGCATTTTCAATACCGAACCGTCTCCATATGGCCGCGCCCGAGCCAACCGCTGCCGCCAACATACGTGCTGGGCACAAGCGCCGAGGGCGGAGCGTTTGCCGCGCGCCACCACCTGGGGCTGGGCCTGTCCTATGGGCCGTTCGACGCCATGGGCCGCGCATCCGCCTACTACAAACAGCAATGCGCACAGTATGGCTGGGCACCAGGGCCGGATGACATCATCTACCGCGCCAACATGATCCTGGGCGAAACCGACGCAGCGGCCGAGGATGCCCTGAACCGCCGCGACAAGCAGGCGCCCTTCCCCGTTCGCCCCGGGTTGCGCGATGCGCTGATCGAGGCTGACACGTCTCGCAACATCGCGGGACAAAGGCAGCGCGCCAATGTCGGCGGGGTGCTGCCGATCAGCTTCTGCGGTGGTCCCGACCGCGTGATCGAGCAGATCCGCCGCGCGCGGGAGGAGATGGGTGTCGGTGTGCTCGACCTGTCGCTGTCGGACCCCGGCACAGGTAGTCTCGATGCGACAATGAGCGGGCTGGATTTGTTCGGGCGCAAAGTCCTGCCGCATATTCGCGACATTTAACCAGGAGGCGGATCGTGACACAGAAACCCAGTGTCGGCGCGGCCTTCCGGGAGGGATTCGTCCATGCCGGCAATTGCCGCATTCGTTACATGGAGGCAGGGACCGGGCCTACGCTGATTCACCTGCACGGCGCAGGCGGTCTGTGGCTGACCCCGGCGCATGACCTGCTGAGCAGGCACCATCGGATCATTGCGTTCGAGATGGCCGGTTTCGGATCATCGGCGGAGACCACACGATTCGAAACGATGCCGGACCTTGCCGCTGTCATGGCGGAGGCGGTGGCTAACCTGAAGATCGATCGGTTCAACCTGCTCGGCAGCTCGTTCGGCGGCAAGGTCGCCCTTTGGCTGGCAGTGCAGCACCCTGAACGTGTGCTCGCTCTGGTGTTGGAGGCACCGTCTGCGATCCGTCCGGTCGGGTCCCCTCCACCGTCAGGGTCGCCGGAAGAGATGGCACGGCGATTGTTCGCGCATCCCGAACGGCACGACCCGCCTCCGATACCGTCGCCGGAGGTGCGGGCTATGGTGGGGCATTTACGCGGTCCCGAACGGGATACGGCGCTGGAGGTTCGGATGCGCGATCTGGAAACCCCGACGCTGGTGCTGTTCGGCACGCTGGATCATGTGATCCCGCCGGAGATGGGCCGTTTCTACAAGGAACTGATACCGAACTGCCATCTGGTGTTCGTTTACGACGCGGGTCATGCGATCAGCGTCGAACGGCCGGAGGCATTTGCCGAGGTGACGGCCGATTTCCTTGAGCGGCACGAGGCATTTGTGATCAGTCGTACGGAGACAGTCATCAATCCCTAGACCATAGGGCTGCCTATGCAACCCGCCTCAAATCGTATTCCGACACCAACACCTCCGCCGGCAAACTCAGCAATGGGCCAAGCGATCGGATCATGGGTAATGTCAAGGCACGTCGCCGGTTCAGTATCTCCGCCACCCGAGCCCGGCTTCCAATAGCTGGCTCCAAATCGCGGCGGGTCAGGCCTTTCTGTTCCATCATAAAAATGATAGCGGCGATGGGATCAGGCGCTTCGACTGGCACATGCCTGGATTCCCAGGCCTCCACCAGACCGACCAGCACGTCCAGCCGATCACCTTCGGGCGTATCGGCCTCGGCTGCCATCAATGATCCTATTTCCGCCAGCGCGGCATGATGATCCTCGGCGGTGCGTAACGGCCGCACCATGACTCCATCGCGCTCAGATCGTCCTGGCATCGATGCCGTCATATTGGCGATGGGTGCCGATAAAGCGCACATAGACCACTCCGTAATGAAAATTTGTCCAGGTTACCAGGCGATATTTGTTGCCGCCGATATCGAACACAACCCGCCCGTCGCCCAGGATATCCGCACTGTTGAACATCGCCTTGATCGACACCGGATTGGACCACGAGGCGGCCCGCACGACACGGACCCAGGTTCGCAGCGGCTGCTCGGCATCACGATGCTCCGGGACCTCCCAAAACGCCTTCAAGGTCGCGACCGAGATGATCCGCATCCTAAGAATGTAGATCGCTCCCACAGCGGGAGCAAGACAAATTGCACCGGCTTTCGCCTCCCGCTACAGTCCTTCCCGCACGCTAATTTGGGGGAAACACCATGAAAATCACCAGTTTCGAAGCCACCACGCTCCGCGTTCCAGAGGACGATCCCCTGGCCAACATGCCGGAGGAAGTCGGCCGCACCCGCCCCGTCGTCATCCTGCGCCTGCGCACGGACAGCGGCATCGAGGGAATCGGCCTGACCTTCTACGGCGGCAAGATGACCGGCAGTCTGCGCGTCGCGGTGGAGGAACTCGCGGAACTCACCATTGGCGAGGATCCACTGCGGATCGAGAAGATCATTGCGAAACTGCGTGCCGGCACCGGGGATTCCTGTGGTCCCGGCGGCATCTTCACGCTGGCGCTGTCGGCCATCGACATCGCGTTGTGGGACATCAAGGGCAAGGCGTTGGATCAACCGCTGTGGAAGTTGCTGGGCGGTCACCGCGATCGGGTGGCGACCTATGCCTCGGGTTCCTTGCGGCGCGGCCTGACCGATAACCAGGCGCAACGGGCGGCACAGATCCTGGTGCAGAAGGGTTTCACCGAAATGAAGACCCAGATGGCGCTGCCCGGCAACCCGACGCCTGCCGAGGAAGTCCGCCGCGTGCGCGTCGTGCGCGAAGCGATCGGACCGGACATCAAGCTGATGTGCGACATCAACCAGCGCTGGCGTCCCGAGCAGGCGATCGACATTGGCAGCCGGTGCGAGGATGTCGGTCTGTTCTGGCTGGAGGACGTTACTGCGGCGGATGATTACGCCGGCCTCGCCCGTGTCACCGCCGCGCTGAAAACGCCCGTTGCCGGCGGCGAATATGTGTGGGGCATCGTCCCGTTCCGCCACATGATCGAGGCTCGGTCGGTCGATATCGTTATGATCGACATTTGCCGCGTCGGTGGGGTTTCGCAATGGATGAAAGTCGCGGGCATGGCCGAGGCGTTCAACCTGCCGGTCGTCAGCCACGTCATGCCGGAAATCCTGGTGCATATGGTCGCCGCGTGCCCGAATGGGCTGACCGTCGAATACATGCCGTGGATGCTGGCGCTGTACGAGGAAACGCCGGCGATTGAGAACGGGCAACTGGTGCTGCCGAACACGCCGGGTCTCGGGTTGAAGTTCGACGAAAAGGCGATTGCCGCGTTCAAGGCGTAGCACGGCTCGGGTTTTGCTTGATGCGGCGTGGGACGTATGCTATTGATATTGATATCAAGCGTCCCACCTGCGGAAGTGCGACCATGCCGACGCAACAACTCCTCCTGCGCCTACCGGATGATTTAGTTCGGCGATTCAAGCAGATCGTGCCAGCCCGCGAACGCAGTGCATTCGTGCGGCAGTTGCTGGAACAGGCGCTGCCTTCGGCTGACAGCGACAACGACCCGCTTTATCTGGCGGCGCTCGCGGTCGAGCAGGATACGGTGCTTGGTGCGGAAATGGCCGAGTGGGAAGCGGCGACCTTCGACGATGGTTGGAACGAGACACCTCCCGTTGGTCGGCACCCGTGAATGGCGCATGCCCCGGTGGAAGTCCGTCGAGGATCGATCTGGTGGGTTGAGCTTGATCCGGCCCGAGGCGCCGAAATCCAGAAAACGCGGCCAGCGGTTGTACTCACAGCCGATGGGTTGAACCGGGTGCGACGCACGGTCGTAGTGGTCCCGCTGTCCACCGGTCCGGCGCCGCGACCTCCCGTGGTCGTCGCGGTTTCCTCTGCAGGTGAGGGTTCGGTGGCCGTATGCGACCAGATTCGGGCTGTGGATAAATCGCGCCTGACGCGTGGCGGCAGAGCGTTGTCGCGAGAGGATTTGCGGGCGGTCGAGGCCGGCGTGCGAGCTGTTTTGGTCTTGTAATTCCCGCACGCGACTAAGACCGACTGTGACATGGCTGGCATAGTGATGTAACGTCCGCCTGACCGTCGATCGAAGGCCCCGACAAACGATGAAACAAGACAGTCTTCGTTATTCGGTAACGGCTCGCCTTGTGGTACGACGCAGTTTGTATCCCTTTATCCCGCCTTGACCCTGTAAAGGCCGACCGGATTGTCCCAGAATGCCTTTCCGGCCAGCTCCGATCCAAGGACTGTCTCCACCAGATCAATGTCCGACGGTTGGAACGGCCGCTGTGCCCGCGTCGATGGGATGTCGGTGCCGAATATCAGCGCATGCGGGTTGGTCCTTGCGATGGCTTCCAACACCACTGGCACATCGAATGTCAGCCGCCCGAACCCGGTGGCCTTCACCTTGCAGCCGGAAGCAACGAGTTCGAGCAAAACCGGCACGCCCGCCTCGGTCATGCCGAGATGGTCGATCGAGATTTGTGGCAGTTTCGACAGCCCGGCGATATGCGGCCGCAACGCAGCAGCATCGACATAAAGTTCGGAATGCCAGCCCGCGACGGCATGCACACGGTTCGCCATCGTCACGAGGTCATCGATGCTATCGATCCGGCCTCGAAAAAGATTGAAACGCACGCCGCGCACGCCAAGCGCATCGAGTCTGACGATCTCCGCGTCGGGGCAATCGTTCGGGAGTTGCGTCACGCCCACCCAACCGGCGCCCAGTTTCGGCAACACGTCCATCAGCCAGGTCTGGTCGTTCGCCTGGAACGAACCCGACACGACGGCTCCAGCCACGACACCGAGCGGCCGTGTCTGCGCGAGATAGGCGTCGAGTGGGAAGTTCGGCGGCGTGTAGCCCTGGTTCGCCACGATCGGAAAGCGATGGTCGATGATATGACAATGACCGTCGAAAATCCGCCGTCCGCCCCACGCAGGGGCGGCAGCAAGCCCGGATCCGGCCCCGACGGCCGCCGCGCCGCCGAGGACTTGACGCCGGACCAACCTCATGGCTCGCCTTTCATGCCCCAGGGAACGCCGCCGTTCCGGTATGAAGTGTCGCGCGTTTGCGCCCGTCCGACAAGACAAGCAGGCGCGGCCCCGCACAGGCTAAGGCGCCGCGAGGATGCCCCGCATCCGGCGTTCCTGATCGGCCGCGCGAAACAAGTAGGTCGCCGTCGCCGCATAGCGACCGTGCGGCGCATAGCCGCGATCGAGCAATAGCTCGGAGACCGCCCGGAACGCAGGCGCATCGCCGGCTTCGACGACGATATCGGGCAACCATTGTTCGATCGTGGCTTGCGCCCCGCGCAGCACCGCGGTCTCGGCACCTTCCACATCGATTTTCAGCAGCCCGATCGGGCCGGCGATGGCAAGGCTGTCGAGACTTCGCACCTGCACCGAACCGGCGCCGAAGGTCACCGCGGTGATGCCGAGATTGCCGGGAGGCCCGGGTCGCAACGCGGCGACGCCGTCGCTGTCGCCGATGGCGCAACAGCCCGTCAGTACCTGCTGGTCCAGGCCGTTGGCGGCGATGTTCATCTGCAACAGGCGGTGGTTCGGTTCAAATGGCTCAAACGCATAGACCGGGGCATTCAGGACGGCGCCAAAGAAGATCGCATGGTTGCCGATATTGGCACCGACGTCGATGATCGCGGTGCCGGGCCAATAGATCTCCCGGCATTTCATCAGCACATCCAATTCATAAAATGTGCGATTGGTGCGGATAATCGCTGCCAGGTGATCGGGGTCCGGGTGCGACCACAGTTCGATCCGGCGGCCCATGAAGGTAAAGATGTGCTGCTGCATGCGGGCAGTATGAGCGGCAAAGGTTAATACTTCATTAACGCCGAAAAATTCCTGCCACGCCGAAAAGACGCTGCGACGATTGACACAAGCCTGCGAAGGTTCGGACGGATCAGCCTCTACTTCAATACCGCCAGAGTCGCCAGACCGGAGCCATAAGCCGTAATCAGCACCGCCAGAATGCCCCACATGTAGGTCTTGGTTGGCAGATCCATCAACTTCTGATGCATTTCAACGCGCAAATCAGAAATGTCCTTGCCCAGGTCGGCCCGCGTGTCCGCGATGTCCTTGGTAAGATCGGCACGCGTGTCCGCGATGTCCTTCCCGAGATCGGCACGCGTGTCCGCGATGTCCTTGGCGAGATCGGAGCGCGTGTCCGCGATCTCCTTGGCGAGATCAGTGCGTGTGTCCGCGATCTCCCTGGTAATATCCGCGCGCATACTGGCCATTTCCGCCCTCGTCGCCAATTGCGGCAACGTCGAGGTCAACGTCGCATCAATACGGATAATCATCGGCTCAAGCCGAAACAGCAGCGACTTTACGTCCCGCATTTCTCCTTCAAGCCGGGCCACACGCTCTTCCATGGGAAGAAAATAAGCACCGGTTGTGGAGGATTCAACATAAAAATCAGTCATGGCAGCACTTTCCGCGTCAAGAATACTTTGATACGCCGACGCGCATACTATGGTGTTCTCGACGGGATGCCCGCCCGGACAATAACCGGGCAACCCCTCAGACCGCCATCACATCCACAATCCGCGCGTCCCGGGACGCGCGGATCATAGACTGCGATAGTTTAACAAAAAGTTGAGAAACCCGCCCCAATCAGGTCGGGTCGGCGGTCAGGCCCGCGGCCGCCAGCCCGGCCAGAGCTGCGAGCTCATCGTTGTCCGACGAATCGCCGGTCACACCGATCGCGCCGATGATGCTTTTGTCGTCGCCCCGGATCAATACGCCGCCGGCCACCGGAATCATCGATCCACCAATCGCATTGTTGACCGCCGCGATGAAATGCGGCCGTTCGGTGGCCCGCACGCCGATCGTGCGCGATCCCACGCCCATCGACAGCGCGCCATAGGCCTTACCGATCGCGATATCGGCGCGGCGCAGAGCGGTGCCTTCCTCGGCCGCATACGCCTTCAGCACGCCGCGCGCATCCAGCACGGCGACAGCCATCGGCGACAGGCTCTTGCCGCGCGAGAATTCCAGCGCCGCGGTGATCGCGATCTGCGCCTTGGCCAATGTCAGTTGTGTCATGCAGTCTTTCCCCAAAAATCGAACGCTACAGGAATAGCCCATCCGGGTCGCCGTTGAACATGGCCTTCCCCACTGCCTCGAAATGCGAATCGCGGGACTGAATTTGCTGCGACAGGGTGTGGATATCGCGAAACCGGCGTTCGAACGGGGTGCCGCGGAAGATGGCGGAGGTGCCGGCGGCCTTGAAGACATAGTCCGCGACCTCGATCGCCGCCCCGATCGCGTGGGCGCACCCAAGACGCACACGGACCCGGGCTTGCAGATCGATCGGGGCGATGTCGTCCGCCCCGGCCCAGACGTCTTTCAATATCTCGACCAGCCACGCTCGGGCAGAGCCGAGCGAGGCTTCGCGCCGGGCGACATCGGCCTGCACGACGGGACTGTCGGCGAGGCGTTGCAGGCCGCGCGGGGATTTGTCGACGGCCAGCACGATGAACTCGTCCAGCATGGCGCGCGCGATGCCCAATGCGACCCCAACCACGCCGACGGCATACAAACCCGCCATCGTGAACGCATACAGCGGCCCGGCATCGCGGCGCAGCGCCGGGTCCTCGCGCGTTCCGCTATAAGCTTCGGGAACGAACAGATCGGTGACGCGATACCCCTCGGACGCGGTGCCGCGCATGCCGATGGTATTCCAGTCCTGGATCGGCTGCGTATGCTGTTTGCGAAACAGCAGCGTGCGGATGGTGGTGCGCCCGAAGCGGTTCAGCCGCAGGGAGCCGTCGGGTTCGATCACCTGACAATGCGCACCGAGCCAGTTGGCCTGCCGGCTGCCGCTGGCGAAGTGCCACTCACCACTGATCTGGTAGCCGCCGGGGACGGCCAGCGCTTTGTATTGGTTGGGCGGCCCCCAGGAGATCCAGGCGCGCGGATCGGCGAAGATGTCCGCTGCGGTTTCCAGCGGAATGACCGGAGCGATGAGGGCGGCGCTGTTGGCGACGAACAGGTTCCAGCCCACGGACCCGTCGTGGCGGCTGATTGCCTCGATCGCGTGCAGATAGGTCCAGGGATCGATCTGATCGCCGCCCACCGAACGGGGCAGGAGCATCCGGGCCAGCCGCGAGTCGTGAATCTGCGTCAGCAGCGGTTCGGGGATCGCTTGCGTGCGTTCGATCTCATCGGCGGCGGCGATGATTGCCGGCCCGAGGTCGCGGGCGCGGGCGACGGGATCGAGGCCGGCCGATTGGGTACTGACATGGTTCATTGGGACGCTCCCTGCGTCTTGGTTGAACGATTAGCCCCTCGGAGCCGCAAACTTGTCAATGTCCGCCGGATTGCGCGAGCCTTCGCACGGCATGGTTCATTGAACAGAACGGCAGGTTCCGCTACCAATCGCAACATGCGCATATTGCTGATCCTCAGTGCCGCCGTCCTGACCGTATCGCCTGCCGCATTCGCGCAGGTTACGGTTGATCTCCACGCGTTACAGGCGCTGCCGGAGCACGCCGGGACAGCCCGCCCGGCGCAGCCATCCGCCCCCAGGACCCAAACAGTCGTGACCCGCATTACGCCGTTGCCAACCACGCAAACCCCGGCCGCGCCCCAGCCCGCTATGCCGGAGGCCGTTCCCGGCATCGCCACGGTCGAGCCAATTGCGCCCGCTCTGCCATCGTCCGGCACGCCTCCCCCTCCGCCGCCGCCTATATCCGACACCGCCAAGACAATGGCCACGGCGACAATCGCCGGCCTGCGCCTGACCTTCGCCGCGGGCGCCTCCGACCTCAGCCCGGACAGCAGCGACTCGATCAAGAAACTGACCGAGACCACGCCGCCGACCGACACCACGACCTACACCGTGCTGGCCTACGCGCCGGGCAAACCGGATGACCCGTCCACCGCCCGCCGGATTTCGCTGTCGCGGGCGATGGCGGTGCGAAGCGCCCTGCTCGCCGACGGCGTCCCGTCCGCGCGCATCGCCGCCCGAGCGCTCGGTGAACAATTCGGCGATGGGCCACCCGATCGCGTCGATGTTAACGTGACCGGCGCAACCGCCAGCCCGGCCAAAACGCAATGACCCGCCCCTCCGGCTACCTCATCCGCATGCTGGCCTTCCTGGTGGCAGTCGGGGTGGCGGCAGCCCTGCTGTCACCCGTCCTGATCACCGCGTTCTTTAACAATCCCGTGCTGAACAGCCTGATCCTGCTGATCCTGCTGCTGGGCATCGGCTGGAACCTCAATCAGGTCGTCCGGCTACGCCCGGAAGTCGTCTGGCTGGAAACCTACCAGACATCGCGCAGCCGGTTGGCCGCCCTGCCCTCCCCGCGCCTGCTGGCGCCGATGGCCAGCATGTTGGCGATGCGCGAAGGCAAAGGCGGAGACGGCGGGCGCCATTTCACCCTGTCCGCCACCGGGATGCGCAGCCTGCTGGATGGAATTTCGTCGCGCCTTGACGAAAGCCGGGAGCTCTCCCGCTACATGACCAGCCTGCTGATCTTCCTCGGCCTGCTCGGCACATTCTGGGGCCTGCTGCAAACGGTCACGTCGGTATCCGATGTCATCGGCGGCATGTCGCTCGGTAACGGCGACATGAACCTGATGTTCGACCAATTGAAGTCGGGCCTGGCGAAACCGCTGCACGGCATGGGAACCGCCTTCTCGGCCAGCATGTACGGCCTGGCCGGCGCACTCGTGCTGGGATTCCTCGACCTGACGGCCGGACAGGCACAAAACCGGTTTTTCAACGAACTGGAGGAATGGCTCGCAGGGCTCACCCGTCTGTCATCCGGCGCGTTGGCCGAGGGCGACGGTTCGGTCCCGGTCTATGTTCAGGCGCTGCTGGAACAGACCGCCGAGAACATGGAAAACCTGCAACAGATTTTGACACGGGACGAAGACAACCGCATTCGCGCCAACCAGACCGCGATGACCCTGAACGACCGGCTGGCGGCTCTGAGCGACACCATGCGGTCCAGCCAGCAACTGATGCTGCGGATCGCGGAAACCCAGACCGCGCTGGGGCCGGCGCTGCAACGCCTAGCCGACGTGCAAGGCGGCGACGAAGCCAGCCGCGATCACCTGCGTAACATCGAAATTTACCTCCAGCGGCTGGTCGCTGAAAACGAGCAGGGCCGCACCCGCGCAACCACCGATCTGCGCAATGATTTGCGATTGCTGACGCGCACGGTCGCCGCCCTCGCCGAACCTCCCCGGTAACTGAACATGGCAGCGCGTACTCGCAGGAACGGCGGCAACGGTCTGGATGCGTGGCCCGGCTATGTGGATGCGCTGTCCACACTGCTGATGGTCATCATCTTCGTGCTGCTGGTGTTCGTTCTGGCGCAGGCATTTCTGACCGTCGCGCTGTCAGGTCGCAGCCATGAACTGGACAAGGCCCAGCAGGACCTCTCCGCCCTGGCCGACGCCTTGTCGCTGGAGCGCGGCAAGACAGCCGACCTTCAGACATCGGTGTCACAACTCGGCAAGGAACTGTCCGAACGCTCTGCTGAACGCGACAGGCTGTCGTCGCAACTTGCCGATGTGACCAAAGCGTTCGAGGCCGCCTCGTCAGCGAATGCGCGGTTGAGCACCCAGTTGGCGGATACGACCGGGCAGGCCGACGCCGCCCGGGCGCAGTTGGCGGAGATGCAGAAGCAGATCGCCGAACTGGACCGGACGATCGCGATCGGCAAGGACACCTTGCAAGCGAAATTGTCCGATTTGGCGACATTGGCCAACCAGGCACGCGCTCTGACGGCCTTGCGCGACGAGCTGGAGAAGCAGGCTCAGGATGCCGCGGCGCGGGCGATGACCGAGCAGCAGCGGCGGGAGGCGGTGCAGATTCAGTTGGCCGATGAGAAGAAACTGGGGGACAGCGCGCGGGCCCAGATTGCGCTGTTGAACCAGCAGATCGACCAGTTGAAAACGCAGCTCACGGCGATCTCGTCCAGCCTGGAACTGACCCAGCAGCAGAATCAGGCGAAGGACGCGCAGATCGCCAACCTCGGCCAGAGGCTGAATGTCGCGCTGGCAGCGAAGGTGGAGGAGTTGCAGCAGTATCGCAGTGAGTTCTTCGGCAAGCTGCGCACGTTACTGTCCAACCGCTCGGGCATCACCGTGGTCGGAGACCGCTTTGTGTTCCAGAGCGAGGTGCTGTTTCCGGTTGGCAGCGCCGATCTGACTCCCGCCGGGGTCGCGCAAATGACGACGCTGGCAATCACGATTAAAGACATCGCGTCAGAGATCCCGGCCGATCTGCACTGGATTCTGCGGGTGGACGGCCACACCGATCCACAACCTGTGAAGGGCGGACAGTTTCCGTCCAACTGGGAATTGTCGGCGGAGCGGGCGATCACCGTGGTCCGGCTGCTGATCGCCGACGGCGTTCCGGCCGAACACCTTGCAGCGACCGCGTTTGGCGAATACCAGCCGTTCGGACCCGGCGAGACGCCGGAGGCCTATGCGAAGGACCGGCGAATTGAATTGCGCCTGACCGATCGGTAGAGGATCTCACCGGCCTCCCCGCGTCGTCTTGGCCCGGCTTGTCCGGGCCACCTGTCGCGGCACCGCCAGGGCATAGGTGGCCCGGACAAGCCCGGCCATCACGGATCGGCGACCTCCCGGAATGATCTCGGGCAGCCAGACAATGCCTCGGGCAGAAAATCCAAAGGCCCCGGACATAAGTCCGAGGCCCTTGCATTGTTGTGGTCGTCCGTTGCCGGACCGGAGTCTGATTAAGCCGACGTTCTCGCGCCGGCGATCCAGGTCATGGCAAAGGTTGCCACCGAACAATGAGACACAGGATCACCTCCTTTCTGTTGTTGACCACGGAAGCTTGCTCCCGATTCGCCCGACTTGGCAAGAAAATCCAACATGCTGTTATAAATCTTTCGAACACACGAGGGAGGCATCAAAATGATCCACGGAACCCACCGCTATCCGCCGATGGAGCGGGTGATCTACGGCATCCCGCTGGCCGAAGCGCTGGCCGATGAGGTCAAGCGCCTCGACGCACGCGCCATCTACGTCATGGCCAGCGGCACCTTGAACCGCGAAACCGACGTGATCGACACCGTGCGCCATGTGCTGGGCAACCGCATGGCGGGCCTGTGTGCGAAAATCGGCTCCCACACCCCGCGCATCGACGTCGTGGCGGCGGCGAACGAGGCGCGCGCTGTCAACGCGGACCTGATCCTGACCGTCGGCGGCGGATCGGTGACCGATGCCGCGAAGATGGTCGGGATCTGCCTGGGCAACGATGTCACGGCGCCCGAACAGCTTGACCGGTTCAGGGCGATCATTACCGCCGACGGCAAATCCGAACGTCCTCCGCTGAAGCCGCCAGCGCTGCGTTCGGTCGATGTCCCCACCACCCTGTCCGCCGGCGAGTTCACCGCCATGGCCGGCTGCACCGATACGGCGCGGAATGTGAAAGAAAGCTACGCGCACCCGCTGATGATGCCGCAGGCGGTGATCCTCGACCCGGCGGTCACGATCCACACGCCGGAATGGCTGTTTCTGTCCACCGGTATCCGCGCCGTGGATCACGCGGTGGAGGATATCTGCTCCATCAACCCGACGCCGTTCTCGGACGGCATGTCGTTGCAAGCGTTACGGTTGCTATCCTCCGGCCTGCCCGCGGTGAAAGCCGATCCCGGCGATATGGAGGCTCGGTTGAACTGTCAGTTGGGCGCCTGGATGTCGATCATGGGGTCGCAGAACGGCGTCGCCAAAGGCGCCAGCCATGGCATCGGCCATGTGCTCGGTGGCACAGCCCATGTGCCGCATGGCTATACGTCCTGCGTGATGCTGCCACATGTTCTGCGGTTCAACGAACCCGTCAACGCCGAACGTCAGAAATGGGTCAGCGAGGCACTCGGCCGTTCCGGTTTGTCCGCGGGCGATGCCGTGGCGGCACTGATTGCCGGCCTGGGTCTGCCGGGAACCTTGCGCGATGTCGGGGTCAAACCGGAACAACTCGACGAAATCGCGATTGGGTCGATGCATGATCGCTGGGTCCACACCAACCCGAGGAAGATCGACGGGCCGCCGGCGGTTCGGGCACTGCTGGACGCGGCGTGGTGACCGACATCAGATTGGTTTGAACACAAGCGGGGTGCCAAGCCGTACGTACAAATAAGGAACGGCCTGGCCAAGCCATGGCGGATCAGCGCAGGACACGTCGATCCCGGAGCGAGTTCCGCGCGCACTCCCCGCCGGTGTAATAACGTCAGAACGGGACACACCTACACCGATCCTGAACCTGCATCCGCGTCCAGCAGCTCCGCGACACGGGCGGCCAGAACATGCGCCTGAATCGGTTTACGCAACAAAGAAAACGTGCCGCCACCGGCCGCATCGACGGCGATGTCCGCGGCGCTGGTCGAAAAGCCGGTCAGCAGTATCGCCGGCAAACCCGGCCGGCGCCGTTGCGCCTCCTGGATCAGCGAAACCCCGTCCATGTCCGGCATCGACAGATCGGACACAAGAACGTCCACACCCTCGTTGCGATCGAGCACAGCCAGGGCGGCCGCGGCGGACTCGACCGCCAGCACGGTGAAGCCCTCTAACTCCATTAGGTCGGAGGTCAGTTCCCGCACAATGCGATCGTCATCCACCAGTAACAGGCGCCAGCCGGTCGGCCTTGCGGCGGCCAACCCGACATCGAGCGGCATCGCATCGCCGGGCGGCACAGACCGGGTGATCGGGAACCACAATGTAACCGTTGTGCCTTGCCCCAATGTGCTTGCGATGTAGAATCCGCCGCCGCTCTGTTCCGCGAAACCGCGCGCCATCGCAAGTCCGAGGCCGGTGCCTTTTCCGTTTGGCTTCGTCGTGAAAAAAGGCTCCGACGCATGGGCAAGAGTCTCAGCGTTCATTCCCGTCCCGGTATCCGACACCGAAAGGCGGACATACAAGCCAGCCGAGAGGCGCCCTTGATGTTCAGCGACCTGGTCGGGCCGGACGATGTCGGGCGTCGCCGCCAGGATCAGCGTCCCAATGCCTGACATGGCGTCTCGGCCGTTCGTCGCGAGATTGACCAGGACCGTTTCCAATTGTCCTTTGTCGACCAGCACGCGCGGCAGGTCCGGTGCCGGGTCCACCACGACTTTCACACCATCGCCGAGCGTATGCGACAGGATCTCGCGGATGTCCGCGAGAAGTGCGGCCGGCTCCACCGGCTCCGCCCGGAGGTCGCCGCGACGCGAGAAGCCAAGCAGGCGTCGCGTTACAGAGGCTCCACGCTCCGCGGCTTCGAGCATCATGCCAGCCAGATGGCGCACCCCGTCGGCGTCATGCGGGCGCTTCTCCAGCAGCGCGCACCCGGCCTCTACTGCCTGCAAAACGTTGTTGAAATCGTGGGCGATGCCGCCCGCAAGTTGCCCCAGTGCCTCCATCCGCTGCGCCCGTGCCAGACTTGTCTGGGTGGCTTGCAGGTCCTTGGTCCGCTCCGCGATCAGGCATTCGAGTTCGTCACGCGATTGGGCCAGGGTTTCACGGGCCGCGACTGTGTCCTCAATATCAGTGCAGGTGCCAAACCATCGCAGTATCTCTCCGGTTTGCTCCTCACGCACGGCAACCGCGCGACCAAGCATGCATCGATAGCTGCCGTTGACCATGCGGAGCCGATATTCGCTTTCGAAAGTATCCCCGGTCGCCAGTGAATGGTGCCAGACGGCCTGCGCCCGGGACTGATCGTCGGGGTGCAGAACCTTTATCCAGCCGTCGCCCTCGATTTGCTGCCGCGTAGTGCCGGTCAGGTCATACCAACGCTGATTAAAATAGTCGCGAAATCCATCCGGCCGCGCTGCCCACACCATCTGCGGCAACGCGTCGGTGATCGCGCGAAGTCGCAATTCGCTGTCTCGAAGGGCTGCCTCCGCTTGCTTGCGTTCGGTGACGTCGGCCAACACGCCGGCCAATTGGTTGGGCTTACCGGCTTCGTTAAGAGCCCGCCCCCGCGATTCGATCCAATGGACACTGCCATCCGGCCAGATAACCCGATACTCGGCGCGGACATCCCCGCTGGTTTGATTTGCACCCGCGATGGTCAATCTCACGCGTTCACGATCGTCCGGGTGAATCATCGAACGGATATGGTCATATGTGATCGTCTCGGCGGCTCCCAGCCCCAACAGTGCTATGGTTATTTCAGAGCATCGCACCTCCTTCGTGGCGAGGTTGAGTTCCCACGCCCCCAGGCGGCCGGCACGCAGGGAGAAACTCAACCGCTCCTCGGTTTCATGATGTGTTGCCTCGGCGGCAAGCTGCTCAGTCAAATCCAGGATAAATCCTGCCGCCTGGCCGCTGGCTTTACTCGTCAGACTGAAAGACACCAAAACCGGCACAAGGGTGCGGTCCGCTCGCAGGTATTGCTTTTCGTATGGCGTGCACTGGCCGGTTCGCAATGCCTCGGCACATGCGGTTTGGTCGGCCGCAACCCATTGGTCCGGCGTCATGTCGGTCCATTTGAACCCGTCACCCGACAGGTCCGCGCGCGTGCGGCCGACGATGGTGAGGAATGCGTCGTTGGCTTCGTGCACGCGGCCGTCGATGTCGAAAATGATAATGCCGATCGGGCTGTTGTCGATCAGGGCACGGGCGTTGCGGGTGGCCTCCTCGCGTTCGGCAAATGTCTTAACCAGCAACGCCGCGAACGCATCTGCCTCCCTCAATCCGGTTGATATCATTGGTGTCGCGCTCGTTCCCCCAATCCGCGCGGCGGTGCCCAGCGCGCTGTCGAACGCCCTGACGATTCTATGGGCGCCCCTGATCGCCAACACGAGGCCACAGAGGAGTACCGACAGACCGATCAGCGCCGACCGCAGGATCGAGTCTCGGAGAGGCGCAAGGAACACCTGCTCGGGCACGTCGATTTTCAGGATGTAACCCGTTTCCGGAGCCCTGGCGAAGGCAGTGATCGCCGGGACTTTCTCCAGTGTAACAGTGCCGAGCGGTGCGAGACCGGACTGTGAGGCCAGAACCGCGTTCAAGGCGGATGTCACGGGAGATTGACCGACGGTTTCGGCGTCGTGCAGCGAGCGCGCCACGGTGATGCCTTTCCGATCCAACACCGAGGCCGATCCTCCCGCCGGGAATCCCGCTTGGTTGACGATCGCGATCAGGCGTTCCCGCGGGATCGAAATGCCGATGCCCCCGACCACGACGGCAGGCCCTCCAGCCGGCGGCGTTGGCGCAAAAACGGGCACCGCGAGACCCACGGTCAGCGCACCGGAGGTGGGAGCGATAAAAAGATCAGAGATTTTCGGCACCCCCTCCGCGATCGCTGCCAGGCCGAAAGACGTCGCATGCAGCCCGGTTCGCCGTTCGCCCGGTGCCCATGCGGTGTGCAGTAACCAGGCACCATCAGCGCCTATAAAGCTCAATACCGGACGGGGTGCTCCCGGCGGCAAGTCCACTGAAAGACGGTCGCGTGCCGCGCGGAGCTGCGCTTCAAATGCGTTCAGGTCACCGCCGGCCGCGGGGGCTGCCGCCGCCAGGGTCTGGGCGACGGCCCGGGTACGTTCGAACTCACGATCCACCAGTAACGCGACGGTCCGCGCATGTTCTACCAATTGCGTTTCGGCCGCCGACCGCTGGCTCAGGTATTGCCACCAGAGCGCTCCCACCCCCAGCAGCATGAGCGGCAACGCGACAACCGCGACGAGGGCGACCAGACTGCCGGTGAGTGACACGCCCGATCGGCGAAATGCCGGAGCGCCCGATCCGGAATTCCCGAAGAGGGCGGCCAAACGGATTCTGACCGGTCGTCGTGCGAAGACGGCCTTCCAGTTGCCTGATCTTGGCGAAGACACAAACACCGGGTGAGTGCCGGCCATTGGATCCGCCGCTGCGAAACCTTCGTGCCGTGAAACGCTCTTATTCGCCCGGGGATGCCCCATGATTTTGAAGTCATGCGCTTCCCGGGCCAAAACGACAAGACAATTCCAATTATCAATCAATCTGAGAAAATTGCTCAAACTTTGTCACAAAATGATAAAATTGGTTCCTATCGTATTATATCAATCGGCGATGATATTGACTGACGGCCATTCCACAGCGTCCTGGCCCGGCTTGTCCGGGCCAGGACGAAATTGCGCCAGATTCGGCCGTAAACCGGTTGGTATTATCCGACATTCCCGTCCACCGCTGGTGGACGGGACGCATGCGAAACGGGTGCGGCGACAGGTCACCCCGGTTTTGAACCCGTCAACAAGTGTCCGGGAACGCTGGTCGCCAGATTGTTCTGGGCGTTGGCGAGAATTGTATTTTTGGTGTTGCTGCCAATACTGGAACCCAACCAGTAATTTGCGACCTGTGTCGCCATCGCGGCGAGTGTCCCAACCAGGATAGAGCCGAACTGGCCGTCGCTCGCACTCATATGGCTGGTCAGCACGGAATAGGTCGTCCAACCGAACGCCACGATGATCACGACAGAAACGACCACACCGCCGTACGCAAGGCCGCTATGGGCTTTCGCCAGTTCGGTCGCCATGTCGCGCGCCGATCCGGTATCACCCAACCGGGCCTTCAGCTCGTCCAATGCGTCTTTGCGAAGATTTTCCGCTTCGGCATCCTGCTCTTTCTGCATTTGCAAATGCAGATCGGTGAGTTTTGCAGCGAGATCGTTAGCAACCTGTGGATTCGCCTGGATATGGGCGACCGCCGCGGCGGCACCGCCGGGCGCACTGAGGTCGGCAACCGCCCCCACAACCGTCTGGACGACGCCAGCCACTTTGGCGGTAGCATCGGCGCCTTTCGATCCGAAGATCATGCCGGCCAGTTGCGGTGCCAAACTCAGCACCATGGGGATCAAGAGTGCAAACATACTAAGCTCCTAATGCATGCAGGGCGGCCTCGCACAGACGGTTTCGCTCCGCCGCGCCGTTCGTGCCGCCGTTGATTTTGCGGGTAATGAGATCGAGCGACCAGGAATTGGCCGGAGTATTCAATTGGTTGGCGGTCCAGAACTAGGCCGCGCTATCGGCGGCTCCGTCGCGGGTGGCGGCGTGCTGCACCGCCTGATCCAAGGTCATGGCCATGGAGGTCGAAAAATGTTCATAGGCGGATCGGCCGGTGATCTGGATCAGGCCACGACCGCGAAACCGCCAGCCGTCACCGGAGGCCTCGTTACCGTTGCCCATGCGATCGGCATAGACCCGGTTGGCGAGCGCCTCGGGCTTCAAGGCGCAGGGTTCCGCGGCTTCGGTGTTGGGGAACCGGCCGGGCCAAACCTGACACAGGCGCGCCGCGCTGTAGCTGAGGTCTTCCTCCAGTTCGCGGAAGCCGCCGCTTTCGAACGCGCACTGCCCCAGGAAGGCCGCAACGCAGCGTGGTCCGGTGATACTGGCCTTGCGCAACGGTTCTGCCAGGGCCGCGACCCAGGCGGCACGTTCCTCCGCAGCGAGATGCGGGGCCACCGCGCGCATTGCCTGGTCGAGGCGATCCCCGGACGCTGGTGCCGGCATAGTGGTCAGGAGCGTGACCGCCGCGGCGACGGCGGGATCGGGTGAGGGCTGCTGGAATAGCGTTTCGTAGATGTTCGATGAAGTGGACACAGAGGGGGCCTTCAAATGAAGTACTGGAATGCAACCGTTACGGCTCGTCCTGGTTCGGGTTGTCCGTATGGGCATCAAATTAAGCGGCGGATGGAGATAAATTTCTTATTTATCATGACCAGATTTGGTCCGGCCACCCGGGACTTTGCTTGGGCAGGGCAGCAAGTCGTGGGTGACCGGGCCAAGCCCGGTCATGACGGAGAGGAAAAAGCAGCGTCCGGAGAGTCTCTGCCCACCGCTCAATACCAATGGCCGTCGAGCCCGAACCTCGTGCCTCATCGTCCTGGCCCGGCTAGTCCCGGCAACGACGAAATTGAAATATAGTCAAATCGAAAATACTCTATTGAAGCGGCCAAAAAGACAATGTGAATAAAATCATAAAACGCGTCCAATGTCAACTCATTTTCGAAACTTCGCCGTCTCGCGTCAGAACAGCTCCTCGCCACGGTGGCGATCCGCGTCCGGAAAATCCCGGTACAGCCCGAAAATCGCGTTGTGGACCAGGCTGTTAACCCCGTGATGGACGGACTCCGCCGGCTCCCGTCGCGAAGCCACATGGTGAAACGCCCGGTCGAGCTGCGCCATGTCCTTGGTCTCTATGATGATGTGGAACTCGCCGAGACCGGGCGGACCCAAACCGAGCTTACGGCGGGTCAACCGCCAGTTTTCGATCATGCCTTGGTGTTTGAGGTGGCTCATATAGGCGGCCACATTATCGGCGAATTCCAGATCGCCGGTGCCGGGTTTCAGGTCGCACCAAATATGATACAGATCCATCGGCGCGCCCTACGCTTTGCGGCCAGACGCAACGAACGCGGCGAGCGGGATCGCCAGAGCGTCCCCGTCCCGGTAAGCCTCGGCCGCCCGGTCGATATCGGCGATGATCGCGGACATCGCGTCCACGGCCTGAGCCTCGATGAGCGCGGCCATCCGCGCGGTGCCGGATCGCAGCGCGGCCAACAACGCCCTTCCATCCGTTTGCCGCCAAACGCCGGTCAGTTTGCGGGTTCCGATGCCGGAGAAACCTGCCTGCCCCAGCGCCGCCGCACAGTCGTCCGGGGTGCCGAAGCCTCCACCCGGCACGGGCGCTTGCGATGCTGCCATATCCCCGCATCGCCTGATCGCGTCGAACACAAGTTTCCACGCCACGTTCTCGGCCGGCGCGGCCCAGATCGTGAAAGCCAATGTCCCGTCCGAACGCAGAACCCGATGCGCCTGCCTCAAGGCGAGGATCGGCCGTGGCACATGGTGAATGCCGAAATTGGACACCACCGACGTGAAACTGCCATCCGGGTAGGGCAACGCCTCGGCGTCACCCTGCTCGAACACAATACCTGGATGCAGGGCACGCGCGACGCCCAGCATGGCGGCGGAAAAGTCCAGCCCCCTCGCCACGGCGCCACGATCCGCCGCCGCCGCGGCAACAAAGCCGGGACCGCACGCCACATCCAGCACCGGCGTCCCGGCACCGACAATCCCCGCGTCCAGCAACCCCGGAATGAACGGCCGCGTCGCGGTGGCGAACGTGCCCTCATAGGTGTTCGCCGCCCGCTCCCATCCCGCGTGTTCAAAAACCCGGATCGCTTCAGCGTCGGGCGTCATCAGTAGGTCCGGAACATATGCATGATCGCTTCCGGATCGTCCGTACGCGTCAGCGCCAGTGTCAACAGGATGCGGGCCTTTTGCGGATTGAGATTGTCGGCAATCAGGAACCCCGACTTCTCCAGCTTCGTCCCCCGAAACGTCCGCCCCGAACCCGCTCTGGTCGATTGCACGACAACAATGCCCTGGCGGGCCGCTTCCGTCAGGGCCTCGATTTCGCCGGGAGGGCAGAACCCGGGAGCGAACCCTGCGGCGACGATACCGCGCGCCCCCGCCGCGATAAACGCCCGCACCGCAACCCCGTCGCCGCCAGCATAGGAATACGAAATATCGACGCGCGGCAGTTCGTCCATCTCGGAAATGTCGAACTCGGTATCGGGGGCATGGCGGCGGATCGGGCGGCGATAGAACGCCACCTCGTCGCCGTCCGCATGCCCGAGCACGCCAAAATCCGGGGTCCGAAACGTCTGCAACCGCAGCGTGGAGGTCTTCGTCACCTCCCGCGCCGCATGAATCTCGTCGTTCATGACGACCAAAACGCCCATGTCGCGGGCGTCCGGGCTGGCAGCGACACGGAGTGCGTTCACCAGATTCAGGCCGGCGTCACTGGACAACGCGCTGGACGGACGTTGGGCGCCGACAAGCACGACCGGGATCGCGACCTTGACCGTCAGATTGAGGAAATACGCGGTTTCCTCCAGCGTCGCGGTGCCGTGGCCGATGACGATCCCCGTCAGGTCGGGATGTTCCCGAGCCAGACGGCGGCACAAAGCGGCGAGAGCCTTCCAGTCGGGGTAGCCGATCGACGGACTGGCGATATTCCGGTAGCGCACCGCCATCACATCGGCCACCAGCGCGGTTTCCGGCCACCGCGCCAGGATTTCGTCGGCGTGCATCACATTGCCGGTGGCGCCGTAATCCTGCAGATCGAGTGGCCCACGGCCCAACGATGCGATCGTCCCACCGGTTCCAATGAACGCGACTTTGGGTTTGCTCATGCAGCGATCTCCAGAATGGGCGGCCGAGCTTTATGCCAATCCGTATCGGTCTGGTAGGCGCCGGCGACCTGCAAGATGCGGCCTTCGCCGAACGGCCGGCCAGCGATCTGCAAGCCAATCGGACAACCGTTCGGATCGAACCCGCATGGCACGCTGATCGCCGGAAGGCCGAGATAGTTGAACGGCCTTGTGTTGGCCGACACCGCCATGAAGCGATGCTCCGTGCCGGGTGGTCCGTGGTCGATGTCGGTTGCGTCCAGCGTCGGCAGGCAGGTGCGAATGGTGGGCGTCACCAGGACATCGACGCGGGCAAAAACCTCGGCCGCGAACGCCTTCAGGACCGGGCCGCGCCGGCTGAGGGCCTCAATGTAATACGCCGCCGGAATGGCATAGCCGGGATACATCCGGCCACTGATATGCGCGCCATAGGCCTGCGGGTCCGACCGCATCCACTCGGCATGGATCGGCGCCGCCTCGGCTCGGGAGACGATGCTGCCGTACGTCGCGACCGCATCCATCAGCGGCAGGTCGAAGCGGCTGACGGTGGCCCCCCTGGCGACCAGGACCTGAAGTGCCGCTTCGATGGCGGCGATGACGGGTTCGTCCGCACCGTCGAGGAAGACGTTCGCCGGCACGCCGATTCGCAGACCGCGCAGGTCATCGTTCATCGCCGCCTCGTATGACGGCACCGGCTCCCTGGAACTGGTTGGGTCGCGGGAATCGTGGCCGGCGATGACGGTCAGGACGCGGGCGCAGTCGCGGGCGGTGCGGGCCAGTGGGCCGACGTTATCGTGGGAGAATGACAGCGGCATCACGCCAAACCGGGACACGCGGGTCTGGGTCGGCTTAAGCCCGGTCACGCCGCACGCCGAGGCCGGCAGCCGGATCGAGCCGCCTGTATCGGACCCCAATGCCATATAGTTGAAGCGGGCGGCGACCGAGGCCCCGGACCCGGACGAGGAACCGCCGGTGATATATGGCAGGTTCCACGGGTTGTGGCAGTTTCCAAAAGTCTTGTTGTGGCCGGTGGGGTTCTGGGCGAACTCGGCCATATTCAAGCCGGCGAATGTGAACGCTCCGGCGGCGGACAGACGCTCGATCACCGTGGCGGTCACGGTTGGCCGGTAGTCTTTTCGTAATGCCGAACCGCAGGTGCTGAGCTTGCCGGCCTGATAGTACATGTCTTTGTGCGCCATCGGCACGCCGTGCAGTAGACCGAGCGGCTTCTTGTTTTGAACGGCGGCGTCGGCGGCGCGGGCGGCGATTTCGGCGGCCTCGCGTTCCTGCCAGATCACCGCGTTCACCTGTGGATTGACGGCGTCCAGATTGGCCCAGCATGCATGCAGCAGGTCCAGCGACGTAGCTTCGCCAGAGGCGACCGCATCGGCGGCCTGAACCAAGGATAAATCGGCGAGCCCGGCCATCAGACAGCTTCCTTTGTCGCCTGCAAGGCCGCTTCGAAGCTGGATGGCTCGTCTTCAAACACCAGCGTGCCACGCAACGCCTCGAACGCCTCGATCGTGCCGGCCAGTTCCGCCGCTAATCGTCTGCCTGGATCATTCGGAGGGTCTATTCCAAACCATCGCGAGATCGTTGCTTCAATCGAGGTCTCGAAAGCACCCATCTGTCGGTTTCTCCGGGCTGTGATGCCCGTGAGTAGGCAACAGAAAGGCAATGCGGGCAATGCCGGGGACGCCAAATACCTACCGAACCAATGTGCCGCATCGGCTGGACCGGCTGCCATGGGCGCGCTTTCACTGGCTGGTGATCTTCGCGCTCGGGATCGCCTGGATCCTCGACGGGTTGGAGGTCACCATCGTCGGATCGCTGTCCGGCGCGCTGTCGGAAAGCCCGATGCTGCATTTGACCGGCAGTGAAATCGGCTTCGCGGCAAGCGCCTATCTGATCGGCGCGGTCGGTGGCGCGCTGTTCTTCGGCTGGCTGACCGACCGGTTCGGACGCAAGAAACTGTTTACCGTGACCGTGCTGGTTTATGTATGCGCCACCATCGCCTGCGGCCTGTCCTGGAATTTTTGGTCGTTTGCTTTGTTCCGATTACTGACCGGCGCCGGCATCGGCGGCGAGTATGCCGCCGTCAACGCCACGATCCAGGAACTGATCCCAGCCCGCCGCCGCGGCTTCACCGATCTGGTCATCAACGGCAGCTTCTGGCTGGGGGCCGCCATCGGCGCATTGGGATCATACGTCGTGCTGGACCCGGCGTTGGTGCCCGCCGAAATCGGCTGGCGAGCGGCCTTCATCATCGGCGGCGTGCTGGGGTTCATCGTGCTGTTTCTTCGCCAGTTCCTGCCGGAAAGCCCAAGATGGCTGATGACGCACGGCTATCCCGAGGAAGCCGAACGCGTTGTCGCCGGCATCGAAGCGCGGATCGAGCACGAAACCGGCAAGAAGCTGCCTGCCATTCCTCCCGGTTTTCTGACACTGCGCACCGATGTGCATTCCTGGTTCCGGGCCGGGGCGAAAGCGCTGGTTACGACATACAGAAGGCAAACCTGGCTGGGCGTCACGCTGATGGCGGCGCAGGCGTTTTGCTACAACGCTGTGTTCTTCACGTACGCTTTGATCCTGACCCGATTTTATGGCGTCGGTTCCGGAAATGTCGGTCTGTTTCTGCTGCCGTTCGCGATCGGCAACTTCCTGGGGCCGCTGGTGCTCGGGCATCTGTTCGACACGATCGGGCGCCGGATCATGATTACCGCGACGTACGGATTATCCGGAGTCCTGATGGTGTTGACCGGCTGGTTGTTCACTTTGGGTTGGCTGGACGCAGTCCAACAAACGATGGCCTGGACGGTGATTTTCTTCGTCGCCTCGGCCGCCGCCAGTTCCGCCTACCTGACCGTCGGCGAAAGCTTTCCGCTGGAGGTGCGCGCCATCGCCATCGCGTTGTTCTACGCGTTCGGCACCGGTGTTGGCGGCGTTGCCGGGCCGGCGTTGTTCGGCGTGCTGATCGACACCGGCTCGCGGGTCTCGATCTTCTATGGGTACTTGCTTGGGGGCGTGCTGATGATCGTCGCCGCGGTCGTCGCCGGGTATTTGGCGGCGAATGCCGAACGACGATCCCTGGAGGATGTGGCGCCGCCGCTGTCGGCGGTCTAGCGTGGTTGCTCGCTAACGTGAGCAGGCCCGATGAACACCGACACCGCCATCATTACGGAAACCCTGGAGCGCGTCGCCGAACGGGTCGGCGATCCCATGCCACTGGTTTTTAAGCGGTTGTTCGCCGACGCGCCGGACACCGAACCGCTGTTCATACGAGATCCCGGAGGACTGGTACGCGGCCAGATGTTCCAGGTAACCATCGAAAGCCTGCTGGATTTCCTGTCCGACAAAGCCTACGGCGCCAACCTGATCCAGATCGAGCGGGTCAACCACCAGGGCCTAGGGGTCGAACCGGCAGTATTCGATACGTTCTATGCAACGGTAGTGGCAACGTTCCGCGATATTCTGGGAGCGGACTGGACGCCGGAAATGGAAGCGGTTTGGACGCGGACCGTACGGGACCTGACAGAGGTGACTGTTTAGGACCGACTTCTTGCCGCGAAGTACTTCTTCATCGGTTCAAAATAATGTTCTTGCCAGCCGCCTTGCTCATAACCGGTGTGGTCTTCCGGAACGTTCTCGTGCGTCAGCGTCAGGCGCGTTCCACCGGCAATCGGTGATAGCGTCACAGTCATTTTTGAATCCGGTTGATCGTCCCGGAAACGCGTTGTCCGCCATGACTGGACAATACTTTGATCCGGGACGAGCTCCAGTGTCCTGCCCACAATATAGCCGTCCCAGGCCGTAAAGGCGCCGCCTACCGTCGGAGAAACCTCGGCTTTGCCGCCGGTCATGTCTGTATGGCCGCGGCTGTCCAACCAGGCGGCGTAAATCGCCTCGGGCGATGCGGGAATGTCGTCGGTCAGGCGAAACGTATAGGCCATGGCTTGCCTCCCGGGAGGATCACGGTGGGGGCGCCGGGACTTGACACGGGCGCCTGCTATGGTCGGATCATGGTGCGATCATCGGCGCCGTCACAAGCCGCACACAACGGGAGCACGCAAAGATGTTTATCCGCGACGCCTGGTATGTCGCCGCCTGGGCCGACGAAATTGCCGACACACCCGTCGCCCGGCGTATCCTGAATGAACCTGTGGTGTTGTTCCGCGATGCCGAGGGCCATGCGGCCGCCTTGTTGGATATGTGCTGCCATCGCGGCGCGCCATTGCACCTGGGTCAGGTGACGGACAAAGGGCTCGCCTGCGGATATCATGGCCTGACGTTCGATCGCACAGGGCAATGTGTTCACATTCCGGGCCAGGATCGCATTCCCGAACGCGCTCGGGTTCGGTCGTTTCCATTGGTCGAGCAGGATGCGTTCCTGTGGATCTGGATGGGCGATCCGGCGAAGGCCGCCCCCGCGACGATCGTTTCTTATCCATGGCACAATGATACCGAGCGGTGGCCGCATAAGCATACGATGTATCCGATCAAGAGCTCGGCCATGCTGATGGTCGATAACCTGATGGACCTGACGCATCTGGGCTACGTCCATGTCTCCACCATCGGTGGCAACCCGATGACGCATGTTGAGGCGAAGATGGACACCGTCCGCACGCCTCTGGGTTTGAAGTTTACGCGGTGGATGCGGAATTCCGTTCCGCCGCCGACCTATGTCCGGGCGGTCGGGTTCGAGGGCCGGATCGATCGCGTACAGATCTTCGAGTTCATCGCCCCCGGATCGATCCTGCAGTTCAGCGGCGCCGATGAAGCCGGCGCATACAAGGACGGCGACATCGAGAACAGCAAGCTCCAGTTCCGTCTGTTCCACGGATTGACGCCAGAAACCGAAACGACCTGCTTCTACTTCTGGTCAACCGCCAACGGGTTCCGGCCCGGCGATCCGGCCGCGACCGAGGGCCTGTTCAACGAAATTTCCGGCGCGTTCAACGAGGACCGTGCGGTTGTCGAAAAGCAACAAGAGCGGTTGTCCGAACTGGGAGAGGCCGCGCTGGTCGATATCACGACCGATGCGGCCAGATTGCACATGCGGCGGACGGTAGATCGGCTGTTGGCGGAGGAGGCACAGGGGTTGGCCGCGGAATGAGTCTATGCGTCGGTTGAGAATGGGTGATGCTGCGTGCCATCGTAAAGCGGCTCTTGGATTGTGACGGTGGGCTATCGTTGAATAACGGCACCACCGGCGGCTGATTGCTCTACCGACTTCACGCAGAGGTCGCGGAGCGTGGCGCAGAGGGCGCAGGGAAGAGTTTTGAGGCTTTCGATCAAGAGTAGCGTCTTCGGGCGGCGCAGGGCTGGTCTTGTTCCGGATTCAGTCTGATACCAGCATCGACTCTCCGGCCGCCCATGACCGTCATGCCGACGAAGGTCGGTATCCACGTCCTTTGTTCGCCGCAACAAAGGCATGGATGGTGGCCTTCGCGCACCATGACGATCCGGGAACGACCGGCGTGTGTCAGTCTCAACGCTGACTGGTATGACGGCCCATCAACCGAGGACTGATACTGGCCGCCGTTGGCACTGACCTACTGTCATTCCACGGCCGTCATTGGCTCGGCTTATCAGAACGACAAGCCGAGCCATGACGGACGGGCATGACGGATTGAGGCCGGACGCGTCACGCGCTGAGCACGAACCCCTGGTAGTTATTTGCCGCGACATCGGCGCAAATCTCCCGATAGCGCGCCATCCCGCCGGCATACGGCATGAACACGCGCGGCTTGCCGGGCACGTTGGCACCCAGGTACCAGGAACTCTTCGCCAGCGGCAACAGCGTGGCATCGGCCGCGGTGTTCACCTGTTCGACCCAGTTGGTGACCGCCGCCTCCGTCGCCTCAACCCGTTCCAGGCCATGCGCGCGCATATGGGCGATGCAATCGGTGATCCATTCGGCGTGCTGTTCGATCGGCACCGGCATATTGCACAGCACGGAGGGGCTGCCGGGACCCGTCATGGTGAACAAATTCGGAAAGCCAGCGATCTGTAGCCCAAGGTAGGTGCGCGGCCCCGCTTCCCATGCCTCCGCCACCGTTATCCCATCGCGGCCGGTGATGTTCATCCGCAGCATCGGACCGGTCATGGCATCGAAGCCGGTGGCAAAAACGATGATGTCCAATGGATAATCGCCACCACTGGTGCGCACGCCCCCGGGAGTGATACACTCGATCGGAGCCGCTTTCACGTCCACCAGCGTGACATTGTCACGATTGAAGGTCTCGAAGTAATTGGTGTCGATAGGAGGCCGCTTGGTCGCATACGGATGGTCGATGTCGGACAGTTTCTCCGCCGTCACCGGGTCCTTGACGATTGCGCGGATTTTGCGGCGGATAAAATCGGCCGCGGTATCGTTCGCGGCTTTATCCACCATCAGGTCTTCGAACGTGGCCCGAAACTCCAGGCCTCCCTTCTGCCAGGCCGCTTCGTATAAGGATTCACGTTCATCCGGCGGCGTGGAGAGCGCCAGACGATCTGAAATCGTGAAGGGCATGCCATTGCGGGTGGCGTGCATAACAGCCCGGATCTCGGTGGCGTTTTCCTTGATGTAGTGCTTGAACTCCGGGGTGAGCGGGGCATTACGGGCCGGCACGCTGTAGTTGGCGGTGCGCTGAAAAACGTCGAAATGGGCGGCGGTTTGGGCGATCACCGGCGCCGCCTGGATGCCGGTCGAACCGGTGCCGATCATCCCGACCCGCTTGCCGGTAAAATCCACCCCTTCATGCGGCCATTGCCCGGTGTGGTACCACTGTCCCGTAAAGCTCTCCAGGCCAGGAATTTTCGGGACATTCGCGGTGGACAGGCAGCCGACAGCGGTGATCAGGAATTTCGCGGTGAGCTGCTCGCCGGCCTCGGTACGCACAGTCCATCGGTTTGCCGCTTCGTCGTAGTTGGCGGCGACGACGCGGGTGTTAAAGCGGATGTTCCGCTTCAGATCTAACCGATCCGCGACGAAATTAAGGTAGCGCATGATCTCCGGCTGCTCCGGATAACGCTCCGACCATTCCCATTCCTGCGTCAGCTCTTTGGAAAAAGAGTAGCAATAGGCATGGCTTTGGGAATCGCAGCGTGCGCCGGGATAGCGGTTCCAGTACCAGGTGCCGCCAACCCCGTCACCGGCCTCCAGCACCTGCACCGAAAGGCCGAGCCGCTCGCGGAGACAGAAGAGCTGATAGAGTCCGGAGAAGCCGGCTCCGATCACGAGGGCATCGAGCTCGGGTTTGGTTGCCGAGGTTTCGGTCGTCACGCTTGCCATTGGTATCTCATTTCCTGCCGTGTCTTATGCCCGCCGTTGGTCGTGCAGCGGCCCAAGTGGATGTATTGAGTTAACCCCTTCGGAAATAGGCGTGCAACCGTGCCATCGAAACGATCAGGGTGCCGCATACCGTGGATCCGGATAATCGATCACCCGCACCTCATCCGAAACCATGTCCAGCACCGCGCAACTGAGCTGACGGTCGTTCCGGCTATCCCGAGCATCCCCGGCTGAACCGGGATTGATCACCAGCACGCTGCCGATGCGCTTCACCACCTGACAGTGCGTGTGCCCATACAGCACGATATCGGCATCGGCCTCGGCAAACCGGCTCAGCTTGGTGCTGTGCGGATGCACGTAGTCGCCCCGCGGCTCCCACGGCGTCGAGTGGATCAGCAGCAGCCGCTTGCCCGCCAGTTCAAGATACCGCCGGTGCGGCTGTTCCGCCAGGAAGGCCAGCAATTCCGGATCGATGCCAGGACGTTCCCGCGCCCGCACGCCGGCGGCGGACAGGAAAACCTCCTCGTGGTTGCCCTGAATGATGTGCGCGCGACGCTCTTTCAAGCGGGCGACGACGCCGTTGGAGAACTGGTATTCGAAGATGCTGTCGCCGAGGCACAGCAGTTCATCGACGTCCCCCATCGCCTCCAACGCCAGATCCAGGCCCTGCAGGTTGCAGTGCAAATCCGAAACAATCCCGACTTTCAATGACAGCGCTCCTTAAGGCGGTGCTGAGGCTGAGGGATGATCGGGCTTTCCGCAACACCGGCAAAAGGCGAAACTGGTTTCGCCGGACGGTTTCGGCCATGCTGGCGGCGTCCCGCCTCGCCGCCGCAACAGATGGTGCCGCATGAAGCTACCGCCCGATCACCCGCAGCGGATCGAACTGAATGACGAGGTTCACGCCCGACCGCCGGAACCGTTGGTCACGCCATCGCGCCTGTCCTACCTGGCCTTGCTATGCGATGCGGCCGAACGGGAGGCCGGGTGGCGCGCGGTGTGCGACCTGTGCCGGCGATACGACGTGGAGCCTCCCGATCCGCTGGTGTTGCATTTCAGCGCCGAGTTGGGACCGTTTCGCCTGAAATGGGAACGCCACACCGAGTTCATGCGGTTCATGTTCATCGTCGAGGGCACCACCGGCGATCCGTTCGAACGCCCGGCGATCAGTGTGCTGCCGGAAGACTGGCTGCCGGCCCTGCCGGGGCAGGTCATCGTTGCGGCGCACGCCGCGCTGATCAAAGCCGACCCCGCCCTGTCCGATCCGCGCGCGATCGGCGATCGATGGTTCGGCGGCAACATGCCGGCCGGCGCCCTGATATCCGGTGGGGCGGCGACGGCCCTGACCGATTTCCGCATCCATCCCGACGGTTTCAGCCGGCATCTGCTGCTGGATCACGCCACCTCCCCCTGGCAGGCCGGACGCGTTGCCCAGCGCCTGCTGGAAATCGACACGTATCGGATCATGGCTTTGCTGGCGCTGCCGATCGCCCGCGCCGCCGGGCCGCTGCTGGCCAGGTCAGAGCGGGAATTGTCGGCGGTCACCGCCGCCCTGGTGTCCGCCGGCGAAACAGATGAACCGGCCTTGCTGGACCGGCTGACCCAGCTTGAGGCTCAGTTGGAGAACCAGCAATCGGAAACGCGGTATCGGTTCGGTGCGGCGGATGCCTATTACGACCTGGTGAAACGCCGGATCGACGAATTGCGCGAGGAGCGAATCCAGGGGCTCCAGACGTTTCGAGAATTTACCGAACGCCGCCTGGCCCCCGCCATGAGCACCTGCCGCTCCGTCGCCACCCGGCAGGAATCGTTATCGCTCCGGGTATCACGGGCCACGCGGCTGCTGTCCACGCGGGTTGACCTGACCCGGGAGCGTCAGAACCAGGCGTTGCTGGAATCCATGAACAGCCGAGCGCGGTTGCAGTTGCGGCTGCAATCGACCGTGGAGGGATTGTCGGTCGCCGCAGTGACCTATTACGTTTCGGCCCTGGTTGGTCATGCGGCCGAGGCGTTCAGGACGGCCGGCATGCGGATCGATCCCGATCTGGCGACCGGGATCAGCATTCCGGTGGTCGCGCTGGCGGCGTGGTATGGCATCCATCGTATCCGCAAGATGGTCGTGGGATCGGGCGAGGAATAGCGATCCCGTCCGCCGCTTCGCTGAACGTGAATGGCGGCGCATGCCACCTCCATGATCCGAAACCGTTGTTAGCGATCGGCAAGGGCACGTTTACCCTGCCACCGATGGCGCGAACCAGATTCGGGAGCAGGTCCGCAATGGACTCCATGGAAATCAACAAGACTGTTGCGGCCATTTTGGTGGCTGGCATCGCATATTTTGTCACCGGCACCGTGGGCACCATCTTTGTCCGGGAGCATGTGCCTAAAAAGGCCGCCATTAAGATCAATGTTCCCGAACCCGCCAGGTCAGGACAACCCGCGCCGGCGCCGTTGCCACCGGTGGCGAACTTGTTGGCCAAAGCCGACGTGGCGGCGGGAGAGAGCTACGCGACCAAGGTCTGTGGCGCATGTCATACCTTCACCAACGGCGGCAAGGCGGGGCTTGGACCGAACCTTTACAACGTGGTCGGCGGCCCGCATGCGCACATGCAGGGATTCAACTATTCCAACGCGCTGAAGAGTAAATCCGGGCCATGGACTTTCGATGAGTTGAATGAGTGGTTACACAAACCAAGTGACTATGCGCCCGGGACCCGCATGACGTTCGCCGGCATCGCGAACGATCAGGAACGCGCCAATGTGATAGACTATTTGCACACACTGTCGCCGAACCCGGAGCCACTGCCGGCACCGGCGCCGGCCAAGTAACGCCTGGCGTGGTTTGATCTGGATCAAGGACGGGCGCCAACACCGCACGACACTTACCCTCGGACGTGCCGCGGCAAGCGAACCAACGCCTTGCCGATCTGAGGAGGGAGAGGTCCATGGGGCTGGTTCAAGGCGCCGCGACGATTGATCGCCTGCGAGACGAAATCCAGGGAGTCCGCTACCGCGAGGCCACAACAACGTTCTGCCGCCTCGTCACTGAGGAAGCCCGGCCGTTAAAGGAGACGATCAAGGCGGCGATCGCCTCGGCGGCGCCTTATGTGCAGGTTCCGTCGCACCTGATGCAACTGCCGTCAGGCGAAATGCGCGGTGTGAACTATGACCACACCATTCTGGGCTGGCGCGGCGCGATCTCTTTGATGGGAGAACTTGGCGGCGCGCGCGGGATTCTGCCGAACGTGCAGGCGATGTGGTACGTGCCGCAGGGCCTGAATGTGTGGGAGCAGGTCATCTGCGAATTCCCCGGACATTACGCGCGTGACGGTGAGCAGTGCGGCAAGCGCTTTCCCGGGCCGGATGAGCACGTCAACCGCTTCGACGGGCCGGCGTGGAATCCGCCAAAGATCTATTTTGAGGATCACGCGCCCATCGAGGGCGGTTCGATGGATGACCGGTTAAGCCGGATGAACTGGGCCATCGCGGAGGGGGATAAGGCGGAGGCGTACGGACTTTTCCTGGGGCTGGCGAAAGATCGGGCCAATCGTCAGCGTTTGAAAGATGCGATCCTGTTCGCGGGCATTACCGATTTGCAGGATACGATCATCAATCGGGGCGGCTATCAGAATATTGGCCACAAGGCACTGCGGGCGCGGGCGCTGGTCGATATCGCGGATTACCTCGGCTGGGACGATGCCCATGAGTTGATTTACACCGTGGTGCCGGATTTGGGCTGCTCGCCGCGGCTTTACGGCCTTTGGTCCGAGATCAGCACGATTTGCCGGCTGGAAATGCCGCAACATGCGTCGATCCCGAAGCGTTCCGACAAGCCGCTGACGGAACGAGAACTCGATATCCTGACCGAGGCGATCGTCTGGGGCGGGCCGTTCGAGGTCAACGCCGCGATCATGGGCTTCTTCAAGCGAGGCGCCGGCATTTTGGATGTTGGCGACGCGGTGGTGGCGTGTTTCCAGCGATACCTGATCGACGTGCTGGAAAATCCGCATGCGTTCCTGCACCCGACGCATGCACTGGACTATATGAACGTCGTGCAATCCTGGATCAGGGGATTCGACAATCCGCATCAGGTGAAAGCGGTTTTCATGGGTGCGCGTTTCATGAACGACACGATCAGGTCAAATGCCAACTTCCCGCGCGATCCACAATATAGTTTAGAGTCACGCCATACGTATCGCGGGTGGTCGGACAGTATCGCCGTCGATCGTCTTTTGCCAGCGTTGAAAGATTACGTGCTGGCACAGGATGCACCGCGTTCCTGCGCTTTGGTCGATTCGTATCTGGATCGGACAACCGAGCGGCACGATTTGCTGGATACGATCACCTACGCGGCGTGCCACTGGCAGAATGATCCACATGTTATGCGGAACGGCGCGTCGTCGCTTGAGGAGTTCCGGCACAACCGAACCTCCCGCCGCGACGACATCATTCGTGGCTATGTCAAGCATCAGGCTCGGTATGTGAAACGAGCGCCAACCCATGATTGCTATCAGGTGTACGCTGACTATTTCCACCCGGCGGAGGCATTGGCATGACTACGTTGGATGAGTTCTGGCGCGTGCGCAACGCCGCTGCCGTAACGCTTGGGCTGTGCGAGGATCAGATGCGGCGGGCGATTCGCGACGCCAGCGTGGAGCAACTTGTTGCGTTGCTTGAGACGTTCTCGCCGGCCCGTTCGACCGGTCCGGAGTGGACCCGAACGTTTGAGCCGTTGATGGAACGGCTGTGGGCATGGCGCGATGCCGAAACGATGACCGCGCTGGCCGCATTTTTTCGGGCGAAGGGCGTGCCTTGGATGGCGGTGGCGAACGCGCTTTCGCCCGGCCGGCGCGCGGACCTGAGGCATCCGGCGGGGGCGCGGCTGCCGGCATTCACGGTGGTCTAGGGTTTCCTCCGGTGCGGTTTCGGTTAGTATCCTCGCCGAAGAGGCGCCGATCACACACGGTCTGAGCCCGAGAGGTCAGGGAGCAACCGCTGGTGCCGCATCATTGGGACGTAGAAGCAGACGTGGTCGTCGTCGGATTTGGCGCGGCCGGCATGGCCACGGCCGTGACCGCCCACGAACTCGGGGCCAAGGTCGTTATCTTGGAGAAGGCGCCGGAAGGCCAGGAAGGCGGCAACACGCGGGTCGCTGGGCAGGGTTACCTGAACACGTCCTCGGTCGAGAGCGCCATCGCCTACCTGAACGCGCTGTGCGGACCTTACACGGTGCCGCAGGCGATGGTGCAGGTGTGGGCGGAGGAGATGGGTAAGAATAACGCGTGGCTGGAAAGCCTCGGCGGCGATCCGCAGGAGCATCAGCATCCCCCCGTTGGGATCGAATTCCCGGATTTACCCGGTGCGGACTGCGTACATAAGTTCCATGATGGCCCGACCTATGGGTATTCCTACACATGGCAATTGTTCGAACGGTTGGTGAAGGAACGTCCGATCCAGGTGCTGTACGAAACGCCCGGTCAGGAACTGATCCAGGACGACATCACCAAGGAAATATTGGGGGTGCGTAGCGGGGCGATCAACGTCAAGGCCAGTAAAGCCGTTGTGCTGACCTGTGGCGGCTTCGAAAACAATCAGCAGATGATCCGCGATTACCTTCCGGGTGTGCCGTATTGTTACACGTCCGGCTCGCCTTACAATGAGGGTGACGGGATCACCATGGCGATGTCCGTGGGTGCCGACCTTTGGCACATGAACAACTACGCCGGCCCTTCGATGGCGCTGAAGGTTCCCGAGGTCCGGACATCGTTTTCGATGCAGGCGTTGCATTACAGCAAAGAGCCGCCGGGTGGGATGATCGTTGTCGGTCCGGACGCGCGGCGGTTCGCTGATGAGAAGTTCAGGACCCGGCATGGGAAGGTGCCGGTGAACGGCCGCTGGTTGCCGATGGTCACACCCTGCCCGATGTTTTTGATCTTCGATCATACGCATTTTTCCGCTGGCCCGCTCTATGACGGTCATCCGAGCCATGGATGGACACAGATTGTTGAGCGTTACGATTGGAGCAAGGATAACAGCGTCGAACTGGCGAAGGGTTGGATCAAGCGCGGTGACAGTGTTGCGGCGCTCGCTGGGATTGTTGGGCTTGATCCGGCCGTGTTGGAGGACAGCGTCGGGCGCTGGAATCGTCAGTGCGACACGCGGTGTGACGTTGATTTTGGCCGGACGTTGATGATGACACCGATTGTTAACGGACCATTTTATGCTGTGGAGTTGTCACCGTCGATGCTGAACACGCAGGGTGGTCCGAGGCGCAATGAAAAGGCGCAGATCGTGCGGCCGAACGGGGCGCCGATCCCCAGATTGTATAGTTCGGGCGAATTGGGGTCGATCTACAGCTATTTGTATCAGGGCACCGGCAATCTGGGGGAATGTCTGGCATTTGGCCGCGTGGCTGCTCGGAATGCAGTTGCGGAAATCCCGTGGGGATAGTCATGCGTTGCGTTCCGCGATCAGCGGGCGCACCCACCGAGCGAAGCGTGTGGCTTCTTCGTCGTGCAGGTAGCCGGACAGGCAGAACGATGCGCATCCCAGATCGATAAATTGCTGCAACGTGTCAGCGCATTGGGCCGGATTGCCCACAACCACGATCCCGGCCCCGGGGCGCACCCGGGTCACACCGGTCCATAAATGCGGGCCGATCAAATCGCCATGCTGTTGCGCCAGTTGTTGTACCCGCTGGTTGGCAACAGAATTGGCATAATGGGTGCGGATGAAACGAGTCTGCGCCTCGGTCACATCGCGCACCAACTCCCGGGCGGCATCCCAGGCTTCGGTTTCCGTCTCGCGGCAAAGAATCTGTAGCCGCATGCCGAAGCCAACCGTCCTGTTGTGACGTGCCGCCATGCCGCGAATCGTGGTCATGTTCTGTGCGATGCGTTCTGGTGTATCGCCCCAGAACAAGTGGATATCGGCATGTTTGGCCGAAAGCTCCCACGCCTCAGGTGAGCCGCCGCCCAAATAGAAACGCGGATGCGGCTGTTGCAACGGTTGAGGGGAGATGCGGGCGCCTTTCAAGGTGTGGAAGCGCCCCTGAAAATCCACCGGACCGCGCGTTGTCCAGAGCGCTTTCATGATGGAGACGTCTTCGTCCATCATGGCGTAACGGTCTTCCTTGGCCAGCAGGATGCCTTCGGATTGGGTTTCGGCCTCACTTTGCCCGGCGATCAGGTTGACCGACAGGCGACCACCCGAAAGCTGATCAAATGTCGCCGCCATTTTGGCCAGTTGTACCGGGCTGACATAACCAGGCCTGGCCGCGACCAGGGCTTTGATGCGCTTGGTTTTTGCCACGGCCATGGCGCTGCTGATCCAGGCTTCCCAGCATGTCGTGGCGACCGGGACAAGGAAGTAGTCAAATCCGGCAGCCTCGGCCGCCAGCACAACGCGGTCGAACAGTTCCGCCGAGGGCTGGATGAACGCTGTTCGGTCGCCGTAACAGGTCGTATCGCCTGATGTCGGCAGGAACCATCCGAATTCAAGCATGGTCTGCAGTTTGTTCCATGAGCGCAAGACCTTCCATCGCGAGACCGTAACCAAGCAAATCCTGCATCCGCTTCTTCAGGTATTCCGTGAACATCAGCCGCGTATAGCGCAGCAGCAGGGTTGGCCGTTGCGTCAGAATTTCGGCATGTTCCCAGGCCCGCGCCAGAACTTTCTCTTGCGGCAGAACTTCCGCGACCAGGCCGAGATCCTTCGCCTCCTGCGCGGACAATGTCTGGCCCGTCAGCAGGAAGTAACGGCCGCGGTTCAAACCGAGCAGAATCGGCATGACGATATGCATGCCATCCCCGGGCACCAGGCCATTCGGGAAATGCGCCGAGTCCTGAAACGCAGCCGTATCGGATGCGAGAACGATGTCCGACAGCAATGGAATTTCACCGTGCCGCCATGCCGGACCGTTGATCGCCGAGATCACCGGTACCTCGATGCTCAGCAGGTTCATCAGCAACGCGCGGCCTTCCCAGTGCACTCGGTCGAACGCGTTCGCTGTCAGCCCGGGATTAATCGACCCCTGCCCCGGCGTCGCCCGGACACCGGACCATTCGTCGCCGGTCCCGGTCAGGATCACCACGCGATTGTCGCGGTCGCGCGCGACATCGGCGAAGGCGTCGGGGAGTTCCCCATGCGGTCCGAGGCCCCAACGCAGGGAGCCGTTATCGGTGTGAAACCGCATCTCCAGAATGCCGCGCTCCCGCCGCATGTGGATACAGGAGTATTTCGTGACATAGCTGTCGAACCGGCTCATCGCGGTGCCCCCTATGTCATTTTCACCAACCTGCCGATGTCCGCCATGCGGTCCGCCACCCGGTCCGGACGTTGACTGCCGAGATTGACGACCAGCCGGTCCACGCCCAGTTCCGCGTATTCCTGCATCGCATCGACGGACATCGAGATCGGCGGCGTGATGATAATTTGAAAATCCTTGCCGCGCGTGCGTCCGGCTTTCGCGAACGCCGCATCCAGGCGGTCCAGCATCACCTTCGTTCCGGCGGGGTCGCGATTGAAACCATACCACCCGGCACCAAAACGAACGGCCCGGCGGAACGCGGCATCGACATAGCCACCGACGATAATGGGCACATGCGGCTTCTGGATCGGCTTGGGGTCCATCCGCAGTGTTTCGAACTTCACCCATTTTCCCGCGTAATCAACCACCGGTTCGGTCCATAGACGCCGCATGACCTCCAGGAATTCGTCGCAGCGGCCGCCGCGATCTTCCCAGGTATAGCCGCAGGCCTCAACTTCCTCTTTGTTCCAGCCAACACCGATGCCGAAGTCGATGCGCCCTTCTGTCAGCCAGTCGAGCGTGCACATCTCTTTCGCGGTGTAGATCGGGTTGCGCTGCGGCACCAACGCAACCCCGGTGCCGAAACGCAATGTTGTCGTGACCGCCGCCAGGAAGCCGAACGTGGCGGTCACGTCCAGCATGCCGCCACCGTCCGGGACCGGAATGCGCCCGTCCTTCGAACTGGGGTAGCCGAACGTATTTTTGTCGAACAGCGCGACGTGCTCTCCCATCCAGATTGAGTCCAGGCCGATGGATTCCGCTCGCTGGCCGAATTCGCGGATCATTTTTGGTGTCGCCAGGGGCGACATAAACGTCGAAAATACGCCGATTTTCATGCTGGCATTTCCTTTATGCGGCGTATCCCGGATCTTCACGGTCGATCTTGCGGCGGAACGCAGCCCATTCCATTTTCGCGCCCGGGGAACGGCTGTTATCGCCATACATCTTGGACCCGATGGCAACCGTGCGATCGATCGCATCTTGCGACGGGTAATGAATCTCACCGCCCGCCTGAGCCGCCAACTGGATTTCGCAGGCGCGTTCGATTCGCCCGAGCAACACGAACGCCTCGCCCATGGTGCGGCCGGCCGTCAGGGTGCCGTGGTTGCGCAGGAACAGGATGCTGCCGTCCGCAAGGTCGCGGGACAGGCGGCGGCGTTCGTCTTCAGCGTCGCTCGCGGGGCCTTCGTAGTCGTGGTAGCGGACGCGATCCATCAGGATCAATGCGTTCTGGGAAATCGGTAGCAGCCCGCCCTTTTGGGCGGAAACGCCGGCTCCGGGACCGGAATGAAGATGCATTACGGAAGCAATATCCGGGCGGGCGGCCAGGATACCGCCATGAATAACTTCGCCGGCCTTGTTGATGCCGTGCGGGGCATCGCTGAGGATATTGCCCTTGGTGTCCATCTTCACCAACGATGACGCGGTGATTTCCTCAAAGAACAGACCGAGTGGATTGAGCAGATATTGATCGGTCGTTCCGGGTACTCGCAGCGAGAAATGATTGCCCAGCATGTCGTGCCAGCCGAAGCTGGCGGCCAACCGATAGGCGGCGGCGAGGTCCAAGCGAGCCTCCCATTCCTCGGGCGAGCAGGTGTGTTTGGGTTCGCGAAGGTTGGTTACGGCTGACATGGACTGATCCTTTTTCTTGATGCGATAGCTTGGGACGGCTTGTTGGCAGCGTCAAACACCGGCCGGACGTTCATACCAAACGCGCCCGTCCTTGATGGTCGCCTGCGCCAAAAGCCGGCGTTTGGCGGTGATGGTGTCGCCGTCGCTGTCTCGCATGTCGAAGCTGCCGTCGCGAAGTTCGAATATCGAAATGTCGGCGTTGGCACCGGGGCGCAGCGTTCCGACCGTGCCCTCATACCCCATGATCTTCGCGGGGGAGGCTGTGGCGCGGCGCACGACCTCATCCAGCGACATACCGAAATGCAGCAGTTTCGACATGGTCGTGGGCAGGTCCCACACAGGCCCCTTCGTCGCTGTCGTCATGGTCAGGTCGGTCGAGATCGTGTCCGGCAGAAACCCCTGGTCCAGCGCGCGTTCAATCATCCGGAAATTAAAATGGTTTCGGCCGTGCGCACAGTCAAAGATGATGCCGTGGCGCTGGGCCTCGACAACCTCCTTCAGCAGAAACTCCTTTTCCTGCCCCATGATGCCGTGGGCGCGGCCGTGATAGCAGTGCGTAACGATATCGCCGGGCTTCATATGCTCCAGCAGATCCGGCAGCGGAACGGGAGAATCGGTGATGTGCATCATCATTGGCACGCCACCGGCCATGTCGGCGGTCCTGCGCGCCAGCTTCACCGGTTCGGCCGAGTATTCCCACACCAGGCCCGGACCGAAGCGCAATTTCACGCCGATCGCCAAATCGGGGTTTTCTGCAATTATCCGGGCGCAGCCCTCGGGATCGGCGTAAGGGAAATGCGAGAGTTCACCGCCACGTGAGGTGCCCGTGATGCCAATGGCGGACAGGTTGACGAAGGCGCGGACCCGCGTGCGCACCTCATGATCAAGGACGTGGCGCAGGCCGGCAAAGTTCGAGGACCCGGTGCTGCCGGCGTCGCACAGTGTCGTGACGCCGCTGGCCTGACAGAAGTGATCGGTTTGGCAGCCCATGTCGTGCCCGTTGACGAAGACGTGGGCGTGCATATCGACCAGTCCGGGCATCACCAACCGGCCTTTGGCGCTGATCTCCCGCCGTGCCTCGCTGGCCGGCAGCGACGGTGCAACTGCAACGATTTTGCCACCGGCGATGCCGACATCCATGACACCGCGCAATCCGGCACCGGGATCGATCACCTCGCCACCGGTTACCAACAGGTCGTATTGCATCTGTCCCTCCCCCGTTGATTGATGGTCCTGCGTCCCCGGTTTGTTGACAAGGCCCGCGGCCCCTGGACATGGTTGCCGCAATAAACGCTTGGGGCCGTCGGATGAACGAAATGGTGGACGTGTTGATCATCGGCTCCGGCGCGTCCGGCGCCGCGGCGGCCTGGAGCCTGGCCGATACACGGATGAAGATCCTGTGTCTGGAACAGGGCGATTGGATGAAACAATCCGACTTCCCCAGCAACGGACGCGACTGGGAAGCCAGGCGTTACACCGATTTCGACCTCAGCCCGAACCGGCGCAAGGGGCCGTGGGACTATCCTGTCAACGACGACAACTCGCCGATGAAAGTGGCCAATTTCAATGCCGTCGGTGGCGGCACGATTATGTACACCGCACATTTCCCGCGCATGCACCCGTCGGATTTCCGGGTCCGGTCCCTGGATGGCGTCGCCGACGACTGGCCGATTGATTACACCACGTTAGAGCCGTTCTTTGCCGAGAATGACCGCATGATGGGCGTGTCCGGCCTTGCGGGCGATCCCGCCTACCCGCCCCGGCAACCGCCGATGCCACCGCTGCCGCTTGGCAAAACCGGCACCCGTTACGCCAAGGCGATGAACAAACTGGGCTGGCACTGGTGGCCGTCGGATTCCACCATCGCAACGACGGAATATGACGGACGCGCGCCCTGCATCAACCTGGGTCATTGCACACCCGGTTGCGCCCAGGGGGCCAAGGCAAGCACCGACATCACCTACTGGCCGCACGCTATCCGAGCCGGGGTGGAACTGCGCCCGCGATGCCGGGTGCGGGAGATCACCACCAACGAACACGGCATGGCCTCCGGCGCAATCTATTACGACGCCGACGGGATCGAACATTTTCAGCCAGCCGAGGTCGTCATCATGGCCTGCAACGGCATCGGCACGCCGCGTTTGTTGCTGAACTCGGCATCGTCCCGGTTTCCCAACGGGTTGGCCAACTCCAGTGGCCTGGTCGGCAAGAACCTGATGCTGCACCCATGGCCGCAGGTTTTTGGTTACGTCGATGAACGGGTGGACGGCGATCGGGCGCCGATGCTGTCGCTGTGGAGCAAGGAATTCTACGAGACCGACCCGGCCCGCGATTTCGTGCGCGGCTACACTTTGCAGTTCACGCGCGGCACCGGTCCGGTGAATGAGGCCATCACCAGCGCCGCGGCCGGACGACTGCCCCGAGGTCAGGATCATCACCGGATTTATCGCGAACTGCTCTATAAGCGGCTGCAAATCGGCATTGCCTGTGAGGATCTGCCGGAGGAGCACAACCGGGTGACGCTGGATCCTGTGCTGAAGGACAGTAACGGGATTCCGGCGGCGAAAATAGACTATCGAATTAGCGAAAATTGCCGCCGCATGATGGAACACGGGATCGCGCGGGCGGAGGAAATCCTCACCGCCGCGGGGGCAACAAATCTGTATGCGTCTCGGACGGTGCTCAACAGTCCGGGACATTTGCTGGGCACGGCACGCATGGGGAACGATCCGGAACGGTCCGTGGTCAACGCCTGGGGCCGTTGCCATGACGTGAAGAATCTGTTCATTGTGGATGGCAGTATTTGGGTCACATCCGGTGGAGTGAACCCGACCTCCACTATTCAGGCGCTGGCGCTGTACATTGCTGACAGCATGAAGCAACGCCTTGCCACTCTGTTCGATTGAGGCCGACATGCTGTCACCAGCCGAAATACGTGATTTGCGCTGCGTCGCGGGCATGATGGTTCCGGCCAGCGCTGAATATGGCGTTCCGGGCGCTGACGACCCGGCCATCTTCGCTGACATCCTGGCGTCTCTGGACCGCGATTTCGACGCGGTACGGGCCGCGCTGGCCGCGCTGGCCGGTGGTTCATTTGCCGATTTGGACGACGTGGGGCGCGAAGCCGCGATGCAAGCGTTCGAGGAACAGGGGGGCACCGCACCGGTGACCCTGATGCGGGTCGTCGTGCAGTGTTACTACCGCGACGAACGCGTCGTACGCTCGCTGGGGCTGGAACCGGGGCCGCCGTTCCCGAAGGGACGCATGGTGGAGCAAGGCGATTGGTCGCTGCTGGACCCGGTGCGTGTGCGGCCGAAAATGTGGCGTGACGCGCCGCCGTGATGGAACGTTGGTCTTTATTCGCTCCCAGGCTAAACTGGACGTTTCCAACCCTTCGAGGAAACCGATGACCGAAGCCAAACTCGCACCCAATCTTCCGCAATGGATGAAGGACCATACGGAAAACTACCTCGCCAGCGGTGGCACCGAGGGCCACATGTACACCATCATTCGGCCCGGCCTGGCGGAAATGGCCGTTCCGTCGTTGCTGCTGACCACGACCGGACGGAAGTCGGGTGAGAAATACATCTTCCCGTTGTTCTACGGGGATACCGGCAACAGCTATTTCGTGATCGCATCCAAGGGCGGCGCGCCGGAACATCCGGGTTGGTACCGGAATATTCTGGCCAATCCGAACGTGGACATCCAGGTCGGAACGAAAAAAATGCACGCCGTCGCTCGGACAACCACGGGCGAGGAACGGGCTAAGCTGTGGGACGAAGCGGTTGCTTTCTTCCCCCCGTATGCCGACTACAAAATCAAGGCCGGCGACCGTGAAATCCCGGTCGTTGTGCTAGACCCCGTCGCCTAACGTGTCTGTCACTGCGGGGAGTGCCCCGCAGTGACGCCGCTACAAATTGCGTTGCGCAACAATGCAGTGAATGGTTTCGTTTCCCATGGGCCTCTAAACACCGTCGTATCGGCGGCCCGGGCAGGGCGAGAATCCGGGCTGTGGCAGTGACCGAGAGCGAAATAAATCACCCCGCCCTTGCCAATTTTACGCATATAACCGAGCACGCGGGTGCGGCCGTCGGGTTGCAGCGAGGTGTCGGTGGGATAGAGGGTTCCGATGGTGGGTGACACCGCGTCCGGACCGTAGTCCGCTGTCAGTACTATCTGTGTCGATCCGGGGTCTTGCAGTTCGATGAAATACGGCTCGTCCTCGACTTCGAAAGACGCGGCGATCCCCTGTGTCAGAGGATGGTCGCTGACATCAACACGAAATTTGCAAAGCGGCGGATGCGTCAGGAAGTAGCTGCCCAGCAGCGCGTGGTGTTCCGTTTTGACTGTGCGGCGCTGGGGGAAACCCTGCACCCGTTCGGCACGGCCGCCGCTGGTTCCGTGCAGGGCCAGCCAGTGGCCGCCGGCCTGCATCCAGCTTTCGATCACCCGGCATTGCGCGGCGTCGGGGTATGGGCCGGCGACGTAGGTGATGAGCAACTGGCTGATGGGCAGCCATTTCTCGATATCCGCGTAATCGTTGGCGACCGACGCCGGAACGGTCTGTTCAGCCAGCAGTTCCAGTAGTTTCAGACGGGCATAATCGTGGTCGTGCCCGGCGGCCGATCCTGCCGGGAAACCACCCGTGATCAGATGCGCTCTGCCGGTCATGCCGCCGCCGCCAGCACCATGCGGGCTGCTTTCTCGCCAATCATGATCGACGGCGCATTGGTGTTGCCCGATGTCAGCGTCGGCATAATGGAGGCGTCGGCGATGCGCAGCCCCTCCATGCCATGCACCCGCAGTTGGTCGTCAACCACCGCCATCGGATCGGACCCCATCTTGCAGGTGCCGACCGGATGGTAGGTGGTTTCCGCATTCCGCTTGACCCAGTCGAGCAGTTCGTCGTCGGACTGGATATTCAAGCCGGGCGCGATCTCATCGGTGGCGATCCCTTGCATGGACGGCGCCGTCATGATGCGGCGGGTGATGCGCATCGCTTCCAGGGTCACGTCGCGGTCCAGTTGCGCACTGAGGAAGTTGAAACGAACAGCCGGCGGCCGGTTCGGCGCTTTGGACGTTATGTGAATACTGCCGGTGCTCTCCGACCGCAGAATATTTGTAATCGCGGTAACGCCGGAGTCTTTCGCGAGTTTGAAATTCGCTCCGGCCAGAAACGGAATCCACGAGATCGCGGCATCCGGCGCATCCAATCCAGCGCGGGTGCGCACATAGGCTCGGATAGGCGAGGCCGGCAAACCGAGCAGGCCTTTGTCGGTCAAAGCATATTTCAGGGCCTGCCAGACGAGGCCGAGGCCGCGCCCCTTGTCGTTGTAGGTCAGACCAAGCGCACGCGGCACAGTCCATTTCATGCGCGGTGAGTAATGATCGCGCAGGTTTTCGCCGACGCCCTTCAATGCGTGGCGGACTTCGATCCCCAGGCCTTGCAACAGGTCTGGCTGACCGATCCCCGACAATTCCAAAAGCTGCGGGGAGTTTATGGAGCCGCCGCTGACAATGACCTCCCGGCTGGCGCGGGCTTCGTGTTGCTTGCCGTTCAGGGTATATCGCACACCAACGCAACGCTTGCCGTCCAGCAGCAGGCACTCGGTCAGGGCGTTGGCCTGGATCGTCAGGTTGGGGCGGCCGCGCGCGGGGTCCAGGTAGCAGAAGGCGGTGCTCATGCGGCGGCCCTTGCGAATGGTCGCCTGGGTCATGCCGATGCCGTCTTGGGACGCGCCGTTGTAGTCGTTGGTGTATTTGATACCCACTTCCCCGGCAGCCTTTATCAACGCGTCGTAGATCGGTCCTGACTCGATATTTTCGGTGACTTTCAAGGGACCGTTGCGGCCGCGGTATTCGTCATCGCCTTCGCCCTGGTAGCTTTCCATGTCGCGAAAAATCGGCAGAACCTCGCGATAACTCCAGCCGCGATTGCCGAGTTGCGCCCAGGTGTCGTAGTCCTGCGATTGGCCGCGCACGAACACCATGCCGTTGATGGAGGACGAGCCGCCCAGCAGTTTGCCGCGCGGGATGGGAATGCGGCGGTTGCCGGTCGCGGGTTCGGGTTCCGACGAATACAGCCAGTTGGCGGCCGGGTTTTCGATGAGTTTGGCGAAACCGACCGGAACGCGCGACCAGGGATGGCTTTCGCGGCCGGCTTCCAGCACCAGGACCCGGTATGTCGGGTTGGCGCTCAGCCGGTTGGCGAGGACAGAGCCTGCCGAACCGGCACCGACCACGATGTAATCGAAATTTTGGTTGTCCATTGTGTTTCCCCCAAAGCGATGCGGCAAACGATACCTTATTCCTGGTGAATCGCGAATCCCGAGGCTGCGGACGTCGCGCTTGACGATAAATTGAGGAATGGAAAATTCGACGATATTCCGCGCAAAATGGCGCAACCTGCCACTCGAACGGTCTTGCTGCCCGGGAAAGAGCATGCCAGCCTGATTAAAGACTACAAGCAATAAGTCGTAGGCTCATGGAAGTGTCGCCAAACGAAAATTGATCAGGCCCGCGCGCGTGCTTCCATCAAAGCATTATGGAAGGGACAGGAAACGTGACTCGAACCTATAACTGTATTGATTCGGATGGACATATTCTGGAACCACTGGAACTGTGGGCGGAATACATTGAACCCGCCTACCGGGATCATGCGCCCCGTCTGGTTCGGGATAAGAACGGGAAGGAGAAGCTGCTGATTGGCGAAAAGCTTCTGGGCAGCGAAAAAGGGTTGGGAGCGATCGGGGGTGTCGGCGCGCGCGATGGCGTCGTGGTCGATGACGCCATGGAATATAAAGACGGCCGTAAGGGTGGGTTCGATCCGCATGCCCGCATTCCGGATATGGATTTGGATGGGATCGACGCGGCTTATCTGTATCCCTCGATTGGCTTGTTTGCCGGGGCTGTTGAGGACCCGAAAATCTCGGCCGCTATTTGCCGGGCCTATAATCGCTGGCTGGCGGATTACTGCAAGCCGTACCCGGATCGGCTGTTCGGCATTGCGATGATTCCGCTGCAATCGGTCGAGGCTGCGATTGGCGAAATGAAATTCGCCCGAGAGCAGCTTGGGATGACGGGCATCTTCGTGCGGCCCAATCCGTACAACAACAAGATGATCCACCACCCGGACTATGAGCCGTTCTGGAGCGCGGTCGAAGCCTTGGACATGGCGGTGGGTTTTCATGAGGGTGGCTCCAGCGGCATGCCGCAGGTCGGTTTGGACCGGTTCGAGACGCGTGGCGCGCGGCATATCGTGACCCATACAATGGAAATGATGATGGCGTGCCTCGGGATGATCTGGGGCGGCGTGTGCGACCGGCATAAGAAACTGCGGGTTGCCTTTCTGGAATCGGGTGGCGGCTGGATCGTGCCGTGGCTGGAACGGATGGATCGGCACTTCGACGATAAGGGGTTCAATGATTCAGGCCTGACGACCCGCCCGAGCGAGATTTTCCAGCGTAATTGCTGGATTTCGTTTGAGCCTGTTGAAGGCAGCCTGTCGGTGCTGGCTGATTATATCGGGCCGCACAAGATCCTTTGGGCGACGGATTATCCGCATCCGGATGGATTTTTCCCCGGCGCGCCGGAGATGGTGCGGCAGAAGCTGCGCGGCCTGTCGGACAATACCGTCCAGCAAGTCATGGCGGGTGGGGCAAAGGGGTTCTACGCGTTGCATTAAGACTACCGGCATTTACGCGCCTCATCGTCATGACCGGGCTTGGCCCGGTCACCCACGACTTTACCGGCGTCCGCTAGACAAGTCGTGGGTGGCCGGGCCAAGCCCGGCCATGACGAATGTGTGAATCCTCTCCACCGCCGGCTGAACTTGATGCATACGCGGTTCGTCCGAGCTATGACAATAAAAATGGCACCAAGTATTCAGTAACTCGGTTTGGCCGCATAGGGCGTCAGTTGCAGTTCGTGGGTCCAGCACGACTTATCCTGGGTGTGCAGATAGTAGAACGCCTCAGCGATCTTGACCGGATTGATCACCAGATCGGGTTGGTTCCGCACCCTCGGCAACGCGCGGGTGCCCGGTGAATCGATGGTGCCGTCGATCACGATGTTGGCCACGTGCACACCGAATTCCGAGTATTCCTCGGTTAGCACCTGGGCCAGGGTGCGCATCATGACCCTGGGATAATACAGCGATTGACCGGTCATTCGCTTCCGGCCGCGCAGCGAGCTGGAGTTGTTTGAAAAGAAGAATGACCCCTCGCCCCGCTGCCGCATCGCCGGCAGGACTTCCTTGGCGACCAGAAACGGTCCCCGGCTGGCGATGTGCTGGGCGGTATCAAACATCTCGACCGGGATATATTCCAGCAGTTCCATTTCCGGCGGCAGGTCGCGACCTTCCAGGTAGCCGGCGTTGTAAACCAGCACGTCGGGATCGCCAGCGTCGTTGCGGATCGTGGCGAACGCCGCTGCAATGGAGTCTTGCGAGGACAGGTCCAATTCGACGACGGAACAGTCGCCGCCCTGCTGCTCGATCGCGGCGGCCAGCGGGGCGGCGTTGGATGCGGTGCGGGTTGTCAGAACGACAAAGAAACCCTCCTTGGCGAATTTCTGAGCGATGGCGCCGCCGACTCCCCAGCGGGCACCCACCGGCACGATGTTCTCGTCCACTTCCTTGCCATGTAGCAGCTTGGTGTTGCGGCCATCCGACTGCCATTTGGACGTCGCACCGATCACGACAGCGACTTTCTTACCCTTGGTGTTTTTGCTCATTGGAACGATTCCTCTTTTTGTTTCAGACTTCCCGATTCCATCCCCACCACGCACACAGCGCGTCGCCCATGATCAGCCGTTTGTCCTGCTCGTTCAACCACGGCAGCTCCTCGGTGAACATCGTGATGCACTCGCGCCAGGAACAGGGCATCTTGGTGATGTCGGTGCCCCAGAACATGCGTTGCGGGCCAAATGCGTCGTAGATCTGACGTAGATACGTATGCATCGACACGAACGGGTAGGCCCCGCTGGAGTAACCCGGCGCACCGGTTGCCTTCACCGCCACATTGGGGAATTTCGCCAGCGCCAGAAGCTGGGGGATGTGGGTCATGGCTTCGGCGTCTTTTAGCGTGGTCATCCCACCTCGGCCGCCGAGATGATCGATGGTCAGGCGCAGGCCGGGGTGGCGTTCGGCTATCCGGGCCAGCTCTGTCAGAGAATCCGTTGCCAGCACGGCGATGGGGATGCCGGCTTTTTCAGCCTCCGCCCACAGCCAGTCGATCGTGCCGTCCGCCAGCCATTGCCGCGCGGGATCGTGCAAGACCGTGTAGCGCAAACCGAGCATGCCGGGTTGTTGACGCCATGTGGCGATGCGGGCGCGGGAGTCGTCCCGATCAAGCGGCAGCGACCCCATGATCGCGAACCGGCCGGGGTAATCGTGGACAGCCTTGAAGGCCATCTCGGTGGAATGCGGATCCCAGCCTGGCGGATGAATGACGGCGGCATCCACACCGCCCGCGTCCATCAGCGCGATGGCCTCCTCCGGGGTGAAGTGCGTGACCTGCCGATGCGACAGGTTGCTCGGCAGGCCGGTTCCCCAGGTGTGGATCTGGGCATCGACGATCTGCATTGGGTGGTCTCCCCTGTTGTTTTTTTGGTATCGCCGAACTGGCTCGGATGGTTCGTCCGGGATGCTAGCGGGGATAGGACTGAATGTCAGGGGTCTGCCCTTGGTGGGCCAATTTATCGAAATGTGATGTGCGAAAATGCCATTTCTTTTTGCTCGATCGATCAAACGCCCGGCGGCTGCCCAGTCGGTCAATCACGGTCGGACAGAGACGCACGAGGGGACATTCCCCTGCTGGCTACCATCTTGTGCACTCGATCCACCCTCGGTATATTATCGCCATGAAGGGGACGAACAGTGAGGGCGCACCCGTGCGTTAGCCCTTCTGATCCGCCTTCTGATCGGAGCAGATTGGCAGATTTTCGTGGACCTTGAGATGGCCTTTGAAAGGTATGTGGACGCAGCGGCTTCCTCCATCCGACTTGCGTCGCCACTGGGGGCGGAGCCACATGAACATCATCCCCTTCTGAATGGCGCACCTTACCGGGCTTTTCGGCAAACTGTCGATCTAGAAGAGCGGCGCCTTGCCGGCACCTTCTTTTCAGGACCCGCGACGGCATCCAAGCTTGCCTCGATGTTGAGAGCCGAAGTTGCGGATGACGCCGTCATAATGGATCCGACCTGCGGTATGGGGGATCTGTTGCTAGCTTACGCTGCTCTCCTCCCAATTGCGACGACGCTTAACGCCACGCTGCGACTATGGGGTCAACAGCTAGCCGGCTTGGACACGCGATCAGATCTCGTACGCATGACAAAGATCCGCTTGGCGGTGCTTGCCAGGACGCTGGGTGGGTTCACCGATGCGGTCTCGCACATAGACGCGCGCTTTCCGAAAATTGTCGTTGGAAATATGCTAGAGGAAGGCATATCGTTTAAAAATATAGATGGGTTTCTCTTTAATCCTCCATTCGGTCGTACGCCGACACCAGAAGGAGTTACGTGGGGAAGCGGTCAGATCAATGCTGCTGCGATTTTTCTGAGTAAACTTGTCGAATCAAAGGGAAAACAGGCGGTTATTGCTGCCCTGCTTCCCGAAGTTCTGCGCTGCGGTAGCCGCTACGATCGATTCCGGTGCCATTTGGAAAAAATGAATATCGCTGGCAATTATGAATCTCTCGGCCGATTCGATGCGTGGACAGATGTCGACGTCTTCATAACGATTCTCAGCGATGTTGGCAAAACGGGACTTTGGTCTCCATTGTCAGAGACAACCGATCACCAAACGTTGGCGGATATTTTTGACATTCGGGTGGGAACTGTCGTGCCCCACCGGCATCCGGAACTCGGGGGCTGGAAGAGGTATATCTGTGCAAAGACCACCCCAGCCTGGGCTGATGCGTTTGTAACGACAACCTATCGACGCTTTGAGGGTAAAACCTTCAAGCCGCCATTTGTGGTTATTCGGCGGACCTCAAGTCCGAGTGATCGGTCGAGGGCTGTGGCATCAATCATCGTCGGTGACAGAGATGTGGCGGTAGAGAACCACCTTATCGTGCTTAGCCCAACCGCCGGGGACATAGAAATATGTCATCGATTACTCAGGGCGCTCAGGCATCAGCGCACGTCCGATTATCTTAATAGCGTTATTCGCTGTCGGCATTTGACCACCAAGTCCGTAGCTTCTATTCCGTGGGTCAACGGCGATGACTGAGCATCTCCGCTTCTCTCCCGATATTTTGTCGAGGCTTGGAGAGGAATTGGTCCCGAACATCGACCAGAGCATTATAGAGCTTGTAAAAAACGCTTATGATGCAGACGCCACCGAGTGCAAAATATCGCTGAGCGAGCTGCTTTCCGGCGTAGGTTCCATCATTATCCGTGATAATGGCACCGGAATGACGGGGGAGGAAATCCGGAACGGTTGGCTCGTGATTGGCCGTTCCGGCAAGAGCCATAAGGGCGTCACCCCGCTGTTCGGACGTGTGCCCGTAGGCGATAAAGGCCTGGGTCGCCTCTCTGCTTTGCGCCTGGGGCAGAAAGTCCGCCTACGTACTCGCCCCGCCGACGGGTCAGCTCAAGAATATGAACTTTTTATTGATTGGGACGCGTTCGAGGGGGCCAATCTCGTTGAGGACGTGCCTATCGAGGTGACATCAAGCGCTACCAGCGCCCCACCTGGAACGGAAATCTCCATTGAGCGGATATCTGCAAAGATAGGTCGACCAACTATTAACAAGCTTGCTCGCAGTCTGGTCCTTATGTCAAATCCGTTCGGCGAAGTCGATCGGGCAGCCCCGACCATGCCAACCGGTGAGTATGGACGAACGATTCCGGATCCCGGCTTCAAGGCGGCGCTCCTCACGGAAGAGTATGCCGACCTGCAAGCAAAGGTTGACCAATCATACTTCACTGACGCCCACTACCGCATACACGCCGAGCTTCACCGGGGTGGGTCGGCAGCTTTCGCCTTACTCGATTGGAAGGGCGACGTACTTTACCAGGATATCTCACCCTCTCACTACAACGCACCACCGTTTGTGTTCGACCTATGGGTCTTTATCTTTAGCGCACAGGCATTTTCGACCCGATCTTCCACTCAAAGGGAAGTTAGAGAGTGGATTGAACATGTCGGTGGCGTTCACATATATGAAGACGCTATTCGTGTCCCGCCCTACGGCGGAGCGAGCGACGATTGGCTTGAGCTAAATCTCAGACGTGCACGAAGCCCAGAGCAGCGTCCGTCCACCAACACCTCGGTGGGTCGTGTAAGTATTTCTAATTCGGAACGTGTTCTTGTACAAAAAACCGATCGTGTAGGCTACGTAGAGAACACCGCCTTTCTCGAGCTTCGCCGGTGTTGTGGGGAAGCGCTGGATTGGGCGGCGCGTATACAAACCCGCGAACGGGATAAACGGCGAACAGCCGAGAGGCAAGCTGCGAACCAAAAAACTCAAAAGGCAACATCGGCACTCGATGCTGTGTTGGCAAAGACTGTCAAAGACACCGAACGAAAGAAGGTTGACGATGCCATTCAGCGCCTTGTCAAAGAATCTGAAAAAGAAACCAAAGCCTTAAGAGATGACCTCCAACTCTACCGATCGCTCGCCACGGCGGGGATGACGTCCGCAATGTTTGCGCACGAAATCGGCAGCCCTTTGAGACTTATTGATTCCGGCATCGAAGCGCTTCAACGACTTATTCCCAAAGACAAGACTGATGTTGCAGGAAAAAGAATAGAGAGAATATCAAATGCCGCGTCGCGTTTGAAATCATTCATTTCGATACCACTAACACTTTTAGTCAAGAAAAAACGTCGGTCGGGACGGACAAGCATAAATGGGTGCCTGATCGATCTAGAAAAACTTTTGAATCCTATATTAGATTATTTCAAAATTGATTTCGAGCTACGCCTTACCGATCTATATTGCGACATCAACGGTAGTGAGGCACTAATAGACGGAATTTGCCTTAATCTTATTATGAATGCCATAACTGCGTTCCAAAGAGTGCAGTTTTCCCAACCCTATCGTCGCATTAGGATATCAACCGATTGCGATAGGTCAAATGTGTTTCTTAGGGTTGTTGACAACGGCGGGGGCATTGATGGCGTTAGCTTGAAGGATATATGGTTGCCAGGTGTGACGACATCTGCTGAGGGGACAGGATTCGGGCTCACAATCGTTCGAGATTCTGTGTTGGATCTCGGTGGCAATATCGAAGCTGAAGCGCTCACCGACTACGGTGGTGCGGAGTTTGTCGTAAAATTTCCCCTTATGCAGACGTTGTTTGAGCGATAATATGATGCACCTTGGCACACTTGCGCGCATTGCGGTGATCGACGACGACGAATCCGGGCGCGGCGACCTCATGGATGAGCTTCGCGAGTACGATTTCGATCCGCTGGCGATCATCGGACCGTTCGGAAGGGATGTGGATCGGCTCATATCAGAAATCGAAAGGCATAACCCCGATTTTGTAATTTGTGACCACAAGCTTCAGCCAAGAGGTCTAGCGTCATTTTACGGTCTCGAAGTGGTCAAGCGGCTGATTAATGCAAGACGGCCCGCTATGCTACTCACAATGTTCCAATCGTCTGATCGCCTGGCCCTGCGTGAGGCGAGATATGCCGTTCCGGTAATAATGGGACGCGACGCGTTTCAACCGACCGCCGTTCGAGATTATGCAAATGTCTGCATTCGCGAGATCGCGCACGACCCTGTTGACGAGCGAAAGCCTCATCGAGTGCTTCTACGTATCGATTACGTTGATCCCAGCTCAAGTTCCAATCAATTCGAAGCAATTATACCATCATGGTCTCCCGATCATGCTGTTGCAATTCCGGAGACTTGCATAGATCCGAATATTATTCGTCGAATTGCGAGCGGCACATATCTGTTGGGCGAAGTCAATATTGGAGCAAGAAGTGAAGACGATCTTTTTTTCAGAAATATCAACGAGATTGCTGCACCAGCACAATCAAATGCTTTTCCATGAGTAACCTCGTGGTGTTGGACGTCGGTCATGGCAACTGCACTATCTTGCGCGGAGCCGCCGGCGTAGTTGTAATAGATGCACCGATCGGCGCCCTGCTTCTTGGAACGCTTGAAGATATGGGAATCAATACTATCGAGGAAGCATTTATCTCCCACGCCGATAAAGACCATATCGCGGGCATATTAGCGCTTTTGACGAGTGATCGAATACACGTTCGCAAAATCTATGTGAATCCGGACTCCCAACGAAAAACTGTTGTGTGGAATGATTTCATAGTTGCGGTCAGCGTTGCACAACGAAAGGGCACTTGCATCGTTTCAACGAGTCTTTCGTCGACCACGCCGGGATCGGTGACCATGGGAGATCTAACGATCGAAGTCGTGGCGCCTTCCGCATCATTGGCGTTGGCAGGAGTTGGCGGCCTCAGTCGCGACGGCAGGACCATAACGGCCAATACATTGTCCGCCGCTCTTCGGATCACCAGCGGCGTCAATGACGGTGTATTACTGGCCGGTGACATAGATGAGATCGCGCTGGATGATGCAATTTTTCATGGCGCCGACCTGTCGGCCCACACGCTGATTTTTCCGCACCACGGCGGCTTGCCCGGATCCAATAACGTTGATCAGTACATGCAAAAACTACTCACCGAAGTTAGCCCCAAGTCTGTCATTTTTTCAAACGGGAGAGGGCGGCATGACAATCCACGCATTGAGGTAGTAGATGCCGTTACAAAACATGGTTGCGCGGTAGCATGTACTCAGATGTCCGGCCGATGCAGCGAAACGAACACTGATAATAGTCATCTAGAGGATATACGCGCCCATGGCCGCGCCGCAGGTGCCTGCTGTGCCGGATCGATAACTATCGAACTGCCCGAAGGTGCTCGCCGAACCGCTTTGGCACTTACCCGATTCTCCGATTTCGTTCGCACAAAGGTCGCCACGCCCATGTGCCTACGTCTGTCGGAAGCGCAGGCCCCACGTAACATTACGACGTTCGTACATTGAATCGATCGTTAGCAGTCCGCTAACGCAGCCGCGACCCCGGATCCATCCCCAGCAGCGCCCGGCCGCCAATCGGATACCACTCCGGCGCCACCGTCACGGTCTGCCCGACCACATGCAGGTCGCGCCAGCATTCCGCCAGCCGGCTCTCGCGCTTGAACGATGTGCTGCCACCGTGACGATAGACCAAATCCATCGCCTGCCGCGCGCTATCGGCCGCGTAGGTGGAGGCCAGGCGGCACCGCGCCCGTTGCTCCAACGTGGTTTCCTGGCCGGAGGCGATCGTTGTCCACAGCTCAGTAATCATCGCGCCACGATAATTCCGCCCGGCATTCAGCACCGCATCCGCCCGCCCGACGGCGTCCTGCACCTGAGGGTTCTCGCACAACATTCCGGTGCGGCCACGCGGCGTTTTCTCGACCGCCAGTGCCATCAGCGCGTCGATCCCGGCCCGCGCGATTCCTGTGATCACCGCACTATGGTGCGGACCGACCCACGCCTGACTCGGCAGAGCGTAGGTGATGCCCGGCCAGCGCGACCATTGGTTGTCCAGAGGCACGCCGGCGTGAACCATCGTCCGCCGCTCCGGCAGGAACGCGTCCTTCACCACCCAGTCGAAGCTGCCGGTTCCGCGCAGTCCGGCCACGTCCCAGCTTCCCGGCACGATATCCGCTTCCGCCCGCGGGAAAACGCCGCGCCAGAACGCCGGGCCACCATCCGGACGACGGCGGGGCTCGCCGTTATCGAGGATCTGGAAGCTGCCCAGCATCCAGGCGCTCTCCTGGCAGCCGCTGCCGAAGGTCCAGTGGCCGCTGATACGATAGCCGCCCTCGACCGGCACGGCCTGGCCGCCGCCCTGCACGGCGGTGCCGGCCATGATGGACGGTGCGTTGCCGTGGACCTCTTGCACGCCCGCGTCGGGTAAACCGAGCGTAACGAGTTGGCCGATGCTGTTGTTGGCGATGTTCCAGCCGACGGAGCCGACGCCCTCGGCCAGCAGTTCGACGACGCGGAGGTAGGTCAGTGGATCGACCTGTAGTCCGCCCAGCGCGCGGGGGATGATCATGCGATAGAAGCCGGCGGCGCGCATTTTATCGACGAGGGCGGGCGGCAGGCGTTGGTCTTGTTCGATGTCGCGCTGATACTCTCGCAGGATCGGCCGTAGAGCGAGGGCGGCCTGGACCACGGGTTGCGCGTCTATGTCCGCGGGTAAGCCGGGATCTTCGTCCATGGCGTCCATCGTTTCCTCCTGCTCTGGTCGAGTCATGTTGCTTGAAGCCAGTCGCGATCGCGGCACGCAGTCTTGACGTGCGGGACCGGGTTGGAAAGACAAATCAAGGCTAGACCAACTTTCGGTTGGACGGAAATCAGGGGCGTTGACATCGACTCTCGGCCCGCCGTCCCGCGTCATGCCGACGAAGGTCGGCATCCACGTCTTTTATGAGTGTACAGAAAGACGTGGATGGTGCGCCTGCGCGCACCATGACGATGCGGGGGCGGTCAGCGTGTATCACTGTCAACGGCGGCTGGTATTATATGCGCGAACTTAAGCGGTCGGTGGGGAGAATTTGCCCATTCGTCATGACCGGTCTTGGGCCGGCCACCCACGACTTGTTTTGCGGACGCCAGTAAAGTCGTGGGTGACCGGGCCAAGCCCGGTCATGACGGAGAGCGAAAAGCCACGTCCGAAAAAATATTCTATGTCGCCCAATTATGCTACCGCTCAGTTATATTGATGCCTATGAGGCCAAGCCCGGCGATGACGAATGAGCAAATCCTCCCTCACCGCATTATTCGCAACAATACCGTATCGAGATGACTACCCTCCGGTCACGGTCCCGTGCTCTCATGCCCATTCCCATCATCGACAACAGGCCGCCAGCTCCGCCCCTCGCGAGCCAGCAGATCGTCCGCCGCCGCGGGCCCGTCGCTGCCCGACGCATAATTCGGGAAATCTTGTGGCGTGTCCTGCGACCACGTCTGCAAAACGTCTCCAACCACGCGCCAGGTTTCCTCGACCATGTCGGCTCGATTGAACAGTGTCTGGTCACCTGTCATGACATCGTAGATCAGCGTCTCGTAGCCGATGTTCGGCTCCTTCGGGAACCAGTCGTCATATTTGAACGCCATCCGCACCGCCGCCAGATCGACCACCGGACCCGGGCGCTTCACCTCGAACTGTAGCGCGATGCCCTCGTCCGGCTGGATTTGCAGCAGCAGCCAGTTCGGAGCCAGCGCGGCGACGGCGGTTTCCTCGAACGGAGCATAGGGTGCGGGCTTGAAGCGAATGGCGATTTCACTGACCCGCCGGGACATATGCTTGCCGGTGCGCAAGTAAAACGGCACCCCGGCCCAGCGCCAATTGTCGATCGCCAGTCGCATCGCCACGTACGTTTCAGTCGCGGAATCCGGGGCGACGTCTTTCTCCTGCCGGTAACCGGCGACACCGTCCGGACCCGGTCCATACTGGCCGCGCACGGCGTCTTCCGGCGCAACCGTGCGCATCGCCGAAAACACGTCAGTCTTGCGGTTGCGCACCGCCTTGGCGTCGAAGCCGGCCGGCGGTTCCATCGCCACCATCGCCAGTAACTGGAACACGTGGTTCGGCACCATGTCGCGCAGGGCGCCGGTTTTTTCGTAGAAGCGGCCGCGGGCTTCCACGCCAACCGTTTCGGCGACGGTGATCTGGACGTGATCGATACGGTCGCGGTTCCACAGCGGCTCGAACATACCGTTGGCGAAACGCAATGCCATGATGTTCTGGACGGTTTCCTTGCCCAGGAAATGGTCGATTCGATAGATTTGATGCTCTTGCGCGTTGCGCAGGATGGCGGCGTTCAGAGCCTTCGCGGAGGCTTCGTCATGGCCGAACGGTTTTTCGACCACCACATGCCGCCAGCGCTCCGGCTTCTTCCCGTCCTCGTCCCAGTGTTCCTCGAACAAACCAGCCTTGCCGAGTTGCGTGACCACCGGGCCGAAGAAGCGATCCGCGACGGCGAGATAGAACAGGCAATTGCCGCCGGTTTCGGATTGTCCGTCCAGATGCCGTTTCAGTTTTTCGTACAGTCCGGCGTCATCGAAATCGGCTTTGATGTAGGATATCCGGCCGGTCAGCCGCTTCCAGGTGTCCGCATCGACTGTGTCGATCCGGCTTTCGCTGGCGGCTTTGCCAACGAAGCTCTGCATCATCTCGTGCAGGCTGTCGCGCCACTTATCGGCATCGAGATCAGCCAGATCGACCCCGATCAGTTCAAATGTTTCCGGCAACAAGCCGGTTGTCGCGAGATTATACAGCGCCGGCACCAACAGGCGCTTGGTCAGATCGCCCCCGGCGCCGAAAATAACCATGGTGCAAGGACCGGGCGGCTTGGCGGCCTTGCGCGGCGGGGCGTTCAGGACGCGGGCGGTGGCGGGCTGTGCATGTGTCATGTCTGGCAAGATGAGGGTCGCCCGATCCTGGTTGACTACACGTTGCGGTGAGCCGACTTAAACCAAGACGGCGTCCGCTTTTCGCGGAAGGCGGTCGTGCCCTCCTGGCCCTCGGGCGAGTGCCGCTGCGTCCATCCCTCATGCGCCAACATCGACACCTGACGCTCGTCCAGCAGCAGGTTGTTGGCACCCAGGAAGCTGCTCTTGGTCATGGCAATCGCCGTCGGGCTACCGAGAAAGATCGCGTCCAGCACCGCAGCCAGTTTCGTTTCCACGGCATCTTCCGCAACGACTTCATGGATCAGGCCGATCCGTTCGGCTTCATGCGCGTCGAACCGTTCTCCGGTCAAAGCGTAACGCCGCGTGTGGCGCAGGCCGATGGCGTTGACCATGTGGGTGGAAATCGGCGTCGGGGCGACACCAACGCGAATTTCAGTAATGCCGAACAGCGAGTCCGGCGTGGCAAACGCGACATCGACGCAGCAGACGATGCCAACGCCGCCGCCGAAGCAGGCCCCGTGCACCAACGCGATCGTCGGTTTCGGAAACTCATTTAACAATTGCATCGCTCGGGTGGTCGCGATGGAGGCCGCGTAGTTCTCGGCCGGTGGGTAATGCGCGACCTCTCCGAGCCAACGGATGTCGGCACCGGCCTGGAAGTGCTTGCCGGCGCCGCGGATCACCAGGCAGCGGACGGAAGGGTCCTTCGCGAGGTCTGTCAGGCCCTGGATCAGGGCGTCGAGCAGGGCCGCATTATAGGCGTTGCCGACCTCCGGGCGATTGAGGGTGACGGTGGCGACGCCGCGCGGGTCGATGGAGAGCAGAACGGGGGACTGGGTCATGCGCGAACGATTGCCGGTGTGCCCGCGCATGGCAAGAGGCCGGTCAGCCCCGGCCGGGGGCAATGAACTCCCAGGGCGGATATTCCTCGCCGATATCGGTGATGACTTCGATCAGCGCGGGGGCGCGGGCGGCCAGCGCCTCGGTCACCGCCTTGCGCAGGCTGTCGGCGTCTGTCGCGCGCCAGAAGGCGACGCCGAAGCTTTGCGCGTAGATCGAAAAATCGGGGTTATGCAGTTTGGAGCCGGAATCGCGTCCGTCGAACATGCGTTTCTGGTCGCGCATGACGTTGCCGTAGGCCGAGTTGTTGAACAGCACGGTCACCAGATTGATCCCGTGCTGCACGGCGGTCGCCAGTTCGGCGCCACCGAACAGGAAGCCTCCGTCGCCGGTGACCGCCACGACCGCCCGATCCGGGTGCGCAACCTTGACGCCGAGCGCGGTGGGGAAGCCGGCGCCGAGGGTGCCGGAGAAGCCGGAGGTGACCAGGGTGCGCGGCTGATGGAACGGGAAGCCGAACCAGGACGCGTAGCCGACCTGGGTCATTTCGTCGCAGAAAATACCGTCCTCCGGCATCGCCTCGCGGATCGCGGCGAGAAACGACATTTGCGGCTGCACTTTGCTGATCGCCACCGCGGCGCCGGCCTTGGCGTCGGCGATGGTTGCGGTGCGGGTCGATCCGTTCGCGGCGACACACGCTGTCAGCGCCCGCGCTGCGTCGGCGGCATCCGCGACGATGCCCGGATCGACGTGCAGACGGCGCATCTCGGCCGGGTCGATGTCGATGCGGGCGATTTTCAGGCCGGGCGGCGGCGCGCCCCAGCGGCCGAGCGGCACGTCCAGGCGGGTGCCGAAGCCGATCAGCAGGTCGGTTTCCGGCCAGAGCCGATAGCCGGAGGCGACGGTCAAACCCAGTGGATGGCGGTCATCGACGATGCCGCGGCCGCCACGGAAGGAGACCACGGGCGCGCCGATACGTTCGGCCAGTGCGAGGATTTCGGCCGAGGCGTGTTGCGCGCCGCCGCCAACCCAGATCATTGGCGCTTTCGCCTGATCCAGCAGTTTCGCCAGTGCGGCGATTTTCTCGCCATCGACCGGGGGCGCGGGGAACAGCTTCAGCGGGTCCTGCGGCGTGACCTCGGCGACTGCGGTGAACTGGTCCAGCGGCATTTCCAGCGACACCGGGCCGGGGCGGCCGGACTGCATCTCCTGGAATGCCCGCGCGACCAGCATGGGCGCCTGGTTCGGGTGCTCGATCCGGTCGGCCCATTTCAGCATGCTGCGCAGGGTGGCGAGCTGGTCGGGCAGTTCGTGTAGTTGGCCGCGGCCGCGTCCGATCATCGGGCCGGGCACCTGTCCGGTCAGGCACAGGACGGGCGCGTTGACGCCCCAGGCGGTGGCGAGGGCGGCCATGGTGTTCAACACGCCGGGTCCGGGCACGACGGCGAACACCGCCGGGCGGCCGGTGGCACAGGCATAGCCGAGCGCCATGTAGGCGGTGCCTTGCTCGTGCCGCGCGTTGATGAGGCGCAGGCGGTTGGAGGCGCGGGCAAAAGCGTCGAACAGGCCGTAGGTCTGCACGCCTGGCAGCCCGAACACGGTGTCGATCCCGTGTCGTAGCAGCGCGTCCACGATCGCTTCGCCGCCGGTCATACGTGGCATGGCTTTATCCCCCAATGTTCCGCCCGCCCTGGTTTGGATCGTGGCCTTTGTTTCATTTGGGGATGGGTTGGCCACCCCGCGGCTGGCAGCATCCCCCTTGGCGACTGCGCCGTAAAGAGTCGCGGCTTGCGGGGGAATTGTTCAGCCGGTCGGCGCCAGATGGAAATCGATCTTCTGCCCGATCGCTGCCGCGTACCGTGAAACCATATTGAAGGTCGGCCTATGGCGGGCATTCTCCAACCGGGCGATGACCGATTGCGAGGTGCCCATCCGTTTGGCGATTTCCGCTTGCGTCAGGCCGGCGGTGTGCCGAGCCTCCACCATCTCCCTCACCACGGCGAAGATGGAACCGAGCCGGTCGTATTCGGCGCGGACGTCCGGGTCTTGCAGCAAGTCTTGGCGCAATTTTGCCGGACTGGTCATCCGCCGATCTCCTTCGCTCTTTGTGCCGCGAGGTCTCTCTCAGCCTAATCCGGGCCTAATCCGGGGTGCGACGGTTTTTTGGTCCATTTTTACACATGCATGGACCACGACGACCGTACGCGGAAATTTATCCTATCAGAAATACGCAAAATGATACGCAAAAATCTTGATCGACACGTCGCGTTGTGCTATAAGAGCATGTCAGGAGTGCCATGCCGACGATTGAGACCGACACTCGCAAGATTGTCGCCCGCCTCCGCAAGGATGGGTGGGTCGGTGTTGGCGGCGCCAAGCATGACAAGTTCGAACATCCTGATCAACCGGACGTGCTGATAGTTGTTCCGCGCCATAAGCAGCAATCTCCGGGCGTGGCGCGCTCAATCGCCCGGCTTGCAGGCTGGATTTAGGAGATAACCATGAACCATTACGTTGGCTTTCTCGATGGTTCCGGCACCGTCTGGGGCGTCCGCGTCCCCGACCTGCCCGGCTGTCACGGCGGTGGCGAAACGCCAGAGGCCGCGATCGCCGACGCCGCCTCGGCGGCTCGCGCATGGGCAGAGCATCGCAACGCGAAGGGGGCTGTGTTGCCGCTGCCGCGTCCTCTGGCGGAGATCATTCGGGATGGCGAACTGGATCCGGGAGCGGGCGAGGTCGCGGTGATGATCCCGTTGCTACTCGACAGCGGGCGGCCGGTTCGCGCCAATCTTTCGCTGGACGCCGCGTTGCTGGAGGCCATCGATGCGGCAGCCCGGTCACGCGGTTTGACGCGATCCGGGTTTATCGCGTCCGCCGCGCGCGATAAAATCATGGCGGAGGGATAATCCGGGCGGTCCTTACAACCGCATGCCCGGTTCGCGCCATCGAACAGGGTCCGGCAACGCAGCGACTCCCATGGCGGCGGCACATTGTGTTTCTCAACGTAGCGGCGTCGATGATAAGCTTGTCTCCATGACCATCACGCTCACCCCCGAGCAGTATGCCTGGATTGAAGCCCGGATTGCGCGCGGCGCGTTTCTGTCGGTGGAAGATGCTGTGCGCCAGTTCATCGATGACCGTATCGCCGAGGAAGCTGATATCGGCGATCTCGCCCGGGCGCGGCCGCTGGTGGACCAAGCTGAAGAGGACGTTGCGGAAGGCAGGGTGCTGACGCGCGAGGCTCACGAAGCGCGCATGGACGCCGTGGTGGCATCGATGAAGACTTGATGGCGCCAATAGATATCGCGTCAGGTGAGTACCGTCCTTCATCGTCATGCCCCGGTTGAACTTTGTCGGGGCCACTTGTGGCGGCAGGAGCGGGGCCAGGTGGCCCGGACAAGCCGCATACGCATCAACTTAAGCGGTGGGTGGGGAGGATTTGCCCAACCTACAGATGTCGGGGTTGGCCCAGCCACCCGGGACTTCCGATGTCGTGCCAAGCAAAGTCGTGGGTGACCGGGCCAAGCCCGGTCATGACGGAGAGGAAATAGCCGCGTCTGGTGAAAGAATTTTCTCCGCATGGCACTTATTTCGGCGCCTATGCGGATAAGGCAGGCCATGACGAAACGATTGGTCGGGCGGCCGATCAGGCGGATCCTCGAACACCTGATTTGCGCCCCTACCGCGCGAAAAACATCTCCGTCAGCACATAGTCGAACGCCAGGATCAGGATGGAGGCGGTCACCACCGCCAGCGTCGTCGCCGACCCGACACCCTGGGCGCCCCCCTTGCTGTTGTAGCCCTGGTAGCAGCCCATCAGCGAGATCAGGAACCCGAACATCCCCGCCTTCACCAGGCCCGACACCACGTCGTCCATCTGCACGAAATTGATCGTGTTGGTCACGTAGCTGTCCACGTTGAAGCCCAGCTTCAGGGTGGACACGATGAACCCGCCCATCACGCCCAGCACGTCAGCGACCAGCACCAACAACGGCAGCGCGATCGCGCCGGCCAGCAACCTTGGCGCCACCAGATACTTCATCGGGTTGGTGGACAGTGTGGACAGCGCGTCGATCTGATCGGTCACCCGCATCGTCCCGAGTTCCGCCGCCATCGCCGCGCCGACCCGGCCCGCCACCATCAGCCCGGCCAGCACCGGCCCAAGCTCGCGCGTCACCGACAGCACCACCAGGTTGGCAACCGCGCCCTGGGCGGAGAAGCGGGCAAACCCGGTATAGGATTGCAACGCCAGCACCATGCCGGTGAACACCGCCGTCAGCGCCACCACCGGCAGGCTGAAATAGCCGATCTCCACCAGCGCGCGCCCGAACAAGCGCCAGTAGAACGGCGGGCGGAACAGGTGCGACAGCCCCTCCAGCCCAAACAGAGCCAACGCCCCGGCGCCTCTGCACAGGCCAATGACCGCTCGGCCGACCGCCGCCACGAAGTCCAAAATTATCATCACGCTGTTCGATACACCCTGTGGAAGCGACGGCCCAGGGACGTCAGCACCTCATACCCGTTCGTGCCCGCCGCTTGCGCGACGTCGTCGGGAGACTGATGCGACCCGAGGATCTCCAGCCAGCAACCGGGTTGCACGCCTGGATGGCCGGTCACGTCGAAGGTGGTGAGGTCCATGGACACGCGCCCTACCAGGGGGACCCTGTTGCCGTCAAACCATGCCGATCCGTGGTTGGACAGCGTGCGGTGCAGCCCATCCGCATAGCCAAACGCCGCGGTCGCGATCCGGGTGGGCCGGGCGGCGGTCCAGATGCCGTTGTAGCCGACGTTTGTACCGGCAGGGATGTCCCGGACTGCCAGCACGCGGACAGACAGCCGCACCACGGGACGCATCGGGTTGGGGAGGCCGGGCGTCGGGTTGAGGCCGTACAGCGCGGCTCCGGGGCGCGCGAGGTCGGACCCGAACGCCGGTCCCAGGAAGATGCCGGACGAATTGGCCAGGCTGAAAGGTGCCGCCGGCAGCATGGTTCGGACGGCCTGGAAGCGCTGAAGCTGGAGCGCGTTCGATGGGTCGTCGGGTAGTTCCGACGCGGCGAGATGCGACATGACGTATCGGATCTTCAGCCGGTCCAGGCGGCTTCGGTCCTGCGCCAGCTCCGCGAGTTCACGGATATCCAGCCCAAGGCGGGACATGCCGGTATCGACATGCAGCATCGCCGGGCCGCCTTGCCACCGGTCGATCTCGTCCAGCGAGCCGAGGACCGGGGTCAGGCCGTGCGTTGTATAGGCGGCCTCGGTGCCGGGGATCAGGCCACTCAGTACCGCGAGCATGGCGTTTGGCACCACGTCGCGAACGGCCAGAGCTTCGTTCAGATACGCCACGAAGAAATGCCGGCATCCGGCGGCGTGCAGCGCGGCGGCTACCGGACGGGCGCCCAGGCCGTACGCGTCGGCCTTGATGACCCCGGCGACGGGACCGGATGGGTGGAGCGCCTGCAACGTCCGCCAGTTGGCGACAATGGCGGCGAGGTCGACCTCCAGGACCGATGGGGCGGCTTCAGTCGACATGCATTAATCCGCAAGACCGTACCGTGAGGGCCTTTGGCTGATCGGCATGCTATAGGCCGCGTCCTGCGTCTGCGATGGCCGAATCAGCACTTCGGCGGAGATTCCGAGGTGATCGTGCAGGCGCCGAATCATACCGATCGAAAGACCGCGCTTGCGATTTAGTAACTCGGCAACGCGGGTCCGCGTTCCAATGAGAGGTTCGAGGTCCTTCCGGGTCAGCCCCTGCTGCTCCATGCGAAACGTAATCGCTTCTACCGGATCGGGCGGATCCATCTGGAATTGCTCCGCCTCGTAGGCATCAATCAGCGTCGCCAGGACATCGAGACGGTCGCCCTCCGGCGTGCCGCTCTTTGAACCCCAAAGCCGTTCGACGTCGGACAGGGCCGTGTCGTAGTCCGCTTTCGTCCGAATTGGCTTCATGCGCGTATTCTGGCCCGGCGCAGGCAACGCGGGCAAGCAGGTTCAGTGACTACAGGGAGCCGGGGCGATCCCGTGCGGCGTGCCAAACCCGCAGGATCGTCACCTCATTCGAAGGGGTAACCCGATAAACGATGAGATAAGGCGGCATGACCACCAATTCGCGCGTTCCGGACAAGCGTCCTGGCCGGCCGCGGCGGGGGAATATTTCCAAACTGTCGCCGGCGAGCAGGATCTCTCGGCCGACCCGTTTGGCTGCGGCCGGATTATCCGACGCGATATATCGAACTATCCGGCCGACATCGGCCAGCGCTCTTGCACGCCAGACGACCGGCACCGCTTAGCGAGGCTCAGGCGGCGGGGCGTCGAACTCGCCATTCGAGATGCGTAGCAACCATGCCCGCACATCCTCGTGCGGCGCGGTGCGCGGATCGGCGTCGGACTCGGCTATTGCCGCGGCCAGGGCCTTCGCCTCGGCTGCGTCCTCGTTGTCCTCCAACTGCGGTACGGGATTTGACATGTGGGCAGAATAACACACCGCAGCGTCGTAGAGTAGCCTATTACTCTTCCGCCCGTGCGGCGGGCCTTACGGTAATCGTTCCAGATTTCCGGCTGGTCATCGCGCCCGGATATCAGTCCTGATATTCGCTATGCACCAAATCGATATCACCAAACCGCGTGAACTCGCCCTCGAACAGCAGCGGAATCGTCCCGGTGGGTCCATGCCGTTGCTTGGCGATAATCAGGTCCGCTCGATTGTGCGCCTTTTCCATCCGTTGCTGCCATTCGGTCAGCGACGTCTGGAATTTATCACCGCTGCCCTCGAACCCGACTTCCTTGGGTTCTTTTTGCTGCAAGTAATACTCGTCTCGATAGACAAACATCACCGCGTCGGCGTCCTGCTCGATCGAGCCTGATTCGCGCAAATCCGATAGCTGAGGCCGTTTGTCGTCGCGGTTTTCCACCTGACGCGACAACTGCGACAGCGCCATGACCGGAATCGCCAGCTCTTTCGCCAGCGCTTTCAGGCCCTGGGTGATCATGCTGATTTCCAGCACGCGGTTATCCGGTTTGGTGCCGGCGGCGGGGCGCATCAGTTGCAGGTAGTCAACGACCACCAGCGCCAGCCCCTTGGTCCGCTTCAACCGCCGGCAGCGCGTGCGCAACGCCGACATGGTGATCGCGGGCGTGTCGTCGATCTGGATCGGCAGCGCCGAGATTTCTCGAGATACCTGAATGAACTTGTCGAAATCTTTTTGGCCGATGTCGCCGCGGCGAATGCGGTCGCCGGAAATGCGGGCCTCCTCGCTGAGCAGACGGGTGGCGAGCTGTTCGGAACTCATTTCCAGTGAGAACACCGCGACGGTCGCCTTGGGCACGCCGTTCGGGTCGTTCAACCGAGCCTCGGCGAGCAGGGCTTTGGCGGCGCCGAAGGCGATCTTGGTAGCGAGCGCGGTTTTGCCCATACCCGGACGGCCGGCGAGGATGAGCAAATCGGACGGATGCAGGCCGCCCAATTTGGCGTCGAGGTCGCGCAGGCCGGTGGTCAGGCCGGACACGGTGCCGGCGCGGCGAAATGCCCGTTCGGCGCCCAGGATGGCGTCGGTCAACGCCCGTTCGAACGTAATGAAGCCGCCGCTGGTGCCGCCATCGGCGGCCAGGTTGAACAGGGTTTGTTCGGCGGCCTCGATCTGCAGCGGGCCATCGAGTTCCGGGTCGGCGCCGAACGCGTTGTTGACGACGGTTTCCCCGATATCGATCAACTGCCGCCGCAGCCAGGTATCCAAAATCGCTCGGCCGTAATCGCCGGCGTTGATGATGCCGACCATGGCGGTCAACAGTTGCGTCAGATACGCGGTGCCGCCGACTTCCTCCAGCACACCCGCGTGCTCAAATTCCGCCTTCAGGGTGACGGCGTCGGCGAGCTGGCCGGCTTCGATGCGGCGGGCGATCGCCTGGAAGATGCGACCATGCACCGGATCGGCGAAATGTTCCGCCGCCAGGAATTCCGAGACGCGCTCGTATGCCTTGTTGTTGGCCAGGAGGGCGCCCAGCAGGGCTTGCTCCGCCTGGACGTTGGAGGGGGGAAGGCGCTGGGAGAGGCCGAAGAGCGGCTGATTGATGGTGTTCACGGGGGCAGCATAGCGCAGACGCGGGCATGCCGCATCGGGGTTGAGGCGTGTTGCCCTGTGGATAGCGGGTGCAAGTCGGAATGAGTGGCGGGTTGCTGCCCGCGGGCGACAATGCGACGCTGGCCTTGGAGGGAACCGTCATGTTGCGCTTCGCTGCGATCGGACTGGATCATCGTCACATTTACGATCTGACCGCGGGCTTGCTTGCCGCCGGTGCGGTGTGTGCCGGCTACGATCCGGTCAGCTCCGATCCGCGCGTCCTGGCAGGATTTCGCAAGCGGTTCCCGGATGTGCCGGCGGTGGCGCGGGAAAAGCTGCTGGACGATCCGTCGATCGACTTCATCGTGCTCGCCGCGATCCCGTGCGACCGCGCCGCCCTGGCGATCGAGGCGATGCGGCGCGGCAAGGACGTGATGGTGGATAAGCCGGGTGTCACCACCGCCGAACAGCTTGCGTCGGTGGAGTCGGTGGTGCGGGAGACCGGACGGATATGGTCGATCGCGCTGGGACGCCTCACGTCACCCTCCGTGCAGGTGGCGTTAAGGGTCGCGCGATCGGGCGAACTCGGGCGGCTGGTCAGTTTGACCAGTCTGGCGCCGCATCGGTTGAACCGGGCATTGCGGCCGGATTGGTTCTTTGAGCGCGCGGCGTATGGCGGGATTATCAATGATATCGGTGTTCACTCGATCGATCAGTTCCTGGCGTTCGCGGATGCGTCGGACGCGACGATCGCGGCCAGCACGATCGGATGTTTCGGGACAGAACCGGCCGGCTTCGAGGATTTCGCCGAGATCACGCTGCGCAGCGCCTGTATGACCGGAACGATGCGGCTGGACTGGTTCACCCCGGACGGTTTGCCGGACTGGGGTGACGGGCGGCTGTTCCTGGTGGGCACCGAGGGTACGCTGGAACTGCGCAAGAACCTGGATATCGAGGGCCGGGCGGGAGGCGACCACATGTTCGTGGCGAATAACAAACAGACTCGTTACCAGGATTGCAGCGGACTGCCGGTTTCGTATTACCGGGACTTCCTCGACGATGTGCGCGACCGAACCGGCCGGATGCTGGATGGCGGCCGTGTGTTTGCGGTTTGCCGGTTGGCGTTGCGCTGCCAGGCGGACGCGGTGCGGTTCACGCCGCGGTAACGAGAAGCTCGGTCAGGCCCGCTGCCAGCACATGGCGCAGGTCGGGCAATGCCAGCGCCACGCAGCCCTCGGTCGGTGCGTAGTCGTCCCGCGCGACGTGCAGGAAGATCGCCGATCCGAAACCCGGCCGGATCGGGTCGTCGTTCCAGCCCAGAATGCCGATGATGTCGTAGACAGGATCGACCATCCACAACGCCTCGGCGCTGGCGTCGATTGGCAGGTGCACCGGGCGGTTATAGGCGGGGTGAGCGGGGTCGTCACACCAACCATCCCCCGGCGCAATCGTTTCCACCGGCACCGCGCATAACGGGGCCCAGCCGCGATCCGGCCGGTACAGCACGCGACGCAGCGGCAGCAACGCGATGGGCGTCGCTCCGTCCCCTTCCCGCTTGTCCGCCCGCACACCGCCTCGGCCGAGGGCGGCCCGAAAAGTCTCAGTTCCAATGGACAAAAATCCGTTTGGGGTGACGATCGCGCGCATCGGTCTGGGGTCCTTGGGGGCGGCTGGCGTTTTCACGCGGATGGAACTGGTTATACGCTGAAGGTGCTTAACGGAGGAAACCAATGGCACGCGTCCCCTATCTCGAACCATCCGACCTCGCGCCCGAGGATCAGGATCTGCTGAAGCGGCCGATCTGGCTGTTCAAGGCGCTGGTCAACTCGCCCAAGGCCGCGCGCGCCTTTTCCGGGCTGGGCGGATACATCCGGTATGGCAGCAAGCTTGACCCCAGGCTGCGGGAACTGGCGATTTTGCAGGTCGGCTGGCTGGCACGCTCGCCCTACGAGTGGTCGCACCACGTCAAGCTGGGGCACGATTTCGGGGTCTCCGACGTGGATGTGCAGGCGCTGATCGACGACACCGACGGCAAGCCGACCGGTCTTGATGCGGTGTCGAAGCTGGTGCTGCGGGGCGCGCGGGAGATGACATCGAACGGTGCCATGGCCGAGGCGACCTTTACGGCGCTGCAGGCCGAGCTGGGGAATGAACTGGTGGTGGACCTGACGCTGACGATCGGATTCTACAACGCCGTCGTGCGCGTCCTGGCGACGTTACAGATCGACGTGGAGCCGGAGTATCAGCCCTACATGGACCAGTTCCCGTTTCCGTCATAGCAGTATTGGACGAAATACCGCTGCTTTGTTGCTCTTATTTCGCCATGAAGCGGCGCAATATACAGCCCTGTCACCGAGGCCAAATGCGGCCTCGGTTCAGGAGCAATTGTCATGGTCATTTCGAAAAGCCTTCGCTTTGCCATCCCCCTGATCGGTGCGTTGGCGGTTGCCGGCGCGGCGCAGGCGGAGACGCAGTGGGACCGGGACCATCCGCGCCGCGACCAGGTCAACGACCGCCTGGCCAACCAGAACGCCCGCATCCAAACCGAACGGAAAGAGGGCGAGATCTCCGGCGCTCGGGCTGCCGCGCTGCATAAGGAGGATCGGACGATCCGTTCCGAGGAACGCGGTATGGCGGCGCGGAATGGCGGCCATATTACCGGAACCGAACAGAAGGCACTGAATCAGCAGGAAAATCAGACCAGCCGGCAGATCGGGAAGTAGTCTCTGCCCGATGGGGTAGCGTCCCGCGCCGCCGCGTGCGATGGCTCCGCACGCGGATGGCGGGGAGTGGCTTATGTCGATCGAAATGCAGCACCGGACGGGCGTGGCGGAGCGTGCCATGCCGCTGGTGTTTGTCGTCATCTGGTCCACCGGGTTTATCGTCGCTCGGTTGATCGCCCCGCATGCCGAACCGCTGACGTTCCTGTCGATCCGTTACGCGCTGGGCGCGCTGGTGTTCAGCGTGATCTCCGTCGCGGTCGGGGCGAAGTGGCCCCGCACGGTCGCGGCCTGGCGCAGCGCGCTGGTGGCGGGCGTGTTGATGCAGAGTGTCTATACGGCCGGAGTCTTCTGGGCGGTGCGGCACGGCCTGCCGGCGGGCATCGCGGCGCTGATCGCCGGACTGCAACCGCTGCTGACCGGGCTATTGTCCTTCCCCCTGCTGGGCGAGCCTGTCGGGCGCCGCCGTTGGATCGGCATCGCGCTGGGCTTCTCCGGCGCGCTGCTGGTGTTGTCGCCCGGGTTCGGGACGATGGCCGCGCTGCCTTGGCTGCCGCTGGCGGTGTGCTGCGTCGGCATGATGGGGATGACACTCGGCACGATCTGGCAGAAACGTACTGCTGTCGGGGCCGATCTGCGCACGAACGCGGCGGTGCAGTTCATGGGTGCGGCGGCGGTGACGGCGCCGCTGGCGCTGCTGCTGGAAAACGGAGGCTTCGACGGGAGTCTGGCGGTGTGGGCCGGCCTGCTGTGGGCGGTGTTCGGCCTGTCGGTCGGCGCGATCTCACTGTTGATGCTGCTGATCCGCCGCGGCGCCATCGCCGGGGTGGCGTCGCTGTTCTATCTGGTACCGCCGGTGTCGGCGGGGATGGCTTTCCTGCTGTTCGGGGAGCGGCTGACGGTGGTGCAGGTGGCCGGCATGCTGGTCGCGGCGGCGGGGGTGGCGATTGCTAATCGGGGGTGAGGGGAGGGACTTGGTTCCCTCTCACCGACGCCTGCAGGAAACAGACATGGCGCCTTGGATATTAGCAGGCTTTGATAATACCACTGGTTCCTGATATCATCCGCCCGGCAAGCGGTAACAAGGATGTCGCCATGGCCAACAGCGGCCGCAATTTCAGCCTGACGGACGCACTGGGCTCATTTGTGGACAGGCAAGTTGCGTCCGGCCGCCACGCCAGCGCAAGCGAAGTCGTGCGTGAGGCGCTACGTCGCTACGAAGATGACGTGCAGCGCGAGGAAGCGCATCTCGGCTACCTCCGGAAGCTGGCTGAGCACGGTGAAGCCGACATCGCGGCGGGCCGGTATACAGAGGTAACAACCCCCGACGCCGTTCGTGCCCATATCGTTAATCGTGCCGGTCGCCGTCTGCGTGCGGCGGAGTAGGCGTGCTCCGCATTCTGTTTACCGACTCCGCGACGCGGCAGTCGGATGAAATCGGCGTATGGAGTGAAGATAAGTTCGGCAAGGCGGCCGCTGATCGTTACGCGCTGCTGCTGGCCCGGGCAGTTATCGATCTGGCCGAGGCTCCCGAACAGCGCGGTGCGATGCTGGTCGACGGCCGAATCCATTACCATATCCGGCACAGTCAGGCATCCGTCCCACGATCCGACAGGGTTGCTTCGCCGCGCCATTTGGTCATTGCCAAGGTCGTGGGCGATGCGCTTTGGGTTCTGGCTTTTGCTCATGATGGCATGGTCGAGGAACTCGCCCGGCGGATCGATCAGGGCGATGCCGAGGTGGACCGGGATCGAATACTCTGACGGCAGCAGGCCCAATGATACGCGATCATCGCCGCTGGGGCGTGATCGCGAATTGTGGTTGAGTGGAAACTCAGTCGCGATCCATAATGACAATTTTTCGGGCCTTATGGCGAGCCAGAAGTCCGGCAAGAATTTGCTCAAACAGCGCCTCCGGCAGCATGCCACAGCTGTCGGCAGCAGTCCTTGGGACCTTGCGGAGGTCATAGCCGGGCCAAACAAAGCGGTTGAGCTGGTCCAGCACGATCCATTGCGGTTCGTTGTCGAGCCCGCGTTGTCGCCTTACGTTATCTGGCATCTCGATCGCCCCCTCGGTCTCCGCGGGCGGGGTATGGGTTATCGGGACGACGCCGACTCGGATGCCCCGCGGATCGTCTGATTTTGCTATAAGAATGATAACGACCGGGCGGTCCTTACTTCCCTCGTCTCTGCCAGCGGCTTTCTCGTGCCCCCCAAAGGAATGCATGTCTGACAACGAGGCCGCGAATGGGTGCGAATGCAGGGGTGGAGCCACCTGACGCACCTCGATTCCGCTGCATCGCTGGCGGCTTTTTTAGAGGGTTCACGTTGCGGGGTAGTTGCCCTGAGTGTCCGGGTTCGGCTCAGGCGGCCTCACTCGGCGCCCAGACCATATTTACCACGGGAGTCTTCCAGAGCAGCCACGATGTCGTCGGGAAATTCACCGGCCTGAAAAACTTCAATCTCGCGGTTAGCCAGGGCGCGATAGTGCGCCAGCGCCTGTGGTGACAGGAGGCCGCCCAACAGTTCACCGTGATCGCGAACTTCGACGACGCGGAGCTTCGACACGCGCTGCCTGACAAAGTCAGGGGTGATTTCGGCGGCGTCGACGGTTGTGGGAGACGTTTGGGACACAGGAACCCCCTTTGAGACAACGATAGTTGCGCGTTTCGCCGGCCGGTTTCAAGCGCCACGAGTGAATGGCGCAGTCGATGGCCGACCGGGGTATGTGCTGGAGCACCGGGACGCTGCTGGTGCCGAGGCGGCCGGTAGAACTGTGGAACATACGCAGGTACGTGCGACGCATCTTGGGGAAAGGCGGCCGGGTAGGCGCCGCCCTCCCCACCGCCGTTATACCGGGGAATTCCGGTATTCGTGCTTGTGGTCTGATCCAGAAATGTTATGGTTGGCTGCATTCGCCACTATAACGATATGGTGGACGACGATAACCGCGAAGGGAATTGCAATGACGGCAAGGAGAAGGCCGGGTCTTGCCGCCTGCATCGCGGCCTTTCTGATCCCGCTCACGCTCGGCTTGGCAAAAGCTGAGCCGGATGCTCCGCCGTCGCCAACCAATGTCAATATAGATCTGTCTGAATCGTTTCATACGAGGTCGCCATGGCGTTTTGTCGCGACACAGGATCCTCCTGTTTGGGAACCGCTCTACCCCGCGTTGACAGGCATACCAAAGGAATTCACAGGATCGTGGATCACTGGGGTTGTCCATCTTTGCCTGAAAGTTGGTCCCGATGCGTCGTGCTTACCCGACTTGGTGGCTATGCCTCAACCGCCTGCACCCTACAGCGAGTTGGAGCCGCACTACTTGAGCCGTGTGGATGTCGTGTATCCACGCGGACAAGCGGCGCCGCCTCTGTTGTTACTGCGAACCGCCAGCCTTCCCAGCGGCGATGGGAATCAGGCGGTGTACACCCAGTTGCTAGCCTACAACCGGACGCGGGATATGTTCGGGCAGGCCTACGCGCACGCCACGGGCCACAATAGGAATGAAGAAATTCGCTTTATTGATTCTGGCCCGCTGCAGGGCAGTGTGATTTCGGTTGAGCCGACCGACGACAGCCCGTTCGCCTACTGGGTCACGGTCAACATGCTGACACCGACGTTGGTCTATAAGCCAGTGCTGCATTACCGCAGTGCGACGCGGTACAATGACGGCAATCGGCTGCCCGTTAGTGACTCTGAAATGCCCAACATCCAGCACCGCCTTGGCATCTGGCGGTCCGGTTCACCACTGCCCGTGCCCACTTCGCCTGCATATCCGTGTGACCGGCCTCGGCTGTCTCAGATGGAATTGTGGTGCCAGTGACTCGTCCATACACATTCCTTGAATTCATCCGCGGATCGATCCACGTATATAGCCAGTCATAACCCACCTACGGCGTGCCGTAGGCCCAAAGGCCGTTTCGGGCGAAAGTCTGAGCGGCCTTCTGCTTATCTGAGCCTGAACGTGGCGCGCACCATCGTCTATATCGACGGCTTCAACCTTTATTTCCGCGCCCTCAAAGGAACGCTGCACAGGTGGCTGAATATCGAGGCGATGAGCTACGCGGTCTTGCCGTCCGCAGGTCAGTATTGACGTTATATAACGTCTGTGTTATTTAAAACGACATGGAGCAGACAGCGCCAACCACATCCCAGCCTGCCCCGCCCGATGCCGCACAGGACCGGTGCGGCCGCAGCATGCCCGTCCCCACTCTACCAGCACGCCTCGCCGCGCTGCTGCATGTCGTTCGTGTTCTGCTCGGCCACGGCCGCAGACTCGTCGAAAGAGCGTTACCTGCTGTCCCGCGGCGCAAGAGGCATCGAGATCGAGTTTGTGGAACCACGCGAGCGCGCTCCGGCCAAGCCGGCAGCCCGAAGCCCACCCCGAGCAGCCCGATGGGGTGCCAGAGGGGCCGCCAAAGGAAGAGCAAGAGGCGCGCATGCCGAAGCGCCGGCCGTTCGATCCGGACGATTTGCGTATTCCCACACTGGAGGAACTGGACGCCGAGGTGCGCCGCCGACCGATCGGCCGCACCATCGCCTGGATTTGTATGGACCTCGCCGTCATCCCCGGTTTCTGCACCGGCGATTTCTGGAATCAGGTGCTCGACACCCTACAGGGCTTCGGCGGCAGCCTGCCCGTTTTGTATAAGGTGCGGCAACATCGCGCGGCATTCTTCCAGAAAGAGCGGGACCAGCATCCGGAAACCCGGGGCTCGGACTGGCAGGACCTCGCAAGGGAGACAGTCCGAAAGGTGCTCGGGTGCCTGATCGGCGAGGCGCCGACATTGGACACCCCCGGGGTGGAGCCGCCTGGCCCGAGGCTGGCCACCGCCCCTTCCTGATTTCGGTGCCGGACATGCATCGCACCCTCTGCTTCCGGGGGCGCTTTCGCGCGCGTATCGGCTTGCTACCCGGTGAATGCCGGGGCAGGGCATCGCCGTCTCGGGCGGCCCCGGGGCAATCGGAGGAATGAATGCTTCGTGGTTCGCCCGTGCACCCGATTGCCCGGCCTCCACCCCGCCGCGGTTCACACCGCGACAGAAATGTGCGATAAGGCGAAATGAGCACCACCCTCTACGACGAGGACTTCTACGCCTGGGCCAACGAGCAGGCTCGGCTGCTGCGCGAGGGCAATCTGACGCAAGCGGACATCGCGCATATCGCCGAGGAAATCGAAAGCATGGGTAAGGCCGAAAAGCGCGAACTGGTCAGCCGCTTGCAGGTCTTGCTGATGCACCTTCTGCAATGGCAGTACCAGCCTGCTCACCGCGGCGTCCGTTGGGAAGTAACGATCGGCAACCAGCGCGATGCTCTGGTTGATCATTTGACCGACAACCCCAGCTTGAAAGCGAGGTTCCCAGAGGCGGTCGCCCGTGCCTACCGCGCCGCGCGGGGCGAAGCGCGCGTGGAAACCGGGTTGCCGGAAGCCATTTTTCCACCCGCGTGTCCCTGGACGTTGGCGCAAATCACGGACGATGCCTTCTGTCCGGATCTCTCCTTGTCATAGTGATCCCGTCATGGACGGGCATCCAAAGAGTACCGCCGTACCGCTCGGTGAGATTGCCCCTCCCTGGCAGATCCCCCTCGCTCAGCCGATCGGCCGGGGATACCTTACGAAAATCCCGATGCCGCCCCTGTTCACCCGATGATCCGGTTCGGAACAGTCGCACTAAATCTTGACTTATTTCCTATATTCGTTTACCATTCCTGGAAATGGAAACGTCATCTCCGCCGCATCCGGCCATCGATCTTCCCACAAACCGGCAAGCCGTTCGGCCCGCAATGGCAGCGGTCGCGGCGCTGCGGCTTGCGTGGACCAGCGAATTGAAGAGGACGTCTCAAAATATGGTATATTTTCTCATAACATGGCTTTTGAGACGGTGTTGAGCGAGCAACCCTGGAACCATGGCACCAGACGATCAACCATTCGCAATGCGAAGTCAGGCCGCTTTGTTCTTCTGCTCACTCACACGTTTCCGCCCATCGAGCACCTCAATGCCGATTACGTTACCAGCTTCGTCATAGTCCAGCATGATCCCCGGGGACGACTTCTGTCGTGCTGGCGGATTTTGCCCCCTCCGGGGCGAACCAGACGAACATCGCATCGGCCGCCGGATCGGAACTGGTGCGCATCATCGCCTGGCACTCCTGTCGCGATGAACAGTGATTACAACGGCATCTGCTTGCTCGGGCGACAAACAACACGAGGGTACCGGCCGCCGAACGCGGGGATGGCCGTGAGGCACGCGTCAGGTTGGCGTGGCGCGGGCCGGCGTCTGCCCGATCAGGGAAACGCAGCGTCCGCTCGACCTACTCGAGCGGGATATTCCTGACGTCCATGACCTCGGTTGCGTGCCTCGTCAGTCGAATCATCGAGGGGACGCCTGCCCCGACTGTGTCACAAACTCCGATTTGCCCGCGCGACCACCGCTTCGAACAGAACCTGGCACCCAGCCTCGGCTTCCTCCGGCTCGATGCTTTCGGCCTCGTTGTGCGACAGCCCGTCCTTACACGGCGTGAAAATCATCGCGGTGGGGACATGCCGAGCGACATAGACCGCGTCGTGTCCGGCGCCGGAGACGATCTCGCGGGTGCTGTAGCCGAGTTTCGCGGCACCCTGGCGGACCAGATCGACGCACGACAAATCGAACGGTTGGGCAGGGATTTTGAACAGTGTCGTCAGTTCCAGCTTGACCCCGCACGCGTCGGCGATGGCCTGTGCGGCGGGGGGAAACTCCGCGTCCAGCGCATCGACTTCGGCATTACTTGGATGCCGGAATTCGACCGAGAAACGAACCTCCCCCGGCACCACGTTACGACTGTTGGGAGACACCAGCAACTGGCCGACCGTGCCGCGCCCGTCCTCGCCCCGCGCGCGCATCATCTGGTCCACAATATCGACAATCCTGGCGGCGCAGACCAGGGCGTCCTTGCGGGCGGACGGCGGGGTGGTGCCGGCGTGGCTGTCCTGGCCGATCGTCACCGCATCATACCAAACCATCGACTGGGCGCCGGTGACGATGCCGATTTGCTTGCTCTCGCGCTCCAGGATCGGACCTTGCTCGATATGCAGTTCGAAATAGGCATCGGCGGCGAACGGGGCGGCCGGTTCGGGCCCGCGGAAGCCGATCGCGTCCAGCGCGGTTGCGACCGTTACGCCCTCGGTGTCCTGATATCCATAGGCATCAGCCAGTTCGAACGCGCCCGACCACACGCCGGAGCCCATCAGACTGTGGCCGAAACGGCTGCCTTCCTCGTCGGTCCAGTTGATCAGTTCCAGCGGAGCCTCGGTGACGATGCCCAGGTCGTTCAGGCTGCGCATCACCTCCAGCCCTGCGATCACCCCCAGCGCCCCGTCGAATTTGCCCCCGCTCGGTTGGCTGTCCAGATGGCTGCCGAACAGGACGGGCAAGCGGGACGGATCGCGGCCGGGGCGCCGAGCGAACATGTTGCCGATCGCGTCCACTCGGACGGTCAGGCCCATCGCCTCACATTCCGCGCGGAACCGCTCGCGGCCGCGCTTGTCCACCTCGGTCAGGGTCAGGCGGCGCACGCCGCCCTTGGGGGTTGCGCCGATCTCGGCGAATCCCATCAGGGAGTCCCAGAGACGTTTGCCGTCGATGCGTTGGTTTGTCTGTGCCATGCGTGGCATCTTGCCCAGCGCGCGGCTTCCTGCAAGCCTGCGTTCCATGACCGCCATCATGCGCAACACTGATCTCGACAGTCCCGACATCTGGCAGGCGCGGGTGGACCTCGCCGCGTGCTTCAGGGGGGCGGCGCGGTTGGGGCTGCATGAGGGTGTCTGCAACCACCTGTCGTTCATGGTCCCCGGCCGGGACGACCTGTTCCTGGTCAACCCGGACGGCTGGGCGTTTTCCGAAATCACCGCCTCGCGCCTGCTGATCTGCGACTTCAACCGCCGCGTCGTGGCGGGCGACGGCGTGCCGGAGGACACCGCCTTCTATATCCATGCGCGCCTGCACGCCCGCATCCCACGGGCCCGGGCGGCCTTCCATACCCACATGCCGAACGCCACCGCGCTGACGATGGTCGAAGGCGATCCGCTGGTCTGGGCCGGCCAGACGGCACTGAAATTCTACGGCCGCACCGTGGTGGACACCGACTACCACGGCCTCGCGCTGGACGAATCGGAGGGCGACCGCATCGCCTCGGCCGTGGGTGACGCCGACATCGTGTTCATGAAACACCACGGCGTGCTGGTCCTGGCGCCAACCATCGCCAAGGCCTGGGACGACCTGTATTATCTCGAACGCGCCTGCGAGGTGCAGCGACTGGCGCAATCCACCGGCCGCCCCATCGTGCCGGTTCCAACCCACATCGCCGAGGCCACCGCGCTGCAGATGCGGCATGAGGGCGGACGCGATTCGCCCAAACTGCATTTGGACAGTATGAAGCGGCAACTTGATCGTGACGCCCCGGAGTATCGCCAGTGACTCGCTTCCTACCCGTTGCCTTGGCGTTGCTCAGCTTCACCGGCTGCACGCTGATCGATCAGAAGACGTTTGCCCCGGCGCAGGAGGCGAAGGCTCAACCGGCGCCGCCGCAGGCTCCGGTGGTGCTTGATACGCGCACCGCGCTGGTGACGATCGATTACTCGGTTCCGTCACCTGATTATGCCGAACTGCTGCATTACGCGGTGCGGGCGGCGGAGAACCGCGATGCGGACGTGCAGTATGACGTGATCTCCGTCGTGAAGGGGACCGACGAGGCAGGCACCGGGCAGGAGCGCGCTACCGGTGTCATGAAGGCGATCATGCGCGACCGGGTGCCGGCGGATCGCATCCATCTGGCGTTGCGCACCGATCCGGCATTGGCCGCCAGCCAGGTGCGTGTTTACGTCCGTTAAACCAGGCCGGCTGGTGACGGAACGCACCGAGGGTATCGCCCTGGTGCTGTTCACCGCCTGCACCTGGGGGCTGACATGGCCGCAGTCGAAGTTCCTGCTGACCATGTTGCCGCCGTTCTCAATGCGGGCGACCTGCGGCGTGCTGGGATGCTGCGTGGCGTTCTCGGTCGCCCTGATCCGGGGCGAAAATCTGTGGCCGCCGCGCGACCAGTGGCCCCGGCTGATCCTGTTCGCGATGCTCAACTACGGGCTGTTCATCGTGCTGACCACGCTGTCGCTGGCGTTGCTGAAGGCGTCGGAGGCTGTCGTCATCACCTACACCCTGCCGGTCTGGGCGGCGTTGCTGGCCTGGCCGATGCTGGGGGAGAGGCCGACGGTGACCAAGGTGGTGGCGCTGGTGCTGGCCCTGGGCGGGGTCGCGCTGCTGGTGGGCGCCGACACCGCCGAGGCAACCTGGCAGAAGCTGCCCGCCGCGGCATTGAGCCTCGCCGCCGCGATGCTGTTCGGCCTGGGCACCGTGCTGGCGAAGAAACATCCGCTGCGCCTGCCGCCCGCCACCAGCGTTGCCTGGCAGGCGCTGTTCGGCATGGTCCTGGTGGTGTCGCTGGCGCTGTTCGAGCATCCGGACTGGGGGCGGGTAACCGCCGGCGGATGGGCGTCGGTCGCGTATATCTCCACGGTTCCGTTCACGTTCGCCTATCTGGCCTGGTTCCGGGCGCTGCGGCTGGTGCCGGCCTCCACGGCGGCGACGACGGTGCTGGTGTCTCCCCTGGTGGGGGTGATCGGGTCCGGCATCCTGCTGGGCGAGACGTTCGGCCCGCGCCAGATCGTCGCGCTGGTGATGACGCTGACGGGCGTGGCGCTGGCGGCCCGGGGATAGGCAAGCCGCTGGGTGTAGCGGGCTGGCCCTGAGGCGGCTGCCCCGGCAACGCATCTATGCTACAAGACAATCGCGACCCCAAAATGGAGGAAACACTATGGCATTCACGATGTACAACGCCTCGGTCCCGATCTGCGCCCAGCAGCTCGGCGCCCTGGTTGCGATTCTCGACAAAGCCGCCGCCCACTGCGCCGCGAAGAAGATCGACGAGGCAGTACTGCTGTCCGACCGCCTGTATCCGGACATGTTTCCCCTCGCCCGCCAGATCCGCCAGGCCACCGATTTCGGCCGCAACACCCCCGGCCGCCTCGCCGGTCTGGTCCCGACCGACTTCGCCGCCATCGACGACACCAGCTTCGCCGAGGCGAAATCCCGCGCCGAACGGTCGCTGGCGTTCGTCAAAACCCTGACTCCGGCCATGATCGACGGCACCGAGGACAAGGCGATCAACTGGACCGCCGGCACCCGCGAGATGTCCTTCAAGGGCGAGGCCTATCTGACCTGGTTCGCGCTGCCGAACTTCTTCTTCCACATGACCACGGCCTACAACATCCTGCGCCATCGCGGCGTGGAGATCGGCAAGCGCGACTTCCTCGGCAACCCGCCTGCCTGATCGCACACCCCCCTCCTGACCCGGCGCTCGACCGGGCCAGGAGGGAAAAATCTACTTCTCCATCGCGGCCTTCCGAGCCAGACCTTCCTCGGCGGAGGAAATGCCGCCATGCGCGGCCGACCAGGCCACCGGGTTTTCCAGGAATTTGCGGACTTCCGACAGCGCGGACTCGGAAAAATACGGCTTGTCCTTGCACGCCTCCAGCACATCCCACCACGTGCACAGGCTGTGCAGCGTCACATCCATCTTGGTCAGAGTCTCAAACGCGCCCGGGAACACGCCGTAGAAGAACACCACGAACGCATGGTTCACAATCGCCCCGGCATCGCGCAACGCATTGACAAACTTGATCTTCGAGCCGCCGTCGGTGGTCAGATCCTCCACCAGCAGAGTCCGCTTGCCGACTGGCACATCGCCCTCGATCAGCGCGTTCTGCCCGAACCCCTTCGGCTTCTTGCGCACATACGACATCGGCGCGCCCATCCGGTCGGCGATCCACGCAGCAAACGGAATCCCCGCCGTTTCGCCGCCGCACACCGTCTCGATCGACTCGTACCCGACATGCCGGTCGATCTTCTCCACCGCCAGATCGCAAATCTTCGACCTCGCACGCGGGAAGTAGATGATCCGGCGGCAGTCGATATAGACGGGAGACTTCCAGCCAGCCGTAAACGTGTACGGCTCCTCCGGGCGGAAATTCACCGCCTTGATCTCCAGCAGGATGCGCGCGGCGGTCAGCGCGGCGTCACGATCCCACTCGGTCGAGGAGGTAGAAGCAAGAGCCGGTTTCATCATCGGGCGCGGTCCTTATGTCGCGGGTTTGTCCGCGCCTGATACAAGATCCGCCGCCGTCATAACAGGGGGCCGACATGTGCGTCGTGCGCAACAGCGCCGCCTTCATCCCCTCTCCGGCCGGGGGGCGAGTGCCGCCCCTGCCCGATCTCCCCCGCCACCCCGGTCAGCGCGTCGATCCACAACGCGTTCAGCGTCCGCTGCTCCGGCGCCGCCTCGGCCGCCCCCTGCCGCAACCGGCCCGCCACGCCGCGCATCGCTTTGGCCCAATCCTGCACGACCGGAGCCTTCTCGGGCGGCGGCGGCGGCACGGCCGGTGGCGGTGCACTGTCCGCCTCCGTCACGGCCGAACCTGATGCGGGCCCCGCCCCGCGAAGGACACCGTTATCCTTCGCCGACCGGTTCAACCCATTGGCGGTGCCCCGCAGCTTCAGCTTCATCGACGGCGACAGATCGGCGGGAGCCGACAGCCGCAGCGTATCCAACCCCGCCATGGCGAACGCCAAAATCCGCCCGGTCGCGATCAGCTCCCCCTGCCCCCGCGGCTGGTACGCCTCAATCGCCTCCACCGCCGCTCGGCGCGCCAGCGCCGCGTCCCCGAGACCGGCGCCCATCACGGAGGCAAGCACAACAAGCAAAAACTCCAGCAACGGGCTGTCGGCGTGGTCGGTCATACGATCGGGTCCTGGTGAAATGGTTTGAGGCGACGCCCAACAATGAGGGCGTCGATGTGAGAGGTGCGCCGCCTCCCATCGTCGTGGTGGCATCCGCACCGTCATGGTGCGCCGCCCCCCTTCGTCATGGTGGGTCCGCACCGCCATGGTGACGTCCTCACCGTCATGGTGCGCCGCCCCCCCTTCGTCATGGTGGGCGAAGGCCCACCATCCACGTCTTCGGCGCATCGCCAACAAGACGTGGATACCGACCTGCGTCGGCATGACGAAACCGCGGGGCAACGGAGAAAAGGACGCGCCGACGGGACGAACCCGTCCCGCCGATTGGGAGCGGCCAGACAATCCCCCCTAATGGACAATCTCGCCCTCCCGCACCCCGCGGAAGCGGATCTTCTTCGTCACCCCGTTGCGGCGGTTCTCTTCCAGCTCGCGGATGTAGGCCAGCGCCAGCCGCCGATCGATGTACGCCGCCTGCTGCGGAGTCGGCTCCAGCGGCATGACCATGCTGCCATCCGGCAGGATGCCGGCGGTGTTCTCGATATCCAGCCCCTCGTTCGGGTTCTCCAGCCAGTGCTGGTTGCGCGCCGCCATGTCGGTGATCATCTCGTGGTCCTTCACCCCGCGATAATCCGGCGCCGCCGAATCCCAGAACAGGCCGGTGTCCGCCACGCCGCAGCGGCGTTTCCACTCGCCCTGCACCGCCACGGTATCCTTCGGCCCCCATTCCTGCGGCTCCGGCCGGCCGATCGGCACGGACAGCGGCTTCGCCTGCCGCCGCTCCAGCGCCCGCAGCATGGAGTCGAACGCTCGGGCGGCGGAGGCGGCAGAGGCGACATGGCGGCGGACATCGTCGTCCGGTTTGCCGCTGGCGCCGCGGCGCCAGCCGGCGTTGGCGGCGTGATAGGCACTCAGCGCCTGCACACCGAGCATGAGTTCGGGCTCGTTGCGCGGGTGCAGGGCGGCGAGGGCGCGCATCGAGGCCCACATGCGCCGGCTGGCGACTTGCGGGGTGTCGGACAGCTCGACCTGCGTGGCGCGCATGATGGTGGCGACGGCGTCCTCCATGACGGCGGGGTCGAGCGGGCCGTTGAGGTCGAAAATAGCGTCCGGGTTGTAGGGGCGGTCCTGGATCAGGGCGTCGGTCATTAATTCACTGTTTGTTCTATAATGCGGGGGAGGTTGGGGGCGGGTGGCGCCGGGTCAAGGAGGGGCGGGAGAAATATTTGCGAGGTGGTGGCCGCCTTGTTGCACTGTCTCGGCGAGCGCGTCGTTTTTGGAGGAATCAACCGCACGAATCTCCGCGTCGTGTGCTATCAGGCGAATGAAGACAACCGAGAGTAGACGGTTTTGAACGAAGGGGCGCGCTTGTCATTCTGGGATAATCGAGAACTGACGTTGTGGCATGGGACCACGCTAGACCGTGCGCGACGCATCCAGGCGACCGCGCCGGATCTGTCCAGGTCACGGAAAAGCCTGGATTTTGGACGCGGCTTCTACGCGACCACACGACAACGCCAGGCAACAGACTGGGCGCTACGGGCAGCGAGCAAAACCAGAACCCACCCGGCCCTGATCAGTTGGAGAGTCCGCTATGACGATTTCGATCACTGGCCGAAGATCGTGTTTGCTGATGCAGGCAAGTCATCGCATGATTTCTGGCGTTTTGTGGAGTTGAACCGTACACTCGAGCAACCCCACAGGTCCAAACCGCTCGGCTATTTCGATATCGTTGCCGGACCCGCGAGTAAGAATTATGTTGCTCGCAACGGGGTCGAAGATATGGACCAAATCAGTTTTCATACTGACGCTGCGATCACCTTACTGATGGGACTGACATCGACGGTCCACGCTTTGAACCTACCGGCGAAAAAGTGAGCGTTGTGTCATAAAGGGCCATGCGATGGGCGACATTTCGAACGATCCCGTAGAGCAGCTTGGGCTGCATGTTCTTCTGACCGCGATGGCACTGCGCCTCTTGCGGGGCGAACAATTGGCAGGAAACCCTCAACTCGACCAGGTCGTCGCTTATCTGCGGAAGCAGCCGCCCCGCACCCTCAACGTGTTGCAGCACGAGGAGCCTTTATACGTCGCTGGCGATATTGTGGGGTTGAGCACGGCCGAAATCGACGCACTGCCTGCCGGGACGTGGGAGGAATACCATCTGCGCTATCGCCAGATGACCGAGGCGACCCGAAGTCGTCGCCGCGAAGTTCTGAAGACAATTTGGCCACGTCTCACCACACTGGTGCGTCGAGGGAACGAGGCTACGGGTGACTACGAGCTTCAGATCGTGAGACCTGATGACGGACCTCCGGATGGAACCGAACCGGCAGCTGAAGCTGCTTCGGGCCGACGACTCTAGGTCGGAAGCCGTCAGTTACCTTGTACGAGTGCGGATGTCCGCGACGTGGTTCCGTTACGGTAACTCGGCGATCGGAGAAACGCCGCAGCGACATAATACGGCAACATCGAACATTGCGAAAAATGCAGGATGGCGCTATCGTGACGGAAGGGCAAGGAGACGTCTTGTCGTTCCATTTTTGATTGACCTTCTCCGAAGATGATGCCGTAACAGCAGAGTGACAACACATGGCGAGGACAGCGACGGTGGCCGACCAGGGGCACCGGTTTGGAGGCGCGTGGACCGAGGTCAAGCTCGACGCTGTTCACGACTATCTCAAGTTTTTTACGTTTGTTTTGAAGGACAAACCACGGCCTGAGAAACCGTTCGAACTTTGGTATATAGATGCTTTTGCTGGCAGCGGGTCGCGCCGTATCGATCGTATGACCGGCGGCCTATTCCAAGGCGAACCATTGGGCGAAGAGTCCGTTGACCTTGCTGGATCGGTGCTCCGCGCGCTCGACGTCAGTCCTCCATTCAAACGCCTTGTCTTCATTGAAGACAACGCCGACCGCTTTCGCAGCCTGGAGGAGATCGCCGCCGCGCACCCCAAAAGGAACATCACACCAGTTCACGGAAACGCCAATACTAAGCTACGAGAGATCTTCGGCGCGCCACCCTGGTCTCGGCAACGCAACGGGCAGGGTTCTCATCGCGCGATCGTCTTCCTCGATCCCTATGGAATGTCTGTTCAGTGGGATACGCTGAAGCAGCTCGCCGACACTGGGGCAGTGGATGTTTGGTACCTCTTTCCAACAGGCGCAGTGAACCGACAATTGGCGGGCGACTTCGCCAAGGTTGACGAGAACAAGCAGCGTGCACTCGACCAAGTGTTCGGATCGACCCACTGGCGCGAGGATATTTACAAGTCCACGACGACCAGGGGGCTATTCGACGACGTGATCACCACTGGCAGCAAGACATTTACCGTCGATGACGTCGAGCAATACGCACAAACTCGGCTGAAGGAGATTTTTGGATACGTTTCAGACCCGCTGCCGCTGTTAAACGACAGAGACTCGAAGATATTTTCACTCTTCTGCCTATCGAACAGTTCGAGTGCGAAGGCGCTCGGCCTCATCAGGAATGGAGTGAAATCAGTCCTCAAAAAGTACGCAAGTCGTTAGGCATTTCGTTATAAATCCGGCCGTTGAACGTTCGGCCGGCAGCCTTCTTATTATGGCCACCCCACTGCTTGAAGAAGAAGGCCGTTCCGGCATCTCGGCACAGTTCTTCGATTTCTGAAGCCCATTCGGCGAGCATTGGCCTTGCACGCGGGCCGCTCTCGCCGCCCACAATCGCCCAGCTGATGTCCTGTAGATCGGCGTCCGCAACACTACCGATCAACGGTTCAAAGGAGATGAAACGAATAGCCGCTGGTGTTCGCCGGAGCTCTTCAATACGATTGAGCACGGAACTGTCCTCGATGCTGGTGCCGACCCAAACGTTCGCGAGTTGGGGAAAATCCGAGCGGGAAAGTATTTCGCACATTCGCTCCGGGCGCTTCGTGAGGACTTGGTAAGTGTGTTGTGGCGTTGCTTTCATGACGCCCCAAACCTTGGCGATGAAGTCAAGCTCAACCGATGGATGGAAAAGGTCGGACATGCTGTTGACGAACACCGTACGTGGTTTCCGCCATGCGAGGGGCGCCATAAGGGCCTTATCATCTTGCACGATTTTACCGGTCCAAACGTAGCGCTCGCCGCTCTTGCGTGTTAAGCCCTGGTACTTAGGGGTTCCCATTGCTTCCAGTCGGGCGGCCATGCGCATAGCGTAGCAGTTAGTGCAACCTGAGGTGGCAATCGTACAGCCAGCGACTGGGTTCCAGGTAACATCGGTCCACTCAATCTTCGACATCCGGGTCATCCTTTTTAGCTCCAGGCGAAGAACGCGTAGAGAACATAACAGATCTGAATGATTTGTCGCATACTAATTCGGGTCGCGCCAAATCGGCACGGCTTGAACCGGACAAACGTGCACGCCGAAGCCGCAATGCGGGCCGTCGCTGCCGGGACGCTTCAAACACTATCCGGCGGTAGTGTAAGCTCCTATTTGGCAGCGCCCACGCTGGTGGCGCTTTGGCGCGAGCACCAAAGACTGACCCAGGCGGACATGGCCGATCGATCGGTGTATCGGAGCCTTATCTGCTTCAGCTCAAGGACTGACGGCGAGAGGGATCGGTGTCGATCTATCAGTGGCTTTCCCGGAAGTTGGGATTGAGTGTTGATAAGCTGCTCCCCGACGAACCAGATGGCGAGAGCTAGCAGCGCTCTGACCCGGCGCCTCACGCCGTCTGCTTTCTGCCCCACCCAGCGGCAGGCTAAAGGGCGCAAAATCCAGGCCGAGGCTTACGACGTTTACGATCTCGTGGAGGAAGACGAAATCTGAAAAAATAGACAATTAATTAGCCTATTGTTTGAGTTAAATTTACATGCTTTCATTTGTAATGATCCTTGGCATGTTGCCTCGAATCAACTCAGTGAAAGAGTGCTGATGGGATTGCAAGCGGATGCGGACACGTCCAGCAATTCTCTCGTTGGTGAAGGTAGCACGCTCATCTTGCATGGCGACTCCGAAATTGCTGATATCCTGCAGCTCGCGTCGGCTATCAAGGATGCTCAAAGTGTTATGGGACAGGTAGATTTGGGCAGTGGAAAACGGGATTTTTGACCCTAACCGCACATTCTAATAGACAAATATTGTTTGTGTGCCGTGTAATGGGTCCGGGTGAGACCCAGCAGGGAGGCAATGACTAAACCCAAATTCCCGACGAAACGCTCGTTTGTTTTGATATACGTGGACAGCCAGACAAAGAAAAAATAATCCAGAAAGTGCAATAAAGCACAAGTTTCATATGACTTCAGGAGTTCCGGCCACTGCCCCTAATGATTTCCTCAGCAAATACTTTGCGGCGCTCTGCTTTTATTTGAGGGTCTACGGCTTGAAGATACTCGGCCGCTGAGAAACTGTCTCCACGCTTGCGATTAAGAGGCGGCTCTAAGCTTTCAATCAGCAAAGCCTCCATTGTGTCGATCACCACCTCCTGGCTCCAGGAGACAATTCCCTCAGAGAGTTGCGCATTCTCGCGCACGCTTCGCAGCCCAAACCAGGAAAACCGATCCCACCTGCCTCCCAATCGATCGCTAGTATGCGCCTTGAGACGCCCAGCAAGTGAATCGCCCGCTCGGCCCACGTAGATCACCCGCTCGCGGTCATGCAGTAGATACACGCCGACCTGCCCCGAGAAGTCGACCTCCTCAGACGCGGCGTTCTGCCGCCCAAGGAGTTTGGGTTTGGACGGGTACCAATGCACAGACGTCCGCTCCCAAAACATTCCGAACGCCTGAACGGCGCCTGTTTCATCGGGCTGATCCCCGGCCGTGTTTTCGATACGAGATTTGCTCACCTTCGTCGCGGTTTCGAGTGATGATTTCAGCGTATACACGCCGCGCTGAACCTTGAGATAAGGCGTCCCTTTTTCGCGGAGCGAGAGACTTAGAGTTGTCGCTACCGTGTCCTTTGGCGTGGCGCCGAAGGATGGGCGTAGCTTGGATGCTATGATTCGATCGGTGATCTCGCCGTAGTGGAGAGCACCGCCGGCTTCTGCGAGGACCGCCTTGATCGCCTCGTCCCATGATAAATTACAAGCGTGAGGTACGATCACAATTTGCTTTGGCGGACGGCCCATATTGTCGTTTCTCTCTGATCAAAGCGCTCAAACATGTGTGGTAATATCCTCTCCCACGGTTACGGTGTCGAGATCTTTTTTTGCCCGTCGGTCGTTGGATGGGCAACGCCGACGGGAGACAAGTCTCCCGTCGATCACCACCCGGGGACCCGGCCACGTCACCCTCCCCCTGATGACACGCAAGGCGGAGACGGTTACGCTCCCCTGAATGGCCGGCGCGACCGGCAAAAGGAGGAAGATACGATGGCGGTTATCAAGGTCAGGGATCTCGCCTACGGCCGGCTGCGGTCGCCGGATTTGGACCAGCAGGAGGAATTTCTCACCGCATTCGGAATGACCCGAGCGGCGAGGACGCCGAATGCGCTGTATATGCGCGGCACCGATCCGGCCCACCACATCCACATCACCGAACGCGGCGATCCGGCCTATCTCGGCTTTGCCTGGTATGCCGACAGCGAAGACGATCTGCGCACGCTGGCGAAACTACCCGGCGCCTCCGGCATCGAGCATCTCGACGAACCCGGCGGCGGCCAGCGCGTCCGCATCCAGGAACCCAACGGCTACACGATCGAGGTCGTGCACGGCATCGAAGCCGCATGGCCGATCCAGGTGGTGCGCCAGCCGATCAACTCCGGTCCCGAACCGCTGAAACGCGCCGGGGAGGTGATTCGCTTCCGCCAAGGCCCGTCCAGCGTGAAACGAATCGCCCACGCCGTCATGGGCTCACCCAAAAACACCGAAACCGTCGCCTGGTTCCGCGATACGCTCGGTCTGATCCGGTCGGATGATGTGTATGCCGGCCAACAGGACAACATCATCGGCCAGTTCAGCCGCATCGACCGCGGCGACGAGTATGTCGATCACCACGCGTTCTTCTGCATGAAAACCGAACGGGCCGGGCTGAATCATTTCTCGTTCGAGGTGCAGGACATCGACGACGTGTTCATCGGCCACGAACACCTGGTCAAGCAAGAAAAATTCGAGCACATGTGGGGGATCGGCCGGCATTTACTCGGCAGTCAGGTCTATGATTACTGGGCCGATCCATGGCGCCGGGTGCACGAGCACTGGGCCGACAGCGACCGCCTGAACGTCCGCAACGGCGGCAATCTGGTGTCGGCCGAGGAAGGCCTGCGCTCGCAATGGGGCGACCGCCCGCCGCCGAAATTCATCGGGCATGTCAGCGTGTAATGAAGGGTGCGTGCGGTGTGAAACCTCCGGCGTAAGAGGCGACACGGGCGAAGCGTGAGGCTCCGTCATTGCACAATCGTCATGGCCCGGCGTGTCCGGGCCACCATCGCCCGCACAGGCGCCGCGATAGCGAGCCCGGCGCGCCGGCCGTAACAATTGACGACAGAACCGACCCAGAAAAAGGAAACCACCATGCGCGCCGCCGTCTTCCGCCAAGGCTCGATCGTCGTCGATACGCTGCCCGATCCGGTGCCGGTGCAGGGCCAGGTGCTGGTCCGCACCCTCGCCTGCGGCATTTGCGGCTCCGATCTGCACGCCGCCAAACACACGCATCAGTTCGTCAATCTGGCAAAGCGCGCCGGCAACCGCTGGTCGATGGACGCCGACCGCGACGTCGTCTTCGGCCACGAATTCTGCTGCGAGGTGATCGACTACGGCCCGAACACCCCGGCTCGGTTGGCCCCCGGCACGCTGGTCTGTTCGATGCCGATGACGCTGGCCGGCGAGACGGTGCAGGGCATCGGTTACTCGAACGACATCGCCGGCGGATTCGCGCAATACATGCCGCTGGCGGATCGGCTGCTGTTGCCGGTGCCGAACGGATTGCCGGCCGAAAAGGCGGCGCTGACGGAGCCTTTGGCGGTCGGCTGGCACGCCGTCCAGCACGCGCGGTTAACGCCGGACGACGTGCCGCTGGTGGTCGGCTGCGGCCCGGTCGGGCTGGCGGTGATCGCGGGACTGGCGATCAAGAACGTGCATCCGATCATCGCCGCCGATTACTCCCCCGCGCGGCGGGCGCTGGCGCTGAAGATGGGCGCGGACATCGTGATCGATCCGGCCGAGGTCTCCCCCTACGAGACATGGCGGCAAACCGCGACGCCCGCGGGCTTCGACGGCAGCCGCTACGCGCAATTGTTCGGGCTCGGCCCGAAGCTGCGCCCGGCGGTGATTTTCGAATGCGTCGGCATCCCCGGCGTGATCCAGCAGGTGCTGGAGGGCGCCCCGGCCGGCGCCCGCGTCGTCGTGGTCGGCGTGTGCATGGAAACGGATCGGATCGAGCCGTTTTTCGGTATTGTCAAGCAACTGAACGTCCAGTTCGTGCTGGCCTACACGGCGGCCGAGTTCGCCGAAAGCCTGGCATTCATTGCGGAGGGGAAGGTGGATGTCTCGCCGTTGGTGACCGGAACGGTGGGGCTGGACGGGGTCAGCGGGGCCTTTGCCGCGTTGGCAAACCCGGAGACGCACGCCAAGGTTATGGTCAATCCCCGGGAGTGAGCGGGGCGGCGGCTTCACGTCGTCTGTGCCGCCACCGAACGGAACCGCCACAGGGCCAGTCCGAAAAACAGGCCTCCCACCAGGGCGACGGCAAGGAATTGCGGCCAGACGATGCCGATCCCGGCGCCCCGGTACAGGATGGACTGCGCGAACGATACGAAATGGGTCGAGGGTGACGCCTGCATCGCGGTGGACAGCCACACCGGCATGCTCTCCAGCGGCGTGTTGCTGCCGGAGAGCATGTTCATGGGCAAGTAAACCAGCATGAACAGCAGCCCGAGTTGCGGCATCGACCGAGTCACGGTTCCCAGGAAGATGCCGACGGCGGTGGCGAAGAACAGGTAGATCACCACGCCAACCATGAACAACGGAATCGACCCGGCGATGGGAATGCCGAGAATGGTGCGCACGGCGACGTATAGCGAAAGCCCGACCGCGACAGTGATCACCAGGCCGTTTGCCCATACCTTGGACATCGCGATCTCGAACGGGGTCAGCGGCATCGCCAGCAGATGATCCATCGTTCCGTGCTCGCGTTCGCGGATAATCGCGGCACCGGACATGATGATCGCCAGCATAGTGACGTTGTTGATGATCCCCATGACGCTGGTGAACCAGGCGGTCGTTACGTTCGGATTGAAGGCGATCCGGACATCCAGGTTGACGGTGGACAGCGGCACCTGTTCCGTGTGAGACAGGAACCCGGCGATTTCGGCGGTGATAATCTGCTGTGCGTCGCCTGATCCGAGACCGGCCTGAACCATTGCGGTGGCATCGACATCGATCTGCAGCCCCGGGGTGCGGCCGCCGCGCACGTCTTGCTCGAACTTCGGCGGGATATCGATCACGAACGTAAACTTGCCGGCATTCATCAGGGGAACGATATCGGCCACTGCGATGAACTGCGGCGTTTGAAACAGCGGTGGCAGAAAGGCTCCGGCGATCCGGCGCGACAACACCGAATGATCCTCATCGGCGATGGCAATCGATGCGTTATGCAACTCTTGCGAATTACTTTGCGCCGAGGTGATCACGGCGAATGAAAAAGCGTAGATCACAAGCCCGATCAGGACGTAATCGTGCAGGAAGCTGCGAAGCTCCTTGGTGCCAAGCCAGAAGATATTCGACAGGCTGCGCATCATCACTTTTCCTGCTTACGGAGTAGCAGCAGGCTAAGCAACAGCAGCACCGGAATGAAAATCGCCAACCGCGCCACATCGCCGCTCAAATCCTGGAAACCGAGACCCTTGGTAAACGTGCCGACACTGATGGGCACAAAATAGGTCATCGGAAACCCCTGCCCGATGATCCGAGCCATGCCGGTCAGCGAGGAGACGGGGGTCATCATGCCGGAGAATTGGGTCGCCGGTAGAACCGTCAGGATCGCGGTGCCGAACAAGGCTGCAATCTGGGTCTTGGTGAACGCCGAAACCAGCATGCCATAGGCGGTTGTCGTCGTGACATACAGCAAAACACCCAGCAGCAGCGTGATGAAACTTCCCTTGAGCGGCACATGGAAGATGAAGATCGCCATCAGGAACAGCAGTGCGAAATTGACCATCGCGATCGCGATATAGGGAAGCTGTTTGCCGATCAGGAACTCCAGCCGCGTGACCGGGGTGACATACAGATTCGTGATCGATCCAAGCTCCTTTTCCCGGACGATCGCCAGAGCCATCAGGATCGCCGGAAACAGCGCCAGCATCATGGAGATGTTGGAGGGCACCATGGCATAGATGCTGTCGAAGTCCTGGTTGTACTTGAACCGTATTTCAATATCGGCGGGCGGCGAAGGCACCGGCCGCGTCGTGGTGACGATCGGATCGGCCAAATAAAGCTGGTGCATGGCTTGCAAATACCCGCGAATGGTTTGCGCCCGGAATGGCATCGCTCCGTCCACCGTCGCGGACACCCAGACCGGTCTGCCGCGCTTGATATCGCGTCCGAAGCCCGGCGGTATCTCGATGGCGGCGTTGATGCTGCCGTCCTGTAGCCGCGCCTCAAGGTCGGTGTAGTCGGTGATCGGCGGCTTCTCCACAAAATAGGCCGCCCCCCTTAATTCCTCCAAATACGCTCGGCTTTCCCGTGTCTGGTCGCGGTCGAGCGCCGCGAACGTGAGATTGTTGACGTCGGTAGAGACGCCGAACGCAAAGACAATCATCAGCATGGCTGTGCCGAAAAGCCCGAAGCCAAGCCGCACCGGATCGCGCAACAGTTCCAGGCTTTCACGGATGGTGTAAGCCAGCAAGCGTCGCGGACTGAACCAGGGACGTTCGACCGACGCGCTGCTGGAGATCGCTCGCAACGAAGCCGGTGCCGGCGAAGCGCCCTTGGCTTCTTCAAGGTAGGCGATGAAAGCCTCCTCCAGCGAGGCGACCCCGCGCGCCTTCACCAAACCCGCCGGCGTGTCGGTCGCCAGCACACGTCCGGCATCCATCAGCGACACCCGGTCACAGCGCGCGGCCTCATTCATGAAATGGGTGGACACGAAGATCGTTACGCCCTGATTGCGCGAAAGGTCGATCAGCAATTCCCAGAAATGATCCCGTTCCAGCGGATCGACGCCCGACGTCGGTTCATCCAGGATCAGGATTTCCGGCTGATGAACGATGGCCACGGCCAGCGACAGCCGCTGGCGGATACCCAGCGGCAGATCCAACGTGCGTTGATCCAGGTAGTCTCCCAGGCCAAATTGCCGGGTCAATTCGGTAATACGGGTCCGCGCCTTTTCCCTCGGCAAATGGAAAAGATGCGCATGCAGCTCAAGATTCTGCCGGACGGTCAGTTCGGTATACAGCGAGAACGATTGCGACATATAGCCGACACGATTGCGCACAGCGATGCCGCCGGCCTGAACCGGGTGGCCGAACAGCAGCGCATCGCCCGACGTGGCCGGCAGCAGCCCGGTCAGCATCTTCATCGTCGTGCTTTTGCCGCAGCCGTTCGATCCGAGGAATCCGAAGATCTCGCCACGCTCGATCTTGAAACTGACCTTGTCCACCGCGGTGAAGTCACCGAAACGGCACGTCAGGTCATGCGCGGTGATAACCGGTTCGGCGTCCATAACCTTGCGCGGAGGGATCTTCAGCGCGGTGTGGCCGCGTCGTTGCGCCTCCGGCAGGACGGCGATGAAGGCTTCTTCCACCGTATCGACGTGGTGCGCCTGCTTCAGGTCGGCCGGCGTTCCGGTCGCCAGGACCTTGCCGGCGTTCATGGCGATCAGCCAGTCGAAGCGTTCGGCTTCCTCCATATAGGCGGTTGCCACGACAACGCTCATGCCCGCGCGGCGTGACCGCATAAGGTCAACCAATTCCCAGAACTGGCGGCGCGATAACGGATCGACGCCGGTTGTGGGCTCGTCCAGGATCAGCAGATCGGGGTCATGGATCAGCGAGCAGCACAGACCCAGCTTCTGGCGCATTCCGCCCGACAGTTTCTTGGCCGGACGGTCGGCGAACGCGGTCAGGCCGGTCGCACCCAGCAGCTCGGCGATACGCCATGTCCGTTCGGCGCGCGATTGCCCGAACAGGCGGCTGAAGAACTCGATATTCTCGTGAACACTCAGGTCGGGGTACAGATTCCGCCCCAAACCCTGCGGCATGAACGCAACCCGTGGACACAATGCGGCCCTGTATCCCGCATCGGCCATGTTACCGCCGAGTACCGTAACGGTACCAGACTGGATCTGCCGAGCGCCGGCGATCAGGCTGAGGACGGACGACTTGCCGACGCCGTCCGGGCCAATGATCCCCACCATGCAACCGGCTGGAATCGACAGCGAGACGTTATCCAGTGCGACGGCTTTGCCATAAATGTGCGAGACCGCATCCAGTTGCGCCGCCAGCGCAGTCATTTCGGTGCGGCAGTTTGCAGCGTTACCGGCCAAACCACGTTGGGTTCGGTCTGGACATAGGCCATGCCCGGCAATCCGCTGCGCACCGCCGCCGCATGCGCCTTCAACTGGTCCGGATCGATCCGGACGCGCACCCGGAACATCAGCACGTCCCGCTCATCCTTGGTTTCCACTGTTTTGGGCGTGAACTGTGCTTGCGCGGCGATGAACACGACCTTGGCCGGAAACGGATGCGCCGGGTAGGAATCCAGGACGATACGGGCGTCGGTGCCCAATTTTACACGTCCCGCCGACAGTGTTGACAGGTAGATATCCATGTAAACATAGCTGGTATCGAGCATGGTGAAGACCTTACCACCGGCCGGCAGAACCTCCCCCACATTCGCGACCCGATATTCGATCCGCCCGTCGCGCGGCGCCACCAGGGAGCCGTCGGCGATATTGACCTGATATACCTCCGCGGCATGCGTCGCGGCGTCGAGCGCGGCTTGAGACCCGGCAATGCCCGCGGTGGCGGCGTTCTGCCCGGCGAGGGCGCTGGCCAGCGTCTGGCGTTGCTGGTCCAGCGTCTCCCGTGTGGCAAATCCCTTGTCCACCAGGGCCAGCGTGCGCGCGATCTCTTGCTGCGCGAACACCACCTGGCTCTTTTGCTGCTCCAACGTGGCCTTGGCGGCGACCAACGTCTGGGACGCCTGGGCAATCAATGCCTGAGACTGTTGCAGCGAGGCCTCGAGGTCCCGCGTATCCATCTTCGCGACGACCTGCCCGGCCGTCGTCAGATCGCCCTCATCGACGGACAGCGTGGCGATCCGGCCGGCGAATTTCGTGTCAATATCGATTTCGTCGGCATCCAGGCGGCCGTTCCCCGACGCGATGCCCGCCGGCAGACCGGCGCGCGGATGCAGCCACCAGTATCCGCCCCCGGCAAGCCCCGCAAACAGCAGCAGCAACAGCAGCGCCGGTTTCAGGAAGCGGCGCCGCTTCGGCACGACCGTGGCTTCCGGCGGCGCGACGAGAGCACTTCCGGGCGCGACGGCCGGAACGCCCGGAACCGTCGCCAGGGCGGTTACCGGCGACACAAGTGGGCGAGAGTCGGTCTGGCTGTCGGGTTGGTCTGTGGACAAAATGACTCTCCGGAACGGGACGCGCCGAACAGCGCGCCGGCTGCGAACGTCAGACACCCATGCTACACACACGCCGGCTATTCGATAGTTACGGAATCTACTTAGGAGTCCCTCCCAACACTCCGGATTCCCGCGGATATTCGGGGTCGGCCGGGATAACTTATGCGCGAGAACATGCCCCGTCTTGCCTTCGCGCCAGCATGTGGCAGGGTGCGCACCCAATGGAAATCGGAGAAGTGCAGATGCAGATCGGTGTTGTGGGATTGGGCCGTATGGGCGCGAACATCTCCCGGCGGTTGATGAAGGCGGGGCACGCCTCGGTCGTATGGGACGCCAGCCAGGCGGCGGTGGATTCCCTCGGCAAAGAGGGCGCAACCACGGCCAGCGGGCTTTCCGACATGGTCGCCAAGCTGACCGGATCGCCGAAAGCGATCTGGGTCATGCTGCCACACGGCAAGATTACCGAGGACACGATCGACACGCTGTCCGGCCTGCTCGGCAAAGGCGACATCATCATCGATGGCGGCAACACTTACTACAAGGACGACATTCGGCGCGGTAAGGCGCTGGCCGGGAAAGGCCTGCGGTATCTCGACGTCGGCACCTCCGGCGGCGTCTGGGGCCTGCAACGCGGTTACTGCATGATGATTGGTGGCGATGCCGACGCGGTGAAGCACCTCGACCCGATCTTTGCCGCGCTGGCCCCCGGGATCGGCACCATTGAGCGCACCCCTGGCCGCGAGGGCCGCGACCCCCGCGCCGAACAGGGCTATATCCATGCCGGCCCGGTCGGCGCCGGCCATTTCGTGAAAATGATCCACAACGGCATCGAATACGGCATGATGCAGGCGATGGCGGAGGGCTTCGACATCCTGCGCAATAAGTCGTCGGACAAACTGCCCGAGGATCACCGTTTCGACCTCAACATGGGCGACATCGCCGAGGTCTGGCGGCGCGGCAGCGTGGTCAGTTCCTGGCTGCTCGACCTGACCGCCGATGCGATGGCGAAGGACGAGAAGCTGGAGGCGTTCTCCGGCGAGGTCGAGGATTCCGGCGAGGGCCGCTGGACCATCGAAGCCGCGATCGAGGAAGCCGTGCCGGCCGACGTGCTGGCGGCCTCGCTGTTCACCCGCTTCCGCTCGCGCCAGCAGCACACCTTCGCCGAAAAGGTGCTGTCCGCCATGCGGTTCGGCTTTGGCGGCCATGTGGAGCCGGCCAAGAAGTGACAATCGTTGTTGTGATGGGCGTGTCGGGCAGCGGTAAAACCTCGGTCGCCGCGGCTTTGGCACGTCAGGAAGGCTGGATCCTGCTAGAGGGTGATTCGTTTCACCCCCCAGCCAACATCGCCAAGATGGCCGCCGGAACGCCGCTGACCGACGACGACCGCTGGCCCTGGCTGCGCGCCATCGCGGCCAGGGAGGACGAACTGCTCGCCGCCGGACAATCGGCGGTCGTGGCGTGTTCGGCACTGAAACGCGTGTATCGGGATATCCTGATCGGCGACCGGCCGGACACGCTGCTGATGTATCTGCGTGGGTCGAAGGCGCTGATCGCGGATCGGGTCAGCGCCCGCAAGAACCACTTCATGCCGCCTGCCCTGCTGGACAGCCAGTTCGCCACGCTGGAGGAACCGGGACCGGACGAGCATCCGATCATCGTCGATATTGTGGGCAGCAAGGACGCCGTGGTGGCCGATGCCCTTCGCAAACTGACCGAGGCACTGTCATGAGCTTCGCCGTCTATCCGTCCCTGCGCGACCGCGTCGTCCTGGTCACCGGCGGCGCCAGCGGCATCGGCGCCGAACACGTCACTCAATTCGCCCGCCAGGGTGCTCGGGTTGCGTTCCTGGACATCGCGGAGGACGCAGCGGCGCGTTTGATCGATAGCCTGACCGCCGAGGGCCTGCCCGCTCCGCTGTTCCTGCCGTGCGACCTGAAGGATATCCCGGCGTTGCGGGCCGCCATCGCCGATATCGCCCGGCAGCTCGGTCCCATCGGGGTCCTGGTCAACAACGCCGCCAACGATCAGCGCCACAATTACGCCGACGTGACGGTCGAGTTCTGGGACGAGCGCATGGCCACCAATTTGCGCCACCAGTTCTTCGCCATCCAGGCCGTGGCGCCGATGATGCAGGCGGCCGGAGGCGGGTCGATCATCAATTTCGGCTCGATTTCCTGGCACACCAACCACGGCGACATGCCAGCCTACACCACCGCCAAGGCCGGGGTGGAGGGGCTGACGAAGGGCATGGCGCGCGACCTGGGCGGTCACGGTATCCGGGTGAATTGCGTCATCCCCGGCTGGATCATGACGCAACGGCAGATCGACCTGTGGCTGACTCCCGAAGCCGAGGCCAACCTGATGCGCGTGCAATGCCTGAAGGCCAAGGTGATGCCGGCGGACGTGTCCCGGATGGTGCTGTGGCTGGCGTCTGATGACAGCCGCATGTGCAGCGGCCAATTGTGGGTGGTGGACGGCGGGCGGCTTTAAGGGGGCGTCGACATTCAGACATCGGCCGCAAGCCTTCCATTCGCGTCATGGCCCGGCTTGTCCGGGCCACCTGTGGCGGCAGGAGCGGGCGTCGTGGGTTCGGAAAGGTCTCGGCGTTAAGCCCGGGCTTTTGCTTTTGCCTTGGCGATGGCCAAATCCGACTGGCGAAAGGCGATCACCTGAGCAACCGCGAGTAGCTCCGGCACCGTGCGGGGGTTATGGGCGTCCAAAGCCCCCTGCGCCGTCCACCGAGCCAGCGTGGTGTCGCCGTTGCAGGCGGGCCGGAACAGCGGGGTCAGCAAATTGAGGATAACATCCTGCAGCAGGCGCGACGGGCGGCGCGAGGGATCGGCGCTGTCCGGCGCCGTGGCGGACAAGGCTTTGAAAGCGGCGGTCTGCGGCATCGCGTCCATCTCCTGCAAGCTGTGGCGGATTTCTAATGGAAAGTCAGGAACGTATCAAGAACTATTTTCCAGGTGCGACCCGCCCCGTCCGCGGGCAGTGCCGAACCGCGCCGCCGGTGGCAGACCAAGGTGCCCGACTTGTCCCGGACATCAGCCCGGGTTCTGGCGAGCGATACTCATCGGCAATCCTTAACGTTGACGGCGGTCGCCGGGTGCGGGCATTAAGGCGGCGGTGCGCGCCTGTAGCTCAATTGGTTAGAGCAGGCGGCTCATAACCGCTCGGTTGTAGGTTCGAGTCCTACCGGGCGCACCATAAACCTAGGTTTTTGCGGGTTTCCGGGCCGGTTTGGTGCAAATTGGTGCAATTGGTCAAATGAGCAACAATCGTTAAACTTTGAGCATCCCGCCCTACCGTCACCGACGCCACGGCAGAGCGGGACGGGGCAGCACGCCACGGGACGATTGCCGTTGCATTCATGGGAAACGACAGGCGAAAATCACCGCAAAGCGGTTCGCGTTCACCAAAAATAACGAGCGAACAAACCGATGACCTAGCGGGATCGGACATAGAACGTTGGCGCATGCATCTTCTAGCGCGACTCGGACCCACCACGCTACACGTTGCGCCTCGCAACTGTCTGAGGGTTTAGAAATGAGCGCTTTATACCAAATGCGTTACCAGGGTGTGGCCGGAACCGGCCACGGCTCGGTTTATATCGGCAAAGGCCAGATCGTTGGCGTTGACATGACCGGAGCGCGCTACATTGGCACATATGCTAGCGAAGGCAGTGCTTTGGTCGGCGCAGCTACCCTAACCTCGGCTGGTGGCACTCTTGTAACCGGCCAGCCCGTTCCACCGGGCACTAAGGTTGCGATAACTTTTTCTCTGCCGCCTTCGTATGGCAACGGCCAATTCCAGACGATTGGCGTAGCGGGGCGACCTGTTCAGGTCGCCTTTGATAAAATTGGCGATATAGCGTAGCGCTACCGATTGCGCCCTATCGATGCGGCGGGCGCCTGACCGCCGCATTGCATCGGCCGTCCAAGCCCCGCCGCGTGGCGTGGCGTCAGGTGACGAAATTGGCGTCGCGGCAACGCAAGATCGTCTGGCGGCTGGTATCGAAGCGCCGGGCTGTCTCGGACACGCTGGCGCCCGATGCCAGGGCAGCGCGCACCGCGTCCCGCTGCGCCGCGTCCAAGGTGCCGGGACGGCCAAGCGTGGTGCCCTCTGCCTTGGCACGTTCTAGCCCGGCTTGGGTCCGCTCAATGAGCAGATCGCGCTCAAACTGAGCCGTGGCTGCAAGCACGGTCATAACCATCCGGCCCGCCGGGCTTGTCAGGTCCGCACCGCCCAACGCGAGGCAGTGAACCCGCACGCCGATCTTGGCCAGACGGTCCACCGTGGCCACCACGTCTATGCTGCTACGCCCCAGCCGGTCCAGTTTCGTGACAATCAGCACGTCATCGGGTTCCAACCGGTCCAGCAACCGCATGAAGCCGGGCCGTTGCTCAATCGCACACGATCCCGAGACGGTTTCGGCAATGACGCGGCGCGGGTCCACCCGGAACCCGGCGGCGTCGATCTCCCGGACCTGATTTTCGGTGGTCTGACCGATAGTGCTGACGCGGCAGTAGGCGAAGGTGCGAGACATCGTCGGGGGTTCCTGTCCGAAAATAATGTCCGTATATCGCACCCCGTCCGAAATAGTGTCAAGCTAAATTTCGGACATACCGGAGATACGTGTCCGCAATCGTTCGTTTTCGGACACTACGCTATGAGCCGGGACAATCCCGACACATAGCGTTATGTGATCGGGTTGGCCGGGCCGGGTTCGTCCGGGGTTGGCTGCGGATCGCCCGCACCGGGACCATCGGGCGTTAACTCAGGCGGGAGTTGTGTTTCCGGCGCTGCTGACGACATGCGGCTGTGACAAAACGGCGCGGCGGCTTCGGCGCAGATACGGGCCGTAGCCAGATCGCCAGATTGAAACGAAGCCGACATGATCGACAATAATACCGATAGCGGTGTCATGCTGGCTATCTGTCCGGGGGTTAGCTTCTCGCTCAAAGCCTTTACCGCCGCAGAGGCTAATGCTTCCTTGGCGATGGTGGCCTTGTTCTTGGCTCCTCGGGGCGCCCGGAACGCGAGAGCGTTGATATGTTGGCCATAAAATCGGTATTCCTTATGCTTTCGTCACAAACGCTGCGTTTTGGTTGCCCTGATCCGCCGGGCCATCGCAGCCGCCAGCCGTTCGGCGATCCGTTGGAGTGCGTCCCGGCTGGCTTCGGCCGGATCAACCGGAGAGGAGGGCACCGAAGCGCCATCCTCCGTTAAGTCGATTTCCCGCATCACGGCGCCACCGGGGAGGCGGTTTTGACCGACCGCGCGCATTCGTCAAAGAATGCGCGCCTCAGGGCGCCCCTGGACGCCGCAGACGCTCCGGGGCCACGTCTTTGCCCGCTTTACGGCCAGACGCCGCTCAGCGCGCTCCCTGAGTTCGGCCATGAGCGCATCGGCTTCGTCCCGCCGTTCGGCATCGCGAGCCGCGCGGATAACTGCCAGATTTCCAGGCAGCGGGTCGAACAAATCGTTTACGTAATGAATCATCGACGATCACCCGTCCTTCGGCCAGCAACCGACGCTTTCCGGCCGGATCGCAGCTATCGAAGTGCGCCCTCGAAATGGCGTTCGCCGGGCATTCGGCTTTCGGCTTCGGCGCATCGTCAACGAGCGTGTGCGTCTTGCTCCGCATCAGTTTCATCCGTTCAGCGAGATCAAGCGCCGCCAGTTCTGATCTTGTTATTTTTGTCGTCATCGAAAATGTCCTGTTCACGCCGGAGTATTGAAATGGCGGCGGGCTTCGGCCTCAGTCATCAGCGCGAATTTTCCGTCCTGTTGGGTCAAACTCGGGCTTGACGCGTCAACGTAGCCACCGTGCCGGACGGCTGCGCCGTGAGCCATTGCAGACTTCACGACCGCAACGGCGCCATGAAACTCGGTCGTAGCCTCCGCGATCGTGGTGCGGGCCGCGCTTCCAGGATCGCCCAATCGAACACCAACGCCGGCGCACACAGTGTCCGGTGTCCGGTGTCCGGTGTCCGGTGTCCGCCACAATCCGCATCTCCCGTCGTCTTGCGTCAATCTGCTCCAAAGCCGGTTTCGCGATTGTGTTCGGATCTTCAATGGTAGTGATGGGAGATTGCTGACCAACCCCAGTAAAGCAAACCCACCGTCCGTCCCGCTTCCAGACATCGGACACCCGGGGTGGGCCGGCCCCTGCTTCAGGACCGGCCCGCTCCCCTAACGTTTTTTGATGATGACCTTGACTTTTACGGTATTATGTATCAACCGCCACCAGAGCGGAATGGTATCGAAGCCGGGTCAATCCCACCTATCGAACGGTAGGTAGAACATGATTGGTAAGACCGTCTGGTCAGTTCTGACTGTAATCATCCAGCT
>Ga0316222_1000057_pt1 | contig 186902 bp, 179 predicted proteins | sample TBH18011metaG_FD_206008 | JGI IMG/M metagenome (GOLD analysis project Ga0316222, IMG submission 206008) | Freshwater microbial communities from Trout Bog Lake, Wisconsin, USA - TBH18011 | ecosystem: Environmental > Aquatic > Freshwater > Lake > Hypolimnion/Profundal zone | place: USA...
GTTTCCTGAGCGTTGGGGCACTCGGAAAGTCAAGGTATGGGAGGCTCCTCAAACGGTTATCTTAAACCCCGATTAGGATTAGTAATTTTTTTTAAAAACAGCGACATTTTTGTTGACATTTACCGATTGCATTGTACAAGAAAATAAAGACCTACTCGTTTATCAAGCTTGTCGAAACAGGTTATCCCTGAATGAAAAAGTTGAGATTGCATTGAAACTCGGTCAATAGTTGCTTGAGGTCGTAGTTGACCACTGGATAGCCCTTTTGGTTTTGTTTGCCCAACATCGCTTGCATTTTTTTCAAAGTTTATCCATCCTTTGAATACATCGAGTGGAATAAATTTTGTTTGCTTGACTTCTTTTCCGTACTGTTCTTGTTGATTTTTTTTGTCTTGTGTATTGCTTTTTGAAAAGGCCATTGGTACAGATAACGGCTTTGGTAGCCAATACATCCGACCATTATCGGTCATTGGAAAAACAGATGAAATCCGAAATAGCGGTTCTTTATTGAGAAAACTCTTCAAAAACTCATGAAAAGAAATGCCTCCAGCATTGCCTAAGATTGCCCAGTGATTTGCAATGGCTGCCCAGAGAGTATCCGAGTGAATAAAATCTTGTGTTGCCTCAATATCAATACCTGCATTTGCTGCCCCGACACGCAAAGCGTTTTTGAAGTAAAGACGGACGATATAAGTTTGCATATCATTAGTTCTTCGGGCTTTCTTCTGAATTTTTCTCGTGATTTTCAGATAAATCTTTTGAATAAATAATCTTATCAATTTTTATACACCACTCTACAAATGATTTTTTCATTTTGTCACAATCTATGTTTGTTGAAGGTTGAGAATCATTATTAGATAGTGTTTCTTGTGTTGCCAATGTTATAAGGTCTTTGTAATGAATAGCTGTTAATTCTTTTATGCAGATTTCCACTTGTCCATACCCGCGCGAGGTGTTGCCACCAAGACCATCGTATGTCTCTATTTGCTCCAATGCCCAAAGGATGTTTTTTAAATCCTGTTTAAGCTTGTCATCCGATTTTGTATAAACGTCGGTTGAAGTCGCATCAAATTTCCCATTTTCATAAGTTTGAACTTTATAGATAATCTCGAAGTCAAACTTTGCACCAGCAGGTACTCGCTCAATTGTGCGTGGCAATGGATGTGCAGTGATTCTATCAACCGCGATTTCCATTTTTGCCTCAGTAATTGGCAAGCCACCTTTACCTCCCTGCATATAATGATCGAGCGTGGTTTTTGTATATAGAGCATCTCGTACAATCAGTACAGATGGAACACTACGTTTTGAGATAGAGTTACCAAAAACGCGACAAACCTGTGACCCAAGTGCATCTTTCTCTTCCTTATAAAGTTCCATCCAAATATCTTTGGTCATCGGATATAATTTCTTTGCAGTTTTTTTCTCAAGAAGAGATCGCATTCTTCCACGCAAAGAGCTTCCTGGAATGTAGGGCACATTTGTCACTGGATTTTTTATAACAGGATTATCAATCCCGCCTTTATCGATTGAATCTGCTGTACCACCGATATGCAAACCGGTTAAGGCTTCAATTTCGCCTTTGATTTTGACGTAGCCGAGCAGTTTAATCTGCATGTCTATTGTTTCTGCCATATTGCTATTTCCTTTCGTTAGTCTTTCTTTTTAGGATCAATTGTTGAATGATAATCAAGTATCGCTTCAAAGAATTCTACAAAAAGACGCAGTTCTTTCACAGTTTGAATTTTAGGTATAGTTATACCAAAAATCTTATAAAGATCTTGTAAACTTTCTTTTTCAGAACTTCCTGCCAGTTTTGGAAGAAGAAATTTTAATTTGTATGAGTCTGTAATCGTATCGGTTTTTGTGTCTTTATTCGCTATGTCAATAGATTTCACATAGGTATAAAATCTTCGAAGTTGAGTTGGGGTTACTTTTATTGTTTCTGATATAATTGCAGCAAAAACAGGCAGTTGTTCCTTTAATTCATCAAGTGTTGTTTTATGCGATAAAATTTCGCATACCTTAGCAACCCGTTCTGCCCTCTTTTTTATTATTTCTTCTGGACTATCACTTTCATAAACAAAAACGTGAGTTAGATTATGAATTTCATCAGAGAAGATAGCTATATAATCACTTGCAAATATTTCTAACATTATTTTGTTCTCCTTAAGTATGAAAGCCAGTTAAGTGCTATGTGTAAATGTGAAATCCAATTTTCCTTGCTTTTATCATTTGTATAAAGGAAGCTGAGCAGTTTTTTAAAAATTTTGGCATGTTCTTCACCAAGATCTTCTTCAACCCGTTTCATCACTCTTGCCATTGTCGGCAAATAGAACTTGTAACTTTCCTGATATTTTTCAATGACTGCAAACCACTTTTCAATGGTCTGATAACTAAATTTTTCAATTTCAAAAGTCGTTCTTCCATCTTGTTGATTTAGGTTTCCACATGCTTGATAAGCTTTCATCAAGGGCAGTAGGAATTCGTGACTCAAATTCCATGTCATGGAAAGCATATAATAATCAGCGTTTTGCATTTTTTCTTTGCGTTGGTACTTTGCATTATCATAAAAAAGTGCAATTCTGTTCTTTGTTGCATCATTATAAATTGTATCACGATCATGTTTCGCAACGTTTTCCGCCTCACCTGATATTCTTGCCATTTGATAAAGCGGAAACTTTGGTTGGTGCAATGTAAGGCCACCAGAAATCCCGCATCCACCCATAACTGTTTGTTTTGCTATATCAAATATTCCCCCTGTAAAATGAGCAAAGCAGCTTTGAATATCAAAGGCCAATTCTGAAGTTTCATCCCATGCGCCTACAATAAAGAGGTCATCTCCACCCGCATATATTACAGAAACGTTTCTGCCTGGCATGCCATACGCATTTTCAATTTTATAATCTTTTCTTACTATATCGGTAACCTCAATTCCTGATGTTGATTGTGCTTTGCAGATTTCGTGGAGATAGACCTTGAAAAAGAGGTTGAGCATTCTGGATTTTACTGAAAGCTCGATAGGGTTGTCGATCACACTGAAAACATCACCCATGCCATCAACATCCATACGCAAGGCGCCTATCATGTCAGCTCCACAAGAGCTTGACGCCAGACCCTGAAACGTCGCAGTATCTTCAGGTTGCGGATTACGCTGTTCCCCTTTTTTTAGCTCTTCATTCAGGCTTTCCATTTCTTTTTGCCTTGCATAACTGGAAAGTTCTTCATGCTTTCGCACATAATTCGAATATTGAAAAACGCGTCCGCCATCCCAAGAGTTTATCCGCCAATAAAATTCCGTAGCTGTATCATGCTCTTTATTAACTTTATAGAACGCATTACCATTCGTTCCCGGTAGAATAAGTGTTCCGTAATTCTTTTTTTCGGCCCTGTTAACTGGAACAGCATATCGGTTCACGACGTTGGCATTGATCAACCGGTCACCAAGATTGAACTGGTGGAAACAGCTTTCGGATACCCATGTCCAATTGTTGTCTTCCGGATCTTTGACAGAGTCATCGTCCATGCGCGTACCTGTGTGAAGATCGAACATTTTCTTTGCATCAAGATCATCACGCCGAGTGATTTGGCACTCCGTTCTCACAGTCACCTGTTCGGGCATACTCAGCTCAGAAAGCTTTGTTAATTGATCTATAAACTTTGTTCGCTTCAGCCTGTCAAGGTTATCGGCCTGTTGTTGCCTTAGCTTCTGAAAATCCTCTTTTAGTTGCTGTGCTGAAAGCGGTAACACGTCGATGGCAATAAAAAATCGGGCTGAAAATTCCTCAAGCGCCCAATCGTTTAACTTTATGCGATACTTATTGATCGTGCAAATGGTTTTGGAATTATTTGGCAACAGCAAACCAAACCCTCCGCCTCCAGAATAAATAATAGCGTGCCGCCCGGCACCGACGACTGTGATGATTTCATGGATGATATGCTCAGTAAGCAGCTCAAGCATGAATGAGCGTGCTCGAAGTGTCTTGAGTGCACCTTTGGATGTGATAGTGTAAACCGTATCCTGAATACCGGAAAAATCACAGCCTACAAGAAGAAATTTTTCGTCCCCCTCACCTGTTTTCAGACAATCATCAATTGCAGCGGCAGTTTTGAAAAGATCGTATACAGGGATTTGGGAGTGATCAACAGAATCAGAAGGAGGAATAGAGGCAACGGAAACAAAAGTCCCAAACTTTTCAAGCACTGTCAATGCATTGCTATCTATTACGTCAGGAAGCTCGAAAAGAATATCACCATCAAAAGCACTGTGACAGGGGTAGTTAATTTTTTCAGGATCAAGTGCGGATGGCTTATAATATTTGTCCGTTTGATCGTCAAGAGCGGAAAAAACCGAATGAAGTGCGGCAAGCTTCAGGGGGGCGGAGATATCTAAATCAAGTATTGAAAAAGCTTCCCTATATGGCGCCAGCTCATTAGCATCAAGCCTGCCTTTTTTCAAAAGTTTCAACCCGAGCTGAATAACTGACGGCGTACTTGACATAACGATGGCGTTAGGATGTACTTCAGTAAAGCAAGGCGACTACAGTACAAGAGCGTTTATGGTATGCCTGCAACGCGACAAGGCTTTATGGCGTGAACTCAGTCTGGGGGTGGGGCGTGCGTTATATCAGAGTATTGTCAATAAATCTATGCTTGATCATACAATATATGTACTGATTTTTTCCTGATACTCAAAGAGCAAAATGAAAATAGTCAGTAATAACATCATAATTTCTGCTAATACCTTTTTTGATAGACTGATTCAATACATCCGCGTTGACAACATCAACTTTCCGCCTGATCCATATATCTGACATCATAGGCATGCACCTCTTTTGTGATGGTGCTGATGTATTGGAACTTTCTTCCGGTTATAAGAGTGGCTATGGATGCGGCAATGCTGTTTGGTTTTTGGCCACCGGTAACGTCAACAATAATTTGCTGCTCAGGAAATCCATCGAGTTTGGCCATATCATAAAAAAATTCAACCTTATTAAATACTTGCTCAACATCCTCAAAGTCAATACCATCAGGAATAACCTCTCTAATTTTCAAACCAGGATATAAGGCATCTACAACTTTTTTGAACAGAACCATAATTTCGGATGAACCAGGATTCCCTTTTGAGGTAAACACATACAACGCTTCAAGCTGTCCTTGATGATGCTGAATTGCCTTGAGTGGCATTTCCCAGTTCTTTCCACTCAACATTACCATAAGATTCGTGGTATCAGGCAATGAGGCCAAAGCTGTTTCAATTTTCAAAATTTCCTTTTCCTGCACTTCCCTTGTTCTACCTATAGTACTCAAAAACACGCCAAGTGCCCGAATCTTTTCCGGCGACGTTTTATCTACTCTAACTTTATTGTCATTACCCCTCAACCGGTACATTTGCCATCCAAAAATTGAAAAGATTACAACCGATACAAGAAGTTTATAAGAGCAGGGTAACCAGCCAAACCACCACCAATGACTGTCGATAAAATCAGCGATTCCAACTGGAAACCATGCAATGGCAAGCAAAAGCATTGCCGCATACATTATAGAGTGAGCACTGATGTTATTTCTGCCAAAATAACTTTCAACAACACGCCTTAATCGTTCAGCATGCAACCTTTTCTCTATGATTTTTCCCTTATTCACAGGCATACCTCTTTATTTTTTTTCAACACCTTCACGAAATAATAAACGGACTCTCAATAACGAAGTCGCGGGTGCCATCGATATCTACCCGTTCAACACAGTTCCGGCAGAGCACGTAATAACGGACAGAGTCGATAAGGTTTTTGGGATCCATAAGCTTCTGCAGGCGCATGCGCAACTGGGCGTAATCCTCTTCGGAGATAAGGCATTCAAAGACGCTGTACTGCACCGCTGAACCATACCCTTCAAGGAGTTTATGGATTTTTGTCCGGCGACGGTCGTTTTCGATGTCGTAGGTAACAAGAATAAACTGCATCATAACGGCAAGCGCTTTTCATTCAGGATCATACCAAATAATACGTAATTTGTAGTCATCTTTCATCATAAATAACCTGGAGCAGCGCATGGGGTGGCTTTACAACCAGATGGCATTGACCGAAACGCTGTTTCAGGCATGGAACAAGGTGGTTTCGAACGACGGTATGGCTGGGTACGACAAACAGTCCATTACCGACTACTCCTGGCGCATTGAAGAACATCTGGCCGCTCTCAGCCGGCAACTGCTCACCGGCACCTATGAACCGCAACCGCTCCTGAAACTTGTGATGCTGAAACCAAATGGAAAACTCCGCAACCTCCTGATCCCCACGGTGATGGACCGGGTAGCGGAAACTGCAGCAGCGATTGTGCTGACCCCTCTGGTTGAATCGGAACTTGGAGCCAATACCTTTGCCTACCGCCATGGGTTGTCGCGCATGACGGCGGCCCATGAAATTGAACGGCTGCGCAACCTCGGCTACAGCTGGGTAGTTGATGCAGATATCAGCAACTTTTTTGATACCGTTGATCATCAGCTGCTTTTTGAACGATTCCAAGAACTGTGTGACGATGAAGAGCTGCTTAAACTGATCAAGAGATGGCTGACTGTGGAGATTGTTGACGGCCACAACCCAAGGGTAAAGAACACAGCTGGTCTTCCGCAAGGCTGCCCTATCTCCCCGATGCTTGCGAATCTCTACCTCGATAAATTCGATGAACGCATGGAAAAGGAGGGGTTCAAACTGGTACGATTTGCCGATGACTTTCTCATTCTCTGCAAAACCAAACCAACCGCCGAAGCTGCACTCCAGCTTTCGGAGAGTGCGCTTGCCGAACTGAAGCTTCAGCTCAACAACGAGAAAACCCGGATTACCACGTTTGCTGAAGGGTTCAAATACCTTGGCTACCTCTTTATCCGCTCGCTTGTTCTGCCCACAAAAATGCATCCCGAAGAGTGGTACGATAAACTCGGCAGGCTCAAACTCCGCAAAGCCCCGAAAAATTTGCTGCACCCCGCAGAAAGTGATGAAACCAATGCTTATGAGCTGGAAACCGGCGACCACGACACCATAACCGTGACCAAAGAAACACTCCTGCAAACAGAGTTTGGCGAAAAGCTGCTGCAGAGTCTTGAAAAACAGCAGATTGATGTTGACAAGTTCCTTGAAAAAACTGAAAAAGAGGATTACCAACGCCAGAAAGAAAAACATGAAGCACTCAACAAGCTCTACTCACCACTACTCAACACACTCTACCTGCAGGAACAGGGCAGCACTTTACGCAAAGATGGTGAACGGTTCAGCGTAGAAAAACAAGGCCAGCAACTCAACGAGATCATTGTCCGCCGTGTAGAACAAATTCTTGTACTCGGCAACATCACGCTCACCACTCCGTCCATGCAATACTGCTTGAGAAACAACATACCGGTTACCTTTGTGTCCCAGCACGGCAGCTACTTCGGCAGACTCGAAGCCACCACTACCGACAACTCTGCGCTGGAACGCTTTCAGTACCTCCGTTCACTCGATGAACCCTTTGCCTTCGACATTGCCAGCCGAATTGTGGAGGCGAAAATCAAAAACTCACGAACCATGATCCAGAAACGCAAAGCCATGGCATGGGAGAGCAACGGAGAACTGAAAGAGAAATTCGACAACACCCTCTCGCTCATGACATCGCTTGCCGAACACACCAAAACATGCGAAAACATGGAAGCACTCAGAGGGCTCGAAGGCAAAACCGCAGCACTCTACTTTGAACTCTATGGACTCCTCTTCAAAAAAGAGCTTCCATTTTACACAAGCGCATTCCGTCGGGTACGCCGTCCTCCTACAGACCCGGTCAACAGCCTTCTCAGCTTTGGCTATACCCTGCTGCACAACAACATTTTTTCGATAGTACGCATGAAAGGGCTGAACCCCTATATCGGCTTTCTGCACGCTGAAGACAAGGGCAACCCTGCCCTGATCAATGACCTGGTTGAAGAGTTCAGAACCATTATCGATTCAATGACACTCTATACTCTCAACAAAGGTGTTTTACGAAACAAAGATTTTTATTATCGTAAAGATAAAGCGGGTTGCTTTCTTACTGATGAAGCAAGAAAGAAGTTTCTTGAACTGTTTGAACAGCGCATGTGGGAAGAGTCGCGTGACCCAGTGAGCGGTAAAACCATGAACATCCGACGGCACATTGAATCGCAGGTAGTCAAAGTCAGCGAAGTACTTGCCGGAACAAGAACCCTGTATGAGCCATACCGGACGGAGTGGTAAAAACCGGAGGATTAATTCTGATGCACCAAAACACAAGAGAAATATAGAGTTAACGTTTAATTTTATATTGAATTAGAGGAGATTTCAAACGCAATTATCCTTTGGGTGTTGCATAAACCACTATTATTTTATAACATACAGGTGTTCAAAACTGTAAACATCAGTATCATGTCCCTTGACATTACTGAAAAATATCGATCCTCCGGATTTCGCGCCAGTAGCCCATGCCAGACGCAGGTTTCCAGAGGTAGACTTAATATCTAATTGCACTCATAGAGTATTGCGACAAATCGGCTGATTCGGGTACATTCTGGCGATATCCATGATCTTAATATCTAATTGCACTCATAGAGTATTGCGACTTGTACTTCAAAGGTGATCTGCTCCTGTTCTGCTAACTTGCCTTAATATCTAATTGCACTCATAGAGTATTGCGACCTCTGTGCTAAAAGCAGGGATGGAGCTGTCCGAATACGTGCAGGCTTAATATCTAATTGCACTCATAGAGTATTGCGACTCATTCAATGCTTTTGTTATATGTTCACTTGTAGCTTTCTTAATATCTAATTGCACTCATAGAGTATTGCGACGAATGAAAAACTCATCAGCCATGATGGAATCCCAACGATAACTTAATATCTAATTGCACTCATAGAGTATTGCGACTTACTCATGCAGTACCAGCGATGACCAGTACGCTCATTAACTTAATATCTAATTGCACTCATAGAGTATTGCGACCCAGAACAAACGAATCAACACAATGTGCTGTGAGATTCCTTAATATCTAATTGCACTCATAGAGTATTGCGACTTTCATCGCGTCTTTTTTTCATAAGAGTCTCCTTTAAGGTCTTAATATCTAATTGCACTCATAGAGTATTGCGACTTTGCACGACGGTCTTCGTCCCGCTGACGACGGAATGCCTCTCTTAATATCTAATTGCACTCATAGAGTATTGCGACAATTGATGCTCCTACGCCTTCGTTTTCTCCGGGTCAACACTTAATATCTAATTGCACTCATAGAGTATTGCGACAGATTATGGACAATAATTAACTCCAATTTCAGCAAAAATTTCTTAATATCTAATTGCACTCATAGAGTATTGCGACGATTACTGTGTCGTAATGGTAATCCTCAGGGCTATAGGCTTAATATCTAATTGCACTCATAGAGTATTGCGACAAACACATGAATGTGCTTGCCTCGAATTCCTCATTTTTATGCCTTAATATCTAATTGCACTCATAGAGTATTGCGACTTTTGCATTAAAGCACTCAATCCATTACCTACGCTGGCATGCATAGACTTAATATCTAATTGCACTCATAGAGTATTGCGACTTGCCATAGTTATTCTCCGTTACCGTGTTATCAGAATTAAACTTAATATCTAATTGCACTCATAGAGTATTGCGACTCATTGAACCTGTAAACGAATCAAACGCTTCTTTACCTGTTCTTAATATCTAATTGCACTCATAGAGTATTGCGACTGCTGCATAGTTGTCCAGACCTGTAACATATACCATACTTGCCTTAATATCTAATTGCACTCATAGAGTATTGCGACTTTCGGCTTTCTACGCGGTTCATCGTCTTCATCATCCTTAATATCTAATTGCACTCATAGAGTATTGCGACTTTCCCTTGGGCGTGGTTTTGGTCTTGTTAAAACTACCATAGCTTAATATCTAATTGCACTCATAGAGTATTGCGACGTTCGTCTTTATGTGAATGTGTCAGGCATTACCTTTTTTATAACTTAATATCTAATTGCACTCATAGAGTATTGCGACGAATACCATAGCCAATTGTTTCTCCGAGGAAGATCAGTTTGCCTTAATATCTAATTGCACTCATAGAGTATTGCGACAGAAGGGATAAAAACAGAATTATTTCGACAGATTTATAGACTTAATATCTAATTGCACTCATAGAGTATTGCGACTATTGATATAAAATAGAGGCTAAAGATCCTCTATAATAGCATCTTAATATCTAATTGCACTCATAGAGTATTGCGACTTCGATAATCTTCACCCGCTCCCACACAAAGCACACACTTAATATCTAATTGCACTCATAGAGTATTGCGACCATGTGCAAACCCTGCTGACAAAATTTTGGCACCTTTTTCCTTAATATCTAATTGCACTCATAGAGTATTGCGACATTCCTGATATTACATGGGAAAAGTCACCATTACGGAACTTAATATCTAATTGCACTCATAGAGTATTGCGACTTATCGCCCTTCATTTCAGGGTTGATGAAATATTTTATTTGTACTTAATATCTAATTGCACTCATAGAGTATTGCGACTTTGCGGCATCTTCTATCTGAAGTTCGCTGTTGATACTTAATATCTAATTGCACTCATAGAGTATTGCGACATTATCCGAAAACATAATCCTGGAGATCCCCCATCGAGCTTAATATCTAATTGCACTCATAGAGTATTGCGACCACATCAATGACGTCAATGGTTATCCAAAAGTTAACCGTCAACTTAATATCTAATTGCACTCATAGAGTATTGCGACTACAATCTCCAGTTGGGGGGACATCAAGGACTTCTGGGAATTTTTGGAATCAGAAAACTTCATACCTCATTACACAAACATAGTATTGGAAGATTATTAGATTAGATTTTTCACGTTATTCAAAATGACAAAAAACATACTATTTGATTTATTATTGAGGGACATTAGAGGCGGGATTTGTTTTTGCGGTTTTTTATTTCGGCATTTTATTATTCTTCTTATTACACTTTTCATCAACAATCATGAATGATATAGTGAATCAACACAATCTCTTTACATTTTTTGCTATTACTGCTGGTGTCGTTTCAATTTTTCAGCTTTTTGAATATTTTGTAAAAAAAATATTCCATGGCTAATACAATTGTTGAGTAATTTTTGGAAAAGTTTAATCCACACTATTAAGGGAAACATTCCTGATAGTGTGCAATATATTGTATTGAACTTTTCCGGTCATCCAGTTTTACCAGATCAGCTCAAAACAATAGAGAAGCTATTGCAATGGCCCTCATCAGAAGTAATGGATGTGCAATTAGGTACTATAGCGGAGGATAGAAATTTTATTGCCAATATTGTTAAAGCCATTGAAAAGATTGATCTCTCCCCCGTTCAATGGCAGGCCTCAAGCATTGTGGCTATTCCGGCAGGATATTCTGCAATCTGGTCTGTTGTGTTAGCGGAAATTCACGGACGCCTTGGTTATTTTCCGGATGTTGTTCATGTACGACCCTCCTCTGCTTTCAGAATGGTTTGGAATGCGCGCTCCGTGGATAGTTCGGTTGCCTCGTCCAGTCCATGAAACAACGAGCTTTCTGATCTTGCATATAATATTCAAAAGGGTCACGAACATTTCCCGAAATGTACACTGCCTGTATCTCAAGTGCTCCGAAATCAATCACTTTTCCTTTTTCATCATAAGCAACGAGTACCACATCAATATTTCCTGCTGATTTTCCGTAAGCATCATTCAAACGAACTTCAGTTAATGAACTCCATTGTACTCCTCCTTTAAAAAAGAATGAAGCTGCATCATCGGTAATCAACCACTCTTCACGAAACCTGACAGGACAAGTGATGACTGGCTTATTATACTGCAATATACTGCACACTCCGAGAGGATTTTTCGCTTTGTCTGTGGTGCAGTTGGGAACCTTATTATTGAAAGGGCAAAGCCTGTGTAAGCGATACTGTTGTGCTTTAGGCGACTGGTCGGTTGCCGTAAAGCCAAAAATCTCAGCTAATGGATGAAGAAAAGATTGCATGCTGTAATACGATCGCTGTTGTGTCACAATGTTATAAACTCATGTACTTCAAGTTAATCATTTACAGTATTTTAGCAGTTGAGCATTTACCTGGGTTTTATTAAATGTTTCGGGGTCGAAATCTTCGTCCAGCCAATCCATGGTATCTTCGTGGTCGGGATGAGACTTGTCGGCAACTATCTCCAGCAAATCTTGATAACCCCACACACCTCCGCAATCTTCGGGTGGACAGGCCCTTTTGCCGGTGAGACAAACCGGCAGTTTTGTTGAACTGTCGTAAGGAACTATTTTTTCGAGAGTTATATGGTGCTCCCAGCTATCTCCAAAATCATAATCGTAGATCATGAAATCATGTTCTGACACGAACAGGCTGGATAAGCTCACCTTGTTTTCGTCATTGACCGTTGTTCCAAACAAATTTTCGTTTTCATTCGTGTCAAGTGGACCGTAGTTCTCTCCTTTGGCGGCAAATTGATGGAGATGACTGTTTGTCCATCCCATAACCACCTGCAGGACAACATGGAGACGGCTGAGCGTGATATTATCGGGGACCAGGATGCGCCGCCAGATCGGAGGCTTTGAACCGCTTAAGGTTACCTTCAGCTGAAAGATGGATTGTGGTTTTTTAGCGCTCATATTTGTTACCTCTGTTAAAATGTTAAGTAGTCAGTGAATTTTAACCTATACTTCCTCTTGATGTGATTCGCTTATGCCGTGAAAAAGAAAAATGAGATGCGTTAATAAGCGGTAGTCGCAAGGAAACTGTGGATAAATTTAAATAAAAAAATCATGGCTATTGACCCGACAGAACCAAAAGGATCTAAAATGCTCAGCTGGGCCTATGAAAAAGGTATGAACATGTTTTATAAATCGTTGGCCGATGATATTGAAAAGGAAATGACGTCACCTCCGATAAAGAAGGCTGCCACTGTAGCCCCAAAACGCAGCAGCGAACCGGTAAAGTGGCCTCTACCAGTTAAAAAATAACGAAGACTTCTGATTTTGGCATTAATAGCTTGAAAACAGAAAAGGCACACGGTAACCGTATGCCTTTTCTGTTTTATACTGTACTCCTTGGGGAGAGCAAATATCACATCAACGTCAGTGTTTGAAATGCCTCATGCCGGTAAAGACCATGGCAAGGTTGTTGGCATCGGCTGCTTCAATCACCTCGTTATCCCTGATGGAACCTCCTGGCTGTATAACCGCCGTTACTCCAGCCTCAGCTGCGGCGAGCAGGCCATCGGCAAACGGGAAGAATGCATCTGAAGCGACAACTGAACCGTGCAGGTCGAGGCCAACTTCAGAGGCTTTCCAGCGAGCGATTTTTGAAGAGTCTACACGCGACATCTGACCGGCTCCGACACCGAAGGTCTGACGGTTTTTAACATAGAGAATGGTGTTCGACTTGATATGCTTGCAGATTTTCCAGGCAAACATCAGGTCTGCAACTTCCTCATCGGTTGGCTGCCGTTTGGTTACAACGGTCAAATCCTCTTTTGCAACTATTTTGCTGTCGCGCTCCTGAACAAGCATACCGAACGGTGTAGATTTGAACTCCCAGCCACCTTTTGGCAAGGGATTGTTCTGCTGCACAAGCCGGCGATCTTTTTTCTTCATCAGCATATCGAGCACTCCATCCTCAAAAGCTGGTGCGATAAGAATCTCGGTAAAGATCTCATTGACCGCTTTGGCTGTTTCCATATCCAGAGGACGGTTAAAGACAATAATTCCACCAAAAGGAGCCTGGGTATCGGTTGCAAATGCCTTGCGGTACGCTTCGACCAGCGTCGGGGCCTGTGCTACGCCGCATGGGTTGGTGTGCTTGATAATAACCACCGTCGGCTCTTCACCGCGGAACTCCTCAATCAATGCAGTTGCTGCGGCAATATCGAGCATGTTGTTATAGGAGAGCTCCTTGCCATGCAGTTTTTCGAAAAAGTCGCCAAAGGAGCGCGTTCCATTTTCATCGGTCAGACGATATAATCCGGCACTCTGGTGCGGGTTCTCACCATAACGCATATCGAGTTCCCTTTCAAGAGAAACGGTCATCGCAGCAGCAGCCTTATGCTCTGTTCCCTGAACAGCGCCGGTCAGGTAAGAGGCAATGGCACGATCGTAGCGGGAGGTAAGTTCAAAAACTTTCAGTGCAAGCTGGAGACGTGTCGCCCGTCTTGTTGCGCCATTATTCTCCTTCATTTCCTGTAGAACAAGTCCGTAGTCGGCACTGTCGGTGACAACCGTGACTGACTCGTTGTTCTTGGCCGCACTGCGGAGCATTGATGGGCCGCCAATATCAATATTTTCAATGGCATCCTCGAAGGTTACATCGGGCTTTGCCACTGTTGCTTCGAATGGGTAGAGATTAACAACAACCAGATCGATAAAGTCGATGCCGTTCTCCTTGGCCTGGCTGATGTGGTCAGCATTATTCCGAACAGCAAGAAGACCGCCATGTATTTTCGGATGCAAGGTTTTTACCCGTCCATCCATGATTTCGGGGAATCCGGTGATGGTTGAGATGGAGGATGCGGCAATTCCGGCATCCTGAAGAGTTTTCAGGGTTCCGCCGGTTGAAAAAATTTCTACACCGAGGAGTGAGAGCTCCCCGCAGAAATCAACAATACCGGTTTTATCAGATACAGAGACCAGTGCCCGCTTGATGACAGGATCAGACATTTGCAGAAAGTTTATTTATCGGTTGTGCTTGCTTTTCGTAAAGCGGAAAGGTAAGAAAAAATCCTCAATTATCTGAGGCAGCATGAATGGATAAAGTCACAGGGGCGCGCCCAGGATGGTTGATACCTGTTACTTGTCGTTATTGGCAAAAGTTTAGGTTGTCGGCATTACTATTATTGCATGAGCAAGGGACAGATGGGAGTGCTGGGAACAAAACAATAGGACTAATGTTACTGATGGGCGTACCCCAGGGACTACGGTGACGGTAATATACTTGAAAAGAAGAGTTCTCAATTGCATATTAAGGAAAGCGATATCATGAAGAGTCGTTGCGTTTCAACATCACAATCACCAAATGATCGTTCACAAAACCCGCATTGCAGTCTTCTGTTCAGGTTCAGGGAGCAATTTCCAGGCTATCTTTCATGCGCTGAAGAAAAAACAGCTTAATGCGGAAATCGTTCTCTGCCTATCCAACCGTTCACAGTGCGGAGCTATGGAGTTCGCCCGTAGCAACGGGATTGCAGCGGTGCATTTGATGGAAAAGCAGTTTGACTCTTTTGATGAGTTTGCGGCGGCAATGGTCGGTTGCCTGAGAAAACATGGCATCGAGATTATCCTGCTGGCAGGCTATATGCGCAAGGTACCTGACGCAGTTGTGACTGCGTTTCCGGAAAGAATCATCAATATCCATCCAGCCCTTCTGCCAAAATTCGGTGGTGAGGGGATGTATGGCATTCATGTCCACACCGCGGTACTAGAGGCCGGTGAAACGGAGAGCGGTGCGACGGTTCATCTTGTCAATGAAGAGTATGATAAAGGACGGATTCTGATGCAGCGGCATGTGCCTGTTCTTGCCGATGATACACCAGAAAGCCTTGCAGCAAGAGTGCTTGAATGTGAGCATAAACTCTACCCTGAAGCCCTTGAAAAACTGATTGCTGAGCAGCAGTCATGAGTGAGTGCACACTCAACATCAGTGAGATCTTTCACTCTATCCAGGGAGAGTCCTCCTTTGCCGGCTGGCCGTGCGCCTTTATACGCCTTGCGGGATGTGGTCATGGCTGCCTTGGCTGTGATACCGCTTATGCTGAAAGCGATATGAGGATCCTGGAAACAGAAGAAATCATCAGACAAGCTGTCGCTTTTCAGGCTCCCTTTATTGAGGTGACCGGTGGAGAGCCGCTGTTGCAGTCAGCGGTTTATCCTCTCATGAAAAGGCTTTGTGATCTTCGGCATAACGTGCTGCTTGAAACCGGAGGTTTTCTAACTGTCGCCCGGGTTGACGCTCGTGTGCATAAAATCATTGATCTTAAAGCACCATCATCAGGGGTCTGCGATCAAAACAATCCTGAAAACATTCAGCTTGCGCTTGAAGCGGCACCGGCCCAGAGGCAAAAATTTGAGTTCAAGATGGTGCTTGGATGCCGGAGTGACTATGCGTGGGCAAAATCGCTGCTGCTTGAGCACCGGCTGACCGACTCTTTTACCATCATGATGGGCGTCATGTTTGGTAAGCTGGAGCCGAAGGAACTCGCAGGGTGGATTCTCAGCGACCGGCTCAGGGTAAGAGTGCAGTTGCAGCTTCACAAATACATCTGGCCACCAGAATGGAGAGGGGTATAAAGAAAGTGCTGAGTGCTGCTGCTGAGTGCTGAGCAAAGAGAAGAAAGAAAAGACTTGGTGCTGAGCGAACGATTGCTAATTTTTTATTATTCACTTTTAATACGCTTAACTTGACATCACTCTCTGTCATTGTTCCACTGTTCAATGAACAGGAATCGCTGACTGATCTGCTTGATCAGCTCTATGCTGCTTTGCATGATCGGGAGCTTCGCCAGCTCTTTGAGGAAGAGTTCAATTTTGAGATTATCATGGTTGATGACGGCTCAACCGACGGCTCATGCAGGTTGATCAGCAACATGATCATGTCAAGACCGGAGATTCGCCTGATTTCGTTTCAGAGAAATTTCGGAAAAACAGCTGCACTCTCGGCAGGATTCATGGCTGCAACGGGTGACTATATCTGCACCATTGACGCTGATCTGCAGGATGATCCCTTTGCCATCAAGGAGTTGATTATTAAGATGCAGGAAGGTTATGATCTTGTAAGTGGATGGAAGCAGGAACGCAAGGATCCTCTCTCCAAAACCATTCCTTCAAAGCTCTTTAATCTGGTAACACGGCTTTTTACTGGTATCTCCCTGCACGATTTCAACTGCGGACTGAAGCTCTATCGCAAAGAGGTAACCCGCAGGCTTGAACTGCGTGGAGATATGCATCGTTATATTCCTGTGCTTGCTGAGTGGATGGGGTTTAAAATTGCCGAACTGCCTGTCCGACACCAGGCGAGAAAATTCGGCAGCACTAAATATAATTCCTCAAGATTTTTTTCAGGATTGTTTGATTTTCTTTCGGTGCTCTTTATTACCCGATATCTTCGCCGTCCCATGCATTTTTTCGGTATGGCAGGTCTTACCAGTTTTTTTCTTGGCTTCAGCATCAGTCTTTACGTCACGCTCGATAAAATTTTGCTCCATAAACCAGTGAGTAACAGACCGATTCTTTTTCTCGGCATCCTGCTGCTTATTCTCGGTGTTCAGCTTTTTTCGACCGGTCTTCTTGGCGAAATGCTTTCAACATCTTCATCCAAAGAGAGCTTGTTTGCTGTACGCGAAACGGTGAATCTCGGTGCCGGACAAGCCAGAAAATTCGGCACTATCGAGTGATTTTAACTTTTAATGTATTGTTATGAAACGAGTAGGAGCACATGTCAGTATAGCCGGCGGAGTTGAAAATGCACCGCTTCAGGCCAGCAGCATCGGGGCAAAAGCGTTTGCCATGTTTACGAAAAATCAGCGCCAGTGGAGAGCCCCGAAACTTACGACATCCTCAATTGAAGCATTCCATAAAAACTGCAGTGATGGGGGGTTCAAGGCTGAGCATATTTTGCCTCACGACAGCTATCTCATCAACCTTGGTAGTCCAGATTCCGTTAAGCTCCAGAATGCACGGGAAGCCTTTATTGACGAGATGCAACGTGTTGAAAGCCTTGGCCTTCAACTGCTGAATTTTCATCCTGGAAGCCACCTTAACGGCGTCAATGAGGATGAGTGCCTGCAGCTTATCGCTGAATCAATCAATATGGCGCTCAATGCCACAACAAGCGTGACTGCCGTGATTGAAAATACTGCCGGACAGGGAACCAATCTTGGATACCGGTTTGAACAGTTAGCCGCGCTGGTTGATCAGGTCGAAGATAAAACAAGGGTAGGAGTCTGCCTCGATACCTGCCACCTTTTTGCAAGCGGTTATGATCTGCAGACAACCGAAGCAATCGGATCGACCTTCAAGGAGTTCGACCGGATTTTAGGGCTTGGTTACCTCCGCGGCATGCATCTCAACGATGCCCTTCGCCCGCTTGGCAGTAGGCTTGACCGCCACGCAAGCATCGGCAAAGGAACAATCGGTATGGAGGCATTCTCTTTCATCATGGAACATCCAGCATGTGAAGAGATTCCACTGATCCTTGAAACACCCGACTCCGAACTTTGGAGTTCAGAAATAAACCTTCTCTACTCTCTGGGGCACTGACCCTCACTACCGTTTCGACACAACCCTGAGATATTTGCCCACGGAGAGTGCACTGCCCAAAAGACCAAGCGTCAGCCCAAGGAGTACCGTAGCAGGATAAACCAGCAGCGCTGAAGGCTGAAGTACCTGATAGATACCCGGCTCGTAACGAACGAGCAGTTGATCAAAAAGCAGATAGACCGCCCCTGCAGCGAGCGATCCTGAAAGCAGACCCTGAAGCACCCCTTCGATAACATAGGGTGCACCGATAAACCAGGCCGTAGCACCAACAAGACGCATGGTCCTGATTTTTTCCTTTCTTGAATACATAGCCAGCCGTATCGTGTATCCAATCATCACAATAGTGGCCAATGAAATCAACACCCCTATGCCGCCAGTCAGCAAGGTAAACAGCCGTGCATTCTTTTCGATCTGACCAAGAAATGTCTGGTTGTAGCGTACATCAACATCGGGAGCGATTTTCCGGATTGCTGGCACAATCCGCTCAATACTCTCGGGCGTTGCGTATTCAGGGAGAAACTTCAGCCTGATCGATCGTGGAAGCGGATTAGAGCCAAGAATCTTGACGACATCCTCGCCGAAGTCGTGAGCAAATGTTTGTGCAGCATCATCTTTCGAAACATAAGAGGCCTCCTTCACTCCCTTGAGCATCTTTATCTCTCCTGCAGCTTCCTTAGCCTGAGTTTCACTCATTGAGTCTGCAAGAAAAACCTCCAGCTCTACCCTGCTGCGCAGCTCCTGGATAACGTCAAAAAAACTCATGGAAACTGTACTGAAAAGACCGAGCAGCACAAGAGCAAAAAAACTTATCGCAACGGTAATTGTGGCAGGCAGTTTTGCCCTGCCCATACTTGAAAAACCTTCCCTGATGACAAACGAAAGTGACATAACAGCTTATTTTGCATTAATAAACAGGTTCCAACACAAAGAATTAACGAAACAAGTTGCAAAAACAAGTTTTTTTTCTTTTAATTAGACAGTCGAAAGGGGCTATAGCTCAGTTGGTAGAGCATTTGCATGGCATGCAAAGGGTCAGGAGTTCGAGTCTCCTTAGCTCCACTTGAAATAATACAAAAAGCGCAGTATAATCTGCGCTTTTTTTGTTTCACTGCTTCCCTGTCTACCCGACACCCTTTATACCTTTTTCCTGCCAACCTGTGCAATTAAAAACACAAATCCCACAATCAGTGATGCCGTAAGGCCCGCACCAATATTAAGCAGTGCGGCAAGCAAAACAACTGGAATGGTAAATGAAACCGTTAAACCAAGAATACCCGCACTTCCAAGAAAGGTCATGGCAGTCAGACCGGTAAAGAAAAAACTGGTTGCAATACTTCCGGCAAAAGAGATAAAGAGCTTTTCACCCTTGCCTTCAGAAATCGCCTGCCACCGTTGAATCTGTTGTTTGCCTCCCGGCTGAATACTGTTTTTAACCAGCATGGCTGCAAGAGCAAAGACAACCAGCACACAAGCATGAATACCATAGACATGGAAAAGCTCACTTCTTGAAAGATTGAAAACACCCTGACCGAGCCACATCGAGGCATAGCTCAGCATGAAAATCGATGTCAAAAAAAACACTGTTCCCCAGAGCAGGGTTACCAGAACCCAAATCACCACACCAGGTGGTTCAGGATTTTTGTTTGTTGTTGAATACATGAGCTTTATGGATAGTTAATTAAAAGTGAAAATAGTAAAACAATGAAAATCAGGAGAGTAGAAGGTTTTAAAAACGGTGATAATTATCTCATGCAACGATTATTTTCAATTATCCGTTTGAATAGTTATGTTCATTCGTCATTATTCAGATTCATGGGTGAAGATTACTCAACTTTAACATATTATTGCCAATGTGTGGAGTTTTCGGCGTTTTTAATTCAAAAACTCCCGCGGAAGATACCTTCTATGGACTTTACTCTCTTCAGCACAGAGGACAAGAAGCCGCAGGCATCGTTGTTGCAGAATACAACAAGGTTAAAAAGAAAACCCTCTTCAAGCAGCACAAGGGCATGGGGCTGGTCTCGGAAGTATTCAGGGATGAAACGATTTTTGAAAACCTAAGCGGTTATGCCGCTATCGGTCATAATCGTTATTCGACTACTGGTTCTTCAAAATCCATCAGCAATATTCAACCCTTCTCCCTGACTTACCGTTCCGGAAGTCTTGCGATAGCCCATAACGGAAACCTTACCAACTCTCGTGCATTACGGCGCGAACTGACAGAACTTGGAGTTATTTTTCAGGCATCTTCGGATACTGAAATTATCCCGCACCTGGCAGCGAGAAGCCGTGAAAAAGAACCTCTGCATCAGATCTACGAAGCATTGATGCAAGCAGAGGGTGCATACTCAATAGTCATTCTGGCCAACAACCAGATGATCGCCGCAAGAGATCCCTACGGGTTCAGACCGCTTGCTCTCGGAAAAAAAGTTGATCCGCTCACAGGAGAACTGACCTATATCGTTGCCAGTGAGACCTGCGCCTTCGATATTATCCAGGCAGAGTACATTCGTGATATTGAGCCTGGTGAAATTCTTATGATCGACCATCTTGCGGTAACGAACGAGAAACCCACCTCTCTTTTTTTACCGACCTCAAAACACAAGGCACGCTGCATTTTTGAATATGTCTATTTTGCCCGTCCAGACAGTTTTATTTTCCAACACTCTGTTGACAAGATCAGGCGAAATCTTGGCAAGAACCTTGCCAGAGAATCGACAATCAAGCATCAGCCCGGCGAGAAGGAGCTGACCGTTGTCAGCGTACCCGATTCGTCAAACACTGCCGCGCTTGGATTTGTTCGGGAAAGCATAAAAATGGATCGCCCGGCCAGATTCGAACATGGCCTTATCCGAAACCATTATGTTGGAAGAACCTTTATTCAACCTGGCATTCACAGCCGCGACATCAAGGTTCGCTCCAAATACAACATTGTGCGTGGAGTACTTTTCGACAGGCCTATCATTCTCGTTGACGACTCCATTGTCCGCGGAACAACTGCAAAGATGCTGATTAAACTGATCCGTGAGGCCGATCCCAAGTCGATCAACCTGCACATCAGCTCTCCACCGATTACCAATCCCTGTTTTTACGGGATGGATTTCCCTAACAAACGGCAGTTGCTCACCCACATGTTTGACAACATGGATAATGACGGGGAGGAAATTGAAAAAATAAGGGAGTATATAGGTGTCGATTCATTGAAGTACCTTTCCATGCCGGGATTGATGAACAGCGTGCCATCGTTTGAAGATGAAGAGAGCAGCTACTGCACCGCTTGTTTCAGCGGTGACTACCCAATCCAGGTCAATGATGCAACGACCGATAAAGAGGAATATGACTGATCAAAGAGAGATGCGTACCCACACGCATCTCTCTCTTTTCCTACTTTTTCCCCTGTTTAAACTCAATTCTCACTGAGGTGTGCGGGACAGCCTCAAGTCTCTTTTTTGGAATAGGTTTTCCAGACTTGATACAGATACCGTAAACTTTATTTCTAATTCTGTCAAGAGCCTGATCAATATAGCCGATGTATTTTTCGTCACGGGCAATAAACATGAAACGCTGTTCACGATCCATGGTATCAGTACCGTGATCAGCCATATGCATGGAGTAGTTGGAATTAATGGAATCTTCCACATTCTCATCGGAAATCGAGGAGCGCAGAATATCCAGATCACGAAGCACCTCTTCGCGTCTTTTAAGAAGCAATTGCTTGAAATGTTCGAGTTCCTCGTCGGTTAAATAGGTTTTAGTAAGGACAGGTTCCTCAATAACCTCATTTTCCTTCTTGGAAGCACTACTATTCTTTTTGGCCATAATAGATCACATTTTCTTAATCTCAAAGAAGGCGGTAAAATTACAGAGCTGTATAATACTACTAACTTACATATTTTTCAAGTGATAACCAGCATATTTCGCCATTGACCGTCTCTTGTCTTCCGGCTGCTGCTGATGAAGGATCGACATGTGTTGTGATAAGAGCTGTGGTAAGAGTTTCTGCTTTAATATACACATCATTTCTCTTCACCGCATCCAGAAGTTTTTCTGATCCCTGAATAGAAAGAGAGATCCTGTCGGTAATATCGAAACCACTCTCCTTGCGAAGTGACTGGATACGACTAACCAGTTCACGGGAAAGTCCAAGCATTTGAAGTTCTTCAGTCATCTCCGTATCAAGTGCAACCATGATGCCATTAGCTTCATCAGATGCTACCAGCCAACCCTCGATATCCTCATGCATGATCTCAACATCCTCACGCAGAATATCAAACCCTTTGCCATCAAGCTCAAGCGAGAGGGTGCCTTGCTTTTCCAGAAGCGCGATCTGATTATGGCTCATGATCCTTATGGCTTCCGCCAGTACCTTCATATCCTTGCCGAAACGTGGGCCGAGAGATTTGAAATTTGGTTTTACCTTTTTGCTGATAACTGAGCCTTCCTCCTCTATGTACTCGATCTTCTGAACATTGATCTCCTCCATAATGATATCGTCAACCAGTCGATACTCCTCTCGTGCTTCAGCATCACTGACAGAAAGCAGAATACGCTTGAGCGGCTGGCGAACCTTGATTGAAGCTTTTTCGCGCATGGTACGGACGAGTGAAGTAATAATCTGCGCCTTTTTCATGCGTTGTTCAAGCGGGCGATCGATAGCTGAAATTTCAGGAAGAGGAAAATCCGCCAGGTGAACGGACTCACAGGATTCACGTTTACTGACTCCATTAAGATTCAGGTAGATACGGTCGGCAAGAAAGGGAGTAAATGGCGCCAGGAGCTTTGCCAGCGTCTCAAGAGAGCTGTAGAGCGTCTGATAGGCCGCAATCTTGTCAGGCCCCATATCGCTTTTCCAGAACCGTTTCCGTGAGCGGCGGATATACCAGTTTGAAAGATCATCAACGGTAAAATCATTGATCAGCCTCACTGCCCCTGTAAGATCATACTGCTCCATACGCATGTGAACAGCTCCAACAAGGGTGTTCAGGCAGGACAAAACCCAGCGGTCAAGCTCGGAACGCTCGTGCACTGCAATGCTGGGTTCAGCAAAGGTAAAACCATCAACATTGGCATAGAGCACAAAGAAATTATAGCTGTTGATGAAGGCCCGGAAAAACTTTCGCTGCTCCTCCTCAATCTCATCGGTATTAAATGATTTCGGTCTCCAGGGAGGACTTGTCACCATCAGATACCAGCGAAGTGCATCAGCACCGTAACGCTCCATAGTTTCAAAAGGATCAACCACGTTGCCTTTTGACTTCGACATTTTGTGACCCTGTTTATCAAGAATGTGACCGTTCACAATCAGGTTTTTGTATGCCGGCTTATCAAATATCAGCGAGGCAATGGCATGCATGGTATAGAACCATCCCCTGGTCTGATCAACGCCCTCGGCTATGAAATCGGCAGGAAAGGTCTGCGCAAACAGGTCGCGATTTTCAAACGGGTAGTGCAACTGGGCAAACGGCATGGAGCCGCTGTCGAACCACACATCAACCAGCTCAGGTGTCCGGTTGAAGCGTACACCATCCCTTATAAAATAAATGTGGTCAACAAAAGGTTTGTGCAGATCAAGCGCTACCAGCTCCCTGTCAAGTGCATCTCCCAGAAGAAGCCTCTCTCCATCAATATCAATGAATCCTTTGCGCAATTCAGCAATGGAACCAATGGCAAACATTTTCCCCGAAGCGGCATCATCACCGATAACAAAGTTCTCCGAAACCCAGAGAGGAAGCGGCGAACCCCAGAAGCGCTCACGTGAAAGCGCCCAGTCCTTGTTATCCTCGAGCCAGTTGCCAAAGCGCCCGGTACCGATCTCGGGTGGGCACCAGTTAATGGTTTTATTGAGCTCTACCATACGATCAGCTATGGCAGTAGTCCTTATATACCAGGACTCCCTTGCATAATAGATCACCGGCACATCATAACGCCATGAAAAAGGGTAGGTATGGGTAATGGTCTCCTTGCGGTACAACTTTCCAGCCTCCCGGAGCTGACGGATAATCAGCGGATCGGTATCCTTGAAGAACATACCGTCATAATCGCTGACCTCTGCAGTAAAACATCCGTTCCGTGCAACCGGCTGGAGCATCGGCAAATCATATTTTTTTGCAATCTCATAGTCATCGGCACCGAAAGCCGGGGCAATGTGCACAATACCTGTTCCGTCCTCTGTTGAAACAAAGGAGCCGGATGTAACGTACCAGCACTTTTTTGTAGGATGCATATAAGTGAAAAGCGGTTCATAGTCAAGCCCTTCAAGGTCGCGCCCTTTCAGTTCGGCAATAACCTTCCAGAGCGACTCTCCCTCGTCGTTTTTCTCAAGCAGCACCTGCAGACGCGACTTTGCAAGAATCATCACCTCGCCACTTTCTGCATGAGAAACCTTGACATAGTCGATGTCCGAACCGACACAGAGCGCCACATTTGAAATCAGCGTCCACGGTGTCGTGGTCCATACAAGCAAAAACTCTTCTGTTCCCTTGACTTTGAACTTTACATAAATGCTTGGGTCTTTCACCTCTTTGTATCCCAGGGCAAGCTCATGCGAGCTCAGTACCGTTTCAGATTTCGGATCCTGCGGCACAATTTTATAGTCCTTGTAGATCAGTCCCTTGTCGAAAATGGTTTTCAGGGCCCACCATACCGACTCGATATAGTCATTGGTACAGGTTATGTAAGGGTGATCCATATCAACCCAGTATCCCATACGCTCGGTCAGCTTTCCCCAGCCTTCGCGGTTATCATCAATATGATGGTAGACAAGCGCCCTTGCTTCGGCGTTGAACTCACCGTCGCCATACTCAACAACCTGAGCCTTGTTTTTAAGGCCAAGTTTTTTTTCCACAGAAATCTCGACCGGCAATCCATGCGTATCCCATCCGGCCTTGCGAGGTACCCGGTAACCCTGCATGGTTTTGTAACGGCATACAACATCTTTTATGGTACGGCTGAATACATGGTGAACACCAGGTTTGCCATTGACGGTAGGCGGCCCTTCATAAAAAGAGTATATCCTGTCCGCGGGTCTCTCTTCAAGGCTCTTATTAAAAATCTCGTGTTCATTCCAGTATGCCAGAACTTCTGCTTCTACAGCGCTGTATGGTACATTTGATGGATACTCAACAAATTTATCGTCCATGGTTCTTCAGAATCAAATTAATATACGTCATCCCGGTATTAAAACAGTACAGGCAAGCTTTTCAATAACCGAAAAGCTTGCCTGAATCCTTTTATGAACAACACCGGCATTCACTGCCCGAAACCCCCAGGCTCTTACTTTTTACTGCCGAGAGAGGAGCTGACACCATCAAGGATCTGTTTTGCAACCACCGTCAAGGAATCAAGCGCCTGAGCAACTATTTTACTTAGTGGAGCCATTGTACTGTCAAGAATAGTGCCGACGCCAATCAGGATCGTTGAAAAATCCCCTTTAACAACATCACTCTGGTTCTGCTTATCCTGACCGGAAGTTTTAATGTCTTCAGCCATATGATACTGAGATTTAGGTTTATCGCCGACTAAACAATACACTTAAAATATAATATACGTAATCATGCCATCAAAGCAAATCGGTAAAGAGTATGCAAATCCTTACGAATGATTTTTATGGCTTCAGAGCGCAACAGAACTCATTATTACTGGCGTCCATACCTGTCCTCAAGACGAACAATATCATCCTCTCCCAGATAACTGCCTGACTGCACCTCAATCAATTCAAGCGGAATTTCTCCGGTATTTTCAAGTCGATGGAGTGCCCCGACAGGAATATAGGTTGACTGATCTTCGAGCAGGGTGGTTTCCTTGTCCTCCACTCTCACAAGGGCGGTTCCTTTTACAACAACCCAGTGCTCCGCACGGTGATGATGTTTTTGCAAGGAGAGCGCCTCTCCTGGTTTTACCGTAATGCGCTTGACTTTGAAGCGTTCTGAAACATCAACGGTTTCATAAGAACCCCAAGGTCTGTAGACCCTCCGGTGGACCTCTGCTTCATCCCGTTCTTTCCTTTTCAACTCTTCGACAAGCATCTTGACATCCTGAACGGAGGCCCTCGAAGCAACAAGCACGGCATCGGCTGTTTCAACAACAATAAGATTGTCAAGACCAACCGCCGTAACAAGACGGCTCGTTGCATGGATATAGCAGTTCTTCACATCCTGAACCAGTACGTCACCCTTTTTGACATTACCCGCTTCATCACGTGCATGAACATCCCAGAGAGCAGACCATGCACCAACATCATTCCATCCGGCATTGAGAGGAACAAGAGCGGCTTTTGCAGTTTTTTCCATTACGGCATAGTCAATGGAATCAGAGGGAGATGCACAAAAAGCTTCGATATCAAGTCTTAAAAAATCAAGATCTTTACGCGCTTTCTGCACAGCCTCACGGCATGCTGCAACGATGGCCGGGGCATGAGATTCGAGCTCCTGAAGATAGAGTTCAGCCTTGAAGAGAAAAATACCGCTATTCCAGAAATAGTCGCCCGATGCGAGATATAACTCCGCTGTGGTCTTGTCGGGCTTCTCAACAAAATCAAGCACCGGGTAGGCTGCAAGTGTACCTTCACTTGTCACTGAAGCCCTGATATAGCCGTAACCGGTTTCAGGGGAGAGCGGCACAATACCGAAGGTAACCAGTTCACCATGTTCAGCTGCCACCTGTCCCACAGCAACAGCAGCGCCGAACGCCACAGGATCAAAAATAACATGATCAGCTGGCAGTATCAGCATGGTAGCTCCCGGATGCCTTTCAGCGATGAGCATAGCCGCTATGGCCGCTGCCGGCGCCGTATTGCGCCCTGAAGGCTCAAGAATAATTTCACCTATTTCGGTATTGATCTCATGAAGCTGTTCAGCAACCAGAAACCGGTGGCTCTCATTGCATACACAATAGACCGGTCCTGTATCATGGGTTGAGAGAAGGCGAAGCACCGTATCCTGCAGCATGGTTTTTTCGCCAATGAGCGAGAGCAGCTGTTTGGGGTACAACGCACGGGAAAGAGGCCAAAGTCTGGTTCCCGAACCACCACTAAGAATCACAGGAATTATCATCAGTAAAGAGGATTTTGTTAACGGTTGACAAATTTCTCATACATCTTCCACGTCGATGCGATAAGGGTATCAACATCGCTGAACTTCGGTACCCATCCAAGAAGCTCCCGCGCTTTGAGAGATGATGCCACAAGCTCCGAAGGATCTCCCGCACGCCTTCCCGTAACTTCGGCAGAAATTTTTCTCCCGGTGATTGCACGAGCCCGTTCTACCATTTCAAAGACACTGACCCCTGTCTGGCTACCAAGATTCACTGTAATGCTTTGGTCATGCTGCAGCAGATATTCAAAAGCACTTACATGCGCTTCGGCAAGATCGGATACATGAACATAGTCGCGGATACAGCTTCCGTCCCTTGTCGGATAGTCATCACCGAATATGGAGAGTTTTGGCCGAATACCTGCAGCCGTTTCCATGACAATCGGCAGAAGATTCTCCGGGTTGAGTTCAAGACCCTGGATTCGCCCAGGAACATCATAACCTGCAGCGTTAAAATAGCGGATTGCGCCATACCGCATCCCTTTGAGGCGATCATACCAATTCAGCAAGCGCTCTATTTCAAGCTTTGTAAAACCGTAAAAATTTTCCGGCTCAGTCGGGTGATTCTCATCAATCGGCAAGTATTGAGGAGCACCATAGACCGCTGCCGAAGAGGAAAAGATAACCCGTGATATTCCCGCCGCAGATGCCTGGTTGAGTATATTAATGGTTCCGGCAATATTAGCTTCTGCATAGATTTCGGGCTGCAGCATCGAGAGTCCGGCGGCTTTCAGTGCTGCCAGGTGCACACATCCGTCAAAGCCTCCTGCCATGGCTGCCCGCAACTGATCTGCACGCATGATATCACCATGCACAAACAAAGCATCATCAAAGAGATTTTCCCTTAAACCGGTCTGAAAATTGTCAAACACAGTGACAGCATAACCATGGTCAAGAAACGCTCGTGCAACATGGCTGCCGATATAGCCAGCACCTCCAATAACCAGAATTCGCATAATACATTCCTGATTTCAAATGTTAAGTATCAAGTAAGATCTATTTCACCTTGCACCATACATCTCTTTGTAGTAATGCTGGTACTCACCCGAAGTAACATTCTGAAGCCACTCCGCATTTGTAAGATACCAGTCAACAGTCAGTTCAAGCCCCTTTTCAAATGATATAGAAGGTACCCAGCCAAGTTCCCGCTGCAGTTTCGATGAATCAATGGCATAACGAAGGTCGTGACCAGCCCTGTCGGTAACATAGGTGACGAGTTTTTCCGACTCACCAGCCGCGCGCCCAAGCTTTGTGTCCATAATCCGACAAAGAAGCCTGATCAGATCAATGTTGCTCCATTCATTATGACCGCCGATATTGTAAGTTTCTCCATTGCTGCCCTGATGATAAATCACATCGATCGCTTGCGCATGGTCAACAACCCAGAGCCAGTCACGAATATTCTCACCCTTGCCATAAACCGGCAGGGGTTTGTTGTGCACGATATTATTGATAAAAAGAGGAATAAGCTTTTCAGGAAACTGGAATGAACCATAATTATTTGAACAGTTGCTGATCACAACCGGCAAATTATAGGTATCATGATAAGCCCTAACAAAATGATCCGAAGAGGCCTTTGAGGCCGAATAAGGGCTATGGGGATCGTAAGCGGTTTGTTCGGTAAACAGTCCTTCCCTGCCAAGTGAACCGTAGACCTCATCAGTTGAAATATGGTAGAACCTTTTCCCTTCAAAATCTGACTGCCAGCACGCCCTTGCTGCATTGAGCAGATTAACCGTCCCAAGCACATTAGTGACCACAAACTCCGTTGGATTGGAAATTGAACGGTCAACATGCGACTCGGCTGCGAGATGAATAACTCCATCAAAGCGGGACTCTCGGAACAAACGCTGCAGAAAATCGCCGTCGTTGATATCCCCTTTTACAAACCGATAGTTCGGCAGAGCGTCAACATCCATGAGGTTGGCAAGGTTTCCGGCATAGGTAAGAGCGTCAAGATTGGTTATTGTATAGGCTGGATAGCTCTTCAAGAAATGTCTGACAACATGCGACCCGATAAAGCCGGCTCCTCCGGTGATCAAAATATGCATTGGTGTTTCGATTATTTAATGGTTGTCGTCTCTCTCCATTAATCGCCACTGGAGAGGTTTTATTCTTTTTCTGATCGCTGGATTTGCTGAAGCATAGCTGCCAGTGATGCCCGCCAGTATGGAATTTCAACTCCCCACTCCCGCTTGATGGCTGATTTGTTAAGAACGCTAAAGCTGGGCCTTGGAGCAATCTGAGGATAGTGGGCGCTTTCTACCGGCAACACTTTGCATGACAACCCAGAAAGCTCCATAATAGCCAAAGCAAAATCATACCACGAAGCCACACCTTCATTGGAAAAGTGATAGGTTGCTTGATACTGAACAGTCGGGTCGTAATGATCAAGAATCGTCACAAGAGCTGCAGCAAGGTCGGCCGCCAAAGTGGGTGTTCCAATCTGGTCATCAACCACATTGAGCAGTTGACGTTCCGAACCGAGTCGAAGCATGGTTTTGACAAAGTTGGCGCCATAGACGGAGTAGAGCCATGAAGTCCTTATAATCAAATACGAGGGAGCAATCTGACGAATGCGCTCTTCACCCTCCCATTTCGATATCCCGTAAACACTACGGGGAGAGGCTGGATCGTTTTCACGATAAGGCGTGCATGACTCTCCATTAAAAACATAATCAGTGGAAATATGCAGCAGAAGAGCATTGCGCTCTTTAGCACATGCTGCAAGCACAGCTGCACCATCCCTGTTAACCCGGAACGCCGCATCCGAATCGGTTTCAGCCCGGTCAACGGCGGTATATGCCGCACAATTCACTATAACATCGATGCCATGTTCGCGGCATACTCGATCGACGAGATCATGGCTTGTTATATCAAGTTCAGGAAGATCATAGAAAAAAAAGTGCTGATTGCCACTGTTGGCCGACAACGCCTGCAGTTCAGAGCCCAGCTGGCCTTTGCTGCCGGTAACAAGAATATTGATGCTCATTTTTTCAAGAAAGCTCTATATCTGATTATTTTGAATCACTATACCGGAAATAAAAAGCATCAAAAAAAGCCAAAAATTTACCAACCGGTCAATTTTTCCTTTTTTTGAGCCTTCCGTACACTTGAGAAATATTCTGCAAAGTTATCAAAGATAACGAAAAAGAGAGAGCAAACTTTTGATGTGTAAATATTTTTCTCTTTTGGAACAGGTGCATTTATGGCATTGGCTGATGGTGGCTATCCTTTACGGGGTGTAGTTTAGAAAAACACCATACACAACCCTGCACGAATAAACTGGAACCATGACGGGCTCTATAGTCTGCCTGATTGCTTCTTGAATATAGTAACCGGATCGACTGACTGTGGTGAATTGAGCGTTTTCAGTTAGAATGACGCATCAGGGCAGTCTTTTTTTGATGGTGTCGAGGAGTTTGTTGAGTTCGAGGAGTTGTTTGTTCATGTCGATCGCTTGGTTCTGGAGCTGCTGGATTTTTTGGGTGCAGTCGGTGAGGATGAGGGTCAGGATGGGATCGGGCGGTGGTGGCGGGAGCTGCGGGGTGCCTTTTTTGCCGTAGAGGATGTAGTTGACGTCAATGCCGACGGCTTCGAGTTTTTCGCGGAGGATGTTGCCGATGCGGTTTTTGCCGGTGACGTAGGCGGTGATGTAGGAGGCGTCTTTGGCTCCGATTGCCTGGCAGAGGGCTACCTGGGTTTTGAATTTCTTTTTGATCTCTGCTCTGAGGCGTTTGGCTTCGTCGGTATAGGGGCCTGACAGAGGCATATATCTCTATTTTTTCAATATTTTATGTACATTTAATAGGCAATTATACCTAATAGCGAGAATAAAAGCAAACGAAGAGCAGCAAAGATAGGAAATGATAAGGATAAAGAAGAGCCAGAGAGGCTTTACAATAGTTCGCGGGAAGGCTAATTGGCAGATGCGGATGTTTGAGGCACGGGGGGTTCCGTGCCTTTGCTGTTTAGCAGTGGTTACTGGTGTTTATTGAGCCGGCAGGAGGTGGTTAGTTGAGCTTTGGGTTTGTGGGTATTTTTGGCGCTGGTTTGGCGCACCAAGGGAGCTGGTAGAGGTTTTTATCTTCCATGAAGCCGACAATTTTGATGATTGCGGTTTCTGTGTTGTAGATGTCGCTGCCGCAATAGGTGCCGGCTTCTTCCCATACTTCATTGATCTGGCGCTCTGCGATGACTCGCGTACCTTCTTTTATGAGGCGGTATACGGTGCCGGAGGGGCTTGTATATTCTGCGATAACCATGATGATGCTCCTTTTCCTGCTGGTTGAGTGGATGGCTTTTGAGCCATTCCCCGGGGGGACAAGGGCTTCCCCATGCCCAGGCAAACTTTTTGTGCAAGGGAGGAAGTGAGCTGCACAAGGTACTCCGCGGAAGCGAACGGCCCTTGGCAGCAAAAAGGCAAACTGGCATATCTTCAGCCCGTCCCACGGGGGATGGTTTTTGTCCGCGTAGCGGTTGCTTTTGGGTAGCAGGGGCGGTACTCCGGCCTTGCTGCTCTTTTGCAAGCAAGGGGGTTGGGCCGAAACGAATACAGGGAGCCCGACCGCAAAACGTTGAGGCCCAACCTGCTTGCTTAGCCTCTCTTCGTTCGGGCTGGCGGGGCGCTTGCTTTTTCTTGCAAGCGGCATGACAGACCGGGTTATATCGCTGTGATTGATAGTGGCAGGGCTTTGGCGGGATGCTTGCATTGATTCCCTGGCAAGCAGCGTGACAAAGCCGCAGGTAAGCTTGCAGCTTGCTGCATGGAGCCCACGCTGGAGCGGTATACAGGGGGCCCTACCTTTTCGCGGAGGCGCGGGCGACTATATGAATGTTCGCCTTGCCGGTACTCCGGCAGGGCGATTTGCCGCTTTTACGTGGGCATCGGGTTGCTGTTGAGCACCTGCTTGCAAGGAGCGGAGGGCTGGCGCGGCACGCTCTTTTTGCTTGCAAAAAGCGTGACAGCCCGGAGCGAACGCAAGCTGGTGCGGTTGATCGGGCTTGGCGAGATCTTCGGGATGGGGCTTTGGGAATACGGGTGTGCGAGGGGCGGCAGTCAGGCAGCCCGGCGGAGACTGCCGGAACGTGGCTGACTGACTGCCCTGCCCCGTGCAGTGCGCTGTTGGGTGGGTTTTGGTTTCGGGCGTTGCGGGGATGAGGGCAGTACGGGCCAGAGTCAGTTGGCCTGCGCGCCCGGTAGGCTGCGCAAACGGAGCGAAGCGGAGTGCGGCGCTTCTGGTATTGGGTGTATCGGGTTGGTTATGGGCAAAGGCGGTAGACTGCTTTTGCGAATGGAGAGGGTTCTGGATGGGGATGAAATATGAATTTCGATTGCTTTTTCAGGTATTTTTCTTTACTCTGTACTCAACATGCTCACCCCGCTTCCCGTAAGAACAGCGCGCTCAGGGTGGGCTTTTTGTTTTTATGTCGGCACCCTCCTCTTTTATGCTGGAACAGTATACAAAGCCACCGTTAAGCCATGAAAAGCAGCTACAGCTCCTGAAGGATCGCGGTTTGCTTGTTGAAGATGATTCGAAAGCCCTGCATCTGCTCCATCATATCAGCTACTACAGGTTAAGCGGATACTGGCACCCGCTACTGCAACAGCCAAAACACCTGCACCGGTTCAAACCAAACGCTTCATTTGATAATGGATTCAAACTCTACTGTTTTGACCGGGAGTTGCGGCAATGAGTGCTCGGTGAGATTGAAAAGATTGAGGTTGCCGTAAGAGCCCAAATGATTAATACCCTGTCGCTGGCATTCGGCCCGACATGGTATGCTGATAAGCAGCGGTTTACGAATCATCGTTATGGTCACGATCGAACTCTTCAGAAGTTGCTTGATGATTTCAGGAATAGCCAGGAGGAGTTTATTGTTGCATTCAGAAAAAAGTACTCGGACAATTATCCTCCATGCTGGATGATTCTGGAGATTGCATCGTTCGGACAGATTTCAACCTTGTATTCCGGATTGAAAGGAGGGAGAAGCAAAAGAGCTATAGCACATCATTTTGGGCTTGATGACACATCTTTTGCCTCCTGGCTGCACTGCATCGTGTATTTGCGAAATCTTTGTGCTCATCACTCACGATTTTGGAACAGGGAGTTTGGTATAAGCCCCCAGATGCCTAACACCCCTTCGAAGCTCTGGCTTTCAAGTGAATCCATTTTTTCAATCAAGGGTTCTCACGGGAAATTGAATAGTAGAGCGTACTATATGCTCTCGATACTTTTGTATCTGCTGCAAACCGTAAACCCGAAAAGCTCTTTCAGGCAAAAGTTTTTTTTGCTGGTCAACAAGTACCCGAACATTGACCTTGCCGCCATGGGATTTCCCTCGACTCTTGAAAATGAAGCGCTCTGGGAAGGGTAAAAGCAAAGATTCTTTTGCAACAACAGCACTTTTCTTCTACGATTAACTAATGGATTGGGCTTTTCCCGGTCGACGATGAGGCTTTGGACTATTTCCGGGGCCTTTTTATTTTCTCTCTCTTCTCTGCTTTGAAATATCATCAGCCTGTTTTGCATGAAGGTCGGCCTCTGGCCGTTGAAGGGTACCCTTCTCAGTGCAATGATGGGCTTTTTTAATTGCTCCGTGGTGATAAAGGACAAAAAAAAGGCCCAGTACGAATACGGGGCCTTAATAAGACACCATGCTAAATTGATTTTCTCTTGCATGGCGGCCACCTAAGTGGACTTAAGCCCGATCCTGACAAGTCAGGAGAGCGGGTACGAGTTCAATATACTCTTTTGTGGAGTCATCGTCAAGGGATTATTCCTAAGCCCGCCAAAATACATCGCTGGATATTAACAAGTTCATCTTTGCTTATAACTCTTATATCGTAACTCCTTTTACCCTGATCTTTTCCGAAGAATGGCAGAAAAAGTCTGTCTAATGATACGGTATAGACCATATCGGCTTTTACCCAGTGAAATTCAGCGTTATAGGGCTCAGGAAGAACCGGATCAAAGTACAACTTGTAGTGGTAAGCCTCAATAACCTTCGGTGGCGTAGTACTTAAAGGAACAATGGTACAAAGGCCCTCTCTTTTACGCAACCGAGGAGAAACGATCACTGCCGGTCTTCGCTTAACCATTTCAGGAGAAACAAAACCTTTGAAATCACAAATAACAATGGTGCCTTGTTTTGGATGATACGGGAGGCTCATCTGTCCTGAGTTGAATTTGCTTGATCTGAAAATACTTTATCGGCATCGCGGTTTTGGCCGTGCTCTTTTGCCTGCGGGAAGAGGTCGTAGAGGAAGTCGTTGTTGTCGAATACGATAATCATGCTTGTGCAAGACGTTTAGTACGAAGAGGCCGGTGGAGCGTTGCTGCGATTCCTTTACCGGGATGGGACGGCTGTTTTATGGGTGCTCCGAGGGAGGCTTCCCTACCCTGCGGTTCTGCGTTGATTGGTAAATATACGATATCGGGGTAAAGATTGGGAGGATGTCATTTCCAAAACGGGTCTGATCGCCAGTCTTCCGAGAAACCCATCTCTTTTTCCTGTTTGAGGGGGCAGGATTTCATAAGTGCTTTAAGGCCCGCTTTAAATGAGGTGTCGGGGCTTATAGTTTGCAAGATGTATTGCATGCAGCATAATGCGGCGTAGGGCTTGTATGGCCAAATATTTCTGTTTTGGATAAATGGGTTTGAGGGCTTTTTTGGTAAGGTGATATGGGCTGTCAACCTGCGGTTCCATAGGCGACCGTGATGTGCGCAAGTGTTGCGGATATGACTGAAGCAGAGCATCCAGTTTTCGAGCAGTTCGATATTGTTTAGCCCGAAATGCTTGACCACTGCGATTTTTTCGGGGCTTTTTTTCAGATTCCTGAACATTTGAGATAACAAGCCAAAACTACTCACTTCAAGACTCATCCATGATGGCGGATCAACAGGTTCGGTATAGGTGTTCTTGTAATGCTCAATAAACGTTTCGTTGGAACGACTGATTTCTGTTTTTAGCGAGATAATCTGGTTGTTAAAACGATTGACATCCCTGAAAAGCGCTTCGTTTAGCTGCCAATGGCTGCCATGTGGCATTGCCCATTGATAAATAATTTGTGTTCGGATGGCAATTTCAATTTTTTCCATGGCATCGAACACCAGGCTTCTCAATTTACGGTCAAATACATAGAGCTCTATGATTTGCTCAAAGGTTACCGGAACGATGAAGGGATGATTAGGCTGTGGCAAGACCTCTTGCTTTCAGTTTCGTTATTTGGTCGGGGATTGATACTGCGGGTTTGCTGTATAACATGGGCTTCAGCTTCTGAGATTAAAAGAGAAAACCCCGTAAAAAGCGAAAACCTGCCCGGGTGCGCTGTTCAAGTGGGAAGCGTGGCAGGTATTATTGCTTATAATGTAAGCAATAGAGGCTTCGATGTCAAGCTGTATTTTACAAGATTTCATGCATTCCATATGACAACTGCGTTTAAAGCGCCGACTATATTTCGTAACAATATCCTAAAAAATCAGTTACACAGTATAACCTTATGGACAAAAAAATAGCCGCCTTAAAAGCGCTATTGCAACGCCCAAGCAATGCCGCAACCCAAAGCGATTGGCGGGCGCTGTTGAGCGGTTTGTTTATGGTTCTGGTGGGTCGGGTTGAGGTGAGCAAGTGCAAGGTTGTACTCGGCCCTGCATTTGCGGGTGGTCGGGGAGGGGTTGGGAGTAGCGAAGGCGGGCTTTTTGCTTGCATGAGCGTACAGGCTGTGGCGAGTGGTGGGGCAAAAAGCGTGACTGAGCGGGCAGAGTTCAACTGAACAACCCGGTAACCGCCTGAACAGATCGGGGGGGGTTCAAGGGGTGCCAACCCCTTAAAGCATTGGCCGTACCCGGCCAGTGCTGCTCTTGCAAGCAAGCGGCGGCGGGAGCAAGCCGAAGGCGCGCAGCGAAGCGTAGGGCAAGCGAAGGCAGGGCGGGCGCTGCGAAGCTTGCTGTACTTCCTGCGACTCTTGTTGTCTCTCTCTGTCATTTCTCACATCTCCTTTTGATTGAAGATATGACTTCTCACACGTCCACGAAAATATAGCAAGTCCACGGCATGAACTGATTTCTTTGCCGCCCTTCATGCTGCCTCGATACGCCGCCAATATCAATTGCCGCTCTTGATCTGCTTTTTTCTGCTTATCGCCCTCAAAAATACTTTTTTAGTATAAATAACATGATTTGGAATTTGCCAAAATCACTTCACTACCAGATTTAAAAACACTTCAGCCATATGCTTATATCAGCTTAACTGAGTTAGCCAAAATGAGCTTTTCGGTGGCAGTTTGGACATGCTGCAATTGCATTCTCAACTGTGTCGTCACCGCCGTGGGCTAACTGAATCTTGTGGTGAACTTCAATGTATGGCGAACCATCACAACGGCGATTGAACGGTGCAGACTGATGGCATATCTCGCAGAAACCATTGGCACGAAAAAGCACCTCAGCAACAACGTCTGGATTCCGCTGGTAGAGCTTGGTTGTAACCTGAATGACATTTGCCTTCTTTGATGCTTTTGATAATCGGGCTTGTCGAGCAGATTGTAACTTCCTCAGTGATTCGCCAACCGCAGCGGAAAATTTGGCCTCTTCCACTTGCTGGGACATATGGCCAGAAAGTCCGTTCTCAAAAGTTGTCAAAACTTTGCGAAGCTTCAGGAGCAGAGTCTTCCGCAACTGCTCGTAGTATGCGATGTGCATCCAAGTTGCTGCTATAGCATTCTCAGCGGCTTCTCGGCCTCGTGTTTCATGAATTTTAGGTAAGAAATAAGAAAGAGCAAGCGGGCTCTGAGTTCGTTTGTAAACCTCACCGTTCAGCATACATCGGTACTGGAGCAGGAAATTCCTAGCAGAATTCTCATTGAGTCCATGATCGTCGCGCAAGCGCACTGCCGCATGCTCAATAGATGAGACACCATCATAGACTTTCTCTGCGAAATCGAAAGCGGCTTTAATCTGATTTAAATCAATCGATTTCAGCTTACGAGGAATAGGATTCGCCTGTTCAGCTCGCTCGAAATGTTCGCTATTCGGAAGAGTCTCACTATCCTTATTCACAGGTGTCGCTGACATGTTTTGAAGAGCAGGTATAACATTGCTACTTATCAGCGAGGAATAAGCTGCAAGCGATTTCCGGTTGGCACCCATAATTGACTCTGTGGTCTGCTCACTCAGCCAGTAAGTGCTTTTCCCAAGTTGCTTGGTCTCAGGGAATGAGTGTGGACCATCTATCTCCCTGTCAACGGAAAATTCCCAAGTCACCAGTCGGACATGCCGATAAAGCTCTTCACCAGAACGTAACGGATTAACCGGATTATACTTATACGGACCAATCGCACCAACAATAAGAGTATTATGCTTACCATCAACTGTCGCGACCAGATCACCTCTCTTGGCCTCGACAGCAAAATGAATAATCTCAGCAAGGTGCTTGTATGGTTCTCCACTGACTTTCACATTTTCTGGGTACTGCTCACAAAGCATAGTTTTTATAGTATCTGCTGAGGTAAATGAAAGATCACCCAATTTGCCCCAGCCAACAGCAACAACCCCAAGGCGAATAAATTCGTCGAGCAGCTCATTCCCATGCCCTGCTCGCACCAATAGAATTCGAGTCATTAATTACCTCCTAAAACAAGCGATACTTTGCTGATAAATCCCATTTTTTTATTCATTTAAAACGTCATCCAGAGAGCGGGCCACAACATACCTTGCAGGCGTCTCGCCAACACTGAGCGCCTTGAAATGGGCCTTGCCGCATTCTATTTTTGCGCTCTCTTTGTCCCGGAGATCATCGGTAAATAGGCCGCTCTTGGTCTCGACAACAAAATAGATTCGCTCTTCGCCATCCTTTTCAACAAGTACCGCCCAGTCGGGGTTGTAGGTATCAAGCGGCGTAGGAATCCTGAACCATCCCGGCAGCTTTGCATAGACCTTGATGGCCAGATTCTTCTCCAACTGATCAGCAAAAGTTGCTTCGGGATCGGAGTCATAGACCACCTGCTCATAGACTGATTTCTGAACAGGGATAAGGTTCTTGAGGTAACCGGTAAGTTCCTGTTGCTCAAAAAGCTCCTGGGCGTAAAAATGTTCGTCGCCAAGCCGGTGATACTTGATGCCATCCACCACAGCAAGACGCTTGCAACGCTTGATGGCTTCGGAGGCCAACTCAATGAATTGCTGCGGATTGCGCTTAAAATCGTCAAGCCGCTCACTTCCTATCAAAATACGATGAATCGTACGACGAGTGAGCCGGGTGCGATCCTGCAGATCCGTAAGCAGGTCAGGCAACTCGATATCACTTTCATCAAGTACAACCGTTGCGGCGCCAACCCGTTCAGTAGCTTCAACGCCCGATTTACCAATCACAATATCCGCCTTGTGCCACTGCATGCGTGTCTTCAAAATGGACGGAGCATTTTGTAATGCCTTGATGCAGCTCTCCACCAGCTTTTCATTGTCGAACTCCACCCGGTAGGTCGTTTTATGCTTGATACGCTCCCAAAGCTCTTTGAACTCCGGACTGTGCAACACTGCCTGCCGGGTGAGTACCTGTCTCCGCTCATCCGCATTCTTGATCTCCAAACGACCGGCAAGCTTTTTCAGCACTGCGGTAATCTGATCAAGCTGTGGCTTGAATTGCTCCGGCACAAGAAGAGTCCCCTCCTTGAGCACCCGCTTCAGCGAATCCTGTACCTTGCCCTTGCTGTCGATATAGTTTTGCTCTTTCAGATGCTCCCACAACACCTTCGACTGCTCGAATCCAAGAGGAATGGAGATTCCTTCGTCAGTAGTAACGGAAATCGCCGCAAACTGGTGTTCTTCGACAATCCCGAATCGAATCCCGGTTTCAGCCTCAATCTCTCTCTGAAGATTCTCGGCAAACTGTTCATAACTCTCGGTTGCAATAACCGTCAGCGTATTGACTTCAAAACCACGCAGTCGCAAGCCTTGCTGATTGACGCACAACCGCAGACCACGCCCTATCGTCTGTCGGCGTTCACGCTCTGAGCCCATTTCACGCAACGCACAAATCTGGAAGACATTGGGGTTGTCCCACCCCTCCTTGAGTGCCGAGTGAGAAAAGATAAATTTAAGGGGAGTTTCAAGAGAGAGCAGCTTCTCTTTCTCCTTCATGATCAGGTTGTAGGCCCGTTCAGCACTTTCACGATTGCCCTGATTGTTCTCCTCGGTATTGGTCCAGCCACCTTTTTTGTCTATAGAGAAATAGCCGTTATGGACCTCTTCGGCGGCATGAGTCAGGTCAACTTCACTGAACAGTGTGAGGTAATCAGGTAACTTTGCCGCCCGGGCGTACTCTTCCTCGAAAATGCAGGCATAATCACCCTTCACTGAGTTACCTTCAGCATCGTAAGAGCGATATTTGGCAACCTCATCAATAAAGAACAGCGAAAGCACTTTTATACCCTGCGGGCGCAGACGCAGCTCCTTGTCGAGATGCTCCTTGATGGTGCGGCGGATCATCTGGCGCTGCACGGCAAGAGCATCAACGTCTCCATAAGCTTCTCGAAGCTTCAGGAACTCCTCACCACCGGGGAAGCGCAACTCCATAAACTCCTTGCCCTTTTCAACACGGATTTCACCGATAGAGCAATCTGCATAGATCGCCCGGCTGGTAACCATTTCAAGATTATCGCCATCAACCACAACCTGCTCTTTTCGCTTGATACCGCTGGCAGTCAGCTTATCGAGTTCAACGAGTGCGGAAATCCTGCCACGCTTGTTCTCGACCTTCAAGAGACGAAGATATGGCTTATTGTAGGCATCTTCCACTGTCGCAGCAGCAACTTCGATCTGCTTCACCAGCCCCTTGTCGTGCGCATCAACCGCATCAAGACGATAAACCATCTGGTGCTTGTCCACATGCGTAGCGGAGTAACGCAAGGTACAGAGCGGGTTCATGGCATCGAGCGCTGTTTTTCCAGCACCGGAGAGACCGCCATCCACACTTTGCGGTTCATCGATAATTAGGATGGGCCTCACCGCCTTGACAAGATCAATCGGCTTTTCCCCGCCAGTAGGCTCATTGGCACCCTTCCCGTAAATATTGTTGACATCCTTTTTGTTGATGGCACCAACCGTCATCACCATAATCTGGATTTGCGAGCTGGTAGCAAAATTACGCACCTGCCCCAGCTTCGAGGAGTCGTAGAGGAAGTATTCAAAAGGAACTCCGGCATACAACCCCTTAAAATGCTCTTCAGTAATCTGAAGTGTTTTGTAAACACCCTCCTTGATTGCCACTGAAGGGACAACAATGACAAATTTGGTAAAGCCGTACCGCTTGTTGAGCTCAAAAATGGTACGCAGATAGACATAGGTTTTACCAGTCCCGGTTTCCATCTCTACCGTGAAGTCGCCGGAAGCAAGGGTGCCGGAAGGCGGCAGGCCATTGCGGAGCTGAATATCATGCAGGCTCCTGAGCAGGTCATCATCAAGCAGCGTCAGCCGGTTGCCAATGCCAAGATCACTCTCCATGCCGGGAAACTGCATATCTTTCGTCGTCGGCATAGTAACGGTAAACTCCGTGCGGCAGATTTCCTGCCCGCGAAAGAGGTCGCAAACCGCTTCAACCGCCTGAAGTTGATAGTCGAGGTTAGGTTCAAAATGCAGTTTCATTCCTGATCCTCCAGTGCACGTGCGGCTTCAATTGCATCCCGTTCACGCTCAATCTCCAGACGAAGCTCTTCCTCCGTGGGCAGCACCAGACGGTACCGGGTAGCAAACAGTTGTTCACTCTCATGCAGCACGGAGTAGCGAACAACGGATTGATCTTTATGTTCACACAGCAAAATTCCGACGGTCGGGTTGTCGCCTTCGCCACGTTTGAGGTCGTCATACATTCGCACATACATGTCCATCTGCCCTATGTCCTGATGCACAAGTTTGCCGGTCTTCAAATCAATCAGCACAAAGCACTTGAGCAGATAGTTGTAAAAAACAAGATCAATATAAAAGTCCTGTGACTCGGTACTGATGCGCTGCTGTCGGGCAACAAAAGCAAAACCTTTACCCAGTTCCAGCAAAAAAGCTTGCAGCTTGTCCATCAGTGCCTGTTCCAGCTTTGACTCCAGCAGCTTGCCTGTGCCGGGCAGGCCAAGGAACTCCAGCATCACCGGATCACGCACGAACTCCCGGGGGCTAAGAGGCAAAGCCGCAATATTGGCCTCAGCCTCAGCCTCTACGCTGGCCTTGTCGCCGCTGAGCACCAAACGTTCGAAATAGAGCGTGCCAATCTGCCGATCGAGTGCGCGAACATTCCAGTTTTGCAAAGCGGACTCATTCATGTACCATATTCGGGCTTCTGCGTTGCTGACTCGCAACAGTGTCCGATAATGCGTCCAGCTCAATTCGTGACGCAACGCGTCACACATTGGAAAAGCCTTATAAAACAGTCGCATATAACGCAGGTTGGAGGCATCAAACCCCTTGCCAAACTCACGGGTCAACGATTCCGCCAGTCGAGGCAAGAGCTTTTTGCCATAGGCTGCGCGTGCCTCGCCACCCTGCTCAAACTCCACAATATGGCGGCCAATCTCCCAGCAGGTTTGCACCTGCACCCTGTCCACGGCACGCAGGGCATGCTGACGGCCTTGCTGAATCAGTTCCCGCAAGGCATTCAGCAAGCCTGTTAATGGCGGGGTTGTAGGCATCAGATTTACCATTTCTACAAGCTCCTTATGATTTCAAGCCCGTGCTGCTGAAGAATCGCCGCAAGGTTGGTTTTTGCAACGTCATCAGCAAAGGCACTGTCGCGGAAAACAGAGGTTGTATCACCAGCAGGTGCAAGCTCTTTATGCCATGCAACAATGCCTTGGGCGAGAGGCTCAACCTCATCACGGGTGATATGAGTAGTAAGGCAGACAAGCAACACACCACCGCCGACGGAGTGAACCTCTTTGCCTGCAAATGTCCGTTTCTCGATAGGGACACAGAGGTCAAGGCCAAGTTTGAGGAGCAACTCATAGAGAATGTCCGCTTCACTGCGGTCAGCCTTCAGGTGTTCAATGGAGTTGAAAAGTGTTGTTTCGATATCGTTGCGATCCGGTTCCCAGGTATTGATGTTGCTTGAATCAAGCTTGAAGACGCGGAAGCCAAGGTCGCCGGGGAAGAGTGGATTTTCATCTTTGATTTTTTGTGCTGAACGGCGGAGGCGCTCTTTGGTAAGATCCGCGATGGTTTTATAGCCAGCCCTGAACGCTTCGCTGTCAGGGGAACAGGGTTCAGGGAGCTGAACGAGAATAAATTTCCGGGTACCATTGTCCTGCTTGTTCAAGTCAAGCACTGCATGACCAGTAGTCCCTGAACCAGCAAAAAAATCAAGAATGAGGTCTTTAGATTGCGTAGCAACTATTTTAGCCATTCTTTGAATCAACCCATGTGGCTTTGGGAAGTCAAATACTTTACCATCCATTAAACTCTCTAAGGCTTTACTCCCTTCATCAGTAGAACCAGTATCATCATATGACCAAAAATTTACTGGCACCATACCGCCATCCATTTCAGAGAGAAACTTCTTTAAACGTGGATAAGTATTTTCACCATTTTTTCCCCAATAGAGCTTATTCTCTGCTTTATGAACCGCATATGTAGATTTTTCGTATTTCCAAGCATTTGTAGGGTGCCAAACAACTACCCCAGAGTAAGGATTTTCTATACCATAGTAAAGGTTAGGTCTTTGCTCTTTTGTTGCAGGATTTACATAAGACACACTTGTCCATACTCCACGAGAGTCGTTATCGGGATTTGTGTAAATTGAATCAGACTTTTCATTCCTTGGCTCTTTTATTTCTGCTAATAACTCGCTTTTTCGATAACAAAGGATATGTTCAACAAGTGATGCAAACGTTTTAGAGTTATTACTTCTTGTAAATCGTTTTTCCCATGAAATGTCTGCCAAAAAATTTTCCTCTCCAAAAATCTCATCGCACGCTTTCAGTAGATTACTCAGCTCACCATCATCAATGCTGATAAAAATCACACCATCTTCCCGTAGCAAGTTCCTCGCAAGCTTCAACCTTGGATACATCATATTCAGCCAGTCAGTATGAAAGCGCCCGCTGGCTTCAGTGTTACTGCTGATTTTCCGGCCACCCTCAATCTGGCCAGTGAGTTCGAGATAATTTTTGATGTTGTCCTGGAAGTTATCGGGGTAGACAAAATCCTTGCCGGTGTTGTATGGTGGATCAATGTATATGAGCTTCACCTTGCCCGAGTAGCTCTTCTGCAAAAGCTTAAGCACTTCAAGGTTATCGCCCTCAATCATCAGATTCTTTGTAGTGTCCCACTCCACACTCTCCTCCTGGCAGGGGCGCAGGGTGCCGGTGGATGGGGTAAGGGCAAGTTGCCGGGCTTTACGTTTGCCGTGCCAGTTAAGGCCGTACTTCTCCTCCCGCTCTTCCACTGTGCCACCGAGCAGTTGGCGGAGCACCTCAAAATCAATTTTCCCTTCACTGAATGCTTCAGGGAAAAGTGTTTTCAACTGTTCAATATTGCCCGCCAGAATATCGGCTGATTGGGCTTCGGGATCATTTGCTGTGAACGGCTTCATGGTCGCCTCTTCGCGTTCGGTCATAATTTTTGTTTTGTTGTTGCCAGTTCTGCTTCAATCCGCTTAAGCTCCAGGTTCAGCTCCACCTGCCGGGGTATCTGCTTCTCTTTTGCTGCCCGAGTGCGCAGATGGGCAATCTCTTCATACAAGACACCACACTCTCGCAAGGCATTATGGCGGGCTGCGGCATACTCTGCATTTTCTGCAAGAGCGAAACTCCCTGTCACTATTGCTGTATTCAGTGCCACCATTGAGTCCAGCCAACCCTGATAGAGATCACGGAGGTTTGTGCGTGGTTGACGACCAAGCGCGAGCGAGTTACGGAAATCGGCCAGAATGAGTGAATCAACCTCGTTTTGCCATTCGACGGAAACAATATCCCCCTCAAGCACCGTTTTGCCAACCTCACTCTGAGACCACCGCTTGTGAGCAACAGAGAGCGATAACTGTGCACCCTGCTGGGTCAAAAGCAGAACAGGATAAGGAATCGCCCGATGCACCAGTTCCACCAGCCGCGTTGTTTTGGCTCCGTCACGCAAGGTAAGCAGCAAAACGGCAATTTCCAGATATTCATGGCTTTCGTCCCGGAACTCAGGAACCCCAACAGTCACCGGCTTGAGTGCCGCAATCCAGATCAGCTCTTCAATCCCCTCATTGATAGAGCGTTTGTCGGCGGAAGTGGGCGCACCGTTTTCAAGCAGCAGCTTTTTGGGTACCCGCTGGTTCACCAGGCTGCTATCGGGCAGGTCAAATGCTGCGATCAGCGCTTGACTCTTCATACGGTTGCCTCCGGCAGAATAACAAGGTATGCCATCACCTCAAAATCGTTGATGCCGGCAAATTCTCCATTCATGGCGTGCGTACCGCCGGGAGTGAAAAGGCTTGCAACAGCGCGTTCCTGATTCTTTCCAGCCACGGAGGCTACGGCGGCAGCGAGCAGGCGTTGTGCCGCAAGCATCTCTTCTCCCTGTTTTGTCGCCTTGTCGAATCGGGCACACGCACCGGCATCGGCCATATCACGACCGAGGCAGAGACGCTTGAGCCGGTCAAGAATCTGCTTGGCTTGTGTGTAGGGCAGAATTACTGAACCCTCTTCCCCAACATGGACAAGGTAGTGGGTGCCAAGGGGATACCCGGCTTCAGGAATTCGACGGGAGGCTTCACCCTCGACACGCAAACAGAAAATAATGCCCGCTGCGATATCTACTTCAGTGGTGGTGGTAACGGCAAAGCTTCCCGGCGGCAGCGTCTCCAATACTCCGGGATTGGCTTTCAGATATTGGGCAAGATCAAGGCGAATGTCAGTCAGGGTGAGGTCGGCGATGGAGACACCGGAGGAGAGATCCTCCAGATCGATCACGGTTTCCTGAAGCTTGAGCAGTTGCTTGCGGCGATACTCCAGATCGTTCATCTGATTGCCGGATTGCTGTTCAATGAGGTTCTCTTCACCCGTAGCGGAGATGTCGAGCAGTACCATTTTGCCGCTTACCCGCTGTTCAAGGTTGATATACTCCTCAAGCTGCATGTTTGGCCAGAAGTTGACGAGTTGAATGCAACTGTTTGGCGAACCAATGCGGTCTATCCGGCCAAAACGCTGGATTATCCGAACAGGATTCCAGTGGATGTCGTAGTTGATGAGCCAGTCACAGTCCTGAAGGTTCTGCCCTTCGGAGATGCAGTCCGTTGCAATAAGCAGGTCGATATTTCCTTCGTTGGAAAGTTCTTCGGGACGCTCCTTGGAACGGGGTGCAAATGCACTGAGAAGAGTGGACTGATCCTTGCGCAATCCGGATAAGGTTGTCTGATTGCTTCCGGAACCGGCAATGAGAGCGCTCTCAAGCTGCAATTCAGACTTCGCCCACAGAGCGAGTTGATCGTAAAGGTATCGGGCTGTATCAGTAAATGCTGTAAAAACGATAACCTTGCGGTTGCCGGGATTGATGGGGTTCCGGCATTTTTCGGCAATAACGTCACGCAGGTCTGCCAGTTTGGCATCTCGCTGTGCATCAACCTGGGCCGCCGCCGCGTAAAGAGTGGCAAGCCTGTTGCGATCTTCAATGAGCTCCTGCTTCCATTTGATCAGATCCACATCATGAAGCAAGACCTTGACTTTACGACCAACAAGCAGGCTTTCAAAAGCGGGATCGTCAAAGTCAACATCGGCAATATCAATCTCCTCAAGCTCTGTCGTTTTTGACTCAATACGTGCCAGCATTGCTTCGACATCGCGAAGTTGGCGTTGAACGGTGAGCGCAAATGATGAAACGGCACTTTCCATCCGTTTGAGCATGTTGATACGAAGCAGGTGGATCAGACTCTCTTCACGGTCAGCCTGCCGGAAAAAGCCTTCACCTCCCCGTACACGGGTACTGTACTTCCTGTCGTAAGCCTCCTGCTTGTGCGGCAGTACATATCGCAAAGGAGCATAAGAGGCAAGGTTCAGACGGCGAATCTCCTGATTGATCTCTCTGATTGGGCGAAACTCACCTGCCCGGTCAACGTCAGCCTGGATGTTGATTGGTTTCAGGCGGTCAGGGAACCGTCCTGTTTCGGCTATTCCATAATACTTTTCGACATGCTTGCGTGAACGTGCGATGGTCAGGAGATCCAGCAGGGTAAAGTAGTCGAAGCCGAGCATTTCAATCAGACGAACCGGGATGCGCTCCGCCTCATCAAGATCCAGCCAGCGATTGAACTGTTTCTGTGCTAATCGTGTAGTGCTGTCGATACTGCTGATGCCATGAGCAAGCAAGGCGGTGTCGTTGCCTTCCGTGGCAAATGCAATCTGGTTACGAAGATCAGCCAGCCTGTTGTTTACCGGCGTTGCCGAAAGCATAAGCACCCTTGTCTTTACCCCCTCTTTGATAATCTTGCGCATCAGATGATCGTAGCGGGTTTCCTTTCCTTTATTGGCTGCCTTGTTTCGGAAGTTGTGCGATTCATCGATAACGACAAGATCGTAATTTCCCCAATTGACGTGCGAAAGATCAATATCGCCGGAGAACCCGCCGTCACGGGAAAGATCGGTATGGTTCAGGACATCATAGTTGAAGCGGTCGGGAGCAAAAAAATTCCGGCGGTCATTGGCTTTATAGAGCGTCCAGTTGTCACGCAACCTCTTCGGGCAAAGGACCAGCACCCGGTCGTTTCGAAGTTCATGATATTTGATGATGGCAAGAGCCTCAAAAGTCTTGCCAAGCCCGACGCTGTCGGCAATAATGCAGCCGCCAAAGCGGTTGAGCTTGTCAAGAGCACCAACGACACCATCACGCTGAAAGCGGTAAAGCTTCTTCCATACCACGGTATTGTGGATACCGGTTGCCGACTTGACGATACGCTCTTCATCAAGATCTTCGTCACGGTCTCGAAAAATATTATAGAGGATAAGCGAGTAAACGAGGAAGGGCTCTTTGTGAGATGCGAGTGATTGTAACAGACCAATCAGCTCTGTTTTGGCCATTGGATTCTCTGCAAGACCCGACCACTGGGCATCGAACCACTTGCTGAGCAATAAAGCCTCTTCAGGCGTTTCCGAGGCCTGAATCAAATTCAAGGGGTTACCAGGTGCCAATCCAAGACCATCAGTAGTGAATGCCAGCGAACCAAGCAGCACCTGCTCGGGCACTGCATCGCCATCACGAACAACAAAAGCGCCTTGCGGCACTGCACCGGGAGCAAGCTTCACTTCGCTTTTGCTTTGAAGCCATTGCAGCAAGCGGCTTGCGATCCAACGGTTTTGCAAACGGTTACGAGCAGCGCGATCGGCTTCAGACCCAAGAATTGAAAGATCCGCAGTGACTTGTGGCAAAAGAAGGCGGCATGTTAAAAGTGCCGCCATTTCTTGAAGCATCCCGGAAAAGGCGAACAGCGAAAAAGAGGGGGTTACCATATCAAGCTGGCAACCTGCGGTGAGTTTTGATCGAAGGTAGTCGATAACCCGGTCTGTTCCACTGTTCTGAACAAGCTTCATAGGAGGGAACTCCCCGGTTGAATCCTAACCAATCGTTTCATAATGAAAAAGAAAAGTTCAAGTTCATTGGGATGCCAAGATTATACACTGCATCATATTTATCATTTATTCACATCAAAGAAAAGCAATAACGTAGGTTACAGGCAAAATTATTGCAGGTTTTATGTGGAATAAAGCGCAAATAAAGGAACAAATTCTGACCGGAGGATAACAAATTTTGATTTCTTTCATAAGAGGTGTTTTATACCCCTTCTTTTTCCCTCCAGCCATCATCCAGTAACGATTTCGCAGTCTCAAAAAACCTTCGTTTGAATAGATATACGTTAATTTCATCGACGCGGGGAACGGTTATTTCCGTTGTACATTCAAACCGAGCCTTGATGCCGTCAGTCAACCTGCTCAATACAGTTGCTGCCCTGATAGCGGGCATTGTTGACTTGTGTTGATACCGGATACATATCCAGAATTCCGTTATCAGCGGGAACCAGCATCTTCGAAAGTGTTCGGGGATCAGCTTCAAGCCACGTTTTCCAGTTCTCGGGTTCGAGAATTACTGGCATTCGGTCATGGAGAGTTGCTATCTGCTCATTTGCCGCAGTGGTGATAATGGTGCATGTCGTGATTGCGGGCTCTTCAGTATTCTTTGGCTTCCAGGTGTCCCACAGTCCGGCAAATGCCATGGGCAAGCCGTCAGCCCGGTGGATGTACCAGGGTTGCTTCTTTTTACCTTCGATGCGCTCCCACTCATAAAAGCCGCTGGCTGGAATCAGGCAGTGGTTCCGCCCTGCCAGATGCCGGTAATAGGGTTTCGTGAACAATGATTCAGCCCTTGCGTTTATTGGCCTGATTTTGGGAAGTTCCTTGGCCCAACGGGGAATCAATCCCCATCGTGCTGCGGTGAGCTTATAAGGTCCATGGCTGGCCTGCAGGGTTATAATATCGGTTTCCGGAGGGATGTTGTACCGATTCGTCTGAGGGTAGTCCTGATTCTCTTCAAACGGGAGCTCCAGTTGGCGAAGAAGATCAAGAAAGTACTTCAGTTCATAAAACCCGAATCGTCCGCACATATTTTCCCCTCGTTTTTCGTTGACAATTAGTCATGCTCAACACACTCGCTACCGGTAATATAGAACGGGGAAGAGGGATATGGAATGGCGGTTGTATATTCCGGTAATGAAACCACGGAACGACGATGATACTCTCGAAAATACATGCTGGCCCAGTGCTGGACTTCTTTACTCCGGACTTGACAACGCCGCTTGAGATGCCGTTTGCTGGCGCTGCGATTGCTGCCGGATTTCCCTCTCCTGCTGAAGAGTATGTCGAGATCACCATTGACCTGAACAAGGAGTTGATCAAGCACCCGGCAGCCACCTTTTATGCCAGGGTGAAAGGTGACTCCATGGTTGATGCGGGCATTCAGGATGGAGACCTGCTGGTTATCGACAAGGCCCTTGAGCCGAAAGAAGGCACTGTTGCTGTTTGTTATCTTGACGGCGAGTTTACGGTGAAACGTCTGGCTGTGCAGGAAGAGGGCGTCTACCTCATGCCGGCCAATGCAGAGTTCAAGCCGATCAGAATCACTGAAGAAAATGAGTTTCTGGTATGGGGTATCGTCGCCTATGTGATTCACAAACCACGATAACCAAGGCTGGAGATCAACCCCATGTTTGCCCTTGTTGACTGCAATAACTTCTATGCCTCGTGTGAACGGGTGTTCGACCCCGCCCTGCGCTTGCGCCCGGTTGTTGTGCTCTCGAACAACGATGGCTGCATTATTGCCCGCTCTGAAGAGGCCAAGGCGCTTGGCATCCAGATGGGGATGCCGGAATTCAAATGCCGCGCGCTGCTGCAATGGCATGAGGTTGCGGTCTTCTCCTCGAACTATCCTCTTTATGGCGATATGTCGTCACGGGTGATGATGACGCTTGCTGCGCTTGCACCTGAAATTGAAGTCTATTCCATTGATGAGGCTTTTCTGGATATGTCGGGCTTTGCGCGCTTTGACCTGACGGAGTATGGCCGCCTGATTCGCAAGACAGTCCGGCAGCATACCGGCATTCCGGTCTGTGTGGGCATGGCGCCAACCAAAACGCTTGCGAAGATAGCCAACCGGCTGGCCAAAAAGAACCCGCACTATCAGGGCGTCTGCCTGCTCCGCAGCGCTGCCGAGATACGGGCCGCGCTTGAGCGCACGAAAGTTGAGGATATCTGGGGCATCGGGAGGCAGTGGAGCAAGGTGTTGCAGGCAAAGTGGATTGAGAGCGCCGCTGACCTGTCGGATGCGCCTGCGGCATGGGTACGCAAGCACCTGCACATCGTTGGCGCCAGAATACAGGCTGAGCTACAGGGGAAATCCTGTCTGCCGATGGAGCTGGTGCGGCCTGCAAAGCAAAGCATCTGCACCTCGCGCTCTTTTGGCCGCAGCGTGACCTGCCTGGAAGAGTTGCAGCAAGCTGTGGCGACTTTTGCGGGCAAGTGCGCAGTGAAGTTGCGAAAGGAGAACTCGCTGGCTTCACTGATTACCGTTTTTATCGCTACCAGCCCGTTCGATGATTCGTGCAAACGGTACTGGGGAACCCGGACGGCTTCCCTACCCTATCCGACGAGTGACTCTATCGCGATTCTGCAGGCAGCGCAAACGATGCTTGTCGGCATCTTTCGTGCCGGTATGAGCTACAAGAAGGCTGGAGTAATTGTTAGTGGAATCGTGCCGCAAGCAACATGCAGCACAACGCTTTCGCTCTTTGCGGAGGAAGCGCCTGCTGCTCCTGAGCGGGATGGCAGGATTATGCAGGTGATGGATGCGATCAACAAGCGCTATGGAAGCGGTGCCGTGCGGCTGGCGGCGGAGAACTCTGAGAGCTGGAAGCCGCATCAGGAGCGGCTTTCGGCACGGTATACGACTCGGTGGGATGATATTATTGAGGTGAAGGGGTGAGCTTAAACACCGCCCATCCCAACCATTTCTTGAGAGAATTCATACTCTTTATCAAAAGGGAGCTGTAGTTGCTGCAGATATTCGGGAAACGCCTTTGCCCAGCTTATATAAGGCCAAGCAGCGAGAGGAACTTCATCTTTTATCTTTGCAAATGCGCATTGAGAGAGGTGAGTATTTTTACAAGCTTTCCAACAGAGGTGTAGGGGTTTTCTGTATTTTTTGCTGTTTCCAGCGGGTTATTGGCTGCTAATAGATCGGCATTTTTATAGGCAACCTCAAGCCGATCTTTGGTCATGTTAAAATATCCGCTTCCCCCTTTTGTATACTTGGGGATATAGTCATCTTTTTTTAATTGTCGAACGACCTCATTTCTGTGAATATGGCCGCGGACTGAGACGAAATGCAGGAGCAGCCATAATTCGAAACAGGGGATAGATGGGACTACGTAAAAGTTGATCAGCTCGTTGTTGTCATTTTTATGTTTTCGATCATGTGCATTTGCGCTAAAGAGTGCATTCAAGAAATTCGGATGATCATCTCAGTCAAAAACGCAATACACTGCTTCATATTCTTTCGTCTCCTTGCATCTGTCTACCGCAAAATTGACTACCTGTTGCGGTGTTGTGCCGTACTTACTTTGCATTATTTCTATACTGGCAGTACTTAGCCGGTAGTGTTTTCTGATCTCCTTTCCATGAACAAGTATAGTAATTTTCTTTATTTTATACTGTTACAGGTATAGGCGAAACGGCTTGACCAAGCTCTCTGGCTAACCTACGAAGGCTTCTTTTCTTGCCTTCGAGGAACTTTGCTTCATAAGCAGCCAGTCCTTCCTCGACAAACTCCGTCCCTTTGACCATAACTCGCCAAAACAATGCCGCAAGCTTGCGAGCCAGGGCAATATTGGCAATCAATCCCCCTCGTCGTGCCGCCAGACGACGGTAAAAGCCGCCCAACGCCATATCTTTGCTGCGAGCCAGTGATCGGGCCATGATGCAAAAATACCTGCCTACTCTGCTGCGACTGTGTTTGACGTTGCTCTTGCGCTTGCCGCTTTGGCTTGTTCCGGGAGCCAGCCCCAACCAAGCCGTGAAATGCTTTTCTGTGGGCCATTTGCTCAGGTCAGTTCCCACTTCACTGATGATCTGCAGGATGCTGTAGTCGGTGTGTGCGGGCAGTATCGACAGATCCTTGCCCTGACACAGATCAATGAGCATACGGTGAAGGCCGGAGATTTGAGGCGCATTGGCGCTGGGGTGCTTGCCTGCCGTTGCTTTGGGTTTTTCGCCAATGCCGCCACCCTGCGTGTCATTAAACGTGATCTCTTGCAGGAGCAACTGTATTTGCTGGTCACATTCGGCGATCTGGCGATGATAGTGTTCCCAGCTCTGCAGGGCTTGCCTGAGCGCAAACAGGTGCTCCGGCTCCCAGGTGCCGCGAAGTGCTTCAATGACATCTTTCGCCTTTTTGTGCCGAATCGTCGAGTAGCACAACTCCAGCAGTTTTGCCGGATCACGCTCTCCGTCCAGAATGGCATGCACTATGGCAAGGCCGCTGACTCCCATCAGTGAGCTGATGACATTGTGCAGCTTGATGTTCATGCGCTCAAGCGCCTTTTGCATGTGCTGCACATGGCTGGCAGCAGAAGCGATGTGATCTGTTCGCAAGCGCTGGTAATCCTGAAGCTTTCGAATATGCGATGGAGGCACGAACCCTGCTTTCAGCAGGCCGTGCGCATGCAGGGTAGCTCCCCATTGACAGTCCTTCATGTCAGTCTTACGCCCGGGCAGGTTGCGTGTTTGCCGGCCGTTGACCATCACCACTTCAAGGCCTGCTGATTCAAGTACACCATAGAGCGACAGCCAGTAGACCCCGGTAGCTTCCATTGCTATGGAGTGAACACCTTCTCCCAGCAGCCAATCACGCAATTCGTGCAACTGGCTGGTAAACGTCCCAAAAACCTTTGGCAGACCTCCAGCGATGGAAACATGCATATGCTCGCTGCCCACATCACAGAAGGCTGCCCGAGAATCGAGAACCGGTAACTCCTTCATCACAAACCCCCTTTTGGATTTGCAAATTTCAAAAAACAACTGAATTCACCTGCAAGCCCGACAACGCTTAGGGCATTATAAAGCTTTCCAGCGGGATGCGAATTTCGCTCACCAAAATGTGCTCAGGAACGTGGCCGGAACCATTCTCAAAACCGGGCTATTGGCACCAGAATAGAGGACGGCAATACTGCTCACAGTGAATTCAACGCCAGCAATTTACCGCATTTTTGTTCAAGGTCCGTGTGCGGTAACCGGTAGGCTACGGGAGGCTCAAAATAATGAGGCTCTGTTTTTTCACCCTCAGTAATTATCAGGATACGGTCGCAACCCCTGGAAAACGGCTTTTTCCGAAGTAAATGGTTCTTTTGCCTGGTCTTTTGATGGTGATCTCTGGCCATATTATCCCTTAAAACATCACGTCATTGATAAAAGGAATCGCTCCATATCGTCCGGCAAGATAGCCTTTTTCAAGAGCTTCATTTTTTCTTGGTCTGAAATCTGTAAGGGGATAAAGATGTGTTGCGTGAGATTGGTCCTTTTCAACAAACCATATCTGATCTCGACGGAATAGTTTTATGTCCATTATGGAGGTGTCGTGTGTTGTAAAAACAAGCTGTGCTCCTTTCCTGTTTGAGGTAGATGAATTGATCAGGTTTAGCAGGAACCGAACAATTTTGGTATGTAAGCTCCCGTCCAATTCATCAACGATCAAGACACTTCCGTTCTGCAACACATCGAGGATTGGGCCAGCAAAGGCGAACATGCGCTGTGTTCCTGTTGACTCATCATGAATTTCGAATTTTGCAGCTCCTTCTGCCCCTTTATGCAAAAAAACAGGCATCAGTGCTTCGGAATCAAGAACCTGATGGACGGGTGGTTTTTCGCCCTCAATTTTAAGCGATACCTCTCTTGTTTTACGCATCTCCAGTGATAATTCTGAAATACTGAAATCAGCAGTATTTAAAAACTCGAGCAACTGTTTATTGCCTTCTGGTAGTTGAGCAAGGAGTGTTGAAAACTCTATCATTGGTTGCTCTCCTGCGCCAATGATTTTGAGTTGCTGCACAATCCAGAGAAAGACAGGACGTAAAGCGCCGCTGTTCAGGTCGACGGCTTTTGAGAGAAACAATGAGTTTGAGCGGGTCGATTTTTGCCACAGTTTTTTTTCACCAGCCAAAAACGTGCTGAAGGTATACTCGTCTTCATTTGACTCGGGATTGTAATGACGATCAAACCAGATTTGTGGCTTGGATGTTTTGTACACTAACAGCCACTCGGAAGTAATCCTTTCTGCAAGCAGTGAAAATCCATATTGATACCGGATTCCGTCGATAATAAAGGTGATTTCAAACTCACTTGGTTTGGATGATGAGATGCCATCAAGTTTGAAGGGTTGGAAATGAAATTTTTGCCCTTCCTTGATTTGGGTAGCAGACTCGGCGACAACTCCTTTCATAAATGCTAACGCATTTATAATATTTGATTTACCGCTTGCATTGGCGCCATAGATGACAGCGGACTTTAGCAGAGAGGGAGTTGACTTCGATCCGCTGTGGATCAGGTGTGTCTCCGAATGCTCGTTATCAGTATTTGCGACAAGGCTCAGGCTCTGCTCTTCTCTGATTGAGCGAAAGTTTGATACACGAAATTCTACAAGCATAGTTTATCTGTTAATATTTATTTGAATTTTGCATAAAAAACGCAAATAATCAAATAATATTTATACCACGTACTGTTTTGTGGTAGACCGAGCGGTTGGAGCAAAGCGACGTCAGTTGGCTTGCGCGTACTTTTGCGTATCTTACTTTATTTTTGCGCTTTTTGTCTGTTAATTTTGTTTTATTTTTGTTCTTTTTATTGTTGACTTTTGCAATAAAATGATCTGAATTATGAGACTGTTTCCTTTTTGGTTGTGGAATCTTCTGGTGCCGTGTGGTGGATGGGGTTGAGGGGCAGCCAGGGTGGCGGCTGCCTTTTTGGGGTGGTTGTTGGGGTGGGGTGCATGGTTCAGGCCTCCTCTTCGCGGGTGCTGGTGTGTGCGTTTCCGGTTTGCATGTAGCTGTCGATTTCGGCTGGGTTGAAGACGAGGCGGCCGAATGGTGAGCGCCTGCCGGGGCTGCCGTTTGCTGTTTATGCCTTTGCCGGGCGGCAACATCCCCCCCTTTTTTATGGCTTCCAGAAATTCCGGTTAGCTTGATCGATCTTGCCCTGATTTTTTGGGAGCGCTGTTTTATGAGTGAAAATAACTGAAAAATAATGTATCTGTGTAGGATAGGTAATCTTTTAAACAGTGTGAAACCATTTTGCCGTTAAACTATTTGGAACATGGCGTAATGAGAGCGATTTTTCACCAACTGGGGAGCTTGTCCATTGCGGCCGTTTTTGTTTCGTCAACGACTTTGGCATAAATCTCGGTCATCTTTACACTCGAATGGCCCATGAGCTTTGATAATGTGTAGAGGTCAACGCCATTTTGAAGGCTTATAACTGCGAAGGAGTGCCGTCCACAATGCCAGCCAAGATTGAACGGTATGCCTGCAGCCGCGCCCCATGCTCGAATAACATTTGAGCTTTGGCGACGGCACGGTAAAAGAAAAATCCTGCTTTCATCGGCTCCCCTGTCCTTATGCTGTTCTTTTGCTTCTCCAAGATATTTTAACGACTGCGCTCCAAGTGTTAATTGTTCCCATTTCCGGGTTTTCTGCATCTTGTAACGAATCGTTACCCTGCTGCCATCCTGCAGGATATCTTCATCTTTCAAGGCTTCAAGGTCGGAAATTTTCAGCCCGGTAAAGCATGAGAACAGGAACGCCGCCCTTACTGCCGGGTGCTTGCATGGGGTAGCCTCAAGGGTTTTGATCTGGTTAGCGGTCAAATATTTCAGGGCAACATCATCAAGCTTTCCGAATAGCTTGATTTTTCTTGAGAAATCAGGTATAAGGTTATCCCGTACCGCCTGATTTAGAATAACCTTCAGACCAAGCACATAATTTTTCTTTGATATTTTTTTCAGGCTCAAGCTGTCGATATATGCCCGGAACAGCTCCGCCCATGTTTGGCAAATATTCGCCATTGGTAACGGCTTTTCTCCGTTGAAGTCCCGAAGGTGTTTCAGGGTGTTTCTGTAAACGGAATTGCTATTCTTTTCTTCGCGCGTCACCTTCTCGAAATACTCAATGAAGTCATTGCTGCGCCTCTCTTTGCCAAGAATTACCGCTGCCGGGTCGATCTTCAGTTGTGCTTCTTTCTCTGCCGCCTTCGCTTCGGCTTGCTGCCGTGCTTTTTTGTACTCCCGCCCTTCTGATCTTTCGGTCTGAATTTTTGTTTTTTCAAGCCGTTTTTTGCCCTCATGGTAGATAGCAAGAGAGAAGGAAACGCCGCCTTCTTTCAGTGGAATTTCGCGAACTGAAACGCCCATATAAACTCCTTTTCGCTTTGCAAACTTTACCAAAACTTCGCCAATTAATAGGAAAATTACAGAAAAGAAGGGGAAAATCAATGGGGAACGGGGGTGTACTGAGGAAGGTTTTAAGCTGTAAGGTATTATAAAATAATTACTTTTTGAGAGGCGCTGAAAGGGAGAGATAAAGGGGGGAAACTATGTGCATGTAACAAGAATATTCATGTAAAAGAAGAAAAATAGTGAACTTCAAAATAGTCTTGAAAAGGCAACTTAAGCTTAAGATGCCTGAAAAATTTTGGGATAAAGTTTCTCCTGACGGTAATCATCATAGGGAAAGCTCTCTACAGTGCCGAAAGAGGGCTGTAATGCATCTTTTCCTGAAACCCTGATTGACTCTTCCGGGATCTGCCACTCAAGAGCAAGGTCAGGATCATTCCATAGCAGACCTGCATCGTGGGAGGGCGTATAGTAATTATCGCATTTGTAGGCAAAAACCGCTTCTGGAGAGAGGACAACAAAACCGTGAGCAAATCCTTTTGGAACCCACAGCATATTCTTCCGTTCAGAATCAAGCACACAAGCCACAGAGCGACCATACCATGGAGAACCAAGACGTATATCAACAGCAACATCAAGAACGCTTCCATAGAGCACACGGACAAGCTTGGACTGTGTAAAGGGCGGCTTCTGATAATGAAGACCCCGCAACACGCCATAGGTTGACTTGGACTCATTATCCTGTACAAACGATATCTGCCCAACATGCTGCTCAAAGATATCCTGCCGGAAGGACTCAAAAAAATAGCCACGATCATCACCGAAAACATCGGGTTCAAAAATCAGGACATCAGGAATAGCTGTAGTATTGACACGCATAAAAAATTAACGATAAATGTTGCATCCAAAAAAACAGGTGATCCGGTTCGATATCGAAGGGATTTACTTCTGCTCATGCAAACGCACAAGATACTCTCCGTACAGGCTTTTCATAAGTGGCTGGGCTAACCGTAAAAGCTCCTCATCAGTGATCCAGCCGTTTCGCCACGCGATCTCTTCAGGACAGGCAATTTTCAGTCCCTGCCTTTTTTCAACCGTTTGAATAAAACTCGATGCTTCCTGTAATGACTCATGAGTTCCGGTATCAAGCCAGGCAAAACCACGCCCCAGCATAGAGCACTTCAGCTGTCCCTGCTGCAGATAAACCTCATTAACCGTGGTAATTTCCAGCTCTCCCCGCGGTGAAGGCTTTATCTGTTTTGCAATTTCAACGACATCGTTTGGGTAAAAATAAAGACCAACAACAGCATAATTTGACTTGGGATTCTGCGGCTTTTCCTCAATTGAAAGCACATTTCCCTCAGCATCAAACTCGGCTACGCCATAACGCTCAGGATCGCTGACATAATAGCCAAATATATTGGCTTTGCGCTCTTGCTGCACTGTCTGAACTGCAGCTTCAAGCATTGGCGAAAACGCATAACCGAAAAAGATATTATCGCCAAGAATAAGAACGACGTCATCACTGCCGATAAACTCTTCGCCAAGAATAAACGCCTGAGCAAGACCGTCAGGAGAGGGTTGAACGGTGTAGGAGAGAGAGATTCCCCAGTCACTTCCGTCACCGAGAAGCTTCCTGAACATAGGCTGTTCTTCCGGTGTCGTTATAATAAGAATATCTCGTATACCTGAAAGCATCAGCGTGGTCAGTGGATAATAAATCATAGGTTTATCATACACTGGCAGGAGCTGTTTTGATATCCCTCTGGTAACCGGATAGAGCCGAGTACCGGAGCCGCCTGCGAGAATAATTCCTTTCATGTTATTTTTTTAGGAGAGGCTCTATAAGTAATTATTAAAAAACAATATAAACGAAAACAAAAAGATAAAAATCAGACATTACTTTACAAGGACTTTACATTTTTTTAATATTTCCGTTTTTCAAGTTTTCTGCATAATTAAGGAATAACTCGACAATTCAAGATAAACAAGGAAATGGAGAGAGTAAACTTTTGAAGGGCGAATTTTTATTCTCTTCTGAAACGGTGCATTTTCTGCATTGACTAAATTTACCAATGGTGGCGCGAAACTACCACACACTACCTAACCATTCCTAACATGCAGAAAGCCGGGAACTTGATCGGCTTTTTCACCGTGCCGAGTGGTGTGTTCCAAAATGGAACTAACCTCTTTTTCGAGCAGTTCGACGCTTTCAAAGATATTTTTGAGGTGCTTGGTGATTGCTGGCCGCTGCTGCCCTCGTAGATGATGATTTTATTCTGTGGTTCTGTATTTTCCGTGCTCATCTTGCTCCCTCAATATCAGCAACAATCTCGTCGATGGCCGTACGGAGTTCCTGCTGGCGAAAAACAATCCGGGAAATCTCCTTGTTGAGTTCCGTGATGTCTACAATTTCACGAGTATCCTTGCCATCAACGTATTTCGAGACGGTGATGTTGTAGTCGTTTTCGGCAATGGTTTTGCTCTCTATGAGCGCCGCAAAATGTTCCGCATTTTTGCGGGCGATGTAGGCTTGGAGGATTTTTATGCGGTTTACGTCGCTTATTTTGTTTTTGTTTCCGCCCCGGACAAATCCCCCTGATGCATCGATAAAGAGTGTTTTGTTGTCGTTCTTGCTCTTTTTGAGCACGATAATGCATGTTGCGATGGTGGTGCCGAAAAAGAGGTCGGGCGGAAGCTGGATGACGGCGTCAACGTAGTTGTTGTCAATCAGGTATTTTGCGAATCTTTTGCTCTGCCCCGCCACGGCAGAGGACTCCGGGAAACTCGACGATAGCCGCCGTGCCGCTGGTGGAGAGCCATGAGAGCATGTGCATCGTAAAGGCCAGATCGGCTTTACTTTTGGGCGCAAGAACACCTGCCGGAGAAAAGCGCGGGTCGTTGATGAGGAGCAGGTTTGCGTCGCCTTCCCAGTTGATCGAGTAAGGTGGATTGGAGACGATGGCGTCGAATGGCTCGTCGTCCCAGTACTTTGGGTCGAGAAGCGAGCCGGAACCGCAGGCTGGGTCGTAGACTTTGTTGACTTCTTTTTTGCCGATGGTGGTGATTTCGGCAAGCAATTCGCTCACTTCCTGGGGTGTAAAGAATTCTCCGCCTGATTTACCGGCGTTTGATGCGTACATGGTCATCAAAAACTCATAGGCATCTCCGAAGGCGTCAATTGAGTTGTCGGCGTAGTCGCCGAAACGGAGTCCGCCGATAGATTCAAGTAGCTTACTCAGTTTCTGGTTCCGCTTGATGACGGTGTTGCCGAGTTTGCCGGAATTGACATCGAGATCGTCGAAGAGCCCTTTCAGATCGTTTTCGCTGTCGGAGCCTTTTGCTGAGTTTTCGATATTACTGAAGACGGCTTCAAGCGATTCGTTCAGGTTTTGGTTCTGACTTGCGTTCCTTGTTACGTTATCGAACAGTTCATGGACTGTGCGCATAAAGCCTTATAAACAAGCATCTTAATTTTTCCATGTTACAAACCAGTAACAAAAACACGAAAATTGATCTTTATCAAGAGTAAAACCAGCCCTGCCAATACATCACCTACCGACCGGATAAAACCTTTTTTCTGACCTCGGTAAAACGGTGAATCCAAAATTGGATTCTCTGTACCAACATTTACCTACTCCCCTGCGTGCGTGCCGGTTGATCTCGATGAAATCAATGGCCACCAAATGGTGGAGGTTGAATATGGTGCGTGCGTGCGGCTGATCTATCCGTAACCTTGCTATTATCTTGCTCTTTTTTATGGCCCCCAGAAACTCCGGAAATCTTGTTTTGTGCCCGGGTCGAGAGAACTCTCATGTGCAGGTGGATAGCTGACTTTTCAGCCCTCCAACTTTGGGGAGGCTGAGTATGGTTCCTCCATGTGCAGGTGGATAGCTCACTTTTGAGCCCACCCCATAGACTGGCTGGCATGAGAGCGCAAAATTGCGCCATCACAGGCACAACCGGCCGCCATCGACTGACCGGAACGAACCATTAATCCATCAAAGAACTCACTCAAGGAAACAAGTTTCTCAACATTGATACTCTGCTTTGATCTTGAGTTTCTGCATACCATAACGCGCCTATACTCTCAATGGTACAACCCCGAATAACAGGCTATAAAGCCTCTATTTTCAACGTTTACCGTATTAATGGCTAATGAGTATCAAGGGTTAATTGAATGGCATTAAAGCGCATCATAACCCATATATTAAAGGCTTATAATCTTGCCATAATCTTGCCGTTGTGCAGTCTGTTTTATCTCCGGAATGGTCCATCCCAGCAACCCTGAAAACTGAACTACTTTTGAGCAACCTGATCTTCAGGAAAAAACAGCTTCTCCTTTATTCCTCCATTACATTTTCTGTTTTACCATGAAAATAACCATAGAGGAGAACCGTGAATCCTGATCTATATTCAAGTTCTTTCAATTTGTTTATCAGTGTAATAACCCTCAGCGCCACAAACCACAAGAACGCGCCATAAAGCCACGCCATACAATACTTTCAGGTCATTCAGCACAATGTATCAAAGGGTAAATAATAGCTGTTTAAGCGCATAATAACCACGAACTCAACCTTCATTATCTTACGTGATAAACCGATTATTCAGCATGGTTATTTCTGAGATAATAGCCCGATCACCGCGCCCCGAATCACTGGTATGGGTAATAAAAAAGCAGACCGTTAAGCCTGCTGTGATAGGAGGGCTTAACATTCGGCTATACAAACCGTGACGGCTTCGCATTTCGGAACCAGCTTGAACCGTCGAACCTGACCGACTGTGGGGCCGCTTTGTGCAGCAACCGTCTTTCATCCTCTGTCATGCCATAAACCTTCAAATGCTGGTCATCAAATTTGGCACGCAAAATAGACACTTGCTCATCACCTTTTGGCGCGTATTCAGCATAACGAAGGCCCTCACTGTCAAGCCAATCAAGCAAGCAATACTCTCGATAATCATCTTCAGGCCAAACCAATGAGTTTTTCGGCTGATCGTCAATACAAAAAACCGGTTCCACGCCTGCCTGTGTCGCCATCTCTCGAAGTGTAATCTTCCCGTGAACGAAATCAGGGTTTATTCCTCTATGAAAATATGTTTTCCCATCGCGCCCAATATGAGGAAAATCGCCCTTCTCGAATCGAATAACATCATCCATATTATAGGCTGCGCCATCATTCCCGCCGATATAACATTCTTTATCCTCATCCTCTTGTGCCTGTAATCGCCTGCAAGCTTCAGCCTCAAGGGTTTTTATTCGTTTATCTAATGCTTTCATGGTTTCGGGTCTTTAGCTGGTAAAAAAATCACGCACTGCTCATACTGCTCATTGAAGTCTGCCGGTGTCCAATCGTCGTTTCTTAGGCGGAGGCTCCAATCCTCGCCGCCTTCTTGGTAGCCTCCATAACCTTTTGGTGAATCACCTATCCAAATTTTAGAGTAAACTGGTTTTTTCGGCTTAATAGCTGCCTCAATCTGCTCAACTCGCTTTCCTAATGTTGCCATTTCCGGTATTATTGTTTAATTGTTCTTCAAGGCTCTCAATTCTTGCTTCAATATCTGAATCCTTTATTGTACTGGTAAGGATATTTGAGACATACGCCGCCGCTTTCAGGTGTACTTCGTCAATCTCTCCGGCCTCGTACCTGTTCAGCAACCCAGCAAGGTATCGCCGAACATCACTAAGTGTTTGAAGTCTCTTTTTGCTCATAGGTGGTATACTTCCAGTTTATCAATGATTACAATACTCTACAGTGTTTTTACTCTACAAAAAACGCCCATAAACGGCTCAGGTTGAACGATCTCTACCCGCGCCATACTTTGACACGTCCTAATTTCGCTTGATAATATTGTGTTCCTCAATCCCGTCTATAATCGCATGAGCAGCGCAGCATGCACCCATAAGGAGACTTGATACTGCGATTGCCCATTCTTTACCATCTGGTTCCCTTTGCATCGCCTCAGTTACTGCTTCAAACAGTGCTACCTTGCTTTTATCAAGGATGAAATCCCCGATCTTTTGCGCCTCTTCTTTGTTGCTCATTATCTCAATGGTTAATGGTTACGCTGTCTGTCTGTTTTCTCTCAACAGATAATCTGCCAAGTCCAGCCCTGCGGCCCGATCTGCTTCACTTGCTCGACGTTCAAGTAAGTCAGATATTGTAACGTGTTGCAGTCCATCGGCTATCTTTTGCCATTTATCAAACGCCATCAAATCAGGGTAGAGTACAACCTTGTGACCTTGCAACGATCTCAGTTTATCCTTATTGAGATTGTGCTTTCCTGCTGTGGCAAGCCAAACGTATTCAGGTATGAACCCGCTGGCAACAATCGCAGTCTTTTCACTCTCAACGATAGCGACCGGCCTTTGCTGATCTGTAAGCAAGTGTTCACCAAATAAACATTGCTGCAAGTGGTAAGGCTCAATCTTCATTACCTTGTGAACCCATTGGATATGATTGAAAGGCTCCTTTACCCTGCGACCTGTCTCTTCATTGTAGAGCATGATCTTACCCGCCCTGATCTTGCCGTCTCTGTCGATCTGAAAGAATACGCATGAGCCCGCCCAATACTTTGATGTACCGATCTTATACCGTGCCGTCAACTCAAACGCCTGATCTTCACCGAACAGGCCACAAAGCCACCGGCAAAAATTGTTTCGGTTGTATCTGGTAAGACTGGCCTGCATGATCTCAGTATCAACGAAAGAAGGTTGTAGTTGTACCGGCTCTGGCTTTGGTTGGAGCTTCATTGCAGGCTTTGACGCGCTGAAAGGATTCTTTCCCGTCATAAGGAAATATTCCTTCGGGGTGAAGTGATATTTGCAGTTGTCCGACCGATCACAAAGCCCGACCTCATCGGCGACATATTCACCCGTAGACTTATCAATGTATCGCCGGAACTTTCCCCTTACCTTGCAAGCTGGGCAGGTATATTTCAACCCGCCCTTTTCGAGTTCAAAACGAAATTCTGCCATCAGAAAAGCCCCTTGTAATCATCGGCTGGTTCAATAATCTGTATTGTACGGTCTGGACTATTCTGGACTTCTGGACTAACTCTTTTAAGCTGCTTTTCAAAGTCCACTTGTCCAGCTCCTATAGGAATCTGGACTTCTGGACTAACTTCCGGATTGACTTTCTCATACAATCCATGAGCAACTCTTTTGATAATACCGCCATTCTCCAACGTCTTGAGTTTTTCAAAACACGTTGATCTTTTGATACCCTTTGTATGTGCGGTATCCTCAAAAGCTCCTGTCCTGAACTGACACGGCAACTGCTCAAGAATCTCAATCAATGTATGATCTGGTAATGGTTCCGGCTTATCAGTGAGGCTGTAGAGATACCAACGCTCAGGTTGCTTTGTCAAGTGTAAGGTGAACTCATCACAATTTCTACCGGTAACGAACAGGTTGAACAATCCCTTATTATTGGCATCCTTTTGAAACGAAACCGTCGTTTCCGCATCATCGGCAAGAAGAGACGAACCGCGCCCGCTATAGAAATTGTTGTCGTTCTGTTTTTTCCCTGTGTGGTGAATTATGATAACTGTAAGGTTGAACTCCCGTATCAATTCTCTGACGGCTACCATAAATTTCCGCATGTCATCGGCAGAGTTCTCTTCACCGCTATAAAAGTTTTTCAGAGGGTCAATTACAAGAACTCCCGGTCTGATCTCTTTCAAGTTTCCTCTTATATCCTTCAATACATCCGGCTGTTGAATAGAGAAGCCTCCATTCACAATGAGAAGGTTTTTTCGTAACAAATCGGCCTGCTCATCGTCAATACAAAAATAATCTCTCAACAACTTTAACCGGCTCTGCATTGTTCTGCTTGAATTCTCGCCATTGAGATAAAGAACCCGCCTCGGTTTCGATATTCTAAAGCCTAATACGTACCGGCCTATGGCTAAACCGAAAAGAATGTTTAACAGCAACATCGTTTTTCCGATCTTTCCCGCGCCTGTCAACTGTAATATTCCCCCTGCGGTCAATACTTCGCCGCTTTCTGAATCAAGGATAACATCACACTGAGGTAAAATTTTATCAGGGAAATCAACAGCGTTCTCAACCGACCAAGAAGTATATCCTCTGGCTTCGCTTTTCAACTCATCTTTGATATTGCTGCTCATATCGTGCTTCTCCTTTCCGCTCTGGTCATCAACCGGCCATCTCGACCAATGAGATATGAGTATCTAATTTGACTTGGAAAGTTTCTCATTAGGAGTACCTCCCAGTCCTGCGTAACGCTGCGGCAGTGTTCGGAACACTCGCAGCAATACCATAAACCATTGTTCGCGGCTCAGGTGTTACGCTACGGAAATGCTTAACCTCTCTCTCAAACTGCTGGCAGTCTTGGATTAATTCGGCGATATGTGTATATTGAGGCTGTCGATCTCGCCCATTGACACGCTTTTGATCTTTGAACCCGGTACGCTGCCTATCGTGCCGGGTTCTTTCGTTTTCTCTCATGGTTCAAGCCTCCCCGTTTGCTGCGCCACCTTCAAGCCATGCTTTGAATTTGTCAATAGGGAATAGCAACTTTCCCCCCGCTCCTTTCAGGTGAGGAACTTTACCCTTACTTGTAAGCGCATATAAACGAGTTCTTGACAGTTTGATACTGGCATAATCTTCAGCATACTGGCGCGCGCCATCGACTGACAGATATTTCTTTTCGGGTGGTGTGAATTGTGTTGTGGTGTTGCTCATGGCTATTTATGTTTTGCGTTAATGTTTATCAACGCTTATAAATAGCTATGGTTAGATAGAGTTAAAATATCGGATAAGCGGATATCCGCTATCCGCTTTATTTATCCGCCTTATAGGCTCTAAACTTGCGTTCAAAAGTTTCTAATAAGCCATCAATATTCTCTGTGTTATGATACTTCTTGCAAAGTGGTATTAAATAATCCCGCTGTGATTCTTCGCCTTTCTTTGGTCTGTGTGGGCTCCCTTTCTGATAAAAACCTTTCTCATCACTATTGGCCAACCTCAAACATTCATCAAAAAAATTAAATAAATCGGCCCTTCTCTTTTTTTGTATATCTGGCGCGCCCTCTGCCTGCTCCGCTCCCTGCTGATCTGTGCCTGTGTGGTATGGCAATATGTCATTCCAATATTTTAAAGCCTTTTCAGCAACCTGAATCACGGCATAATCACAAAGAATTGCCTTAATGTTTTGAGGATGAAAACTTATCAATTCGCAGACGCTTTCCCCTCTCTGCGCCTCCCTCAGAAACTCCCTCGCTTCGTAAGTTTGATTTTCTGAAAATTGCCTCCTTTGATAGCTGGCATACCATCTGAACGCATCCATAATAGTAACGGCATGTTCAATATCTCCAACTGTCGCAGTTTGTTCCTTTTGCCAATCAAAAAAAGCAGTGGATAACCATTTCAACGCGCTATTGTTATACCTGCACTGCTTTATTGCCTCAGCTTTTTGCCGCTCCCAATCCTCGACATCCTTATAAGGTCTATTACTGTAAAGCTCATCCTCTGTAAATAACAGCGTCCCCATGTCCGATATTTTCCCCTCATCCGTTTTCATGATCTCCGCAACTTTATTTTCCGACATCCCCGATCTCCGTTTTATAATTATTGAATTACTCATCCCTTGATACTGCAATTGCAAGCTCTTTTCCGGAGTACTCTCTGCCATCGAACAGATACCGACCTGCCGGGTTCTTTTTCAATCTCAACGCTTTGGCAATGGCTTCCCCTTCGGCTTCCAACGCTGCGGCTATACTTCCTGCTTTTGGTGCGATAACTGGCTCAGGTGGCAATATTTGTTCTGGCCTTGATATAGTTGTCATTAGCGATATGGCGACTCCCTGCGGCTTTGATAGCGTAGTGAATACAGGCAACCGGTTTACTTCTGCAACTCGCTTTGTATCAACCAATCGGCAATATTTTTGAGTGGTAGAAATGTCTCTGTGGCCTAATTGCTTTGATACCGTGTAAATGTCAGAACCACTGGATAACATCATTGTCGCCATCGTGTGCCTGCTCGCATGGAAATGTAAATCCCAATTTAAACCGGCATCCGCGCCCCAAGCATGAAGAGCCTTACCTATTGACGTTCTATCAGGCAGAATAAAAACCCTCTCATCCCCATCTGGCGCAAATTCAGGATGTAGTTTTTTAACCTCCATGAGAATTTTAACAGCCTGCTCAGGAATAGGACACTCTTCATACTGGCCTGTCTTTTTCTGTTGGAATCTGATAAAAGGTGAACCATTGACCAATGATATTTTTTCCCATGTCAGTAATTCGACATCTGATAGTCTCAGTCCTGTGAAGCATCCGAAAAGAAACGCTTGTTTCACTATCTTATTACTGCATGGCTTGTTATAGAGCGATTCCACGTCATCGGCTGTTAAGAAGTGCCTCTGTACATCTTCCCGCTTGACATTGGACACTTTACCAGTGAAGTCCTCTTTAATGAACCCTGTCCGCCACGCCTGCTTAATGGTTTTACGTACAACTCTAAAGTAAATGTTCGCGGTATTCTGACTAATAGCCTCATCATTCATCAAATAAGCCCTGAACCGTTCAAGCCATTCCTTGTTTAGCTTGTCAAACGGTACAACACCACCGGAAAACTTAATGAGTTTCTTCAGCGTATTAGCTTCGATAGAGTATTGTGTTTTTTCTATTGACACTCTCAGGTATTCAATAAAGTCACCTGCTGATTTTTCTTTCCGCTCAAACAACAATGAAACGTCTGCCTGAAAGTCCTTTTCAAATTCCCTTCGTTTATCCTCGGCCGAAGCCTTTGCCGTATTGAACGCTTTCCGGTTTTTGGGATTCCCTTGTATTCCAGTCTTTACAGAAAACCGTCCAAGTTCACCGTGATAAACGTCAATGTAAAAAGCAACCTCACCACTTGACAGTTTTCGCTCTCTGATCTTTACCCCCATGCATCACCACCTTGTAACTTTTTCCTGTAACTGTTTCAAACAAGTTACAGAACATACCGTAATTAAACAACAGGAATAATAAGGAATGATAACGGATGCAATAAATAGACAGTTGAATAATAAGCAGTTACGGGATAATTTAACAACTTATGAAATACATCAAAATACACTACGTATGAAATCGAACAGTTCGCTGGGGAGTATGTAAAATCCTTTTAGCAAGTAATTTTTTGGTCTTTTCCTTGATGTTCAAACCGTCGATATATTCCCGGAACCGCTGCGTCCATGGCTCGAAGCCAAAGGGATAGAACGCCAGGAAACAATTGCCGTCAGTACGTTACGCAACAAGCGCAGCAATTTCAGAACTGATACGCATACACTTCCGAGCAGACTTGATAGCTGACTCGCCCGCAGACTCGTTAAAGAGCTCCCAGGGAAGCTGGAATGTGGACTCATCACCATATTTAGCCAGCATTTTTTCGGACGAATCATATCGATCAAGTTCAGGAAGAATCTCTCGAACCAGAACGGCTATCTCTTCTGTCACAGTTCCTTCGGAGATGAGTTGTGAGAGGTGCCTGCCCGGTTTATGGGTAAAAGGAGAGACACCAAAAAGCATCAAGATGGCAAGTCCGGTATTTTCAACTACCAGTATTGAGCAGGAAACACACGATCGCCAGCGCTTGAGAGAGTAATCCTGTTCTGCTTCTTCCAGAAACCCTTTTGCAAGTTCGAAACGATACTCGACATCCTTGTGTGAACCCATAAAAAACCTCCTTTAACCATTCCTGCATGGGGCAGGTCTTGCGTTTTAACAAAAGCACTTTTTATTACCACCCTGAAACTACCCGATTAAATATGTCATCGATAATCTGGACTTCGCAAGAGCGAATTGCCTCCTGCTCGGCGGCATAGTTACCTGCATAATAATCAGCAAATCCGACAAACGATTGCGAAAACATCGGTTTTTTTTTCACCCTGTCGGTCATGGTAACCTGCACAATAAGCGTAATCCTGTTCGTCAGGGCCCGCTCAGTTTTACTGGAAAGCTGGCTCGGCATATCAGAAAATGAGATGATCGTCCCTTCAAGGTTGGCATCTGCACTTGCCATGGATGGGGTAAAACGAAGTGGGCTTTGTGATTCTATTTTATTGACCACTCCCCTGGTAAGTTCCGCTCTGAATTGGGCTATACCTGCACCGGAACGGTCATCAATAACCGGTATGGCAATAGTTTTGAGGTGCGGAGGTATTGATGTTCCAGAAAAACTGTAACAGCCCTGCAGAAAAACTGCAACAAGAGAATAAAACAATACTCCGAAAGCTGCTGCCTTGCGCATAATAACCCTCGGTTTAATAGGTTCGACGGTCAATTCTGTTAAGTATTTTACGGAAGGGATAGGTCAGGAGCAACATTTTTTTTCTTCTTCCATTCAAAGCCGAAAGATAGATACCGGTTTTTGAATCACTCCATCCCGAAGCCATTTTAACCGCAAGGTGAGCGGCAACGGAAGGTGGCTGGGCAAAAATATCAAGAATTGTATTGAAGGTCGCCAGCTGCCGGGATAGTTCGGGGGTGGGGTTGTCGGAACTGAGCATTTCAGTTCGTACAAGACCTGGATGCAACAGCATGATGGAGATACCTTTAGGCCGATACTCTTCCGCAACTGCATAGGTAAAGCGGGCAATGGCTGCTTTCGTGGAACCATAAGCACTCATCCATGGTGTATTAGAGCCCCTGTCAGAGCCGGAACCAGCCATATTAATGATTTTTCCTCTACTGTTTTGCTTGAGAAAATAGTTGACAGCTGCACGGCAGCCGTTATAGGTGCCTTTAAGGTTGGTATCAATTACCTTTCCCCATATATCCGGATCACTTTCAGTAATGCTCTTGAAGGGATCTGAAATCCCAGCATTATTGATAAAACAATCTATCCTGCCAAATCTCTCAATAGCTGCAACAATCAGTTGTTCCATATCAACAGTCGAGACAACGTTGCAGACACAGCCGCAAACGCTTTCCGGGGGAAATTCCAGAAGTGCTGCCTCAACATTCCCTTGAGAAGAGGAAGTTATAACTACCTTTGCGCCCTGGCGGATAAACTCATGAGCAATGGCTTTGCCAATCCCTTTGGTAGATCCGGTAATGATGGCAACCTTATCATCGAGCATACCCATATGCAGACCTTTCTTTCTTAACCGTCAACTACTTTTTTTTGTTTACCCCATCAACCATTGCCTGAAGTTCAGGACGCCCGACTGCATAGGCTTCAAGAGATATTCCCTTTTCTATGGCTTCCCATGCCTGGCGGATACTTGCTGCGCCAGCTTTGGGGCCAAGGGGATGACCAAAAATGCCGCGACCGGGAACAAAGCCGAAATCAACGCCTCCTACATGGCGATAAACTGTTTCAAGGGTAAGTGCTGAATCGCTGCCTCCGGGAACAGGGAGTGAACGCCTGATATGGCCAAACTCCTGCAGACACTCCTGAATATTCAGCTTTACCTCCTCTTCAGTAGTCATCATCCTGCCTCCGAATCCAGGCATGATAATCGAGTCAAGACCTGCAAGACGCTGAAGCTTGGTCATGACCCTTGAGTGAACACCGTATTTTTCCATTCTGCTGAAGGCCGCAATAAAGGGAAAATGCCCGATAAGAGGGACTTTCGTATGTCTGGCGAGCATTCTGACAGCACTGAGCCCAACCGGCAGAGCATTAATAAGCAGTGCATTGGCTCCATTGCTGACAGCAATATCGTGCTGCTCGATCAGGCGGTCTACCTCATCGGTGATATTGGCAAGATAAACTTTCGGTACACCGGTCTCCTTTTCCGCCTTTAATCTGGCCTCTCCAAGAGCATGGGAACGGTCAACAAGGGTTGACCAATCAACATCGGCAAGCATTTCATCGTCCTTGGCAATATCAAGGCCGCCAAGCCAGCTCTGAAGGGCAATTTCAGCAAAATGGGCTGGACTTAAACCGATATTTGGCTTCACTACACCAAAAAATATTGGCCGGTTATACGCCTGCAGAAGATCACGAATACCCTCGATACCGAATTTCGGGCCATCAAAGGCAAGAAGATATTGCTCCGGAAACCCTATATCAAGCAGCTTGACTATTGGCACGCCGGGAGTAAAAAAAACTCCCTCTCCACATACCGCTGAAAGCAGATTCGGTAATTTGGTACCGAAATTGCGATGAGGATGAGCAATGGTGACACGGCATGCGTGAACAGGCCCGGATTCGGAGTGCCTGACAGGGTAACTGAGCTTCTCCAGCTCTCCCTCTATCGTCAGGCTGATAACCTTGGCGCCATATTTCGGGCGGAAATCTTCATCATGATCGACACGCTTCCACTGTGCCGTGGATTGCTCGCTGCAGAAATGCGCAAGAGCAGTCTCAATGTCCCCGACGCATTCGAGGTAATAATCAAGCGTCAGGTAGTCAGCCATGTCAAGCTGATCTCTTGAGGCAAAAAAACCTTTAATATCCTCAGTATTCATAAAAAAATGTCATCCCCCACTGTTCCAGCAATCCGTGGGTTGCAGAAGGGCTCCCATTAAGAAAAACAGACTGTAGCATAACACGAAAGCAGACCATGCAGCCTGCCGACCTGTTCGACAATTTTTTGCAGTTATCCCTCAGCCTTTATGGTATTGAAATAGTCGAAAGCATCAGTCGGATTCATCTGCTCATGCACTACCTTATTTACGGCTTTCATCATGGCAAGAGGAGCATCGCTCTGAAAAATATTACGACCCATATCAACACCCGAAGCACCGCCCTGGATTGCACTCCACGACATCGTCAAAGCTTCAAGTTCAGAGATTTTTTTACCACCGGCCATAACAATCGGCACTGGGCATGATGCGATAATCGTTTCAAAATCTTCAGGAACATAGTAGGTTTTAACAATCTGCGCACCAAGCTCTGCAGCCATTCTGCAGGCAAGCCTGAAGTATTTTGCATCGCGCACCATATCCTTGCCAACTGCAGTAACAGCCATGGTAGGAATCCCGTAGCGAAGACCCATATCAACAAGTCTTGTCATGTTGTGAATGGATCGGGTCTCAAATTCACCGCCAACAAATATCTGAAGAGTTATTGCGGCGACATTCATACGGATGGCATCTTCGATATCAACTGCAAGCTCTTCATCAGAGAGCTCTTTGAGAATGCTTGGTCCTCCACTGCAGCGCATGACTACCGCTCTGGTAAGGCTGGGCGGAACTGTAGTGCGCAGGATGCCGCGTGTAAGCATGATGGCATCAGCATAGGGCATAAGCGGAACAATATTGATATCCGGGCGTTCAAGGCCTGTGGTCGGACCCTGGAAGTAGCCATGATCTATTGCGAGCATCACCGTTTTTCCGGTATCAGGCCTGAATATCCTCGACAGACGGTTTTTCATTCCCCAGTCGAGAGAGTGGGCTCCTTTCAGGAAAAATCCATAGGTGTTAAAGGGAGTATCAAGGTGATACTCTTTGGCCTGCTTATCTTTATCGTATTCCGCCATGATGCTTGATCTCCTCTTTTCTGTAATTAATGGTTACCTGTTATATTTCTTTTATTTAACGGAGTGCAGCTGCAATATTGCCGCCATCGACTGTAGTAATTGAACCTGTTGTTCTGGTTTCGAGCGCAAGGTGTACGAAGGCCTCTGCAACATCTTCGGCGGTAACCTCAAGCTGCAGCAGGTTTCCTGCCATGTACTCCTTTTCACTGAGACCACGGGCTGTTGATCGTGCTTTAATCATCTCTTCGGTAAGAAGACCGCTACGGATACGATCTGCATTGATACCATTGGAACGAATACCGTCACGACCGTGATCAAGGGCATATTGACGAACAAGAAACATTGTCGCAGCTTTTGGCAGTCCATAAGGACCGAAGTCCGGACCGGGATTGACTGCCTGTTTTGAAACATTGAACAGCAATACGCCACCCGTACCCTGCAGTTTCATGACCCTTACAGCCTCCTGTGCAATGGACTGGTGTGAAAAGAAGTTGAGTTCGAAGCTTTTGCGCAGCACTTCATCAGAGACTTCGCCAATACGTCCCTGAATAGCGGCGCCTACATTGGAAACAACAATGTCCAAACCGCCAAACCGGCGGCAAGCAGCATCAAAAGCAGAACGTACAGCCGCCCGGGAGGTAACATCACAGCTCATTGCCAGAACATTGCCGCCAAGTTCCTCTGCTGCCCGTTCAAGTGATTCTTGAGAAAGATCGAGAATGACAAGTTCGGCACCTTTCTGGCGAAAAGCTTTGGCTGTTGCAAGGCCAATACCACTGGCAGCTCCAGTTACCATGACGATTTTGCCTGCAAAAACATCATGATGAACCTTGTTCATCTTTGCCTGCTCCATATCCCAGTACTCAATCTCAAAAGCTTCCCGGTCACTGATAGACTCAAACTTGCCGAGCGATTCAGCATCAAGAATGGCCGCCGCAGTACATGTTGCAATATCGGCATTGACTGCTGCGGATTTTGCGGTTCTGCCAAGGCCGAACAACCCAAGACCAGGGACAAGAACAACTCTCGGCAATGGATCAAGCATGGTTACCTGCATGCCTGCAGCCTGCTGCTGAACGGTATAATAGTCGGTATATTCCTGACGGTAACGCTGAACAGCCTCCTGCACCGCCAGCTTGAATCCTGACAGGTTTCCGGAATCCGGCGGAGGAACTACAAGTGGCTTGTTTTTGGTACGGATAATAAAATCTGGAGTCATGGCGCCTTTTTGGCTCATGGAAACCAGATCCTCACTATTGACATAGTCGAGAATAACCTCAGAGGTACGGAAGTCGAGAATAAAGTGGCGGTACTCTCTTGTGCCCGGTGCTTTTTCATCGACACATGCTCCCCTTATGATAGGGGCAGTATCTTCAACAGGAGCTATGGAGGCTGGGAGCTTAGCCAGAGGAAAGGTTTTTCTGCCAGCCACTGCAATACGTGCTTCAAGCTTGCTGACAGCATCGATCATTCGACTGTAGGCTTCCCTGGCTGTAGCACCAAATGTTACCAGTCCATGTTTCTGCAGCACCAAACCTTGAATCTCAGGGTTTGCCTCATAAACAACAGCTGCCGCCCGGGCAAGACCAATCCCAGGTTTGATATAGTCAACAGAGCCAAAGCTTTCGCCAAGCGTTTCACGGCAAAGCCTTTCTCCATCGGGCTGATTACTGATAGTCAGTAAAGCAAACGAGTGGGTATGTAAAATAAATCTGTGGGGAAGAAAGGAGTGAAGAAGAGTCTCGATTGAAGGAGTCAACCTCTGCTCAGTCATATGGTCGGTCAGACTGAACATATTCAAGAGCAAGAGATATTTAAACTCTTTTGTCGAAAATCGTCGCAGCGCATCTTCACTTGCCTTATCGTTTCGACTGAAGAGCTCTCCAAGTTTGCGCAGCGGCCCCAGCCTCAGTGGCGTATAATCAAGACAGGTAACCCGATTCAAATCAATCCCGCTGGCCTTGATCAAGAGTACTTCCGCCCGGTTGCCAACCATATCAGCCAGTTCACATTTAACCGAGGTGTTGCCCCCGCCATGTATCACCAGTGAGCTTTCACTGCCAAGCAATCGGGAAGCGTAGACCAGCTCAGCCAGTTCCGATGGTATCTCGGGTGAGTTAGACTGCTCTTTTACAAAGCGTTGAAAATCGGTGTCGTTCCAAAGGTTCTGCATAAAAAATCACACTTCTCACACCGCTATCCGGCGTGTATTGTTAAAGAGAGAAGACCAGTAAAAAAATGAAAACCAGTTCAGTGTTGACGTTTCTGCTTCTTTTCATGCCAGCCCTCAATAAAAAAACCGGAACTGTAAATAATGAGAAAACCGGGGATTACTGTAGCAAGAAACGAGATCTTGTCGCCGATGGTCTGCACCTGACCGGAAGACCATATCATCCATACAAGCACATACCACGCTGGCCCGACAAAAAGAAAGGTAGTATTCCAGAGTTTTTTAAAACTGTATTTCATTTGGTACTAAGCGTATGTTCCATAAATAACAGACCGGGGTCAGATTTGACCATCAATCCGAAGTTTACGTTCGTTGAGTTTTTCAAGGATAATTCTGGTCAGATACTGCAGTGCGTTGATCACATAGGTAAAATATGCCAGAAATACTTCCCAGATAAGCACATGTTCGGGATACCCAAGGAAGGCCATAAAAAAATAAAGAAGGTGAAATGCTGCCGCAACAGTACTTCCGACATCTTCCCAAAGAAACTCTTTTGAGTATACCCATTGATCGAAGACCTCCTTTTCAAAAAACATTCCTGTAATGAAAAGAAGAGCAAAAAAGAGTGTTTTAAAGAGAATCGCTATGCTGACCCAGTAAAAACTTGTAACGAACAGACCATTTGCGTACAAAGCGGTTGTAGTGACACCCGCAACAAAAAGCAAAAACTGAATCGGCGCAAGAATTATCTGAATATCGGTCCAGATAGAAGCATTTCTTTTAACAAGCTGTTCAGGAGTATAGCGAGGCATCTGTCTTTTACACTTAACTGATAGTAAATAACAAGAGGAGTGACATTCCGGTACAAAGCGATACTTTCACTCGTAACGCATGGAATATAGAAAAATTGAAGTGAGAGAAAAAGAGCAATGCACTCAAATGCTTATTGTCAGGAAATGACAATGAGGAATCATTTTGCAGGATTTTTTTAAACCCGGGCAAATCGTTATCCTTAGCACTATATAACAATTAAATGATAAGCTATAATCTCCGCATTGGCGACTATATCAAGAAATAGTGAAACAATGTTATGCTGTATCAACTGCGTGATTCTGATATTGAGCGGTTTATCGAAGAGGATATCCCTTACGGGGATATAACCACATCACTGCTTGGCATCGGCACGCTGCAGGGTGAGATCTCTTTTGTCAGCCGTGATGCAATGGTTGTTTGCTGTACAGAAGAGGCGCGCCGTATTCTTGAGCTTTGCGGTGCTTCAGTACATTGCTGCCTGGAAAGCGGTTCAACGGTTGAAGCCGGAGTTACCATCCTTGCTGCACGTGGAGCTGCGGAGAGCCTTCATGCGGGCTGGAAGGTTGCCTTGAACCTGCTGGAATATGCATCGGGTATTGCTACCAGAACCCAATCAATAGTAAGCAGTGCGCGAAGGATAAATCCCGGTATTTCTGTCCTGACAACCCGGAAATCTTTTCCTGGAACAAAAAAAGTTTCGCTGAAGGCAATTATGGCGGGTGGAGCGCTTCCACACAGGATTGGCCTTTCGGACTCTATTCTTGTATTCAGGCAACACACAGCATTTATGGGTGGAGTGGAGAGCTTTCTCAATACCGTTGCTGATCTGAAGGCTAAATCCCCTGAACATAAAATTATTGTGGAGGCAGAGAGCCCGGAGGAAGCTCTTAACATTGCTGCTGCTGGCGTTGATGTCGTTCAGATAGACAAACTTCCTCCTAACCTCCTATCAATGCTGGTTCAGCAGATACGACAAGCGAGACCGGAGATTAAAATTTCGGCTGCGGGAGGCATCAATGCCGGCAATGCGGCTGTCTATGCTGAAACAGGTGTCGATATACTGGTACTCTCCTCAGTCTATTTTGGCAAACCTGCAGATATCGGCGTCTTGATTCATCCTTAACCGTTGCGCACCTGTTGATGTGATGAACCTTTTACCGGAAGATATAACCGCCATAGGGCTCTCTCTGAAAGTTGCCCTGACTGCAACTGCTCTTTCCTTACCTTTCGGTTTTGCTACCGCGTGGCTGATTGTGTTCAGGAGTTTCAAGGGAAAGGTATTGCTTGAAGTTCTGATTAATCTTCCGCTTACTCTGCCACCGGTCGTTATAGGCTACTTTCTGCTGCTCCTGCTTGGTAAAAACGGCTGGCTTGGAGAGCTTCTGGCCGTTTCAGGAATCCCGGTTATTTTTACCTGGAAAGCAGCGGTTATTGCATCTGCGGCTGTAGGATTTCCTCTGCTGGTACGTTCAATCCGCCTTGGAATGGAGTCGATCGACCGGCAGCTTATCGAAGCATCACGATGCCTTGGCGCTTCCTGGCATGACTCCCTCATCACAATTGTTTTACCTCTCTCTCTGAGAGGCATTCTTGCCGGTTCATCGCTGATGTTTGCCAGAAGTCTTGGCGAATTCGGCGCAACAATTATTGTTGCGGGCAATATTCCGGGGATAACGCAAACGATCCCTCTGGCGATCTATGATTATGCCAGCTCCCCTTCAAGCAGTTCAATGGCCCTGTCGCTCTGTCTGGTCTCTGTTGTGATTTCAGTTGCGGTACTCTTTCTGCATGAGATGCTCGGCAAACAACTCGACAGGAGCAACGGTTTATAAAGATTTTATCCTACATTACTGTTTCATAAGTGAATACCTAAAATAGAAAAAACGGTACCACCATGACTTTTTCCGGCAAGAGAGTATGCTTCATGACTGGTGCTTCAGGAGTACTCGGCAGTGAAATCGCACTTTCGGTGGCAGGTCAGGGCTATTCTGTTTTTTTTACCTATCACTCTTCGGATGAAAAAGCAGCACAAACCCTGGAAAAGATCCGCTGGATAAGCCCAGAATCCCGGATGGTACGCTGCAATGTCGCAAAAACCAGCGATGTAGTGAATGCGTTTGCAGAGTTTCACCGGCATTTTGACCGTCTTGATCTTCTTATCGCAAGTGCGTCAAATTTTTACCGCACTCCCCTGCCTGATGTTACCGAAGAGGATTGGGACAATCTTGTCGATACCAATCTGAAGGGTACATTCTTCACCCTGCAGGAAGCGGTAAAGATCATGCAGAGACAGTCCTTTGTTTCCCGAATCATTACCATGACTGATATTGCCGCCGACCTTGTCTGGCGTAACTTTGCACCATATACCATAGCAAAAGCCGGAATACAGCACTTGACCAAAATCTTTGCAAAAGCCTATGCCCCCAATATTCTTGTCAATTCCATTGCCCCTGGCACTGTTACCATAAATCCTGAAAAAGAGATGGAGAGCGAGGAAGAGATGATTAAAAAAATCCCGCTCAAGCGCCTTGGAGATCCGCTGGATATCATCAAAACAATAACCTTTCTACTTGAAAGCGACTATATTACCGGCCAGGTTATCAGTGTGGACGGAGGGAGACTTCTTCTGTAAGAGAGGGCGATGAAAAAGAAGATATTGTTTTTATATATTATTTTTACACTGGTTTAAAGAAACTCATCATAAGCTTTGGAGCTATTATGGAACAGGAAGTCCCGGTTATCATTCACGAGCATGAATCAATGGATCCGGCACAGGAAAGGCAACGCGAAACCTTCATTCCGGAACAGGTAAAAGAGATAGGTAACAACCTTTCAGAGGCTTTTATGAGCTTCAAAGAGAGTGAATCCTATGAACTGCTGGTAAAAAGTGCTGAAAAAGTTAAAGAGTACATCACGAAAAACCCTGGCCAGGCGTTGCTCTATTCATTGGCAGCAGGTGCCTTGTTCGGACTTGTATTAAAAAGAAAGAGATAACAGGCATTTATTTGAAGACTCTATGATGAACCGCCCAGAGGAAAAGGTTTCGGATCGAAAAGAGGTAAAACGCAAACACACCGGAATCCATAAACTCCTTGATGATACGGCAACGTCAACCTACGAAGACGTCTTGTCCATAATAGAAGCAAAAATCGAGCTGGTCAAGATTGAGTTGACCGAAAAGATCTCTCTTGTTGCCTCTATAATTATTATCGGTGTCATACTGATAATAGGTGCTATTTACCTCTTGACAACCTTTGCGCTGCTCGCAGGTGAGCTCCTCGGACATCCTTTCCTGGGTTATCTGCTGGTAAGCCTTATTTTTCTTTCATGTTTTGTTTTTTTAACGAAATTCAGGCCTCTGTTCCTGAAAAACATGCTTCAAAACATATTTTTATCGGTTCATGACTACAAAAAATGAAACTATCAACAGCATTCAATCGCGCATAGAAGAGCTGCAAAACACCATTAGTGAAAAGGAAAAACAGATCAAGGCAAGGGCTCTGCATCTGAAAGATGACCTGAAAGAAGAGCTTAAGCCAAAAGAGATTGTCAAGAAATATCCTTTTCAGTGTGCTGGAATGACTTTTTTTACCGGAATTCTGCTTACAAGGGCATTAAAAGGTAGAAGAGGAGCGACATCACCGGCTCAGGCGGAATATTCATCTGTACCTTTCCAGGGTCGCGGCGCTCTTTATACCATAGGCCTTGACGTGCTCCGCTCAGCAAAGGATCTGGGGTTCAGTTACCTTCAGAGATATATCGACAACAAACTCAAGTAAACTTCGGCTCTTTAACCTGACTATGACCATCAAGCAGAACCCTTCAGTGATTCAGAATAAAGAACACTTTTATGTCAACAGGAACGCCCGAGAACTTTTTCATCTGAGTGATCCTGAATTTCTCTCTCTTCCCTCCTCTGGTCAAGAAAGTTTTAAAAAAGCTGAGAAACAGGCTGCCATTATCAACGATTTCCTGAAAAAAAGGAAGGGCGATGAAGCAAAGCCAGTTCTTCCGGCACAGTTCAATGGCATGAAGCTGCTGCACGAACTGTTTCACTATATCATGACTTCATCCATAGCCGCCCGCCAGCCAGCCTTGCTTGAAAACGCTTATGGAAAACTTGAGGCTGAACTTTCCAAAGAACAATCATCGGAATACCTTACACGGTTTCTCAGCGCGTTTCCCACACAAAAAATCTACTCCGGTTCTGAGACACCATCTGACTGGTTGACAGAGCAGAACAACAAGAAAAATCTGCTTGAAGAGTCTTTCCTTGTCTGGCTGAATACTCAAAATCCGGCACTGGATCAGTTTTCCGATCTTTTAACCGATCAAAGGGTGATGCGGGAAGAGGGATACCGGAAATTGATTCTGACCATGCGGAGCTCAATGAAGTCGATGGGGCCAATTGGTGCCGGAGATATCGATCTTGTTGATTTGCTCACCGAGCCTATACGGCACGCTCCGTCATCTATTCTTGATCAGCTCCGCTATATCCGCCTGAACTGGTCAGAGCTGCTGACAGAATCTCCCTTCTGGACATTTCTTCCCGGAGCCATTGATTTAATTGAGGAAGAGGACAAATACCTGTTTTTTGAAGAGATTGCCCGTGCCAAAGATGCCGGCAGAGAGGGGCACTTCATGGAAAAAGAGGCACATATACCAGATTACAGCGCTTTTGAAGATAATGCCGAGGCCAACTACTCCATCGACTCATCGTGGATGCCTGAAGTGGTCATGCTGGCTAAGAGCACCTACGTATGGCTCGACCAGCTCAGTAAACTTTACCGGCGACCAATAACCCGTCTGCAGGATATTCCCGACAAGGAACTGGACTTGATGGCAGAACGGGGCTTTACCGCATTGTGGCTTATCGGACTCTGGCAAAGAAGTTACGCTTCACAGAAAATTAAGCAGCTGCATGGCAATCCTGAGGCGAAAGCATCGGCTTATGCTCTTGAAAAATATGCTATCTCTGAAGATATCGGAGGCTATGAAGGCTATGAGAACCTGCGGCACAGAACAATGATTCGAGGCATCCGTCTTGCAAGTGATATGGTGCCAAATCATACCGGAATGGATTCCGAATTGGTTCGAAACAATCCCGACTGGTTTCTTTCCACCGATTCACCGCCTTATTATAACTACTCCTATAACGGACCTAATCTCAGCAGTGACTCCCGTTACGGCATTTACCTTGAAGATGGATACTGGAACCGCTCCGATGCGGCGGTGACCTTCAAGCGTGTTGACTTTCTGAGTGGCGATACCCGCTATATTTATCATGGCAATGACGGCACCATCATGCCGTGGAACGATACCGCCCAGCTGAACTTTCTCAGTCCGGAAGTTCGTGAAGGGGTGATTCAGCAGATTCTGCATGTTGCAAGGATGTTCCCCATCATCCGTTTCGACGCTGCCATGGTCTTGGCGAAACGGCACATTCAGCGCCTCTGGTTTCCTCTGCACGGCCATACCGCAGGTGTCTCTTCACGTTCATCCCATGCCATGAGCATGGCTGAGTTTGATGCGGCCATTCCCGAAGAGTTCTGGCGCGAAGTGGTTGACCGCATTCAACGTGAAGTCCCCGATACCCTGCTGCTCGCTGAAGCGTTCTGGATGCTTGAGGGTTATTTTGTCCGAACACTTGGCATGCACAGGGTCTATAACAGCGCCTTCATGCATATGCTGAAAAAGGAGGATAATGCCGATTACCGATACCTGATCAAAAACACTCTGGAGTTTGATGCGGAAATCCTGAAGCGCTATGTCAACTTCATGAATAACCCTGACGAAGATACCGCAATTGCCCAGTTCGGCAGGGGAGATAAATATTTCGGGGTCTGCATGATGATGCTGACCATGCCTGGACTTCCCATGTTCGGCCACGGACAGGTTGAAGGCTTTACGGAAAAATATGGCATGGAGTACGCAAAGGCCTACTATGACGAACAACCGGATGAAAACCTTGTTGCACGACACTACCGAGAAATCTTTCCCATTATGAAAAAGCGTCCTCTTTTTGCTGAGGTACGCAATTTTTTCCTTTATGACGTCTATTCACCTGACGGCAGTGTCAATCAAAATATTTTTGCTTATTCAAACCGGCTGGCTGATGAAAAAGCACTTGTTGTCTTCAACAACTGCTTTGAACATGCCATCGGCTGGATTAAAACATCGGTAGGATACCGCCAGGATGATGAAATTCGGCAGAGTTCCGTGATCGACGGACTTGACCTGAGTCATCAGGAGGGCACCTTTGTTATTTTCAGGGATCATGCCAGTGGCATGGAGTTTATCCGCTCCAACCGCGACATTGCAGAAAACGGTATCATGGTTGCTCTGGATGGCTATAAGTACAATGTATTCATGGAATTCAGGGAAGTTCGCCCTTCGAGGCTCAGACCCTATGACCGACTCTCTGCAGAGCTGAACGGTCGTGGAACCGAGTCTATTGAACAGGCGGTGCTTACCATGAGCCTCTCCCCTTTGCACAGACTGGTTACTGAATCGCTGACCTCTGAAGAGTTCATTGCACCGGTTGCAGCACTCCATGACGAGGAAGAGATGCTCATGTTTGAAAAAGAGATTTCACTGCTTCTTGACCGTGTTGCCGTGCAGTTCAGTGAACTCATGGAAAGAGCACTTTCAGTTCCTGAAACTCTTGTCTCACATGCCTCAGCACTCTACCGTAGGGCTGCAGAACTTGCCCTGCTTCTGCCAGTGCAGCCTGACTGTCGAAAATTGCAGATGGCTCTCGGTCTGAGCAGTACGGATGGAGCGGACTTTTTCCTGATTATCAGGCACTGGATTGTACTTGATTCGATTCAGCAGATGGTTGCATCAGCTGGAATACTCCGTTCAAACCTGCTTGATGACTGGCTGATGAGTGGTGCTCTGGCTGCGATCTATGCAGAAAAAGGTCTCATCGGCATTCCGGCTGAGAACCTCCCAGACCTTTTCTGCTGCATGCTCACTCAAAAGCCCGACCTCATAGCGGATGATCCTGAAGCACAACTTCACGCTCTTCTGCAACATCTTTTGACCAAAGACAAAAAGCATCTCGGTCGAGTACTGCAGTTTGATGAACGGCATGAGAAAATCTGGTTCCGAGAACACCGCTTCAGTGTACTCATGGCCTGGCTCACTCTGCAGGAGCTGCTGACTGAGCCTGAGCTCCCGGCAGAAAAAGAAAAGCCTGAAACTGTTATCGCCGAATGGGTAGAGGCAACTGAGAAAATCGATATGCAGGCATTCCTTGCCGGATATGAAATTGGAGAGTTATTGGGGTAGCTTCAGGAAACGGATTATACAATACAGGAATCCATCGGTAGAACACTCTGAAACAATATGGATGCAAGAGAACTATGGAAAATCAACTCGAATTTCTCGAAGCTGAAGCGCTGAAACTGTCATCAGCTGAACGTGCAGCTTTTGCCCAGCTTTTACTCGCCAGTCTCGACGAAGATGCCGAGATTGAGGAGGCTTGGGCTATCGAAACCGAACGAAGGATTGCCGAGATCGAGAGTGGCTCAACCCAGGTAATTCCTGGCGCTGATGCACTGGCACAGGTTCGCGCAACACTGAAATGAAACTCGTTATTGTACCAGCAGCACTCTCCGAACTGCACGATGCTGCTGCATTTTATACTCTGAAAGGGAATTCAAAATTGGGCCTCACGTTTGTGGCAGAGTTTGAACGAGCTGCTAATCTCGTACTGGCCAACCCTCTCCTTGGTGCGGAATTTCGTAACAATCGCCGTCGATATATACTCCGCCGGTTTCCCTACAGCATCATTTATCAGGTCACCCCAAACGAATTACGAATTCTTGCGGTAGCGCATCCGGTCACCCATTTGGAACCTGTTCGTTTCATTTCCTGCCACGCTTCAATATGACGTTTCAATTCAGGATGCTTGCATCCATAGGCAATGAGTGCTTCCCGAGCTGTTGGATCAAACGGGATTGCCCTTGCGCCAAGGCATTCGTACCAGAGCTTGGCAATCAATGACTCTGGTTTACGATCCTTTTGTTTTGGATAAATTTCAGAAACAAAAATAATATCCGGGATTACACTCCCTTTATTCACAAAAATACAATCAACAACATAAGTTACCTGCTTTTGATATTTACAGCTGCTCCGTAGTAACCAGTTCTTTTTTTGCGAATAAAGAAATTCTGTTCATGATGGCCCAGCAACTGCCGTCACTCCCCCTATTTCTCGACAAAATATTTCCAGTACATTCATGAGCATATTGGATTTCTGGAGACGGAGTTTTTTGCGGTCTGGTATGGCAATAGTTTAAAAGAAGGCTAGCCATAGAGCCTGTTCCTTTTTTTCGTCTTCGGGAAAGGGCTGGAGTGGTGAATTGTTCGATGGTACCGAACTGTAGGGAGCCGTTGTTCCAGCGAGTAGCGTTACGGCGTTTGACATCGTAGAGGAACCACCTGCCTGAGCAGATTCTAAAATATTTTGCCTGTTTTATAACTATCCCGTTTTTTTTCAGGCCCTCTTGGGCTTATGAGTGAAAACGGCGGGCAGCAACAATGCGTTTGGCTGAAACCACTCCTATGCCCGGCACACGCAGCAGTGTTATATATCTCCTTAATTTTTATGCTAAGGTATAAATCTCTATAAACAGCTGCTGCTATGGAAATATCAGAAATCCTTTTTCTCCAGAGGAAGGTTCTCCCCCGCCAGAATTTGCCGGACATGATAGTATACGTGAACAGGGAGCTGTGCTTTTTGGTCGTGTTAAGCAGAAGCATTCAGAATAAAGTATCTTCATGACTGCACTAAGGGGCCATTCCTGATCTGACATCGATCTGACAGTTTTCAAATCAGATATGATATATCGTAAACAGAAAAGCCCGGATAAACCGGGCTTTTCTGTTTGTTGAAGCAAGGGCTTCATTTACCAGCCATACTCTAAATAAACACGGTAGGTGTTAATGAGCAGGAAGGCCAGGACTGCAAGACCAAGAAGTGTAAAGAGTGGACTTTTCTCTTCTTTTGATGCCTTGTGGTCAAGGAATGGAACGATAGCCCATACAACTCCACCAATGGTCAGGAGAGCAATAGCGACAAGTTCTCCACCTTCAAACTTGAGATCTTTAAGCATCTGGAACTCAGCCCAGAAATACCATTCAGGCTTGATGCCGATAGGTGCGGGTGAAAGCGCATTGGCTTTAACGCCTATCCCCCATGGGTATACAGCTGCAAGGTAGATAAGCAGGGCAAAACCGATCAGCCAGCCGATTCCATCTTTGGCAAGGAATGTAGGGAAAAACTTTTCATACCCTTTGATCATGCCGGACTCCTTGTAGCCAATCGGGGCGGAGGTGCCAAGAATCTGAACAAGTGCAAGGTGTGCTGAAAGCAGCAGAAGAATAAGTCCTGGAAGCAGAACAACGTGCAGCGAGAACATGCGGGTAAGTGTTTCAGCACTGACATCTTCTCCACCGCGAAGAATACTGACAAGGAATGCACCACCGGGAGCAACTTTTGGCGTTTCGGTACCAACCTGGGTAGCAAAGAATGCCAGTTCGTTCCAGGGAAGAAGGTATCCGGTAAATCCAAAACCGAGGGTCAGCACGAGAAGTATAAAACCACTAACCCACATAAGCTCACGGGGTTTGCGGTATGACTTCATGAAGAATGTGCTGAACATGTGAATAAATGCCATCAAAGCCATGAGGTTGGCCGACCATGCATGGATCTGGCGAAGAAGCCAGCCAAAAGGCACCACCTGCTGGATGAAGACAAATGAGGAGAATGCTTCCGATTCGGTAGGTTTATAATACTGTAAAAGCAGTAAACCGGTAAGAATCTGGATAATGAAGAAGAAAAGGGCAAGTCCACCGAAATAATACCAGAAAGAGAGGCGGTGCTTTGGAACTTCTTTTTTCTTCAAATAATCAATGACAGGAAGCACGACATAAAAGCGCTCCTGGAACCATGCGGCTATCGGACTGACCTTTGAATCCTTGTAAGGATTTGCAGCCGGACGGTCTACCTGGGGTTTAAAAACGCCACTTTGCGATGCTGCCGGTTTGGCGGCACTCTGAGTTGCGGGTTTTGCAGCACCCGGAGCTGCCGGCTTGGCGGCACCCGGAGCAGCGGGTTTCGGCTTGGCGGGAATATTTCCTGCCGAAGCGTTCTGGTTGTTTTCAGCCATCTTTCCTGACTCCCTTGGTTTTCAAGAATTAAAGTTTACGCTTTTGCGATGATAAGATTTTCTCCTTCAACCCTTACTTTAAACGATGCTAAAGGTAAAGGCTGCGGACCGGAAATTATTTCCCCGGTCTGCTTGTACTTTGCTCCATGACAGGGGCATGCGATGAGATTCTGGGCGTTGTCCCAATGTACAAGACAGCCAAGATGGGTACATACGGCACTGCATGCCGTCAGTTTTCCGTTGTCGTTGACAACAAGAATCTTGTCCTTGTTAAACTGAAAAATCTTGAAGCCTTTCTGAGGAACTTCAGATGCTTTTCCTACAACCAGCTCCTTGACGTTTGTTGAGCTCTTGGTTGGAGGAGTAATATACTTGATAACAGGATAGAGTGTTGATATGGCTACAGCTGCACCAATACCCCCGACTACTTTCCCCAAGAAACTGCGGCGCTCGAAATCAACTCCTTTCAGACCATCCTCCCGTGGCTTGCCTCCGGGAACCGAACCGGATGAAGAGAGTGGTGCACCTTCACCAAGTGCGCCCAACCTTGACGGACTCTTGAAATTACCTTGTTGTGCCATTACGATCTATCTCCTTTTTTTAGAACTTTTTGTTATAAAATCAAAAGGCAAGTACCTCCCGGCGGTTCAACGACAGCCACTGTGTCTCTTTGCTATTCTTGATTCTTTTCTGGAACAGTGACTTTCACGGATACAATTCAGGACAGTCAAAACAAACTCTAAATTTAAAAATTTTTCAACTACTTTTCCAATCCAAAGAACGTTTAATATTATTATAACAGCTATACATAACAGAGGATTCACCGTCCCTCCAAATCCTGCTTCGGGTAAAAAAACGCATAAACCTTGATTGCAGGCAGGCTGGATTGAGAAATTCCGATATTCCGCTGACACCATCCAACTCCATTCCATCTATCTGCAACGATATACCTGATTCAAAACGAAGATAGAACGGTCCCGCATCAAGCACCTTGTGGTGATGGATCTTCAAACTGACATTATTATCCTTCAACTCAAGATCCCTGCTGTGAAGCGGGGAAAAAAAACCTCGTCTGAAATTATTTTCACAAAAATTGACCTTGTCAAAAACAGTAACTTTTTCGCTCATATTGTCGTGCAGTACAAGCAAAGTGAGTGGTTGATAGTCGTTGTTTTTAAAAAAGGTCACGTAATAAACAAGATCAAAACGCTCTGAAAAAGCACGGCCCCAATACCAGCGGGCAATATATTCCTGCATGGGCATGGCTCCGAAGTTATGGTCATGATAACCAGTCGCTCTGACAGGAATCGTTCGAACTGCTCCCCCCGGTTGCTCAACAATCTTGATCACTCCTTCAACAGTGGCTTTTGGAACACTTAAAAGCCACTGGTGAAGGGGCACCTGACCTGCATTGTTTCCGTCTTTTTTTTCGTATACAATTCGCCTGCAGGCAGAAAACAAAAAAGATGCTTTTACCGATTTATGGCGAACAGGAAATACAAAATCAATATCCAGAGAGTATTCATCTTTCTTTGCATCATAGGTAAACTGGTTCTTTTCGAACCTTACACCGATATCAGTTCTACTGCTATCGAAAAGTCCATGACGACCTTCCTTGATAAAATTTACAATCTCAAGTCCGTTTTCATATATCTGGAAACTAAACCCGCAGTAATTGGATGGAAGTGGAGCTTCGGTGGTTACCCGATTTTTCCACCTCTCATAATGACTGGTGTAGTAGGGTGAAAAAGGAAACCCGGCAAACCAGATCAGAACAAAAGAAAAACCGCTCTCCTTGTCCTCACCATCAAAATACCACCACTCGTATGCTCCAGGCTTCCGCAAATCATGCCATATTTCCTGGTCAAGCTCCGTCGTAATATTCATTCCTGCACTTGATGATGTTCAAACACGGAAGCATTGCGCGATGCCTTGCATGACATGTGATACCTTGATAATGTGGAAAGCAGGAAAAAAAGAGTGGACAGGAATTTCAACTCCGGGGAAACGTCGAGGAAACTGCTGTTAACCTGTGTGGACAGAGAGGGAATCGAACCCACGACACAAGGATTTTCAGTCCTTTGCTCTACCAACTGAGCTATCTGTCCTTTAAACTTGAGGCAAAATATAGGAAAAATTCCTTTTTCTGCAAAAGAAAAAACATAATCCCAAGTATACACTGTTCTAAGCACACTTTTCCAGTTACAGTCTAAACCGGAAAAGTGATTTTTTCAATGCCTTTCATGATGCGCCGAATCACGGTCTCCTTTCCAAGCACCTCAAGCATATGATAAAGACTCGGGCCGAAACTCACCCCAGAGGTAACTATTCTCAGCGGATGAATGAGATAGGCAGCCTTAAGCCCCTTGGGAGCGACAAACTCCTTAAGGTGTGCTTCAATGTTCTCAGCACTGAACTCCTCAAGAGAGTCAAGTATGGCTGTGAATTCACGAAGAAGATCAGTGGTATCAACAGCCCAGCGTTTCTTCACTGCCTCCTCATCGTATGAGTCCGGCTCAAAAAAGAAGTAGGAAGAAAATGTCACAAATTCATGCTCAAATCCAACGCGCTCCCGCATGAGTTCTATAACTTTTGCAAGATATTCATCGCTGACAATGGTCTCCCGTGGCATCAATGACTCTTTATTTTCAAGTTCGGTCAGCAGAAGCGGCTTGATAACAGCAATGAGCTTCTCAGCTGAACGGCTCTTGATATACTGCTTTTCAAGCCAGTTGAGTTTGTCAACATTAAAAATCGCTCCGGCCTTACCTACCCGTTCAAGTGAAAACTTTTCAACAAGCTGCTGCATGCTGTATACTTCCTGCTCACTTCCCTCTCCTTCATTCCAGCCGAGCATGGCAACAAAATTCACAATAGCATCATTGCTGTATCCTTTTCGTACATAGTCTTCTACGGCAACATCACCCTGCCTTTTGCTTAATTTTGAGCGATCAGGGTTAAGCAGGAGTGGCAGATGAGCAACCTTGGGAGGTTCCCAGCCAAAAAATTCGTAGAGCAGAAGATGCTTCGGCATGGAGGGCAGCCACTCTTCACCTCTTATGATATGAGTGAATTCCATAAGATGGTCGTCAATAACGCTGGCGAAGTGGTAGGTAGGAAACCCATCGGATTTCATCAGTACCTGGTCGTCAATTGTGGCGGAATCAAACTCGACAGGCCCCCTGATAATATCTTCAAACCAGACTGATACATAATCGGGTACTTTCATGCGGATTACATAGGGTACTCCCTCATCCAGTTTTTTTCTGATCGTACTCGATGGGATGGAACCACCCATCTCTTCAGGAAGCCATTTTCTGTTGTATTTTGGCTGCAGTCCCTGTTTGATTTGAAGCTGCCGGTTTTCCTCAAGCTCTTCATGGGTAGCAAAACAGTAGTAGGCATGATTATCTTCAAGCAGCTGCTGACAATATTTTGCATAGATGTCAAGTCGCTCGGACTGAACATAGGGACCGTAATTACCGCCATGTTCAGGGCTTTCATCAGCTATAATTCCAGCCCATTCAAGAGTTTTTATAAGATTTTTCTGCGCATCCTCTACCTTTCGGGTTTGATCGGTATCTTCAATGCGAATAACGAAGACTCCATTCATTTTCTTGGCAAACAGGTAGTTATAGAGTGCGGTTCTCAGCCCGCCTACATGTAAATATCCTGTTGGAGAAGGTGCAAACCTGGTTCTAACCCTTTGACCAACCATAATATGCGTTGTACTGTTATAATTATAAAGGGAACAATCACAAGAGCAGTGAATTTAAGAAAAACTCACTGCTCTTGAAGAGACAAGATAAAAGATTAACCGGAAAATCTTTAAGAGGGGCATAAATGATATAATTTTTTGTTGTTGCCGGTTCGATACATAAACTTTTTGCCGTTAATTGCAGTTTTACATTTAATTGGTTTAAATGTAGTAAGTTACATTTTGTCTCATCACTCAACATATGTTATGCCTGAAAATTCCCGAAAAAAGCAAGGCAAAGATAATTCCCAAAATAAATTCAAGCCGGTGAAAACCAATGAGGGCAACACTGGCTGGTTTAAGGGAACAGGAGAGAGCCCGCAGGCTAAATTTCCCCGATTTATTTTTTTCATGATGGCTGCTCTTTTGCTGATGTTTGTGTTTCAACGTTTTTTTTCAGGCAACAGCAACCATGAAATCACTTATAACGAATACAAATCGCTTCTCACAAAAGAAGTTGTTACTGAAATTACGGTAAAAACATTTGAGGACAAATCGGCGATCCTGAATGGAAAACTGAAAGCGGTTACCCAGCTTCAGCTTATAAACGGCCCAAACCTCCAGAGTGATCTGTTTGCTGTCAGAATCCCTTCATTCACCATAGAGCAGGCAGACATCCTGGCAGAAAAAGGAATTAAGCTCAAGGTTGAGGAAGGTACAAGCGGCCTGAATACCTTTTTAGTCATGATGGCCCCATGGATTATTTTTGGTGTTGTTTATTTTTTCCTGTTCAAGCGAATGAACGGGCAGAACGGCTCTCAGGCAAAAAATATTTTCAGCTTCAGTAAAAGTCGCGCCAAGCTGGTTAGTGAATTTGATGTTAAAACAACATTTAAGGATGTTGCTGGCGTTGATGAGGCGGTTGAAGAGCTGCAGGAGACTGTGGAGTTTCTCACAAATCCCGAGAAATTCCAGAAAATCGGAGGAAAGATTCCTAAAGGTGTGCTGCTTCTCGGTCCTCCTGGAACCGGCAAGACCCTTCTGGCCAAAGCCATTGCTGGTGAAGCGAAAGTTCCTTTTTTCTCAATATCCGGGGCTGATTTTGTTGAAATGTTTGTCGGGGTTGGTGCGGCAAGAGTGAGAGATCTGTTTGAACAGGCAAAGAAAAATTCTCCCTGTATCGTGTTCATTGATGAAATTGATGCGGTTGGCCGTAGCAGGGGTGCAGGTCTCGGCGGAGGTCATGATGAAAGAGAGCAGACGCTGAACCAGCTTCTTGTGGAGATGGATGGCTTTACAACCAATGAAAATGTTATCCTGATTGCAGCAACAAACCGTCCTGATGTGCTCGATACAGCACTGCTCCGACCGGGCAGGTTTGACCGCCAGATTACCATAGATAAACCGGATATACGGGGACGGGAAGCTATTTTAAAAATTCATACAAGGAATACTCCCCTGTCGGAACAGGTTGATATTAATGTTCTTGCAAAAAGCTCTCCCGGATTTTCCGGCGCTGACCTGGCAAATCTGGTCAATGAAGCAGCACTTCTGGCTGCCCGCAATGATCAAGCACTGATTACCGCTGATAATTTTGAGCAAGCCCGTGATAAAATATTGATGGGCCCGGAAAGAAAAAGCATGTTTATTTCCGAAGAACAGAAGAAACTTACGGCTTATCACGAAGCTGGCCATGTGCTTGTTGCAACATATACCAAGGGCTCCGATCCGATACATAAGGTCACGATTATTCCGAGAGGCAGGAGTCTGGGACTTACAGCATATCTACCCCTTGAAGACCGCTATACACATAATAAGGAGTACCTGCTGGCAATGATTACCTACGCTCTGGGTGGAAGGGTGGCAGAGGACATCATGTTTCATGAAATGAGTACAGGAGCTGCAAACGATATTGAAAAAGCAACCGATATTGCCCGCAGAATGGTGAGACAATGGGGAATGAGCGAAACTCTTGGTCCGATTAATTACGGCGACAGCCATAAAGAGGTTTTTCTTGGAAAGGATTATTCACATATACGTGAATACAGTGAGGAAACTGCTCTTCAAATAGATATCGAGGTGCGCAATATTATTATGAGCTGCATGGAAAATGCCAAACGCATTCTCAACGAAAAAAACGAAATTCTGCAACGCCTTGCTGTAATACTCATTGAAAAGGAGTCGCTCAATGCCAAGGAGATAATGGAGATTATAGGTTCCAACCAACCAGCTCCAGGCTTGGCAACCTCTGATTAGTTGCTTTTCATTTGTGGTTTAAGTAATTATATCTCTTGCAATAACCTAAGCTTTATATAACCATGGGAAACACAACGACAAAAGCTGACCTGGTCAATGTTATTGCCCACAAAACCGGCTTGACAAAAAATGAAACCGAATCGGTGGTTGACACTCTGTTTGAAAGCATCATTGATTCTCTTAAAGCAGGAAAAAGAATTGAAATAAGAGGATTCGGCTCATTCAATATCAGGCATAAAAATCTTCGACAGGCAAGAAACCCGAGAACCGGTGAAAAAGTTACGGTTGATCCTAAAAATGTACCGACTTTTAAAATTTCGAAGGAGTTCAAGCACGCCGTAAGTGAGAGCCTGAAACCGGGAGATGAATAAAGCTTACCGCTCTCTTAACAGAGAAAGAAAAACCACCATAGCAAGGCAAACAACGGGATAAGAACCGGTATTGCATACTTATAGATATATTCAATAAATCCAGGCACTTCCACCTCTGCCTGAATGGCTATATTCTTGACCATAAAGTTCGGGGCGTTGCCTATATAGCTCATTGATCCGAAAAATACTGAAGCAAGAGATATTGCCATAAGATAAATGTCAGAAGTGACGTCACCCGGAACAGAAGAGCTGACTCCACGTGCAAATGCTTTTATATCAGACACAGAGTTGATATCAAGGCCGAATTTCCCTACCGCCCCAGCTAAAAAATTCAGATAAGTCGGCGCATTGTCGAGCAATCCGGAGAGAGCTCCACTCATCCAGTAAAATCTGGTAACAGAAAATTCCCCTGCATGATCTGATGCATAGGAGCCGATAAGCTCAAGCGCTGGAATCATGGTGGCAAATATCCCTATAAAAAGAAAGGCTACCTCCCGAATCGGTGAAAAGTTAAACTGGTTACCCCTGAGCGCTTCCTTATCAGCGGTTCTATAAGCCAAAAAAGCAACACCAAACATAATCACTTCACGAATGCCGAAAGGAAGATGCAGGATCTTCTGAAGATTTGGCAGATCGGGAATCACTGCGGGGTCACAAAAAACAGCGAGGATAACAACCGCCAGAAAGAAAAAACTTTTAGCACCCACAACGATTATCTTTCCGGATTGTTGTGATTCCTTCATCTCTGAGTTTCCAACCCTGGCGTCCAAAACCATATATATCAGAATGAGGGCACCAATAGTGAGAAGCCAGGGCAGCCATAATTTTGAGATTACCCAAAAAAACGGAACTCCTTTTAAGAACCCTAAAAAAAGAGGTGGATCGCCAATTGGGGTTAAAGCCCCACCTATATTGCTGACAATAAAAATAAAGAACACAATGTGAAATGCCTTGATCCGCCCTTCATTGATGCGCATATAGGGCCGGATAAGAAGCATGGAGGCTCCTGTAGTGCCGATCAGATTAGATAACAGTGCACCAATAAAAAGTATTGCACCGTTCGTAAGGGGACTGCCCCTTCTCTCAATCCTGACAAGAATGCTGCCTGAAGCAACAAAAAGAGATGTAATCAATGCAAGAAAGGAGAGATACTCCTCCAGCGAATGCATCAGAATGCGTGTACCATGGTCGATAACCAGCATGTAATAGAGAGCTACAATCCCACCAAGCCCGATGGAAACTTTTGTGTAGTGATCCTCCCAAAAGCGAGGATACAGGAGTGGGCCGGTAGCGATCATCAAAAGAAGGAAAATAAATGGAGCTGACAGCCAGACCGGGGGAAGATAATGGGATGGCTGCAAAAGATGAACGGCAGCTCTTGCTGCCGTTTCATGAATATCCGCTGCAATCAGCGTGTTACTCATACCTCTTTATTACTCCCCTTCAAAATCAGTCAAAGAGAAAACGCTGTATCCCTTTTCACGAATTTTTCTTTCTCCTCCGATATCAGGCAAGTTGACAATAAACGCCATCTCTGAAACTATGCCTCCTACCTTTTCGATCAATGCTGCTGCGGCAAGTGCGGTACCTCCGGTTGCAAGCAGATCGTCAACAAGAAGAACCTTTTGACCGGCAACAAGTGCATCAAGATGGATCTCGATCTTATCACTGCCATATTCAAGCTGGTATTCCTGAGAAACAACATCAGCAGGCAATTTGCCGGGTTTTCTGACAGGTACAAACCCTTTGCCGAGCGTGTAGGATAACGCGCCACCAATGATAAATCCTCTTGCCTCGATACCGACAATAATATCAAAATCAACGCCATCAAGCAGACAGTGCTGCGTCAGATTGTCAATAACAAGCCTGAAACCTACCGGATCCTTGATGAGAGTGGTAATATCGCGAAAAAGGATCCCTTTTTTAGGATAGTCAGGAATCGAACGGATACGGGATTTAATTGGCATAAATTGCAGTGATTTAGTTGATGGTGAGGCTGAAAAGAACACAAAAACTTAAGATAGCACTCTCCCTTTTAAATTCAAATCATCTCCCACAGAGTCAATCAATACCGGCAATTCATTTCCCGAAAGGGTTTGACCGAGCCGATCATCCGCGCTCTCAACCAATACCCGGAGATAGTTCCGCGTATAGCCACTGCACTGCAGCATACCTCTGCCTGCCTGTTTACTGGCCTCAAAAAGCACCAGACACTCTTTGCCTCTATAACGTGCCTTGAACTGAGCCTCTTTTCTGCGCCCCAGCTCTATCAACTCCGAATAGCGCCTTGCTATCTCTCCGGACGCCAAGGGCTTGCGCTCCTGGTTTGCTATTTGCCGCGCAAGAGCAGTGCCGGGTCGAACAGAGCAGCTGAATACATGAAGGTAGGCAAGTGGAAGCTCTTCAATAAAACGGTACATCTGCTGAAAATCTTCTTCGGTTTCACCCGGATAGCCAACCATCACGTCAGTTCCGATTGCACAATCCTGAATGCACTGAACCGCGTGCATGAGTCGTAAGCGGTAAATTGCGGTGTTATAACGTCGGCGCATAGCCTTGAGAATGCTATCTGAACCACTTTGAAGAGGAATATGAAAATGCGGGACAATTTTTTTTGACTCGGCAACAAGTGAAATAAGCTCGCTATTGACGATGTCCGGCTCTATTGAACTGATACGGATACGATTGACGTCGACCTCTTCAAGCCTTCGTAACAGATCGCACAGCACCAGGTCAAAAGAACGATAATCGCCTATATTAACACCGGTAAGCACAATTTCCCGATATCCTGAAGCGGCTAATGCATGAGCGCGCTCAACAATCTGCTCCACAGGAAGCGATCGAGACTTTCCCCTTGCGATTGGAATAGTGCAGTATGAGCATCCGTAATCACAGCCATCCTGTATTTTTAAAAATGCCCGGGTTCTATCCAGACTCTCAGCCGCATCCAATGAATATCCTGGATAGACTTTATCAAATGTTGAAGCTGAAGCTACCTTGATCAGAGGAGAGGATATGGTACCGACAGTAATATCATTATACCATTGAGTGTCAAATTTATCGTTGCTGCCAATAACAGCATCTATTCCGTTTATGGCAGTAAGTGCTTCAGGATTCAACTGAGCATAACATCCGATAACCGCAATACGACTGGCAGGATTTTTTCTTATTATTCCTCTTATTTTCTGACGACATTTTTTTTCCGCCTGTTTCGTCAATGCGCAGGTATGAATAACAATAAGATCAGCACCCTCTTCAAGAGATGCAAGCTGCCAGCCTTGTTGACGTAAATCATCAAGTATCGCAGAGGTTTCAGCATAATTCAGTTTACACCCAAGGGTTACAGCTGCTACGCTTTTTGGTAAAAGACTACTCATAACTCTATTTTTTTTACACCTTATTACCCCTAAAGTATCTATCTTCTATAAATGTTCCCTCTTTTTTCTTTATCATGTGAGACTTTAATTGTGTATAGTCTCTTGTGCACAGAGTGAACCTTTTTATAAATAGTCATATGAATTCCTCTCTTTTTTCCTGCGGTTTCGCAATCATCATCGGTCCGCCAAATGCCGGCAAGTCAACCCTGCTCAACGAGCTTCTCGACTATAAACTTTCCATTGTAACGCCTAAACCGCAAACAACAAGAAAAAAAATCACCGGAATTTACCACAATAACAACTGTCAGATTATTTTTCTTGATACACCTGGTATCATGAAGCCTCAGCAACAACTTCATGAGTCCATGCTTGGAATCATTAGAGATACCCTTAAAGATGCCGATATCGTCATTGCTCTGCTCCCTTTTTCAGGGAAAAAGGATCTTTTTGACCGGACATTCGCTGAAGAGTTGTTCAATGAGTGGCTGAAACCTGCGGGAAAACCGGTCATCGCCGTGCTCAATAAATGCGATCTTGTCAATAGTGCCCGTCAGCATGAGGCTGAAGAGATCGTCAGATCTACATGGAAACCAGCTGCAGTTATCTCTGCTTCAGCATTGAAAGGCGACAACCTACCGCAGCTTATCGAAGCCATCCGACCGTTTCTTCCTCTCCATCATCCTTTATATCCTGAAGATACGCTTAGTACGGCTCCAGAGCGTTTTTTTGTCAGTGAAATTATCCGTGAAAAAATATTTCTGCTTTATGGCCGTGAGGTACCTTATTCAACTGAAGTTGTCATTGATGAGTTCAAAGAACAGTACGACGCTGACCCTACCAGAAAGGATCTTATCCGCTGCTCGGTCATCGTTGAACGTGATACCCAGAAACAGATCCTGATTGGACACAAGGGAGTTGCTTTGAAAAAGCTTGGACAGACAGCAAGAAAAGATATTGAGGAGATGCTTGGTCGTCCGGTTTTTCTTGAACTCTTTATAAAAGTTCGACCGGATTGGCGGAAAAAGAACAACCTATTAAAAAGTTACGGCTATTGATCCTTCATACCTCAGGTTGACCAAATCGGGATATAAAAAAAGCCTTCTCTTATGCAGGGAAGGCTTTTTTTATAGAACGTAAAACAGAAAAGAGTTACTTATTCTGCAGACTTCGGTTCACTGACCTTTTTCTCAGACGATTTGACAGGAGGTTCAAGTTCAGCGGTAGCTGCCTCGATCTCCTTTTTCTCGTTTGGGTGCGCCAGAAGGTATGCTTCGATCTCTTCCTTATTCTTGTCCTTGAAATATTCAAGGGCAGAAAGAATGATGCGCTTGTTCTCCTTGTCGAATTCAATGACGCGAAGAGGCAGTTCATCACCGATTTTGAACGATGAGTGAATATCCTTGACACCACCCTGAAGAAGGTGTGATACCGGAACAAATCCATCAACATCACCAGGAAGAATCACAATAACACCCTTCTCGATGATCTGTGAAATCTGTCCAGGGGTCTCTGCTCCAACAGCATACTTCTGTTCAAATTCATCCCACGGATCCTGATTGATCTGTTTGTGACCAAGAGCAATACGGCGGGCATGAACATCAAACTTGAGAACCTTGACTTCCAGCTCCTGGTTCTTTTTCACCAGTTCGCTTGGATGACGGATTTTCTTGGTCCATGACAGGTCGGAAATATGAACCAGACCATCAACACCGGGCTCAAGCTCAACAAAGACACCAAAGTCAGTAATATTGCTGACTGTTCCTTTATGCAGAGAGTTTTCAATATATTTTTCGGAAAGCGCAATCCATGGATCCTCGTTCACCCGCTTCATGGAGAGAGAGAGCTTGGTATGATCCTTGTCAATATTCAGGATCACACATTCAACTTCCTGACCAAGAGTGACAAACTGACCTGGATGTTTGATGTGCTGGGTCCAGCTCATCTCGGAAATATGAACAAGTCCTTCGATGCCCTTTTCGATTTCTACAAAAGCGCCGTAATCGGTAATGGATACTACTCGACCCTGTGCTTTCGACGAAACGGGATACTTGATCTCGATATTTTCCCATGGATGAGACTCGAGCTGCTTCATGCCGAGAGAGACTCTCTTGGTATTTTCGTCAAAGCCGACAACAACAACCTTGATCGGCTGGTCAAGATCAACAACCTCTGAAGGATGATTGATTCTTCCCCAGGTGATGTCGGTGATGTGCACAAGACCATCCAAACCGCCAAGATCGACAAAGATACCGAAATCGGTAATATTCTTGACCGTTCCCTCAAGTACCATACCCACCTTAATATTGGCAAGCATCTCTTCACGACGTGCGGCATAAGCCTCTTCAAGAATAACTTTATGACTGACAACAATATTCTGGGTAACAGGATTGATCTTGACAACCCTGAAGTCCATCGTCTGACCGACCAGAGCGTCGAAATCACGAACAGGTTTGACATCAATCTGCGAACCGGGAAGGAAGGCTTCGACACCGGAAAGGGATACGGTCATGCCACCCTTGACACGATTGATAATCTTGCCGTTGATGATAGTATCGTTTTCAATTGAATCATAGATTTTATCCCAGATTCTCAGGACGTCGGCTTTCTTCTTTGAAAGAATAAGCTGTCCCATCTTGTCTTCGATGTTCTCAAGATAAACCTCAACATCATCTCCAACATTGACTTCATCTTCCGCTCTGAATTCAAGCAGAGATACAATACCCTCGGATTTGAACCCGACATCAATCGTAACATCCTTGTTGGATATCGAGACAATGCGGCCCTTGATAATTTCATCTTCGGTAATTTCATTGAGCGTGCTTGAATAAAGCTGCTCCATCAATGCAAGTTCAGCGGGCTCGTAGTGCGCAAAAAACTTGAGTTTTTTTCTTGCCGGTCTTTCCTTGACCTTCTTTTCCTGTGTAGTAAATGCTTCTGCCATTAATTTTTTCCTTCCTCTCTTGTAAGTTAGCCTGCTTGCCGCGAGAGATATCGGCATGCGGTTTTATGGTTAATAAAAAAATTTCTATACCTGCCGGATCCTGTTACCGGTCTTTTTTCTCTATGTCCAACGCAAGATTATATACTATATCCACCTGACTCTCTATCGTCAAGCACGAGGTATCAATTTCGTGAGCATCAACATGTTTTTTTAACGGCGCATGCTCCCTTTCAGCATCATCACGATCTCTTCTTTTTATTTCCTCTTCAAGCAGATCAAGATCAGGCAGATCGGTGCCATCCGGAGAGTTTGCAAGCAGTTCGGCATAACGCCGTTTTGCCCTTTCCCGAGGCTCGGCTACAAGAAAGATTTTCAGTTCAGCATCGGGAAAAACAGCAGTTCCGATATCCCTTCCATCCATGACAACTGCGCGCTGACGTCCAAGTTCCTGCTGCATCTGGCGAAGCTTGTCGCGCACTGGCTTGAGTGAGCTGATAAAACTTACCTCACGGCTGACCTGGTTATCCCGGATCTCGGCAGTAACATCAATGCCATCCAAAAAAACATGGTCACCATCAAAACTTATTGCTATATCCTTGAGTAAACCGGAAATGCTATCGGGAGAACGTCGAATGTCATCAAGCAAGCCTTGCCGCAGGGCTTTGAGGGTAACTGACCGGTACATTGCACCGGTATCTATATAGATATATCCGAGCCGCTGTGCCACTCTGCGGGCAGTTGTACTTTTCCCGGATGCTGCTGGCCCGTCGATAGCAATAATAATACGCTTATTCCTGATTTTCTGTTTCGCTGAGCATTTTAGTTAGATTTTCATTTTATAAAAAATATTTGCTTTTTCCAAACATATTGGTTACATGTTAAAACCCTTATTATTTTTGTGGTCATTCACATTTCAATAAATTTTTTTATGTCACTTCGCTGCGGCATTGTCGGATTGCCAAATGTCGGAAAGTCTACACTTTTCAATGCTATCACTGCAAAACAGGCTGAAGCAGCCAATTACCCCTTCTGTACCATAGAACCCAATGTTGGAACAGTTCTTGTGCCTGACGAACGGATGCAGCAGATTGCTGATGTCGTAAAAACGCCAACACTGGTTCCTGCAACTCTTGAAATTGTCGATATTGCCGGCCTGGTGAAAGGGGCAAGCAAGGGGGAAGGTCTTGGAAACCAGTTCCTCTCACATATCAGGGAGGTCGATGCCATCGTTCATGTTGTCCGATGTTTTGATGACGATAACATTATTCATGTCGAAGGAAGAATTGATCCTGCTGACGACATTGTCACTATTGAAACGGAGCTCATGCTGGCCGACCTTGAGAGCATGGAACGGCGGATTGAGCGACTGAGAAAAACTGCAAAAAAGGAAAAGGAGCTGCTGCAGCAGCTTGAACTGGCGGAAAAAATAATCAGCGGCCTTAGTGAAGGTATTCCTGTACGAAAAATTATTGAAACCTCGGAAGAGCTCATCATGGCTCGTCAGTTTTTCCTTTTATCATCAAAACCTATTCTTTTTGCTGCTAATGTTGCGGAAACTGACCTTCCTGATGGTAACAGCTATACCAGAAAAGTTGCTGAAATAGCTGAAGCATCGGGCTCAAAAATGCTGATTATCAGTGCAAAAACAGAAGCGGACATAGCTGAACTGCCTGAAGAAGATCGTCCGGAATTTCTTGAAAGCATAGGACTGAACATGTCGGGACTCGACCGGCTGATTAAAACCGCCTATGACCTGCTTGGCCTTCAGACCTACTTTACCGCAGGGGAAAAAGAGGTTCATGCCTGGACGATTCATAAGGGTGATACCGCGCCGGTAGCTGCAGGGGTAATTCATTCTGATTTTGAAAAAGGGTTTATCCGTGCTGAAGTAATGTCATACCGTGATCTTGTTGATTTGGGGTCAGAGCAGAAAGTAAAGGTTGCCGGGAAGCTCCGCTCAGAAGGGCGGGAGTATATAGTCAAAGATGGTGATGTCATTGTATTCCGCTTTAACGTATAACTTTTCGTAACAGACAATGAATTAATGGATAATGCTATACGTAATCAGCTCTCCATTGTTAACTGTCAATATTCAACGCTCAATTGAATAGAGAAAGACCTATTGGTATTTTTGACTCGGGTATTGGTGGATTGACTGTTGTGAGGGCCATACAGGCTGCTCTGCCCGCCGAGCGGATTATCTATTTCGGTGATACGGCAAGGGTGCCTTACGGGCCGAAGTCACAGGTTACCATAAGGAAGTATGCTTCTGACGATATCTCCATTCTGATGCGATATCAGCCAAAAATAATTATTGTCGCCTGCAATACTGTTTCTGCGCTGGCCCTTGATGTGGTTGAACATGCATGTGGCAATATCCCCGTTATTGGAGTCCTTAAAGCTGGTGCAAAACTGGCCGTTCAGGCAACAAAAAACAGGCGCATCGGCGTTATCGGCACACAGGCGACAGTCTCTTCAAATGCCTATGCCTGTGCCATTAACAGCCTCAATCCGGAAATAGAGGTTGTTTCCCAGGCCTGCCCTCTTTTTGTCCCGCTTGCAGAGGAAGGTTTTGTTGATCATCCTGCAACAAAACTTATTGCCAGGGAGTATCTTTCGGAGTTCAGCAATGCTGGCATTGATACACTGGTGCTCGGCTGTACACACTATCCGATTCTTCGCCGGGTAATTGAAGAAACTATCGGTCAGGGAATTCGTATTATCGACTCAGCTGAAGCGGTCGCACTGAGAACAAAAGAACTTATGACAGAGTCAGGAGAGCTTAATCCCTTTCGGAAATCCTTTGCTCCACACCTGCTGGTCAGTGACCTGCCTCAAAAATTCAGCCGCCTCTACCAGCTCTTTATGAATTCAGAACTCCCCGACGTCGAACTTGTAGAGGTGTAATAGTGAGACGCACATAACCACAATGCTTTGTGGTGAGAAATCGTGTTCCTCTTTTCGCTTTTGCCTTTTGTATCCATACTTGTTACTTTTCATCTTTGATTTTTGATTTAAACGGCACAGCGTGAAAGTAAACCTCGACCGAACTTCGTCAGGATTCTGCATTGGAGTGCAGGGAACCATATATGTTGCTGAAGAAAAACTCCTGGAACACGGGGGATTGTACTCTTTCGGCGATGTTGTCCATAATGAGGTCGAGGTGAAACGGCTGGAAGATCTCGGCCTTATCACTGTTGACGAAACAGCCTTCAAGGAGCTGAAAAATGCCCAGGTACTCATCAGGGCACATGGAGAACCCCCGGCGACCTACAGGATTGCCCGAGAAAACAATCTTACCATTACTGACACAACCTGCCCGGTTGTTTCCAGACTTCAGCGTACGACCAGAATGCTCTACAAGCTTGGCTACCAGATCATTATTTACGGCAAGCAGAGTCATCCTGAAGTTATCGGCATTAACGGTCAATGCGACAACAACGCTGTCATTATCAAACATGCCGACCTCAGCTATCCGGAAGAGATAAAGGCGCTTGACACGACAAAAAAAACAGCGTTGATTTCCCAGACAACAATGGATATTCCGGGGTTTTATGAGCTGAAAGGAAATCTTGAACAGCATTTTGCCCGGGCCGATTCCGGGAAACCAGCTCCATGGATGGCAATTCGCGATATTGATATCACTGCGGATATAACCGAAGTACTTCCCATGCCAAGGTATGTGTTCAAGGACACCATATGCCGCCAGGTATCGAGCAGAAACAAGAAACTGCATGAATTCTCTCTGGCTAATGATACGGTCATCTTTGTTGCGGGGAAAAAAAGTTCAAACGGGCAGGTGCTTTTCAATATCTGCAGGGAGGCAAATCCTCACAGCTACTTTATTGAAGATGTCGATGAGATCAAGGATCTATGGTTGAGAGACCGTGATGGCAACCTGGTTGAAAATGTCGGAGTATGTGGCGCGACCTCCACACCAATGTGGCTTCTTGAAAAAGTTGCACTCTCCCTTGAACATAATTTTAGAAAAACTCAATGAATTCACTCTCTCTCACCATCAACCGCCAACACGTTACAGCTGCGCACAATCAATCGATTCTTGAGGCTGCAACCAACGCAGGCATTGAGATTCCTACCCTTTGCTTTCATGACTCCCTTCACGAAACGGGGTCATGCTGGATGTGCATTGTGGAGATCAAGGGAAAAAACCGTTTTGTGCCCGCATGTCATACGCTGGTATCGGAGGGAATGGAGATTGAAACTGACAATGAAACGCTGAACTCGATGAGGCGACAGAGCCTTGAGATAATTATCCAGGAACACAGCGGAGATTGCATGGGACCTTGCGAGCTCTCGTGCCCTGCAGGATGCGATATTCCTGACTTTATCGCAGCAATTTCAGTGAATAATAACCGGAAGGCCATTACAATAATCAAGGATACCATTCCTCTTCCAGGTATTCTCGGCAGAATCTGCCCTGCTCCCTGCGAAGAGGAGTGCAGAAGGCATGGCATTGATACCCCGGTTTCTATCTGTGCATTGAAACGATTTGCGGCTGATAAAGATAGTGAACGATCCGACCGGTTTGTCCCTGAAATTACCCGAAAAACAGGGAAGAGAGTTGCCATTATCGGATCCGGGCCTGCTGGCCTGAGTGCTGCTTATTTCCTGCTCCGCAATGGAGATGCCGTAACAGTTTTTGAATCCGGCGCTCAACCGGGAGGAATGATGCGTTACGGTATCCCCCGCTTCAGACTTCCGGAAGCGGTTATTGAGAGTGACATTGCAACCCTGCTGGCTATGGGCGTTGAGTTCCGCTTTAACACCACATTCGGCATAGAGATCACTGCCGCTACCCTGAAAAAGGAATATGATGCCCTGTTTCTTGCTGTCGGTGCACAAGTAGCTTCGCGCATGAACATTCCCGGGGAAGATCAACCTGGAGTAATCAGTGGCATTGAGTTTCTTCGCAGAGCCGCTTGCGGTGAGCAACAGAATCCCGGAACACATATCCTGGTAACCGGAGGTGGCGATACCGCTATTGATGCAGCAAGAACAGCTCTCAGGCTTGGAGCATCAATAGTTACAATTCTTTATCGACGTTCAAAAAATGAGATGCCGGCAAACAGAGCTGAAATTGAAGAGGCTCTTGCAGAAGGTATCACTCTCATAGAACATGCGGCACCTACAAACATCAGAACTGTAAACGGTGCACTTGAGATCACGGCACTAACCATGAGGTCGGGTGAACCGGACAACAGCGGGAGGAGAACACCAATTCCTGTTGAAGGTTCAGAGTTTACCCTAACTGCCGACACAATCATATCAGCTATCGGACAGCAGATTGACCCTTCGGCAGGAATCTGTGCAGGAATAGATGTTGGACAAAATGGCAAACTGAGAGTAAATCCCGAGACACTGCAGTCAGAAACCTCATGGATTTTTGCCGGAGGAGATTGTGTAACGGGCACTGATATTGCAATACGAGCTGTTGCCCAGGGGAAAAGGGCGGCTCATGCCATCAACCTCTTTTTACAGGGGAAAATCCTTACATCAACAGAAGCTTCTTTCAATTCATCATACGGAGCAAGGGATGAAGCTCCACTGGCATTCTATGAAGGGAAAACTCCCAAGAAAAAAGTTGCTATGCCTGAGCTTCCGGTTGAGAGCCGCTCCAAAAGTTTTATGGAAGTTGCTTTGGGCTATACTGAGGATTCTGCTCGCGAGGAAGCACTCCGATGCCTTCAATGCCGTTGTAACGCCATCAATGATTGCCGGCTCAGAGAGCTTGCCAGCCGATATAACCCCTTTTATAACGCGGAAAAACATGATCATCAGGGTTTTTATAAAGCAGAAACAGCTGATATAAGCATGGAAAGGGAAAAGTGCGTTGACTGCGGAATCTGTGTGCGTATGCTTGAAGAACTTGATAGAGATATGGATTTTGATAGTGCACTGATGACCGAAAGTTGTCCTACAGGGGCGATATCGTTAACCTCCCGGTAACAACAAAAAAGTTACTTTTTCGGAGTTTTCAGGAGGTTAAAAAGATGACCGAACAGAGTGGTGAAAAAATGAAGTGTGTTCGTAAACCAGAGCCCGATATGCTGAAAAGCTTCATGTGTTGAGCCTCCTGTGAGATGGAGATAAGCTGCATAGAGCACCAGAACTGCAACTATCACAAGAAAGAGTCGCATCACTCTTCTCAAAAAATTGAACAGGATCATGATAGCAATGATAACAGCAATAACAAACAGTACAGGATGACCGACGAGGTAGTCAACAGCTTTTTCCATAGATAGATGCTCTTTGTTTAAAGATATTCCTGTAAGATAGCTGAGATTTTTTTTGATGGAGAAGCGCTGGCAAGCTTGTCCCGGGCAACAAGCAGCTCGCGTTTTACAGCCGCAGCTGATTCAGGATTATCAAGAATCATTCTGGCATGCCGGTATATCTCCGCGCCGTTGGCCTCATGCTGGATAAGCTCAGGCACAGTCCTCTCACTGCTCCCAAGTCCCTTCGCGACGATATTGGCCAATGATATATTCTTAAGCTTTACAACGAGACGACCTATCAGGTAGTTAAGCATCCCCGTTTTATAGATAACTATCATCGGCAGACCGAAGCAAAGTGATTCAAGTGTTGCAGTACCGGAGGTTACCAAGGCAAGATCGCTATACTTCATGACCTCATAGGCTGAACAACTGAGAATAGAGAGATCGCCGTAGTGAGAGAGCGCATGATAAGAGGAGTCAGTGAGATGAGGAGCACGACCGAAAAGAAATACCACACGGTACTCCTCGCTCAGTAGCCGGGCAGCTTTAAGCATTTCCGGCAGAATATGAGCAACTTCCTGTGGACGGCTTCCGGGAAGAAGTCCGATAAACCTGATATCCGACAGTATGTTATGCTTCTTTACAAAAGAGTCTCTGGAAGGAAGAGAGAGTTCTGCAAGCTGTTCAATAACCGGGTGACCGACAAACTCCGCATTGATGCCGTGACGGCGATAAAATTCAACCTCAAAATCAAAAATAACAAGCAGCCGGTCAATATGACGCCTGATAGCTTTTACCCGACCCTCTTTCCAGGCCCAGACCTGTGGCGAAATATAATAGATAACCGGGATGCCGAGTTCATGAAAAAAACGGGCCATATGAAGGTTCATGCCAGGATAATCAACAAGAAAAGCGGCCAAAGGTTTTTCCCTGCGTACTGCTTCCTTAAGATCACGAATGACACGACGAAGAAATCCTGTATGTTTCAGGACATCAACAAACCCCATAATACTCATCTGTGATGTGTCATACAGCAAATCGGCACCAAGAGCCCGAAGTTTCTGACCGCCGATTCCAAACACCGTAACATCAGGTCTTGCTTTCAACAGCTCTTCAATGGCTCCGGCAGCGTGCATATCCCCTGAGACCTCACCTGCTAAAACAAAAAGCTTCTTTGGCATCAAAAAAAGAGATAATTGGATGAACGACCGGGAAACTGTATTTTAAAGTTTATTTGTCATTGTAATGACTTATCAAGTTTCTGTTTCCATTATATCAAAATCAACAAAGAATGCAAGTTAAATTCGGTACTGACGGATGGCGCGCAATTATAGCAAAGGATTATACCTATGACAACCTGAAACTTGCAGCACTGGCATCTGCACGCTACTTTCTTCGGCATCCAAACAAGGCAAGAGGAGTATGCGTCGGCTACGATACCCGTTTCATGTCGAAAGAGTTTGCTGAATATACCGCCGATATCTTCTCGTCACAGGGGCTCAAGGTATTTCTTTCGGAGAGTTTTGCTTCAACACCTGCGGTCTCTCTCTATACAAAGGCCAAGCAGCTTGCCGGTGGAATTGTCATCACTGCATCACACAACCCTGCCATATATAATGGTTTCAAGGTGAAGGCATCCTATGGCGGTCCGGCTCACCCGGAAGTAATTGCTGAAATCGAAAATAACCTTACTCAGATAGACCCGCAAACCCAGATTGAGGCCGACAAGAAACTGATTGAGCTGGTTGATATGAAGGGATTTTATTTAAACTATCTGAAAAGCAGCATTGATCTTCCCCGGATTCGCGAGTCAAGAATTAAAATAGCCCATAACGCCATGTTCGGCGCCGGTCAGGATCTTATCACCAGCTTGTTTGATGAGTCAATGCTGAGCTGTTATCACTGCAGCATCAACCCCGGTTTCGGAGGCATCAATCCCGAACCTATGCCTCAATATATCGGAGAGTTTATTGAATTCTTCAACGAGGTTGAGCCTGATGTCGCCATTATCAATGACGGAGATGCTGACAGAATAGGTATGCTTGATGAAAACGGTGCATTTGTGGACTCCCATAAACTTTTCGCCATTATTCTCAAGGATCTTGTCGAGGAGAAGCACCAGACCGGCGAAGTCGCAAAAACCTTTGCCCTGACCGATGTTATTGATAAAATATGCCGGAAGCATAATCTTACCATGCATGAACTGCAGGTTGGATTCAAACATGTCAGTAAACTCATGACCACCAATGACATTCTTATCGGTGGTGAAGAGTCGGGCGGCATTGGCATTACCTCATTTCTGCCTGAACGTGATGGCGTCTATACCGGCCTTTTGATTCTTGAAATGATAACACGCAGAGAGAAAACACTTTCGGAACTGGTGCAGGAACTCTACGATGAGTATGGTTTTTTCTGTTATAACCGGGTTGACCTGCGTGTAAGCGATGCAAAAAAACAGGCTATTATCGATCGTGCATCAACAGGAGATCTTGAAAGTGTCGCAGGATATAAAATCCTGAAATTCAGCAATCTCGACGGCTATAAATATCACTTTGAAGGCGGATGGATGCTTATTCGTCCATCGGGGACTGAACCTGTTCTGCGCCTCTACTGCGAAGCAGATTCGCAGGAAAAAGTTGACAAAGTTCTTGCTTTTGCCGCAAAGCTTGCCTGATAGAACGGAAGAAAAACGGTAATGCATGACGATTTCCCTGGATTTTCACTCGGGGAGATCGTCATTTCGTTTTATTAGTTGAATACCTCATTATGAAAACAATCGCAGGAATTCAAATTTTCTGACGTCATACTGATAGGCATTATTTCAAACACTCACCCTGGGGGATAAGGCACATTGTATGAATTCACAGCCGATGCGGAAAAGGCAGCAGTAGCCAGCGCAGCAAAACATAGTGCATTGCAAAAATCAGCTATACAATCGAAAGAAGAGTTGTTCAGGAGCCTTGTTGCTGAACACCAGGAGATGGTAATCAATACCTGCTATCGCTTTGTCTTTAACCGCGAAGATGCGGAAGATCTTGCTCAGGATGTGTTTATAGAAGTATTCCGCTCCCTTGAGCAGTTCAGGGAAGAAGCAAAACTTTCAACATGGATATACAGGATTGCCGTCAGTAAATCCCTTGACCACCTGCGCCGTTTAAAACGAAAAAAAAGGTTCAGCTCCTTAAAAAGGGTAATTGGCTTGGATGATCCAACCGAGGACATTGCAGACTCCAACAGCAATAATCCTTCGGAAGCATTAGCAGGAAACGAACAGTCGGCAATATTACAAGAGGCACTGAACAGACTCCCTGAGAGCCAGAAAGCCGCGTTTCTTCTCAGCAAACAAGAGGGATTCAGTAATCTGGAAATTGCTGATATCCTCAAAGTATCGGTATCAGCAGTTGAATCTCTGGTACACAGGGCAAAGAAAAGCCTTCATGACAAGCTCTATAAATACTATTCCGAGCAATGATTTTTTTGCGAAAACCACAAGTTTTCCAGCAGCCCGTCGTCGTATAATGAAACAGAAACTTATATGAAAGAGCGTAACAACAACACAGAAGAACAGGTTGTCAAGACCATGAAACTCCTTGATGAGATCAAGCCCCTGGAGGTCAATCATTTTTTCAGAATTCGGCTGATGCAGAGGGTAGAGCGGGAGTTCGGGCAGGAGACAAAATATTCATCCACTGCTCTCAGAGGTCGCATTGATTTCAGGCTGGCGTTCATGGCTCTCTTGATTCTTATCAATCTCGGTGCGACACTGCTCTCACTTCAGCACAATAATCGGCCAGTCACGTCAGGTATCAGCGAAATGATAGACAATCTGAGTGATGACTACACAAGTCAGGAGCTTGCCTACTATGACTCTACAGTAACAAATGATAACCAGGTACCGTGATATGAACTTTCTAACTTCAAAACGACTGATCACCACAGCTTTTGTTCTCCTGGTTCTGCTCAATGGTACACTCCTTACTATGCTTTGGTTGCAGAACACGCATAGAGCGGAGGGTATGCATGGAGGACATCAGTTCAACCATGAGAGCATTTTTGCAAGAGAGCTTTCTCTCAGCGAATCTCAGACCATCAATTTTGGAAAACTGCGACAGGACCATTTTCTTAAAATCCAGCCTGAAATGGAGAGCATCGCTCTGCTGAAAAAACAACTGGTTGAGGAGTCACTTAAAGATAATCCTGATTCAAAAACAACAGAGTATCTCATTACAAGCATAGGTATTCATCAGAAAACAATAGAGCGGGAATTGGCCGCTCATTTTCATCAATTAGCCAAACTCTGCACTCCTGAGCAACGGGGTAGAATGAAAGTGCTGCTTGAAAATATGGCAACACGCAGATCCCATGGGGATAAAGGACGATGGGGGCATCCTTAATAATCACTTCCGATTGAATTTCTGCCCCACCTTAACCGCGACAAGCAGGGCTTCTTCACGGAAAAGTGTCATGGCAAATGCAAGATAGAGTGTAAGAAGTGCTGTTTTGACCGCAATGAAAACCTCTGCCTGAGGCAGCTTCGGCCCGACAAAGAACTGAAACCATCCCAACACAATACCCGCTACAAATAAGAGAACAAGTTTAAGCCAGTCATAGTGAACAGGAAAAACTTTCAGTGAGTACCATGCCATAACAAGGCACATGACAACAGTGCCTGCAACGATAGCATACGCTGCGCCATCCATACCGCTCACGGGAATAAGCCACCAGCAGAAGAGAGCTGTGACAGCTGCCCCGGCAAAGGTAACCACAGGAAGATAGCGGGTATTGCCGGTTATAAGAATTCCAGCCGAAAGATTGGTTGATATCATATCAAAGACATAACTCAAAAATATCCATGGCAGAATGGAAAGCCCGATCCAATAACGAGGAGGGAGCAGGTGAAAGCTTCCTGCATAGTGATAGCGGACAAGATCGGGCACAAAACAGGTAGCTGCAAGGGCGAGAAACATGGTGAAAAAGGTTGAAATATTCAGCACATGCTGAAAAAGCCTTTTTGCATCAGGGTCTTTGGCATGCTGCAGAAAAAACGGCTGCCATGCAAAACGAAATACCTGAATAAAAAGCTGCAGCACAACCCCGAAAGCGGCAATCCTTCCATAAATACCCACAATATCAGATGGCTGATAGCCTTTGCCATAGATTTTCTCTATCTGTGACAATGGTATGCGGATTAAAATATTCCGGTCAATCAGATGAATAAGAAGTCCCGCAATTCCTGTCGGCACATAGGGCAGTCCAATACGGAGCATATCGCGCAGCTGCGTGGCTGAAAAGAAGGGCCTGAACTGGCTAAAAACAGGAATAACCAGCAAAAGACTCACCAGAGAACCAAATGCTTCTGCAATAAAAACCCCTGAGAGACCAGCATGAAGGGGAACAATAAGAATAACTGCACTGACAACAACAGCAATCACTCCAACTACTCTGGCGATGGCAAATTGTATTGCTTTTCTTTTAAGGCGAAGCTCAGCAAATGGAATGACCAGAAGCGTATCAATCCATAGAATCAGGGCTGCATACCGAACAAACGTACAATCTGTAGCAGATAATCCGATCAGTTGAGCAATAAGTGGCGCAAAAAGCACTATACAGAGCGCAAAAAGCGTTGATGTTACAAAAAGAGTAAGAAAAGCTGTTGAAAAAAGCTGCGTTTCATCCCTGTCTCGATGTGCTGAATCTGAAACTACTTTGAGGTATGAGGTCTCAAGCCCATAGGAAAACAGGACATTTGCCAATGCAATATTGGCGTATATAATTGTCTGTACGCCATTATCAAAGGTGGAGAGTTTATTGGCATAGAGAGGTACCAGCAGATAATTGAGACTACGGGCCAGAATAGTACTCGATCCGTAGATAACGGTATCTTTAAAAAGAAGCTTGAGCTTTGAAAGCATGCAGAAAAATCAAATCAGAAATACTTAAACTGTACCTTCAGTAGCCGTCGCGGATCCATTAGCCGTCGCCCTTTGCTTCCTTATTGCTTCCTCATCAATCTGAAACCTGCCATCTTTTTGAATCACAGGGATTCTTGATATAACCTCCTTGAGATGACGCTGGGCTTCCGCTTGCTGCTGCTTGAGCTTTTCAAGTTCATCGCGATTCAGACCAACAGGATTGTCCTTGTCAATCAACGTATCTCTCAATGACTCTATCTCCAGATTCTGCTCTCTTTTCATATACCCCACAAACTTGGTGAACAAAAAAACAAAAAGGGAAAAAACAGAAAGGGATAAGGCCATAACGAAAACCCAACTCATTGAATCAAAATTCATAGCAACAACGTTATGATTAGTAAACCAAATGGTATTTACCCAATTTAGCCGATATTACACTTTATAAAAAGAGTAACTGATTTTCTTTTCGTTATTGAAGCACCTATTCTCAACAACACCATGAACGCAACATCCCTGGATCGGACTATTACACAAACCGGAAAAAAAATTCTTGAACAGGAAGCAGAGGCTATTCATCAGATAGCTGGGCGGCTTGATGAAAATTTTTCGGATGCAGTCCTGCTCCTGGCAGCATGCAAGGGTAAAATCATTATCTCAGGCATGGGTAAATCAGGCATTGTTGGCCAAAAGATTGCAGCTACCATGGCCTCTACCGGCTCTACTGCCCTGTTCCTTCACCCTGCGGACGCTGCTCATGGAGATCTGGGTATTGTCAGCCATGATGACATTGTTATCTGCCTGTCGAAAAGCGGCACTACGGAAGAGTTGAATTTTATCATCCCGGCACTTAAACAGATCGGAGCAACGATCATTGCCATGACCGGCAACAAGAGATCTTTTCTTGCCCAAAACGCGGACATTACGCTTGATACTGGCATTGAAAAAGAGGCCTGTCCGTACGATCTGGCACCGACTACCTCAACAACTGCCATGCTGGCTATGGGTGATGCCCTCGCTATTTGTTTAATGCAGCAAAAAAACTTCACACAACGAGATTTTGCCCTGACCCATCCCAAGGGATCACTTGGACGGAGACTGACCGTCAAGGTTACTGATATTATGGCTAAGGAGAGTGCTGTGCCTCTCGTCAAAGAAAATGCCTCTGTTACTGATCTTATTCTTGAAATGACCTCGAAACGATATGGAGTAAGCGCTGTTATCAATGATGAAGGATGCCTTACTGGCATATTTACCGATGGTGATCTTCGTCGGCTGGTACAAAGCGGCAGGGAGTTTTTGGGCCTCAGTGCCGGCTCAGTCATGACAGCAAACCCAAAAACCGTATCAACTCAAACAATGGCAAAAGAGTGCCTTGATATCCTTGAGACCTATCGCATCACACAACTGCTGGTCTGCGACAATGAACAGCATCCGGTAGGGATGGTCCATATCCATGACCTGATCACTCTGGGACTTTAACTGGATCAGTTTATCTCATCTCCGTTGTCATCATCTTGGTCATCAAATAATTGAGACTCCAAGCCTGTTATGAATCCCATCATAAATATTCTTTTGGCAAGCTCAGGCAAAATCTTGTCGAGATCATCAAGAGTGAATTGATAATCACCCTCAATAGCATCGTTGAGACTATCCTTTGAGCATTCAAAGGTCTCTTCAGCCAATTCCCACAAGCGCTCAACTGATTCGTTCTCTTCCATATTCCCTCCTTTTAAAAAAGCCCCAAGATCATGCAGCACCTCAGAGGCAATAACTGAATCTGATGTCCAACGCTGCACTCGCTGGCGCTTTTGTGAATATAATAATTGACCAGGAAATTACTCTACCATCGCCTTCAATAATGCATCCTTGGCATCTGAATAAAATTGGATATCAATTTTAGTTGCCATGTCGTCGGAGAGATCAAGTAGTTGTCGGCGGCATGCTACCGGCATCAAGAGAGCTGTCGCCCCTTTTTCAACGGCAATTTCTGCAATCGTCACCGGATTATAGATTGATTCGATAGAGCCGCCCAGATTGATTTCACCAACGATGATAAGGCCTCCCCGAATGACTTATGCAGAGTAATGGATCTATCAACAGTCTCAGTGAAATCGAGTCTGACTGAAAAGTAAGCTTGTTATGTGTGATTTGTAACGAAAAGCCCTGTGATTCAGTGAATACAGGGCTTCGCATGTTCAATCTGTCGATTTTCTCTTCTTACCGGCCAAGTGCCTTGATCATGGCTTCGCCCAAATCAGCAGGACTGTCAACCACATGAATACCAGCTGCTTCCATGGCTTTTATCTTGTCGTCAGCGGTTCCTTTACCTCCAGATACTATGGCACCGGCATGTCCCATCCTGCGTCCGGGAGGCGCTGTACGACCAGCAATAAACCCAACAACAGGTTTTTTGAAATATTTCTGAATATACTCTGCAGCCTCTTCTTCTGCGCTTCCACCTATTTCACCAATCATAATAAGTCCTTCGGTCTCATCGTCCTCCGCAAAAAGTTTGATCGCATCGATGAACCGGGTACCAATGATCGGATCACCTCCAATACCTATGCATGTTGACTGGCCAAGACCAACCTGCGTAAGCTGATGTACTGCTTCATAGGTCAGTGTACCACTGCGGGATACAACACCAATGGTGCCTTTTTTGTGAATAAAGCCAGGCATAATACCAACTTTAGCCTCACCAGGGGTGATAACTCCCGGACAGTTGGGGCCAACAAGAACGGCTCCCTTTTCCTTGATAAAAGCATAGGCTTTCATCATATCGTTAACCGGAATACCTTCTGTAATACAGATAATCACCTTCAATCCGGCATCAGCAGCCTCCATGATAGCGTCGGCAGCAAAAGAGGCCGGAACAAAAATAACTGTCGCATTGGCTTCAGTTTTATCAACTGCCTCTCGAACAGTGTGGAAGACCGGCACAGGCCGGCAGAACTTGTCCTTGTCATTACCATGATAAAGAATATCACCTTTTCCGGGGGTAACACCGGCTACAACATTGGTTCCATATTCAAGAATCTGGGAGGTGTGAAAGGTACCTTCCGCTCCGGTTATCCCCTGCACAAGCAGACGGGTATCCTTGTTGACTAATACACTCATGATGCAAAAATATTATAATTAATGATTGCTAAGTACTCCCAGAAGGTCACAGAGAGCGCTGCATGTGTTTTGCAATACCAAGCAGCTTGCCCTCCTCAAAAAAATTACAGATCAGGTGCATTCCTACAGGAAGGTTCAGGTTGTCAAACCCAAGCGGTACACTGATAGCCGGCATGCCGACGATACTGGCCGGAACAGTGAAAACATCGGCAAGATACATTTCGAGAGGATTTTCAGTTTTATCCCCAATACCGAAAGGAGGAAAGGGAGATGTCGGTCCGGCTATGACATCAACAGCCTCAAGAGCTTCACGGTAACGATCCTGAAATACCCTTCTTACCTGTTGTGCTTTTTTGTAATAGGTGTCGTAATACCCTGCGGAAAGAACATAGGTGCCGAGCATGATTCTGCGCTTAACCTCCCTGCCGAACCCTTCTGTTCTCGAATTCACGTACATGGCCGATAGATCCTCGGAATTTGCAGAGCGATAGCCATATCTTGCTCCATCAAAACGGGCAAGATTGGATGATGCTTCAGCCGTCACAAGAATATAATATGCCGCTATGGCATATTCACTGTCAGGAAGGTGTATATCGACAAGTTCAGCTCCCCGATCGCGAAGTTCATGAAGCTTTCCCTTCACAATACGGGCAACTTCAGGATTAAGAGTTTCAGGAAAATACTCTTTTGGAATACCAATTTTAAGCCCCTCAACCGAAACAGTGGCCATTTCAGCAGAGTAATCGGTCACGGCATGATAGGAAGATGTAGCATCATGACCGTCCTTGCCAGCCATTACTTCGAGCACCAGCGCTGCATCATCACAATTCCGGGCCAGCACACCTATCTGATCAAAAGAGGATGCAAAGGCCACCAGACCGTAACGGGAAATCCTTCCATAGGTTGGTTTCAAGCCTACAATATCGCAGAAACCTGCAGGCTGCCGAACGGAACCTCCTGTATCTGAACCGAGAGCCACCATGGCAAGACCGTTGGCAACTGCCGCGGCTGAACCACCAGAACTTCCGCCTGGTACTCTTGTTTTATCGAAGGGATTGGGAACATTGCCAAATGCCGAATTTTCATTCGAGCTGCCCATGGCAAACTCATCCATGTTGGTTTTTCCGAGAAAAACAGCATCTTCCGCTTCAAGCCTGATGACAGCGGTTGCATCATAGACACTTTCGTAATTCTCAAGAATTTTTGATGCACAGGTAAGCCGACCTCCTTTTATGGCAATATTATCCTTTATGGCCATCGGCATGCCGAAAAGTTTTCCAGGGATTTCCCCTTCCTGAAGCTTCCTGTCAAGAGAGCGCGCCCGTTCAAGCGCCGACTCATGAAAAACTGTTATATAAATATTGTCATCCTGATGACGATCTATACGTTCCAGATAATAACGCACTACCTCTTCGCAGGAGATGACTTTGGAAAGAAGCTTGATGCGTAGATCTTCGTAACTACTTGAATGCACGTCTTTTATAAATTATTTTAACAGAAAAGATCTTTATCTAATATTCCTGTTACCTTCAAGAAAAAATTGCCTGTCGACTTTACAGGTTTTCGCTCTGAGTAAAGTTTGTATAATAAGAAATAACTGCATATTATTCAATTCAAGCTATTTTACACTAAAGGAAATCAGCGTATGAAATGTTCAAGGCTGCCCGGCAAACAATAAGGAGTAAAAAGGAATTATGACACTCATAAAAAAAATGACACGTTCATCAACCTTTAATCCTCACTGGTTTTCCTCGGACAATACCTCTGTTGATAAAAACATACAAGCTGAGCTTAAATCATCGTGCTCACTCCCTCTCCATATTGCCGTAATTATGGATGGTAACGGGCGGTGGGCACGATCGAAAGGCAAGACAAGAATTGAGGGGCATGTTGCAGGGGTTGACTCTGTCAGAGATGTTGTAGAAGCATGCTCACAACTTGGCATTAAATTTCTCACTCTTTTCACTTTTTCAACTGAAAACTGGAAGCGGCCAAAAAACGAAATCACCGCCTTGATGCGGCTTCTGGTAAATGTTATTGGCCGGGAAAGCCGTAAACTCCATGAGAACGATATCCGCCTTAATGTCATTGGCGAGATCGATATACTACCGGATAAAGTTCGTTCTACTTTGAAGGAAACCATGGAGCTTACCAGGAACAACAACAAGCTCGTGTTAAATATTGCTCTCAGTTACAGCGGTCAATGGGATATTGTACATGCTTGCAAGGCTATTGCGCTTGATATACAGTCTGGTCGATTAAAACCTGAAGATGTCAATGAACAAATTGTCTCATCATACCTTTCTACTGCCTCCATGCCCGATCCCGAACTTCTGATCCGTACCAGCGGGGAGTTCAGAATCAGCAATTTTATGCTTTGGCAAAGCGCCTATTCCGAAATTTACTTTACGAACACTTACTGGCCTGACTTTCGCCGATCACAACTCTATGATGCTATACTGGAATTTCAAAGCAGGGAGCGACGGTTTGGACAGACAAGTGAACAGATTCAGAAAAATAATATAGCTGCCCGCAAGCTTTAACCTGATTAGTCCCTGGAATTTCAATGAAAAAAACGCGAAAACTGATAACCTTAGTTCTGCTTGCCCTTGCCCTGAATGCTATAGAAAACACAGCTGAGGCAAAAACGAGGAAAACAAAAGCAGACAACCCGAGTGCGGTGGCTGAACAGACAAAAAGCAGTGACACCAAAAAGGATGCTTTCACTGTCACATCCATCTCTTTCAGCGGCCTTGAGACGCTGAATGAAAAAGAGATAACCGCCACGATTCCGCTCAAGATCAACGATCGGATTGCCATACCTGGACCTGAACTTGCTGCGGCCATGCAATACCTCTGGCAACTCCAGCTTTTCAGTGATATAAGCGTTCAGCAGACCGATCTTGGCCAGAAAAACATCGCTCTGACATTCAGTGTCAAAGAGTTGCCCGTTCTTGACAAGATAACCTTTGAAGGCAACAAAAAGCTTGATGATGATGAGTTGCGCCGGAAAGTGACTCTGGTAACCGGGAAAAAATTAAGCCAGCAGGATCTGCTTACTGCCGCCAACAAAATTGAAAAGCTCTATGCTTCAAAGGGTTATCTGACCGCTGGAGCGGAATTTCACACCAAGGAAAACGGCAAAAATCATGTCAATGCCATTTTTTCAATAACTGAAGGCGCAAAGGTCTCTATTGAAAAAATCACCTTTCACGGCAACAATGCCTTCAGCCAGAAAAAGCTGAGAGGGGTGTTCAATGAAACCCATCAGAACTCATGGTGGCGTAAAATTTTCGGCACACCAAAACTTGATAATGATAAATTCAACGATGACAAGAGCCTGCTTGTTGAGTTCTACAGGAATAACGGCTACCGCGATGCAAGAGTTTTACGCGACTCGATCACCAATACCGACGACAAAAAAGGCATTATTCTTGATATCTATCTTGATGAAGGCCAGAAATATCATATCGGAAACATTACCTGGAGTGGCAATACCAAGGATTTTGCTACAACGGAAATTCTCAATAACACCTTTAAAATTAAAAAAGGAGACAGCTACAATGCCAAATTCATTCAGGAAAAGCTGAATTTCTCGCAGGACAACTCCGATATCAGTTCGATCTATCTCGATCGCGGCTATCTCTCCTTCAAGGCAAAACTTGAGGAGAGGGTTATCAAACCCGATGTGGTCGATCTGGATATCAGCCTGGTTGAGGGCGAACCATTCCAGCTCAACACCATCAATATCAAAGGCAATACCAAAACAAAAGATCAGGTTATCCGCAGGGAGCTCTATACAACTCCTGGTGATATGTTCAGTCGCCAGAATGTGGTGCGCAGTATCAGGGAGCTGAGCATGCTCAACTACTTCGACCCTGAGCAGATTACACCCGATATTCACCCAAACCCTGAAAACAGCACGGTTGACCTGACCTATAATGTCGTCGAAAAACAGACCGATACCTTCAACACATCTGTCGGTTACAGCAGCACTGGATTTGTCGGTTCACTCGGCATCACCTTCAGTAACTTTTCGCTGGGAGATATCTTCAATGCTGAAGCCTACCAGCCTCTGCCACACGGCGACGGCCAGAAACTGGGCTTTCAATGGCAATTCGGCAGTGACAACTACAATACTCTCAGCCTCTCCTTTACTGAACCATGGGCATTTGGCACCCCCACAGCTGTTGGATTTTCCGTCTTCGACACCCATAGCGCCTATATCTACAACAGTGACGGCGTTACCCCGACAATTATGGATCAGTATGGCACAACACTGTCAGTCGGCAGGCGTCTGACCTGGCCGGATGACTACTTCTCGATCAACTGGAGAGTAAAATATCTGCACACCACAGGAGGGCTCCTGAGTATCTATGCATCAGCGACAAATTCCCCTAACCAGGCAGATGAGTATTCGATAACACAGACCATTACCCGAAACAGCATTGACAGCCCGATCTATCCGCGAAAAGGGAGCAAAAACTCAATCTCGGCAGAGCTTGCCGGAGGACCACTGCCTGGTACGGTTGATTTCTACAAGTTTATCGGTAGCTCAAGCTGGTTTTTCCCGATCACCAAAAACCTTGTCTGGAACATTTCAACCCAGCACGGATATCTTGGAACCTTTACCAACAATGATTACATCCCCTACACTGAGTTCTTCTACATGGGAGGCAGTGGCATGTCCACTCTGCCAACGGTGCCGCTGAGAGGGTATAACGACCGAAGCCTCGGTGCAAATTTATACCCCTCAGACCCGACATCGACCCTTTATGGCGGCAAAATCTATTCAAAGTTCACCTCTGAGCTGCGCTACCCTCTGACCATGTCACAGTCGGTGAGCATTTATGCACTGGCCTTCGTTGAGGCGGGTGATCTGTGGCAAAACAAGCAGGCTGTAAATTATTCAGAGCTGAAAAAATCAGCTGGAGTTGGCCTGCGTCTTTACCTGCCGATTATCGGTCAAATCGGACTTGATTACGGTTACGGGTTCAATGCCGTTGACAGTATACCTAACAAGGCGCAGCAGGGGTTCAGCTTTACCTTCAGCTTCGGTGGAGCAAATGAATAGTTTGTATCAATGCAAAAAAGGAGGCTGACAGCCTCCTTTTTTGCATGTGACATGTTTCATCTCTTCATGAACTGCTTTTCAAACGGGTTATTTCATCCCGCAGTCTGGCAGCTTCTTCATAGTTTTCATTGCTTATCGCATCATTGAGTGCCGACTGCAGCTCCTCAAGCTTGACGGCGGGTCTGAGTGCAACAGATGGTATCTCTTCTGGCTGCATCGCCTCCGGCTCTTCCTCACCCTCCTCTTTCTGTTCTTCCTTAATACCCGCCTCATCCATGATCTCTTCGGTAACAAACAATGGCGCATTAAATCTTACCGCAATAGCAATGGCATCACTGGGTCGTGCATCAATTTCATGCACTTCACCATTGACTTCACAGACAACCTTGGCATAAAAGGTCTCATTATGCAGTTCATCGATAATAATCTCATTGACATGCAGATGAAAAACATCTGCTATATTCTTGAACAGATCGTGGGTGAAGGGGCGCGGCGGTTTAATATTTTCAAGCTTCAGGGCAATTGCCTGAGCTTCAAAGCCACCAATAATAATGGGAAGTTTGCGCTTTCCCTCCAACTCATAAAGAATAAGAGCATAGGCACCGTTCGTATGAGGACTTGTTGAAAGTCCAAGTATATCTACCTGAAGTTTACGCATTGGCTGAATAAAATAATTACGTTCCACGGGAGCTACGTTCTATCGCTCTCTGCTTCCTAACACTAAGGTAGTGTTAATCATTTCGTCTTCAAAAAATCCTTGAATAAATCGAGAAGTTTCGGCAGCACAATATGCACATCGCCAACAATACCATAATCCGCAACATCGAAAATCGGCGCATGCCGATCAATGTTAATCGCAACAACAGTACCGGCTGACCCGATACCGGCAAGGTGCTGGACAGCTCCTGATATTCCGCATGCGAAGTAGAGTGCAGGAGAAACGGTTTTTCCGGTCTGCCCAATCTGTTCGGCATGAGGACGCCACCCTTCATCAACTGCGCTCCGGCTTGCTCCGACAGCCCCCCCGAGAAGCTGGGCTAACTGTTCAAGAAGAACAAAACCCTGCGCTCCACCCATACCTCTTCCTCCTGCGACAATAACAGCAGCTTCGGCAACATCGGGAGTTCCCTCGTGCATAACAATCCGGTTCACAGACGAAACAAGAGGTTCATCTGTAAAGCTCTGAGGCTCAAGCTCCATGAAGTCAATATGACCTCTGGAAGAGCAGGAAGAGTCCGTTGTACTTAAAGAGAGGATATAGATCCTGAGGCTGCGTTTGGGAATAAAGGTCGACAGGAGTGAGCCTGAATAGACTGGTCTCGAACAGCCACCCGGCATATCTGCATCAAACTTCATGCAACCTGTGAGTAATGAGGCCTGAAGAGCTACTGAAAGTCGTGGTGCAAAATCCCTGCTCATTGCCGTATCGGCAAAAAACAGGGCAGAACAATCATTACCTTTAAAGGTATCAGCAACAAGCCTGGTATAATATGCCTGATTGTACAACCTCAGACTCTCATCGGCCGCATGATATATAACCCCATCTCCGGTAATGGTGCTTTCAAGCTGCCGAATATCCGCTGGCCCTGCAATAATTCCTGACACCACAGCCGCTCCCTGTAACTCGGCAATTTTCTGAACCCTGTTCCAGGTGTCGATAGAGGTTTGTTGTACAATACCATCTCGTTGTTCCAGAAATACAAGAAATTTATTCATCACTGCATGTGCTCTTCTTTTTTCTCCTCCGTTCAGAACAGATGACGTTCTTGACTGAGAAGCCTGATCAGCTCCTTTTCATCCGAGAGAATACGGCATAATTTTTTTCTTTCCAGAGGCTCTATATCTTTCATAACAACTAACGGCTCTTCATGAAGAGTGACCGTCAAAAGATCAACAGTTTTTTTTCTTGCTTCCATCACCGCCCGGACGGTAGTATTACGAGGAGTATTCAAGCCTTTTTCCGCACTGAGCAGTACAGGAGAGGTAACAAAAATATATTCAATTCCCCTTTCGATTTCCCGCTCAACCTGGAATCCCTCTCCAGAAACCGTCAGAGCGGTAATTCCACTGACCGATGCCATACCAAGCATCTGCGCAAGCATTGGAGGAACCTGTCCACTTTGAAAATCTGTAGAGTGCTTTCCGCAAAAAACCAGATCTGGCAAGACCGCTGAATAATAAGCGGAAATCGCCTGACTCAACACCCTTGCTGTTTGAAACGGGTCGGACAACTCTGTCGGACAACTCACCCGTACAGCCCTGTCAGCCCCAAGAGCAAGTGCTTTGCGCAACATCTCCCTGGCTGAATCAGGAGCCACGCAAAAAACAGTAACTATACTTTGCTGAAAACACTCTTTAAGACGTACTGCTTCTTCAAGGGCATATTCATCATAGGGATTCATGACCTCATTAACTCTTGAACGGTCTACTGCTCCATCAACAAATCCAATAACCGATGCAGTATCGGGCACCTGACAGAGACAGACAGCAATATTCATTGAAGTTATTCCTGATTATCAGAAGTGTTCTTTAGGAGAGTATAATGGAAAAACGACTAAAGGAGTGAAAATGTATAAAGCCGCTTGATAGCGGCTTTATACAAAAAACAAGTGCCCGAGAGGAGATTCGAACTCCTACACCTTTCGGCGCTACCCCCTCAAGATAGTGTGTCTACCAATTTCACCACTCGGGCTTGTCAATACACTGAAATACTGGATTTCAGTGAGAATAGAAGGACTCGAACCTTCGACCCTCTGCTTAAAAGGCAGATGCTCTACCGACTGAGCTATATTCTCAACCTATAACCAAGGTACAGGAGAGTACCGGAACTTACTTATTCTGGTATCTCTGGCGCTTCTTGTGCCTGTTCTTACGGCGCATCTTTTTGCGCTTGTGTACAGCCATTTTATGGCGTTTTCTCTTTTTTCCGCAGGGCATATAGTAAGTGTCTTTCCTCTTGTTTTAAAGGCTGATAATATAGGAAATTTTTTCAAAACCGCAAACCTTATTTCATAACTAATACAAATTCATCGTATTGCTCAACTCCCAGCATGCAGCGCCAGATGTGTGAATCAGGCATTCATATATTTGAAAAAATCCTTGTTGTCTTTGGTGTCAGCCATTTTTTCGCGCATAAACTCCATGCATTCGATCGGGTTTTTGTCGGCAAGATACTTTCTGAGAAGCCATGTTCTTGAAAGCTCTTCCTGTGTAAAGAGAAGCTCTTCTTTCCGGGTGCCTGAACGGAGAATATCGATGGAAGGAAATATACGACGTTCGGAAAGTCGGCGGTCGAGCAGAAGCTCCATATTACCCGTACCTTTAAACTCTTCGAAAATAACATCATCCATACGCGAACCAGTATCAACCAGCGCTGTTGCAATGATGGTCAGACTGCCACCTTCTTCGATATTACGTGCTGCACCAAAAAAACGTTTCGGCTTGGTAAGTGCATTGGCATCGATACCACCCGACAATATTTTTCCAGAGTGAGGAATGATGGTATTATGTGCCCTTGCCAGTCGTGTAATTGAATCAAGAAGTACCACCACATCTCTGCCGACCTCCACAAGCCGTTTTGCCTTTTCGAGCACCATATCGGCAACAAGAACATGACGTTCAGGATCTTCATCAAAAGTTGAGCTTACAACTTCTGCAGGTACACTGCGAGCCATATCAGTCACCTCTTCAGGACGTTCATCTATAAGCAGGACAATAAGGTAAACTTCAGGATGATTTTTTATAATCGCATTGGCAATCATCTGCAGAAGCATGGTTTTACCTGTTTTAGGCTGCGCCACAATCAACCCTCTCTGCCCTTTTCCGATAGGGGTAAAGATATCCATAATGCGCCCACAGGCTTCAGACTGCTTGGTTTCAAGCTTAAGTCGTTCACGAGGAAAAAGAGGAGTCAGGTTTTCAAAATAGGGTCTTTCTCTTGTAATTTCGGGATCGTTACCATCAATGGTATTAATTTTCAATAATGCAAAAAACCTTTCCCCCTCTTTTGGTGCCCTGACCTGACCTGAAACCGTATCTCCGGTACGCATGTTGAAGCGCTTGATCTGAGAGGGAGATACATAAATATCGTCAGGAGAGGAGAGGTAATTATAATTCGCAGATCGTAAAAAGCCGTAACCTTCCGGAATTACCTGCAAAACGCCAGTATTAACCATAACATTGCCACTTTCAGAATCTGTATTCTTCTGTGACTGAGCCTCTATAATCTTGAAAATCAGCTCTTCCTTGCGTAAGCCCGCAGCAACTACGCCAATCTCTTTGGCTAATGCATGTAACTCATAAACCTTTTTTTTCTGGAGCATATTGATGTCCAGACCTTTAAAAACCGAATTGTTCGACATTGTAATGGTATTCAACGCTTGTTATTTGTAAAAAAAACTGGAAGATTTAGGATTGCATATCACCCCTGATCGGTAGATCCAAGGTATCGACCGATGTCATGAATCATATATGTGAATTATCTTTAACGCTTTGTCATGTAACATGAAAGCAGGAAAAAGAAGATGACAGGGGAAATCTAAAATTGAAATAAAGGGATAATCAAAACAAGAAATTATCGAACAGGCTACTCCCTTACATACATGAAGAATTCTGGTGGTTTGCTTTAAATATAAAATTATTTCAATAAAAAAACTTGTTTTCAGCAACGGCTTTATCATAGGGCAGATGCAATAATATCGCCAGCAAGATAAAAAGAACCTGTCACCAAAATCAGGTCATCCTTGCCAGCTGTTTTACGCAAGTAGTGAAGTCCCTCTCGCCCGCTGCTGAATACTGTCGCCTCACCCCCCAAATGTTCACATAAGAGGCCAAGCTCTTCAGCCGGGACGCTACGTTCCGAAGGAATAGTAACCGGAACAAAGGTGCAGTTGAGACGCAACAGCTCGCAAATAACGGCCCGTGCATCCTTATCTGAGGCAAGACCAAGCATGACGTATATCTTACGATAGGAATCCCGAAAGGGAAGAAGGGCATTAACCGTTACACGCATACCATCCGGATTGTGCGATACGTCAAGAAGGATAGTTGGATGCGTATCGATTTTTTCAAGCCTTGCCCTGTAACCGGTCTGCAATAACCGTTCAAGCCCGGTATAGATATCCTGTGATGCAATACCTGCCTCTTCAGCAACCAGAACAGCAAGAGATACATTTGTGGCATGAAATGATCCGGTAAGAGGAACCTTAAGTGCCGGATACTCTCTTAACGGGCTCCTGATATCAAGCTCAAGGATTCCCGGCTCTGCAGAAAACGCACGGCTGACCATATCCTTTCCGATAACAAAGAGTGGTGCCTCGCATAATTGAGCCTGTTGCTCTATCGGCAAGAGGGCTTCCGGCTCAGTCACTGCGGTAAAAACCCGGCATCCTTTTTTTATAATGGCAGCTTTTTCAGCCGCAATCAAGGAGAGTGTCCCGCCAAGCCACTCTGTATGATCCATACCGATACTCGGAATCACCGCATATTGGGGATCAAGAATATTGGTGGCATCGAGCCGTCCCCCCATGCCGGTTTCTATGATAGAAACGTCAACTCCTTCATCGGCAAACCAGGCAAATGCAATAGCTGTTGTGGCCTCAAAAAATGTTAACTGGTTGTCAACGACCACATCCTTGCACAGTGAACAATAGTATGCGACCTTCTCCGGTGCAATCTGCACACCGTTGATACGCATTCGTTCTGTAAAATCAACCAGATGAGGAGAGGTATAAAGCGCGGTCTTCCTGCCACTTTGTTGAAATATCGAGGCAAGTGCAGCAGCAACGGTTCCCTTGCCATTCGTACCGGCAATATGAACCACTAACCCTAATCGCTTGTGAGGTGAACCGAGAAAACTCAGCAGAGTATAAACTCGATCAAGGCCGGGTTTTATTCCGAATCGGTGCAGCGGATAAAGAAAATCAAGAGCTTCCTGGTAGGTCACCGTTCCCTGCTAACTGTTATGAATTGAAACAAGAGCTGATTTGACAACCTCTTCGACAGTGAGGTCGGGTTTTTGTTCGAGCAGAGCTACAACAGCTTTTTGAACCGTAATTCTGGAAAATCCCAACATGACAAGAGCATTGATGGCATCTTCCCGCAACCGGGACGATTGAAGTGTGGCTGGTGCGGCTAAACCGCTTAGTGGTGGAAGTTTCAGAATTTTATCCCTCAATTCAAGAATAATCCTTGATGCTGTTTTCTTTCCGACACCGGTGATACCGTAAAGTCGTTCGGGGGTGTTGTTGAGAATGGCTTCGTGGACATCCTGAACAGGTAATCCTGAAAGAACTGCCAAGGCAAGCTTTGGTCCAACGCCAGAAGTCAGCAAGAGCAGCCTGAAGAGCTGACGTTCTTCTTCCTTTGAAAAGCCATAAAGCTGAAGAGCGTCTTCCCTGACAGAAAGATGTGAAAATAAAAGCACTTCGCTGCCCGGCTCGGGCAGCTGGCGATGTGTACTTGCGGAAATCAAAAACCGGTATGCTATACCAGAAACCTCCACAACAGCTTCTTCCGGTAAGAGCAAAGCCAGCTTGCCGCGAAAATATGCAAACATTAACGATTTTTAATAGTAGCCCGGCATGAAAACTTTAACCATTCTGTACAGACTTTCCGGAGTGCATGTGATACGATGAAGATCAATATATATAGTGTATCAACACTCTTTTTTCTGTCATTCAGCCTTGACGTAGCTGTTTAAAAGGCGTGTCAGCTGAGACTTCTTTCGGGATGCTTTGTTGGGATGAATGTAACTTTTCACACCAAGTCTATCGAGCTTCTGAACAGCTGAGCGGTAGGCGACTTCGACAACTGTCTTGTCAGCGCTGGTATCAATCAGTTTCTGCATGGTTTTCACAAGAACTTTCAGCTCTTTTTTCCTTGATCTGTTCCTGGCATTTCTTCTTTCTGACTGCCGCAGTCTTTTCTCAGCCGATTTGTGTAAAGGCATATAAGGTTGCTGTTAGGATAAAAAATTGTTGAAATAACAAATGGTTTGCAATATAAAACAATCAAGCAACAAATCAAAAGGTAACCGGGGAAAATCGGAAAAGGATTGCGCTGACCTCCTTTCTTTTTATTATATTTCGCCAAATTTCACTCATACTAATCAATGAATACTATGAGCCTGATGATCAGCGTTTCCGGGATAAGGGGAATTGTTGGCGAAAGCCTGACTCCGAAAAATCTCACCTCATTTGCAATGGCCTTTGCTTCCTGGACTTTACGGAAAAAAGGGGGAAATAGTCTGGAAAAAAAACCACGAATAGTCATCGGCAGAGATACCAGACCTACTGGCGAGGCAATCGGAAACCTTATCAGCAATACGCTGGTGCTTTGTGGATGTGATGTCATAGATATCGGTATTGCAACAACCCCCACTGTTGAAATCGCCGTAACTGCTGAAGGTGCCGATGGCGGACTGATCATTACAGCATCACACAACCCTGTTGCATGGAATGCACTGAAAATGCTCGACAACCAGGGTGAGTTCTTAAGTGCCGGAGAGGTTGATGAACTGCTTGAAATTGCAGAAAAGGAGCTTTTCCTCTTTGCGCACTGGGACACCATCGGCACCATCTCCCAGAATAACCGGTATGATGAGTTGCATATCGAAAAAGTCCTTCAGCTCTCCTGTATTGATAACGCAGCAATTGCCGCCCAGCATTTGCGTGTGCTGGTGGATTGTGTCGAAGGTGCTGGCTTTTCGATTGTGCCACAACTTTGTGAAAAGCTTGGTATCGAGAGCATTGTACCCTTTGCATGCAATGGCAGTGGCCTGTTTCCAAGGAATCCCGAACCAATAGAGGAAAATCTTTCCAGCACCATCTTTGCTCTCAAAAAGAGTCAATGCGATTTCGCCATTGTTGTCGATCCTGATGTTGACCGGCTTGCACTCATCTGTGAAGATGGTTCTCTTTTTGGAGAAGAGTATACACTTGTCGCCTGCGCTGATTTTTACCTGCGACATAAAGCAGGAGCTGTTGTCAACAACCTCTCAAGCAGCCGCGCACTGCGCGATGTTGCAGAGCGACATGGCGTGGATTGCTATAGTGCAAAAGTCGGCGAAGCCAACGTCACTGAGGTAATGAAAAAAATGCAGGCCGTCATTGGCGGTGAGGGAAACGGCGGGGTTATACTTCCCGAACTCCACTATGGCAGGGATGCCTTGGCTGGTATTGCGCTTTTCGTCCAGGCGTTCACACTCTGGCGTGCCGAACACAAGAACGGTAAGTTATCTCAATTCAGGCAAGAGTTTCCAGAGTACTTTATGTCAAAGCAGAAAATCTTGCTTGGCTCAACTGACCGTAGCACACTTGAACAAATATTTATCGATATTGCCCAGCACTACCATACAGCCAAAGCAAACACTCTTGATGGACTGAAACTTGATTTTGCTGATAGCTGGGTTCATCTTCGACCATCAAATACAGAGCCTATTGTGAGAATCTATGCCGAGGCTCCGTCAAAAGCTCGGGCCGAAAAACTGGCAAGCGAAGTCAAGCTTGAGATAGAGAAACGGACGCTCAAGTTGTGACCCTTCCCAGTCAGGTATTTATTTGTCAGTAAAATCCATGAGTAACGAATCGACAAAAAAAAGTTTCAAGCCCCAGCAGGATGAAACACTTCAAAAGAAGAGAAAAGGTTCGGTTGACCTCTACATTGTCTCCCGCCTTTTAAGCTATTTAAAACCCTATAAAACTCTTATCAGCGCGGCTATTGCGCTGACAATCGCGGGATCATTTCTTGGTCCGCTGAGACCTTATCTGACGAAGATCGCTATTGATGACTATATCGCCAAGGGTGATCTCAAGGGGCTGACACTGATCAGTGTGTTGATTGCGGGATCAATTCTTCTTGACGGTATCAAGCAGTATATCACAACCTGGTGGACACAGATTATCGGCCAGAAAGCTGTATTCGATATCAGAATGGATATTTTCACTCACCTGCAGAAACTGCCGGCGAGATTTTATGACCGAAACCCCATAGGACGACTGATCACACGATCAACCAATGATGTCGAATCGCTGAATGAAATGCTTTCCAGCGGAATCATCACTATTCTCGGTGACCTCCTGCAGCTCTTTTTCATTGTTGTGCTTATGGTATGGATCGACTGGCAGCTCACTCTTATAGTCCTGAGCATTCTGCCCCTGATGATCTATGCAACCATAACATTCAAAAACAGGGTCAGGGCGGCTTTTCAGGATGTCCTCACTCATCTGGCTCGACTGAACACTTTTTTTCAGGAGCATATTACCGGGATGACAATTGTCCAATTGTTTAACCGTGAAGAGCGCGAATTCAGCAAATATGCCGGTATCAATGCCGATCACCGGGATGCCAATATCCGGACAGTCTTTTACTTCTCCATCTATTATCCACTTATTGAGGTTCTCAGCGCTGCTGCCGCAGGCCTGGTAATCTGGAACAGCGGTATACGACTGCTCAAGGCAGATCTCACCATAGGAGTAGTTATCTCATTTGTTCAGTATATCTGGCTTTTTTTCCGCCCGCTTCAGCATCTTTCCGACAGATTCAATGTTATTCAAACCGCCATCTCAAGCTCAGACCGAATTATCAGACTGCTCGATGAAAAGGAGGGCATAGAAAACCCGTCAGGTTTGCACCATCTTGCTACGTTCAGAGAGAGCATCACATTCAATAATGTCTGGTTCGCCTATGACCAGGAAAACTGGATACTGAAAGATATCTCATTTGAAATCCGGCATGGTGAAAAAATTGCCATTGTCGGGGCAACGGGAAGTGGAAAAACCACGCTTATCAATATCCTCTCCAGGCTCTATCCCTTCCAGAAAGGCTCGGTGACCATTGACGGCATTCAACTGCAAAATATACCGGAACCCTCGTTGAGAAAACTTGTTGGTGTTGTCATGCAGGATGTCTTTCTGTTTTCCGGTACCATAAAAGAAAACCTTGCATTCGGCAACCCTGAGGTGTCTGACGACGCCATAAGAACAGCAGCAAGAATTGTAGGTGCTGACCGGTTTATTGATCAGCTTCCAGGCAATTACGAATACAAAGTGCTTGAAAACGGTACAGGACTCTCTTCGGGACAAAAACAGCTGATCGCCTTCGTCCGTGCACTCCTCTACAATCCCGAAATTCTTGTCCTCGATGAGGCCACAAGCTCCGTTGACACTGAAACTGAATCACTTATTGACCTGGCAACTGCCCGTCTCATGAGTGACCGCACCTCCATTATCATTGCCCACAGACTTTCTACCGTTCAGAAAGCAGACAGAATCATTGTGCTGCACAAAGGGGTCATCAGGGAAACCGGCAATCATCAGGAACTTCTCGCAAAAAGAGGACTCTACTACAAACTCTACCTGCTGCAGCACCCCGAACAAACCATCTCCAGAGATAAGTGAAATTTACAGGCTACTATCCCTGAGTACACTGACCGGCTCAAGTTTAGCGGCCCTTGCTGAGGGTAAAATTGCAGCAAGAGTGCTTATTATAACGGTTACACCGATCACAAGAAAAAAATAAACAGGATTATAGGACATACTGAAGCCTGTTTTGGTGATTGGACCCTGGGAGCTTTCGATAGGAATACTTGCAAACAAATTGATCGAACCAATAGCAAGTACTCCTCCGGCAAGAGCTCCGGCGAGACCCACCATAAATCCCTCAAGCACAAACATGCTGACCAGCTGCAGTGCAGAAAACCCCAAAGATTTCATGATAGCAATGTCCCTGCTCTTTTCAAAAACTGTGGTTACAAGAATATTTGCCACTCCGAACCCTGATACAACACCTACAAAAGCCACAAGAGAAAAAACTATATAGCCGATACGTGCAAACAGGGAGAGCACACTTGCATTTTCCTCCTGCCATGTCAAGCATCGATACCCGGTTATCTTTTCAAGATCTCTTGCCAGAAGAGCATTATCAAGGGGTGTATCAACTTTCAGTGCGATGCCTGAAACCTTATTTACCGGCAATCCCTCAATGATTTGACCAAGCTTTAAAGAGACCAGAACACTATTATCGACCGCATTAACACCGGAAAAAAAAATAGCGGCAACCTTGCATTGCCGGCTTTTTCCCGACGCAGAAATGATAATAACCTCATCATTCAACTTGAGGTTCATATCCCTCGCAACAGTACGTCCCACAAGAAGCGCATTACTTGTTTTTTCAAACATGGCGATGTTACCAGCGAGCAGTTTTTTTCCGATACCACTGATGGCATCTTCTTTCTCAATCAGAACGCCTTTAAGGAGAAGTGGCTGGTTGCGGCTTCCTTTAACAGCCATAACCTGTGAGTCAACATAGGGTGAGGCTGCAAGAACATGTTTTTTATACTGCGGCAAACTGAAAACAGTGAGAATCTGACGATAATTCCTCACCTCCTCCCGCTCCTGCTTCTGGATATTATTGTCAACAAATGCTACCGCTTTGGGTCTCTCGGCCTCAAGGATATTTACCGGCATCGGATGCATTTTTTCCCCTTTAACCGTTATATGTGGCGCAACATTCACAATGGTCTCAATAAAGGAATCAAGCAAGCCTCTGGTAAGCGAATTGGTAGTAATCAGCACCATTGTACTGATGGCCACACCAAAAATAGTAGTCAATGTCTGGCGTCGACGTCCAAGCAGATGACGCACAGCTATATCAAACAATGTTTTCAGCATGGCAATTCCACTGAGAGATACGGTAAAAGGTTATGGTATATTTTTATTAAGTTATATCTTAAATCTAACGTATTACAAATCCCTGCAAGGAAAGTATCCTTTCTGCATGATCACTTGAATGAGCCAGAGAACAAGCAATATAACAATTGAGCGCAAGCAGAGCCACGTAGATCTATGCCTGCATGGCGACATTACTTTTAACCGCAAAACCACAGGTTTTGAACGGTTCGAATTTGAGCATAATGCCCTTCCTGAAATCTCTTTCTCTGACATTGATCTTTCCACAACCTTTCTGGGCAGGAAAATCGGTGCGCCGCTGATGATATCTTCCATGACAGGCGGATACAGTGAAGCCGCAACGTTAAACCAGCACCTTGCAGAAGCCGCTGAGCAGTTCAATATCCCCCTTGGGGTTGGCAGCATGCGACAGGCACTTGAAAACAGTTCATACCGGGAAAGTTTTACGGTAGTGAGAAAATATGCCCCGTCGGTACAGATTTTTGCAAACATCGGCGCTCCAGAGATTGCAAAAGGGTTGTCGGAGACCGAAATAACCATAATGCTTGAGCTTCTGGAAGCTGACGGACTCATTGTACACTTGAATGCTGCACAGGAACTCTTTCAACCTGAAGGAAACACTGATTTCCGACATGTTCTGGAAAAGCTATCGACCATAACCGCTAAAATCCCGGTTCCCGTTATAGTCAAAGAGGTCGGAAGCGGTATTTCGGCATCTGTAGCCCGCCAGCTGATTGAGGCCGGCGCAAAAGTTATTGATGTCGCCGGCGCTGGCGGCACCAGCTGGCAGAAAGTTGAAGAGATCCGCTATACAAGAGAGTTCGGTCAGGAGAACCGTTTCAGTTTATCTGCTCTTGAAGAGCTGCTGAACTGGGGAATTCCTACGGCACAATGCCTGCTTGATATCAACGCACTTAAACGAGAGTATCCCGAATTCAGCACCATTGAAATCATTGCTTCAGGGGGCATAGAGTGCGGCATTGACATTGCTAAATCATTGGCACTTGGAGCGCAGCTTGCCGCCTCCGCCAAGTATATCCTCAAAGCCCTTCACGAAGGAATCCTTGTGGAGAGTATTCAAACATGGCTTAACGATCTCAGGGCCACCATGTTCCTGACCGGCGCAGCCAACACAGCGCAGCTTCGTACCAAAAGAGTTATCTGTAAACCATGACTAATCTCATAACAAATATGACTGTAACACAACAACTTGTTGAAAATAAATACCATATCTACCACTCGAGGATCAACGATGCACTTGGAAGGTGTTTTGACGCAGAGCTTCCGGCCACCCTTTATGCGCCAGCCAGGTATATTCTCCAAGGAAATGGAAAAAGAATCCGTCCATTTCTGACACTGCTTGCTTCAGAAGCAGTATGCGGTTCTTCGGATAATGCTCTGGATGTAGCCCTTGCGGTTGAAGTCCTTCATAACTTTACCCTGATACACGACGATATCATGGACCAGGCGGAACTCCGCCACAGCAGGCCTACCGTGCACAAGCAATGGAACATCAATGCCGCCATACTGACTGGAGACATGATGATTGCCTATGCCTACGAACTTGCCTTGCAAGCCAAAACCAACCGACATGCAGAACTTATCCATATTCTCAATCACGCCAATATCACAATCTGTGAAGGCCAGGCACTCGATATGGAACTTGAAGAGAAAAAAGATGCCACCATTGCTGACTATCTCGACATGATTTCAAAAAAGACCGGTCGTCTTATTTCAGCTGCCCTTGAAGCTGGCGGTGTTGCTGGCAATGCAACTGAGGAGCAGCTTCAGAGTCTGGTACTTTTCGGCGAAAAAATCGGCAGAGCATTCCAGATACAGGATGATTATCTCGATATTATGGCTGTGAATGGAAAGTCCGGCAAAATCGCTGGTGGTGATATCATCAACGGCAAGAAAACCTATCTTCTTCTGCGATCTCTCGAATTGACCTCAGGAAGTGATCGTGATCTTCTCTACTCAATCATCATCAATAAAGGCATCAGTGCCGACAGGGTTCCTGAGGTAAAAGCTGTCTATGAACGCTGCGGTGTTCTTGAAGAGACTGCGGCACTGATCAACAGTGATACCGAAGAGGCACTGACAGCAGCAGATCATCTCCCTCATGCCGAAGGAAGAGAATACTTGCAGGGGTTTGCAAACATTCTCATGAAAAGAGACTTTTAATCTTTCCATGCGCTCTCTCAGCCACCACGTTGATGGATAACACCATCCTGCTGCTTCTCCTGACCCTTATTCCGGGCATCGGGCCGGCAAAAATCAAGGCAATCACAGCTCATCTTCATAACAGAGTAACCGATATACTGCACACCGATGTGACTGAACTGATGCAAGTGCCGGGTATCGGAGAAGCTCTGGCTCGACAGATTTACAGTTTTCTTCACCATAGAGAAACCCGACAGGCTGCAGAGAGTGCCGCTGAAGAGCAGATTGCCAGACTGCACCACTACAACGCAAAAGCTATAACAATTTTTGATCCTGATTATCCTCGCCTTTTAAAGGAAATATATGATCCTCCTCCCTGCCTCTTCGTGCGAGGAAGAGTTCCTGAGGCAAACGCTCTCTCCCTTGCTATAGTTGGCACCCGACAGGCATCACTCTACGGCAGACAAAGCACAGCACTGCTCTGCCGGGAACTGGTCAACTTCGGGGTTATCATCTTCAGTGGAATGGCCTATGGCATTGATACGGCAGCACATGCCGCGACTCTGGATAGCGGAGGTATGACCGTCGCAGTGCTTGCAAGCGGTGTTGATACCATTTATACCGATCCGAAAGGAAAGCTATGGCCAAGAATTATTGAAAATGGCGCGCTTATTTCAGAAGAGTGGATTGGTTCAAAGCTCTCTCCAGGAAAATTTCCGAAACGAAATCGCATCATATCCGGAATCACGGACGGAACAGTTGTTATTGAATCTGATGTAAAAGGAGGGGCACTTATCACTGCAGCCACGGCGCTTGAACAGAACCGAGAGGTGTTTGCGGTACCAGGAAGCATATTCTCACGAACATCAAGGGGAACAAACAAGCTTATACAGCAAGGTCAGGCCAAAGCTATCATGAGTGTGGACGATATCATAACCGAATTTGGAAGGCAATTCATACCATGTTGTTCCGTGAAACCTGGGCTTCAGCATGACTCTCCGATCTCCCACCTTTCCAGCCAGGAAGAGAGTATCATGCAAAGTATGGGTTCTGAACCCATGCACATCGATACACTTGCAACAGCTACCAACATTGATGTATCTTCACTGCTGGTATACCTTTTTGAACTTGAAATGAGAGCTGCTGTCGTGCAGCAACCAGGACAGTTTTTTCAGAAAAAAAGTTTCTGAACCGGCAATTTGGTGCTATAAAACTTTTTTTTCACATCAAAATGGATAATCAGTTGGGCTTTTCAGCTTTTTAACGGTTTTTTAGCCGGGAATTCTTACCTTTGGATGTATAATTGTGTCCACTTGGATATTATACGGTATCGACTCATTTACATGATAACCTTAACCATGAAATTGATGAATCATTCACAAAGATTTATGAACGTGTGTCGCCGTATTATTATGGCGGTTGCCCTGAGCCTTGTGCTTGTTGCTCCCCAATCGTTTGCTGCACAGGAGAGTGGAAAAGTCGGTGTTGTAGATTCCGGTAAAATCTTCCAGCAACTCCCAGAAGCAAAACAAGCTGAATCAACTCTGCAGGCCGCTGCCGGGCCACTGCAGAAAGAGATTGCAATGAAAAACCAGGAGCTTCAGAAAGCAATCGCAGAATACCAAAAACAAGCTCCTTCATTGAAGCCGGCTGCAAGAAACCTGAAAGAAAAGGAACTCAACGCCAAGAGTCAGGCTTTACAAAAATTCCAGCAGGAACAAAGTGCCGTTTTTGATAAAAAACGTCAAGACATCATCGGACCAATTCAACAAAAGCTGATCACTGCGATTAAGTCAATAGCACAAAAAGATGGCTTCACGGTGGTCCTTGAAAAAAGTGCAGCGGCGTATTGTGCGTCGGAGTACGATATCACCTTCAAGGTGATGAACGAACTGAATATCAAGTAATGATATCCTGAGTTGAAAAGATTTACTGTTCTTTTTCTGCATGGTATTGTCATCATGGCATCGGGATGCGGCGATCCTCATAAGGAACGTCGCTCTCCCGAAACAGGCTTTATCGGAGTCAACCATCCTGTACAGGAGAGCTGGAGTGTCAAACTTACTCTTACTGAATCCGGTGTAAGGAGAGGAATCATTGAAGCTGGCCACGAAGAGGAGTACAGAATTAATACAGGAAGTGAACATCATCTTGACAAGGGTATCAGAGTTACGTTCTTTGACATCACGGGCAATCAAACGACAATCATAACTGCCGAGAAAGCTGTGGTTCACGATAATCAGGATATTGAGGCTCAGGGAAACGTTGTCATCTCTTCCGAAGACTCGACGGTCATAAAAACCGAGTATATTCAACGGAGCAGCAAAGATAAAATGATTCGTTCAAACAAGTTTGTTACCATTACAAAGCCAGATGAAACCATCAGTGGCCAAGGTTTTGAAAGCGATCAAGCCTTGAAGAAGTACCGGATCTTCCGGGGAAGCGGAAAAGGATTTATAAAATAATATTGAAGGTTGCCTGTTCATGAAATTACATGTTTTAAAATCAAAAATTCATAACGCTATAGTTACAAGCGGAGATCTCGAATATGAAGGAAGTATCACTATTGATACTGAGCTTCTGGAAATGGTCGATATGATTCCCAATGAAAAAGTGCTTGTTGTCAACAACAATAACGGTGAGCGGTTTGAAACCTATATTATCAAGGGAGCTCATGGCTCGAGAGAAATTCAGCTCAACGGAGCAGCTGCCCGTTGTGCCCTGGTTGGCGATGAGATCATTATCATGACGTTTGCCATCATGGATGAAGCTGAAGCACGCATCCATAAACCTATGGTTCTTATTGTCGACAAAAAGAACAACCCTAAAAATCGACACCATGTAGGCGAGGAAGGCGAACAGTTATCGTAAATACCAAACACCCTCACTGATAAATAATGGCACTTGCAATAATCATCATGGCCGCTGGAAAAGGCACACGAATGAAATCGGATCTACCGAAGGTGCTGCATCTGGCAAATGCACATCCTCTTATAGAGTATGTGCTCGATACATCATACGCCCTTGATCCAGAAAAAATTGTGGTGATCATCGGACACCAGGCAGAGATGGTCAAAGCAGCCACTGCAAAATACCGGGTAAGCACAGCACTTCAGGAACCACAGCTGGGAACAGGTCATGCTGTCATGCAGGCAGAAACTCAGCTCAAAGATTTTGATGGAGAGGTGCTTATCCTCTCTGGAGATGCTCCCTTGGTCAGTGTCCTGACCCTTCAGAACCTTATTGCATTTCACCATGCACAACATGCTGTAGCAACCGTTCTCACGGCAGAGCTGGATGATCCAACAGGATATGGAAGGATTATTCGACAGGAGAAGAGTAACAATGTCCTGAAAATTGTGGAACAGAAGGATGCTTCCCTGCAGGAACTTGCTGTCCTGGAAATCAATTCCGGCATTTATGTTTTCAATGCGCATACTCTTTTTGAGGCCCTTGGAGAGATTACGACAAACAATGCTCAAAAAGAGTACTATTTGACCGATGTATTTGGCATCTGCTTCCAGAGCGGCAAGCGGGTTTGCGCTTTCAAAACAGAGAATCCTAACGAAATTATCGGCATCAACACACCTGAACAGCTTCTGGAAGCTGAACGACTGCTTCTGAAACAATATGACACTTTAAAAAGGTAAAAAACCAGAAGGCCTTTTTAAGATATCGTGAATATCGAAAATCCTATTTACTCAAGGAGAGTGAAAAAATCGGATTTAGCGGCTGTTTTATCGAAAGTTAACACCCAGTCACAACCAGATGACAGAGTATCAAGGGCTATTAATAGATCAGATAGATCGATATTTTTCTTGCGGGCAAGGGAAATAAAAGACCTTACTGCAGACTGGTCGTCAAAAACCAGTATGGGAAGAAGCAAGAGCTCTTCAAGTACATCAAGAATTTTGAATCGCGGGATTTTATAGACAGACTCAAGAACCCAAAGCAGTTCAAGAAGAACCAAGATCGAAACAAAAAAATTCTTTTTTTCCTCCTCTGCTTTTTTGAACAAACGATAGACGGATTCAGCCTGACACTGGTCGTCACATACCAGAAAACGAACAAGAATATTGGTATCAAGGGCGTTCATTCACAGCTTTCTTGTTGGAATTTACTGCGGATTGCCTCATTAATCGCTTCTATTGAAAGCGGTTTTGTGTCAGGATTAAACAGTTTTCCGTAGAGATCATCAACATTTTTTTTGAGAGGTGTGACAAGAAGTTTTCCGTCCTTTACACAGGAAAACTCAAGCTTATCGCCAGAATGCAGTCCCAGCATATCCCGAACCTCTTTCGGAATTGTTATCTGGCCTTTATTCGTCATGGTTGCAATGGGCATCTGCATACTCCTTACTTTATTATCCATTCCTTACCGGTAAGTAAGGAATGATAAGACAAAAAAATGAAAACTTCAAATTGAGAAATTCCGCTCTTATAAGAGTATTGTATTGCAGTTATTTTCTGGAGCGGCGAGGTTTTTTTGCCTCCATCTCTTCCACCATTTTCTGGCGGGTGGGGCCGGCGTGGGAATTTGGAGAGGAAAGATCAATATCCGTGCTGTCGGCCTGTATGCCGCTATCATGCATTGAGTAAAACTCTACAAGATTTCCGTCGGGGTCCATGACAAAAAATGCCTTACCCTCCCGGCGATGAGCTGGTCGGGTAACAATATGAACTCCCTGGTCTTCAAGATAGTAGACAGCTTCGTCCACTTCTGCATCGGAAGCAAGTCTGAAACCAAAATGATCAACCCTTATATCCCTTGCTTGAGGAGATCCAGGCGTTTCCGCCTTGACAAGCACAAGTATATCTGAGTTAAGGCGCAGGTAGGAGATGTTTGCCCCAACCCTGTGATCAAGCTTGAGGCCGAGAATACCACCGTAAAATTCTTCGGCCATACGCAAGTCATTGACACGAAGGGTAATCTGATTAATCCCCGTCAGTTTCATCATCTTCTTCAATGGACACAACCTTTTTTTCCGCCGGTTTTTCTATGGTATAATCGTATTTATGATCAAAGTATTCAGTCACAGCCTTATGTGATGATTTTTCACGGCATTCAAATTCAAGACTTATAGCTATCTGTTCCGGAAATATCTTGTCCGATTCAGATTCACTGCTTGGGTTGCGGATCATCTCCTTATAGGGGAGAAGCTTGTCTTCAAGTTCAGCACGCTCTTCGTCGTGTAATCTTTTTGCTTTTTTTGATATCGCGACTACGGTCTCGTATAAATTCGAGTGCGCACTTCTCAGTTTGTTCAGGTCAACAGGTTTAACCGCCATTGCACTTTGTTTTACGTGTTTGAAAGAAATTCAGTGATTATTGCCGTAACAGTGTCAACTGTCTGATCAAGATTATCATTAACTACGATCTTGTCAAACCGGTCTGCATATCCCAGCTCAAGCCGGGCTCGCTCAAGCCGGGCTTTCAGACTCTCTTCATCTTCACTCTCCCGGCCTTGCAGTCTCTGCTTTAAAACATCCATACTCGGAGGCTCTATAAACAGCAATAATGAATTATAAGGAAAAAGCTTCTTAAGATTCAGTGCGCCCTTCACATCAAGATCAAGCAGGATATGGAGGCCTGAATCAATGACTTCATGTGTTTTATCAAGCAACGTACCATAATGGTTTCCAAAAAAATACTCATGCTCTATGAAACCACCGGTACGGATACCCTCTTCAAATTCTTCCCTGCTTAAAAAATAATAGTTTATACCTTCTGCCTCACCTTTCCTTTTCTCGCGTGTTGTGGCAGAGACAGAAAATACAATATTCGGTATCCGTTGAAGAACCAGTTTTGCTATGGTAGATTTACCAGTACCCGATGGAGCTGAAAAAACAATAAGTTTTCCCTGCCGTTTCCGCTCTTCAACCATGGTCTTTACTCTATATTTTGCAGTTGCTCCCTGATTTTTTCAAGATTCTCCTTAATCTGGACAACTTTTTGGGATATTTCTGCATTCTGTGATTTTGATGCAATAGTATTTGCTTCACGCAACTGCTCCTGCAAAAGAAAATTCAGTTTCCTTCCGGTACCGCTGTCATCATTCTGCAACTCTTCAAGAAAAAACTTGTTATGACTGGCAAAACGTGTCAGCTCCTCCGTAATATCAAGCTTGTCAGCCGCAAGCACCAGCTCCATTTCAAGACGATCCCGACTGTAGGTCAAATCCTTTCCAGCGATAGCCTCGACTTTGGCAGCAAGCCTTTTTCTTACCAGCTCAAGATTCTCGGCAGCAAGAGTTGTTATGAGTGAAAGTGTCTTTTCAATTTCAGCAATTCTTGCAGTAAAGTCTACTGAAAGCTCCTCACCTTCCCTGCGGCGCATTGCCTTAAGCCGGGCAATAGCTTCCTGCAAAAGATTCTTGACAAAGAGCCAAAGCTGATCGGAATTATCAAGCGAGGTAGTCCCGTTATCGAATATTTCAGGAAATCTTAGCAGATGGTCAAGAGTTACGGGAGTGACAAGATCTGCTTCTCTGATGAGAGTATCAAGCAGCTCTTTATATGCCCTGACCTTTGTTGTATTGATAGTGACGGAAATCGGATGTTCCTCGTCAAGCTGGATTTGAATAAACGCAGAAATTTTTCCCCGCTGAAAATGCGCCCTGATCATCTCCCTGACTTCAAGCTCATAAGAGAGTAACTGGCGCGGAAGCTTTACACTGATCTCTGCGAAACGGTTATTGACCGATCGTAGCTCAACAAGAGTACGGGCACCGCTTTCAACTGACTCTGCACTGCCGTACCCGGTCATACTTTCCAACATAGTTTCCCTGTCTGCATTCTTTGTTAAAAAGATAACCTGCAGGGCTTAGTCACCCTGCAGCGATAAGGCGAAAAAGTTCAAACTGCCATATTACTTGCGAAGGTCAAGCTCGGCAATAACTTTACGGTAACGATCAATATCGACATTCTTCAGATAGTTCAGCATTTTCTTGCGCTTTGCTACCAGCATGAGCAATCCTCTGCGAGAGTGCTTGTCCTTGGGATGCAGCTGAAGATGACCGGTCAGGTCAGTGATCCTGCGTGTGTACAAGGCAACCTGAACCTCAGATTTTCCTGTATTCTTCTCAGAAGCACCAAACTGGGTAATTACTTCTGCTTTAAATTCTTTTGTCAGGCTCATATCTCTTCGTTTGTTATGTTAAATCGGTTGACCTGCAATATAATATTATTAACAATACAACTCCACCGTTTTTTTATCTTTTTCAAGCTGTATTTTCAGCTCTTCCAGTGATGCAAACTTCATCTCATCCCTGATAAAGCGGTGCAGGGTAAACCTCAGGCTGGCTCCGTAAAGATCACCACTATATCCCAATATGTTTGCCTCCACTGTTTTAACCCCTTCTGCAGAGACCGTAGGACGTACCCCGACATTCATCATTGCATTAAAAAGAGTACCATTGATCTCCGTCTGAGCCTGGTAGACACCTGAACGTGGCAGCAGCTTGTCCTGGTAGGAAATTTGTAGATTTACTGTTGGAAAACCGATATCGCGTCCGAGCTTCTCACCATCAACCACTATTCCGCTAATCATGTAGGGAGAACCGAGAAATTCATTGGCTTCTTCAATCATTCCAGCTTCAAGCAATCTCCTTATTCTTGTACTTGAAAAATGTTCATGGCCAATGAGGATCTCATCGACAACTTCCACATCAAAACCAAGCTCAACACCCAGATGTTCCAGCGTTCTCTGGCTCCCGCTCCTGTCACGACCGAACGCATGATCATAACCGATAATGATGGCTTTTGCACAAAGCAGCCTGACCAGAACATTCCTGATAAAATCATCGGAGGTGCGTGATGCAAAATCCGGGGTAAAGCGGATAATGAAGAGCAGATCAATATCTTCCTCTGCAAGAAGGTTTATTTTTTCTTCAAGAGTGGTCAGTAGTCCAAGCGGGCCGGAAACTGCTCCCTTAAGTACTCTTCTGGGATGTGGCTCAAAAGTCACAACCACGCTTCTCAGTTGATGAGATCTTGCTACAGCAGCCATATGTGCTATGATCTGACGGTGCCCTTTGTGCACGCCATCATAGGAACCGACCGTCACCGCAGAATCCATGGGAGTCAATTCTAAAGGAGAGCGGGAACCATAGCTGAAGAGCTGGTCATTGTCATACTCAACAATACGCATACCTCTTTTTCTTCTCCCTTCACCCAGGCTGGGTGGTTGATGCATGCCTAAGAATATCTTCAATAGTGCCAGTCACTGATCTGGCGGAACTCAGTTCATAAGGGCCGATAGATACCCGTCTGAGGGAAGCCAGATAGCCTCCAACACCAAGGGCTCTACCAAACTCATCAGCAATAACCCTGATATAGGCACCTTTGGAAACATGAAGGATGAAATAAACCATCGGAAGTTCAACACGGGTAATCTCAAAACGGTGAATAACAATCTCTTTTGCTTTTCGCTCCTTGATCACCTCTCCCTTGCGGGCATGTTCATATAAACGTTTTCCTTTATGCCAGGCAGCCGAATACATAGGTGGCTGCTGCATGTGTCTCCCTACAAATCCTGATGCCAGGGTGCTTATCTGCTTCTCGGTAATGTGGTCTGGACTGCAGAAACCAAACTCCGCAGTTTCAATATCATGGCTTTCGGTCATGACACCGAGCTTTATAGCTCCATCATAAACCTTGTCAAGCACTTCGAGATCAATAATTTTTTTCGTTTTCGACCCGGTGGCGAGAAGAAGCAGGCCGGTTGCTTTTGGATCAAGAGTGCCGCAATGACCTACCTTGCGCTTCAAACCACAATGGCTGTAGGTATTCCTGATTTTAGCCACCACATCGAACGAGGTCCAGTCAAGTGGCTTGTCAATCAGGAGAAAATCACCTTCATCATGACCAGGCTCCTGGTTAATCACTTTCACCGGAACCCTTTCTCACTTCATTCAAAAGCTGCTCAATCCTGTTTGCACGCTCATAGAGATGATCCTCATGAAACTGAAGTTCTGGAATGCGCCTGAACTGATGCCTAATCTTCGAAGAAAGAATCATTCTGATACTCTTTGTTTCATCCTCCAAAAATGCCATGGCTTTCTCCTGCTGCTTATCCGTACCGATAATAGAAACATAGACCCTTGCAATGCTCAAATCACCGGTTACCTTCACATCAACAATGGTAACAATCGCCCCACCCCGAGGCATCTCCTTTTGAAGGATTGCTCCAAGCTCCTGCTGCAGCAGTGAAGAAACTCTATCAGTACGTATCGACATAGATCAACAATAAACGATTCAAAGTTTTCGTTTTTTCTCAACAATCTTATAGGCTTCGACAATGTCGCCGACCTTGATATCATCATAGTTCTTAAGGCTCATACCGCACTCATAGCCGGCATCGACCTCCTTGACATCATCCTTGAAACGCCTGAGCGCTGCAAGCTGTCCTTCGTAGATCTGAACACCGTCACGAAGCAGACGAACCTTGGAGTCACGGAATATCTTGCCATCAAGCACATAACATCCGCCGACATTACCAATTTTCGGCACCTTGAAGAGCTGGCGAATCTCAAGAGAACCAAGGTTCTCTTCATGGAGTTCTGGAGAGAGCATTCCTTCAAGTGCTTTCTCTACATCTTCAAGCACATGGTAAATGACACTGTAGAATCGGACATCAAGATCTTCCTTTTCTGCAAGTTTTTTGGCGTTGACATTCGGTCTCACCCTGAAACCTATGATAATGGCATCAGAAGCTGCGGCAAGCAACACATCAGTTTCGGTTATCTGACCGACACCCTGATGAATAATCTGCACCTTGACCTCTTCATTCTGGATTTTCATGAGGCCATCAGCAAGTGCCTGGATAGAACCATCGGTGTCGGCCTTGATAATGACACTCAACTCTTTCATCAGCCCTTCCTTGATCTGGCGGGCAATACTGTCAAGTTTGACTCGCGTACTGCGACGGAAATCATGCTCACGGCGTATTACCTGCCGCTTCTGCGCCAAGTCACGCGCCTCCCTGTCCGTCACCATTACCGTCAGGACATCACCCGATTGCGGAAGATCTTCAAATCCAAGAACCCTGACCGGTTGTGAAGGATTGGCAAACAGAATTCTCTTGCCTCTTTCATCCATAAGGGCACGAACCTTACCCATGGTATTGCCTGCAACAAAAGGATCGCCAACCTTGAGAATTCCTCGCTGAACAAGCACGGTAGAGATGACTCCCTTGCCCTTGTCAAGTTCAGATTCTACAATAATACCACTTGCCTTGATATCTCTAGAAAAATTACCTCTAAGCTCACGCATTTCAGCTTCAGTCAACACTTTTTCCATAAGCTCGGCAATACCGATACCCTTCTTCGCTGAAATTTCCTGACACTGATACTCTCCACCCCACTCTTCAACAAGCACACCGGCTTCGGAAAGCTGGGTTTTAATCTTTTCGGGATTAGCTTCAACCTTGTCAATTTTATTGAGCGCGACAACAATCGGAACTCCCGCCGCCTTGGCATGGTTGATTGCCTCAATGGTCTGAGGCATGACGCTGTCATCAGCTGCTACAACAAGGATAACAATATCGGTCACCTGTGCGCCTCTCGCCCTCATGGCGGTAAACGCTTCATGGCCGGGAGTATCAAGAAAAGTTATTTTCCTTCCGCCTTCAACCGTGACTTCGTAAGCACCTATATGCTGGGTAATACCACCGGATTCACCAGCAACAACTTTGCTGCTTCGGATATGATCGAGCAGCGAAGTCTTTCCGTGATCGACATGTCCCATTATAGTGACAACAGGAGGTCTCGTCTGCAAATCAGCTTCCGCATCCTCCTCAACAATAACCGCAGTAGCCTCAACCTCAGAAATAAACTCAGCCTCAAAACCAAATTCAAGGGCTATCAGTTCAATCGACTCCCTGTCCAGGCGCTGGTTGATGGTAACAAACTTGCCAAGCGCAAAACACTTCTGAATAATATCCTTAGCTGTAATCCCCATAAGTTCGGCGAGTTCATGCGGAGAGGCATACTCAGTAACCCTTACAATAGAGCGCTGAGACTCACGGAAAGCCTCATCCACTTCGTGCTCACGCTCACGCTCGGATCGACGAATCTTGCGAAATTTCTGGCGTGAACCAGTGCTGCTGCGGTCGTCAATACCACTGATAGTTTTTTGAATATTTGCAGAGATGACCTTATCGTCTACCTCCGGCTTCTTTTTCTTTTTTCCTTTTTTCTTTGAAAGGGACGATGTGGTTGCCGCAACAACTGGCTTGGGCTTGACATCACTAACAACCTTGGCTGGCTTCTTGGCGGGAACAACTTTCTCCTCTACACGAACTTCCTCCGTGACCTTCGGCTCAAACTCAACTTTCAAAGCATCAGCCTGCTCCTTGAAATTCTTTTTACGGTTTTTCTTGTTTCTTCCAGCGTGTATATCAAGAGTACCAAGTACAGTAAGGCCACCCATCATCTGCGGAGAGTCAAAAGAGACCAGATGCTCGTTGACTGACGGTTCCTCTTTTGGAGAGGCTGGTTCTGGAAGTTCTGAGAGAGCTGGAGGTTCAGGGAGTTCTGGAAGATCAGTGACTTCAAGGACAACAGGGACAGCTGGGACTGCAGGAGTGACTGCGGAAACTGGGAGTTCAGGGACAACCGGGAGTGCAGGAGCGACTGCGGCGACTGGGAGTTCAGGGATAACCGGAACTGCAGGTAGCTCAGCGACAACTGGAACACCAGGGACAACTGAGACTAATGGAACTAATGGGAGTTCAGCAGTCACTGGGACTACTGCGGCAACTGGGGGTTCTGGCTGCGAAGTAATTTCTATTTTGACAGCCGGAGCTACTTCAGAAACCACCTCTTTTTTGGCTTCAACGACAACAACTGCTGGTGCTGGTGCTGGGGGAGGAGTTAGGGTTTCGCTGAGATGCTTCTCTTTTTCATAGGTTTTTCGTGACTGTTCCTCAAGTCTCGACAAGCGCTTCTCTTTTTCTGCTCTTATCTTTTTGGTCTCATCGACCATTTTCTTTTCAATACTGAAATGACCAAAAATCTGGTCGTGCATATCTTCATTTACCATAGAGGATGTAGAGGCCACTTTACCCCCTTCCTTCTTGACAAAAAGTAATACTTCCTGCGGACTCACCTGCAGATCTCTTGCTATATCACTTATTCGATATTTCTTTTCCATGTCCTCAAGGGCCATTACATCCTCCTCTGGATTAAAAAACTCTATACTCTTTATCAATGTTCCGCCAATGACGGTGCTCATGACTCATCAACCACTACATCATCCGACTCAGGCTCAGCATCCTCATCAAAAAGACCCTGCAAATCCGATTCGGTAAACTGTTCTTTTACAGTTTTATAGATATTTTCGGCAATTTTTTTCCAATAGCGCTTCTCTTCCTCAGTAACTTTTCGTTCCCTCGGTTTCACGCCTGTCTTGTAGGTTTTACCAAAAATAGTCTGTTCTTCAGGCTTGGCAGGCCCGAGAAGTGCCTGTTCAATCTCATCAACTCCAGCTTTCAGCACTTTTTTAGCCGTATCAAAACCACTGTCAAGAAGCTGGTAGATCATATCATCACCAAACTCTTCGCGGAACTCGATGATATCAATGTCGGTAGGATCTTCCATCGACTTGTCAATCACATCGCGATAGACATCTATCTCATAACCGGTAAGTTTTTCCGCCAGATGAATATTATTCCCATTCTTTCCGATCGCATACTTGATCTGATCAGGTTTAAGCATCACCCTTGCCTTTCGGGTTTTTATATCAGCATGAACCGTCAAGGGATCAATTTTTGCGGGTTGCATCGCCCTTGAAATATAAATCTCCGGCTCATCGGCGTAGTAGATAACATCGATATTTTCGTTATTCAACTCCTTCACAATACTCTGGATACGCTTTCCCCGATATCCAACAGTAGCACCAACCGGATCAATCCTTGCACTTGTGGATTCAACAGCAACCTTTGCCCGTTCACCGGGAACCCTTGCAATAGCCTTGATCACAATGAGACCATCAAGAATTTCCGGTACCTCATGTTCAAAAAGTTTATACAAAAAGCGGTCATCAACTCTCGAAACAATAACCTTCATTCCGCCTTCAGCTTTTTCCCGCTCAACCGTACTGCCATCATCCAGTCTTACTTTTGCTTTCTCTCGTTCTATACGCTTGACATAGAGTTTCATCCTCGGTGTTCGGCGCGGATTATCTTTTTTCATCATCTCCGCCTTCGGTAAAACAAGCTCTACACGATGATCCTTCGATGTGTTATAAGTAAAAATAACCTCATTGGCACGAATCTGATAGACCTCTCCCGCAACAATTTCACCGACTTTTTCAAGACACTCTTCATAAACAACAAGACGCTCAAGATCCCGGACTTTTTTCTGTACCGACTGCTTGATAATCTGTATGGATTTACGGCTCAGATAATCTTCAAGCTTGATCGGTCCCTCTTCATAGAAATCGCCGATTTCAAGAGAGTCGTCAATTTTTCTTACCTCATCCAGACTGATTTCGATACTTTCAATATCAACTTCCTCAACAATTTTTTTCAGAATATAGACCTCAAAATCACCCCGTTCAGGGTTAATGAAAATGTTGGATTCAACTTCAGGATCATAATCTTTTCTGAGCTGTTTCTGAATAATATCCTTGAGAAGATCGGCAATATCCATTTTTACAGCCGCACTTTCAGTGCGCTTGTCAAGAAAGATCTTGGACTGTTCGATTTCGCCAAACGCACTGGCGATCTGCAACCTCCTGTCCTGTCCCTCATCTTTTATCTTCTTTTTGACCATCTCTCTCTTAATTGTGCATGTTGAAAAGAAAATTTACTAACCCGCAGCACCATACCCTATATCTCCGCATCAGGAACCGCACGAACGACCTGATCGAGATAAAGTCTGATTCCTTCAATGATCGGCTGATGCCCCTTTTTTTTATTTTTTTCCGGCATAATAACAATCCATGATCTTCCCTCTTCTGTAAGTGATACATCCAGAAGATGACCATTTAACTCAACCCGATCGCCGTTTTCGGCAGTAAAGGTAACTCTCATAAATTTCCCGACATGCCTTAGATACTGTCGGGGCAGTATGATCGCCTCACCAAGACCGGGAGAAGAGACAACAAGATCAAAATTTTCGCCAATCAAATCAAGCAACTCCTCATCACCTTCAACACGCTCCCGAATCCTTCGGCTGATATAGGCACACTGATGAATGCGAATACCATCATCAGCATCAACCACTATCTCAATTTTCCGGTTCCGCTCATTGCCTTTTACCTTAACATCAATCAAATACGCTCCTTCACCCCTGGTACCGACCGAATCAGCAATAATCTGGAGAACACAATCTCTGATGCGCTCTTGCATGAAAACCCCACACTAACTTTTTTATTGAAAACAAAAAAGTGGGGTAACCCCACTCTCAGATAAGATAATGCCACCCGGTCGTCAAATCAAGTGCATCAATGTACAAAAAAACAGATCAAGAGCAAACAACCTTATTTTCCAACATGCAGCTCTTTATCGTTGAGATGGCTTTCAATCACCTCATAGTCAGCCTCCTCAACACCTTGGCGTGAAGAAAATGAAGCCGGTGAACTTCCGGAATGTTTGGCATTACCCGTGATAAAAAAACGCAATCCAAACTTCAACACGCGCATAATCACACGCATGACCAGAAAGAAAACAATGACTAAAAGAATAAATCTCACCATCGCAAAAAAAATATTATTTCACCAGCCACATGGCATGCTGTTATGTAAGCGGAGCATCCATAACTCAGCGATTCCTCGATAAATCCCGGAATGACAATGGTGGAGGCGCTAAGCACTCAGTAAGCGAAGAAGCCGGTTTTCGTTCACCCGATATTTAAACACCTGAATACCGTCAACAAAAACAACCGGGATTTTATCCCCGAACTCGGCAAGCTGTGCTGGGTTATTGGAAATATCTATTTTTTCCAGATCGAATGCGACAACAGCATCAACTTTCCGCAGAACTGCCATCGCCTCATCGCACAAGCAGCACTCAGGCTTACCGTAAAGCGTCACACTATGTCGATTGATACTCATAGCTTGATCAACTCCCTCGCAGCCGGTTCGCGCAAAATTTCAAGCACTGCCTCCAGGGAAAGTGTCGTCTGGTCTGAGGTAACAAGATTCTTCAATGAATACAATCCGCTCATATACTCTGTGGTACCAATAAAAAGCGCATAGGCGGATCTGATCCTGTTCGCCTCCCTCATCTGAGCTTTCATGCTCCTTCCTGCAAGGTCGATTTCGGTCTTTATACCCGCCTTGCGTAAACGATAAGCAATCTGCAAGCCATGATCTCCAAGCTCCATACTCTGTACAACAACATAAACAAGAGGGGAATCAGGATTAAGAGCTGCAAAAAGTCCCTGTTTATCCATCGTCATCAACAGCCTCTCCATACCCACCGCAAACCCGGATGCAGGCACTTCCGAACTACTGCCAAGCTCACGGGCAAGACCATCATAACGCCCGCCACCGCCAATGGCATCCTGTGCACCAAGCTCTGAACTGGTCACCTCAAAAGCGGTGTGACAATAGTAATCGAGTCCCCGAACAAGCCTATGGTCTATTTCATACGCAATGCCCCGTTCTGCGAGGTAAAAAAGTACCTTCTCAAAATCCTGAACTGCCTCTTTATGAAGATAATCGTATAACCTCGGAGCCCCTGCAACAATCTCCTGCACAGCCGGATTTTTTGAATCAAGAATCCTGAGAGGGTTTTTTTCAAGCCGCTCTTTCGACGCATCATCAAGCAGATCGTGAAAAGGCACAAAATAGTCCTGCAACGCTTCCCTATAGCGCAACCGATCTTCGGTATCACCGAGGGTATTGACCCTGAGCTTTAAACCATGAAGACCAAGCGACTCAAAAACCTGCATCATCAGCGTCATCACCTCTGCCACAGCTGCAGGTGATGAGACACCGATAAGTTCAGCCCCGAACTGGGAAAACTGACGTTGCCTTCCTGCCTGAGGCCTCTCCTTCCGAAACAACTCACTGATATAATAAAGCTTATGCACTGGAGCCGTCGAAAGCAGATTTTTCTGAAGTGCCGCTCTCATCACACCCGCGGTCATTTCCGGACGTAACGTTAGAGAACGCCCTTTTGGATCGGGCTGAAAGGAAAACATCTCCTTTCCAACAATATCCGTTGTTGCGCCTATACCTCTCTGAAAAAGCTCGGTATACTCAAAAACCGGAGTCCGTATCTCGCTGAATCCGTAAAGGGATGCAAGAGAGTGGACAATCCCTTCAACATATTTCCATTGAGCAGCCTCTTCCGGAAAAATATCCCTCGTGCCCTTGACAGCCTGGTAGTGCGACATACTATTATATTTGAGGGAAATCCTTTTCCTCTTCCCTGAAAAGCTCAATCACCGCAGCAGGTGATGAGGAAAGAAGAAGTCTTTGACGAATATCTTCCCGGCCTGCCAGTCTGGTTATACGACCAAGAAGCTTCAAATGTTCTGCAAGCATCTCCTCCGGAGTTGCAAGAAGAAATACAATTCGAACAGGTTCATTATCGATTGAATCGAAATTCATCTCGTTGCGAAGCGTCGCAAACGCCATAACAGGCTCGGTTACTCCGTCAGTTTTAGCATGAGGCAGAGCTATACTTTTGCCGATACCTGTCGACATCTCCTGTTCACGCCGCAGAACATCCTCCCGAAGCTTGCCGATATTACTCACACCAGCGTGATCGGCAACAATGGAAACCATCTTTTCAATAACCTGACCTTTGAGAGCCAGATCAAGGTTTAAAACAATATATTTTTCGGCAAGAAGGCCTTCAATTTTCATGTTAACAACCTCTTAGGGTTAATACTCCTGATCGATGGGAAAATGTTCCCTGCTCCTCAAATTAAACGGATAATATAAAAAAACATTTGTCCTTCCCTCAGCACTCACCACCCGGCACCTTTAAAGATGAAAGGTAATCAAGTAGATAAATGGCGATACAAACATGATGGTATCAAACCGGTCAAGCACGCCACCATGACCGGGAATCAAACCTGAAGAGTCTTTTACCCCGGCATCCCTTTTAAACATTGATTCTATCAAGTCACCTGCAGGGCTCGCCAAGCCAATCAACAATCCTGTCAACAGGGCTGTCTGCATCGGCAAGTGAGGAACAAAACGACCATAGATCATCGACGCAGCAATGCTGCCCGCCAACCCGAACAAAAAGCCCTCCCATGTTTTATGCGGGCTCAGACGCTCAAACAATTTGCGGTGAATAATTTTTCCACCCATAAGACTCCCGCCGAAATAGGCAAAAATATCAGCTGACCAAACACAGAAAAAAAGAAGAAAGACCATAATTTCCCCTTTCCCATCAACAGCGCCAAGGCGAAGTCGCAAAAGAGATCCAAAAGAGAGATTGACATAGAGCAGTCCGGGAAAGATAGCGCCCAGATTAAGCAGAGGAGAGCCATCTTTCAAAAAAAGCTCCATCACCAGAAGAGCAAGAACCACAACAAGCAAAAGCTCCCAGACCTCAGCAAACGGCTTGTAAAAATTATACTGGAAAATCATTGTTATCAGGAGCACAATCCAGAGTGCTGGCGGATGAGCCTTATGCAAAGCAAGACGATGAAACTCAAAAACAGCCAACAAAGCCAGCAATGAAAAAAAGCAAAAAAACCAGAACCCACCGAGCTTGACCAGCCACAGCAGAAGAGGTATACCTGCAAGGGCCACAATGACCCTCTGCAATAAATTAACGCTTAGAAGCTTACCCATACATCCCTTTTTAAACAACTGATCAGCCTCGTGATGCAGGCTGTGTTACCACAATATCCGAACTCGTAGAAAATGCTGCTGAGAAGCGCAAAATCACAAGAATAAACAAAAACAAACTTACCGCAACAACCAGCCACCACCAGAGCGCACCAAGCACAGTATACGGCTGAACCCGCGGCGCCAAATCCCCGCTATCGGTGAATAAAAGAAGAAGCAGAGCTGCGAAATTATTAACAAGATGCACAGCAAAAGGCAGAGCCAAATTACCTGTTTTGATGGAAATATAGCCAATATACCACCCAAGCAAAGCAAGGGGAAAAAGATTTGCCGCACTCATATGAAAAAATGCAAAGAGAGATCCTGTCAAGAGAACAGCAGCTCCGGAAGAGATGGATTTACTATAATTCTGCTGGATATAACCCCTGAAGAGCAACTCCTCACAAACAGCGGGAGTTACAGCAAGAACAAAAGCCACGGAAAAAAACTCCGGAACAGAACGCACCAAGGCAAGTTCCCTGATAAAAGAGTCCATCATATCGCGCTGGCGAACCACTTCTTTACCGGCATCACCCAGAGCAGGCCAGAGATAGAGATCCTGAAGTGCAGTGATGGTATACAAGAGGGGCTGAAGAAGAAAAATACCCCCAACAGCCAAAAGAGCTGCACCGAAGTTAAAACTCTTCGTTATCCCTAAAAAAGCAAGGCTCTCCCAGGAAAAAGGATTTTTTCTGCCCGTATGCCAGGCCGCAAGCAGGATAACAGGCAGAGCAAGCACAAGAAACTGCCCAACTGCCTGAATGATGCGCAATGTCGGGAGCATAGCCCTGTCGATATGCAACAAGGAAACAGCCGCCGTACTGCCACCGTTAACAGTATAAAAAAGCAGTGCACCGGCAAGCGGGTAAAGCACCATAATGGCGATCAAAAAAAATGTATTGGCCAAAAAAGAGAGTCTCTTCGGCGCAAAAGGATCGGAAGAAAATGTCTGCATTGTTTATATATATCCGTTACAATGAATTCTTTGAACCCCCAATAATTCAGGTTCGATCAATGAATATCCTGATATTTGATGCAACACCGCACTGGTCGGGTGGAGCAACCAGAATTTTTTTATTCAGTAAAGAGCTGACACAGCGTGGTCACAGCGTAACGGTCTGCTGTTTACCTGGGAGTGGCCTTTCGAAGCGCCTCCCCGAAGAAAACATTCCGGTCTGCACCGTCAATCCAAAATCCGATGTCAACCTCCTCATCATCCCAAAACTTATAACACTTATTGTAAAGAACAGGATTGATGTGATAGAGATCTGTTCCCCAAAATTTTACTGGGTCGCCTCACTGGCTGGCAGGTTAACCAACAGAAAGATTATTCTCACCCGTAATGTCCCGTACAGGAAAAAAGGGGTAAAAAAAGAGATCAACAAGCTCCTTTATGATAAACTTGTTGACAATGTTGTTGCTATTTCAGATAAAATCAAACGTGAACTTATGGCAGATTTCTCTATTCCTGAACATAAAATTACAGTTATTTATGATGGAATAGATTTACTACGGTTCAGCAAACAAACAAAAAGTGTCGAGCACGAAAAATTTGTGATCGCAGTCATAAGCAGACTGGATGAAAACAAGGGTCTGGAGTGTTGTATCAATGCAATCCCAATAATAGCACAAAAAATCACTCCTCTTCGTGTTTTGATAGTCGGAACAGGAACTATTGAACATAAACTCAAAGAGTTAACAAAAAAACTCAACCTGATGGATAGCGTCATTTTTACCGGCTTCAGGAAAGATATCCCTGAAATACTTGCCGGAGTTGACATCACGATAATGCCGTCACCTGAAGAGGGCATGTCCATGAGCGCACTGGAATCCATGGCTTCAGGGAAAGCAGTAGTCGCAACATCAGGCAGCGGTCTGACCGATATCATAACCAACAACAAATCAGGTATGATTGTAAAGCCCGACAACAGCAACGAACTGGCAAATGGAGCGATCACATTATTACAATCTGATTATCGCCAGGCAGGAGAAGACGCAAGAAAAATTGTGGAAGAGAAGTTTTCCCTCCAGAAAGTCGTTACCCAATACGAACTCTTACTTGAGCACATAACAAAGTAAATCACCTCTCACTCCAGTGACATGAAACCGAAAAAAAAAGATCACACTCTCTTCCGTCAACGCTTTGCACGCACCCTGCAGTTTATAGGAAAACGACAACAGAGAGAGCCATCTCTTAAAGGTACTCCCGAAAGCATCGTCATCCTTGCTCGGGAGTGCTACGGAGACTGCATTTTGCTGACCCCCCTTATCGGCAGCCTGCGAAAAGAGTACCCTGAACTCTCCATATACATTATCGCCTTCAGCCAGATTATCTTCAACTTTTTCACTGCTGACACTAATGTTACTGCGGTCTATCATGCAAAAAGAAACATCAAACGGTATTACAAAGAGATTCTCTCAAAAGAATTTGATCTGCTTTTCAATCCAAAGGACCACCCCTCAACCCATTTTCTTATCCAATCGATGCTTATCCGTGCCCGACACAAGGTTGGTCACTTCAACCCTGATCATGAAGGCCTTTTTGACCAGCTCATCACCCTTGAGCCCAACAGCCATGAATCAGTCAAAAACCTCTCTTTGCTGAGCGCTCTCGGTTCAACTTCCCGGCTGCACTGCAAGCCATATCTGCCGCCTATGCCGGTGAGTAATGAAACCGCAACATTTTTGCAAACTCTTCATCCCGGTAAATATATCGGCATCAACATCAGTGCCGGACACATCGGCGGATACCGAACCCCGGAGCAATGGTCTCGGCTCATACAAAGTTTTCCTGACGAAACCTTTGTTATTTTTTCAGCTCCCAAAGATCTTGAAGAGAAAAGAAAGCTTGAAACACCCCATCCCAACGTCCTGACATCACCATCAACACAGAACATCTTTGAAGTTGGTGAAATTGTCAAAACACTTAAACTCCTTATAACGCCAGACACCTCATTAGTCCATATTGCAGCATGCTCAGACACCCCGATAATTGCCCTCTATCGTAAACATCTTGCCGACAGAACCCAATTCGGCCCGTTAAGCAGTTTGCAGGAGATTATTGTATCATCAACAGCCGACGTTATTGATATTGACACAAATGAGGTAACGGAGGCACTGCGGAAGATGTTAAAAGAGTGCTGAATGAGAAACAGCACTGAGCGCTCTTTCCCCCAATACTTAGTTATTTGGATTTATAAATTATATTAAAAGCCATGATAAACTAAACAAGATCAGGTTGCTTATGAAGTTCGGTATATTGATGAGAATGCTGCGGTATATGGCCCCATCCAAGGGCAAAATTGTTTTGGTGGTTATTGTCAGCATTTTAACCTCATTGTTCAGCGTTGTATCGATCTATTCTATTCTTCCCCTGCTGAATGCTGTTTTTTCAACTGCACCCGCAATATCGCAAAACGCCGGAGCACCAAAGGCAGAGGTGAGTAATCAAAATACCCTGCAAAGCATAGGTGCCAAATCATCCACTCCCGCACAACAACCACTTCAGCTCTCAAAAAATGCCACCAGTGCAGAAAAGTTGAAAAACTGGGCACTGATTGAATTTCAGCGGATGTTCGATGCACCAACAAAACAATTGGCGCTGCTGAAAATCTGTTTTTTCCTGATTCTTGCTTTTGCCCTGAAAAATTTTTTCATCTACCTCAATGGGCAAATTATTTTTCGGATACAGACCAAAACATCAAAAAAACTGAGGGACGAAGTGTTCCACAGCATCATAGAGATGCATCTCGATTATTTCAACAAAAACCGCGTTGGCAATCTGATGAACTACGTCAACAATGATGTAGAAAACGTCAACAACAGCATCAGTTCAACATTTGTCAACTTTTTGCAGAACCCCTTTTCAATATTTGTCTATATCGGTGTTCTTCTTGCTCTCAGCTGGAAACTGACCGCTTTTGCATCAGTCACCTCTTTGTCGATTTTTTACGTTATCAACTTTATGGGCCGAAATATCAAAGGCCTTGCACAGAACTTCCAGACTAAAATGGGAGATATGAACTCCGTTCTCCAGGAAAAGTTCAACGGCATAAAGGTTATCAAATCAACAGCTTTTGAGGGAATTGAACTTGCCCGGTTCATGTCGTTCACCAATGACTTCAGGCAGTTGAGCATAAAAATGTCAAGAATTCGCAATATTATCAGCCCGCTCAATGAAACGCTGCTGATCGCAGCCATTGCCATGGTTCTCTGGTTCGGAGGTCTCCAGGTATTCGATGGAGTGATGAGTGCCAATGAACTGCTTGTTTTTGCGTTTACCCTCTACTCCACCATGGGGCCGATTAAAATGCTCGGTGATGCCAATTTATCGATTCAAATGGGCATGATCTCTATTGAACGCCTGTTCAATGTGCTTGATACAAACACCAATGTTACCAATGGAACCCGCTCAATCAGCAGCTTTGCCAATACTATCACCTTCGAAGATGTCTGTTTTAAATACAACAAAGAGCAGCCGGATGCACCCAATGTGCTCAACCATGTCTCTTTTGAGATAAAGAAGGGTGAAATGGTTGCACTTATCGGCCAGTCTGGCTCTGGAAAGTCAACAGCTGTTGATCTTCTGCTACGGTTTTATGATGTCGATTCAGGCCGCATCACCATCGACGGTATTGATATCCGTGAATTTGACTATAAGCAGCTCCGCCAAATGATCGGGATTGTCAGCCAGGAGGTGATTTTGTTCAACGACTCAATCGAACAGAATATTGCCTATGGTGTCCACGATGAGATCACCCACCAAAGGGTGGAACAGGCGGCAAGACTGGCAAATGCACATGAGTTTATTCAGGAAAAACCACAACAATACCAGACTATGATCGGCGACCGCGGTCTTCAGCTTTCAGGAGGACAACGGCAGCGTATTGCTATTGCACGGGCCATGGTAAAAAACCCTGAACTGTTGATTTTTGACGAAGCCACCAGCGCACTGGACAATGAATCCGAAAAAATAGTCCAACAGGCTATCGACAACGCCATGGAGAACAGAACCGCCCTCGTGGTAGCTCACCGCCTCTCCACCATCAAGAACGCCGATAAAATAATTGTTATGGAGCGCGGTAACGTTATGGAGTCCGGCAGCCACCAGGAGCTTATAGAAAACAATGGTGTTTATAAAATGCTCTATGACATTCAGTTTGCAGTCAAGCCACCGGCTCCGGAAACAGTGATAACTGCCTGACAAATCAAACCTGCCATAGAGAGGTGTCATGCTCATAACCACCATCCTGCTGATACTTTTGACTTTTTTTGCGATGCTTTTCATGGTACGCTATAGAAAGCATCGCAAAAAAGGAGTTGAACGGAGAGGTCGGGAAACCTGGGCAATCGGCATCTATAAAGGCCCCTCACCGACAAAACTTTCCCCCCCGACGGATATTACAAACCCGATACTTTCGGCCAATGATGTCACCGACACAAAAGCCCGTTTTGTCGCTGATCCCTTTATGATTCAAAACAGCAGTGGCTATTTTCTCTTCTTTGAGGTGCTGAATGATAAAAGAGATATGGGTGAAATCGGCTATGCATGCAGTAACAACGGGGTGCAATGGGAGTACTGCAGGATAATCATTAAAGAGCGCTTTCACCTCTCCTATCCCTATGTTTTCCTGCATGAAGGTGACTACTACATGATTCCTGAATGCATGGGATCAGGAGGTATACAACTCTACCAGGCAATGAATTTTCCTGAAGGATGGAAACATACAAAAACACTTGTCAGAAGAAAAGGAGGAGTTGCACCATTTGTTGACCCTTCAATTATTCACTATAAAAGCCGGTGGTATCTGTTCAGCTACGATGGAAAAAGCAAAAACCTCCATCTGTTTTCAGCAGCTACACTCACAGGCCAATGGAATGAACACCCTAAAAGCCCCGTGATCTGCAACAGTCCACACTATGCACGTCCAGCAGGAAGAGTAATCATCAATGATGACAACATCTATCGATATGCACAGGATGAGGTACCAAACTATGGAACCAAAGTCTGGGCATTCAGAATTTTGGAACTGACAGAAGAGAACTATCGAGAGGAACCAGCATCAGAAGAGGCTGTTCTGCAACCGGGGAAGGAGTGGTGGAACAGGGATGGCATGCACACTGTTGATGCACATGAGACCAGGGCAGGAGAGTGGATGGCCATGGTTGACGGGTTCACGATCAAACCTATCTCCCAATGAAACAATTAAAACTGTCAACTATAGGGCAATATTATACCTACAGGGAAGAGTCTTTATTTCCACTCTTGATATCCAGTCTGGGATATGAGATTGTGTGGGTTGATCCTGACAAATGTGACGTATTGATAATCGGGAAACCAATGCATGCCGTAAAATGGATTTTAAAAAAAGGCAGTTTTGTTATCCTTCCCGATTACTATCATACCTTTATCAAAACATATATCAAGAAGAGGCATTACAAGCCACTGACGCTCTTTCACACCTGTGAAAACTTACGGCATGACAGTGTCAAGGCAGACTATTCAATATCTTTTGACTTTTCAGCAGAAAAGGAGAGGCATTACAGGCTGCCATACTGGATGGAGATGGTAGACTGGTCGCATGAAGGTTTGCTGGGAAATAAAAATAAAAGATTTGGCAAACTGTTCAGTATCAGCAGAATGATGCAGCCACTTGGAGGTAGTTTTTTATCCAAGCCTCGAAAAGCAGCTCTATTTGCATCTCACCTCGATGGACCGAGGAAAAAAATTTATCAGGCTGTAAAAAAAGTCATTGCTACCGATGGATTTGGTAAATACTTTGATAAAAATATCAGCAATCACAGCAATAGTGGATTTGAAAAATACAATATTCTTAAGGGGTACTCCTTTAATCTCTGCCCTGAAAACAAATTATATCCTGGTTATTACACAGAAAAAATACCTGAAGCATTCCTTGGAGATACCTTGCCACTAACATGGAGCGACAAACATGTATCAGTAGATTTCAACCCAAAGTCGTTTATTAATCTCGAACACATCGATTGGACGAATTCAGAGGTATTGCGTGAGCTTTTACTTTCGGAAAAAGAGTTAGCCGCTTATGCGGAACAGCCTTTACTGCTTACGCCACCTTCAATTGAGCCGTTTAGGGGATTTTGTCGTAATCTCCTTCGTCATGCCATGTAATTTCCTTTTTTTACTTACCTTCAAGAAAATGTTGTGATCATTGTCGAAATCTTATTTGTTCATGGAGAATCAACCCCGAATTTTTGTGGCAGGGCATCAGGGCATGGTTGGGAGTGCCATTGTTCGCACTCTCATTCATAATGGACAAAGGAATCTCATTACCCGTAGCCGCTCTCAGCTGAACCTTACTGATCAAGCTGCTGTCCGCGATTTCTTTGCATCTGAAAAACCAGATCAAGTCTATCTTGCTGCGGCGAAAGTTGGCGGGATTCATGCCAACAATACCTATCCAGCCGAATTCATCTATAACAACCTCATGATTGAAACTAACGTTATTCATGAGGCGTGGACAGCTGGTGTTAAAAAACTTCTCTTTCTTGGCTCAAGTTGTATCTATCCTAAACTCGCGCCTCAGCCTATGAGCGAAAACGCGTTGCTGACAGGAACACTTGAACCCACAAACGAACCTTACGCCATTGCCAAGATTGCTGGCATTAAACTGTGTGAAAGCTATAATCGCCAGTATAGTGAGAGCCACGGTACCGATTACCGCAGTGTGATGCCAACAAACCTTTATGGCCCGGGTGACAACTACCATCCCGAAAACAGCCATGTCATCCCGGCACTTATCCGCCGCATCCATGAAGCCAAAATAAATAACTCTCCTTCAGTCACAATCTGGGGTTCAGGCACTCCTCGCAGGGAGTTCCTGTATGTGGACGATATGGCCACTGCCTCGGTGCATGTAATGAACCTGGAACATGCTACTTTTGCCGCCCACACTCAACCAATGCAAAGCCACATCAATGTAGGTTATGGTGAAGATATCACCATCCGTGAACTTGCCGAAACCATATCCAATACTGTAGAGTTTAAGGGAGAGATCAAATTCGACACCAGTAAACCAGACGGTGCCCCACGTAAATTGATGGAGAGTACGCGCCTTAATGCATTAGGCTGGAAAGCCAGGGTCACTCTTGAAAATGGGTTATCTTTAGCCTATAACGATTTTTTGAACTCTTATACATCATGATAAAAACACAGAAAGTCGCCTTTATTACCGGCATCACCGGACAGGATGGATCATATTTAGCAGAACTGCTGCTTGAAAAAGGTTATGAGGTACACGGAATCAAACGTCGTGCCAGCTCTCTTAATACCGAACGGATCGACCATCTCTATCAGGATCCACATGTAAACCATCGCAACTTTGTGCTCCACTATGGTGATCTGACTGACAGCAGCAACCTGACACGAATTATTGCAGAAATAGAACCCGATGAAGTCTATAACCTTGGTGCACAGAGCCATGTCGCGGTCAGTTTTGAATCGCCGGAATATACAGCCGATGTCGATGGCATGGGAACCTTGCGGCTGCTCGAAGCAATCCGCTTTCTTGGACTGGAAAAGAAAACCAGATTTTACCAGGCATCAACCTCAGAACTCTACGGCTTGGTTCAGGAGATCCCACAGCGGGAAACAACACCTTTTTATCCACGCAGTCCCTATGCGGTAGCCAAACTCTACGCTTACTGGATAACGGTGAACTACCGTGAAGCTTATGGCATGTACGCCTGCAACGGAATTCTGTTCAACCATGAATCCCCGCGCAGGGGTGAAACTTTTGTAACGCGAAAGATTACCCGCAGCCTTGCTAACATATCACAAGGATTTGAGAAGTGCCTCTATATCGGTAACATGAATGCCCTGCGCGACTGGGGACATGCCAAGGACTATGTCCGAATGCAATGGATGATGCTGCAGCAGGAAAGTCCCAAAGATTATGTCATTGCAACAGGTGTCCAGTATAGTGTTCGCGATTTCATAACAATGGCTGCAACTAAGATTGGCATTACCATTGACTTTGAAGGAGAGGGCAAACAGGAAAAAGGTATTGTCACTGCTGTAACAGGCGATAATGCGCCAGCCGTCAAGGTGGGAGATGTCATTGTCACGGTTGACCCACGCTACTTCCGTCCGGCTGAGGTTGAAACGCTTCTTGGTGATCCTTCAAAGGCTAAAGCTGACCTTGGCTGGGTGCCTGAAATTACGCTTGAAGAGATGATACGAGAGATGATCGAGCACGACCTTGACCTTGCAAAAAGGCAGGCCTTATTGAAAACACACGGCTACAATATTGCAGTCAGCATGGAGAGCTAATAATGGTGTCGAGTTATAATGAGAGAGATTAGTCATGTCTATCGCACAACCTGTACAACAGTCACCCAGCCTCCAGGTCTGGGTGACTATTTGAGGGGCTCCATAGCATTAGCAATCCTCTCATATGAAAAAGGATTTACACTCCATCTCGACTTAAGTCACCACCCGATTGGGCGCTATCTCATCCGCAATCCATCCTTTTCCACTCACACTACTGAGATTACAGAATTTTTTAATGATCGTGTTTCACTGCTACCTGATTATATAGATCAAATCATGGATGGTCAACACCTTGCATTATCTACTCACCTGCAACCTGATATAACAAAAATTAACGAGCATGTCCGCAAAACAATCAGTGAACAGTTTGTTTTTTCAGAAGAGATAGACATTGCTTCTTCTGAAATTATCAAAAGCATTACCAATGATAAGTATATTATTTTTCATATTCGGGTTTCAGATGACAAGATTCATTCAAAATATAGAAATATTCCGGATTTATATTCCTATCTTGAAAAAAAGTTAATTCCTGAATGGGGTAATAAAATAATTGTTTTGTCAAATAATGCTGAAATAAAGCAGGTCTTATCCACGAAATACAGCTTGCCATTTATTAATACCGGATCAGTTCATTTAGGTTCATGCGATTCAAAAGAATCCGATATAAGAGACACTATAATTGATTTTGCTTTAATGTCAAATGCAAGCGCCATATACTCCTGGAGTGAGTATTCCTGGACAAGTGGATTCAGCACTTGGTGTGCATGCATCTTCAATATTCCTTATCATTCTATAAGAATTAAACCTAAGGATTTCTCGGATTTTTTCAAATTCAAAAAATACTTTAAATCTAAATCTTAACCGGGTTTTGCAGCGACGGGAACTTTATGAATTTTGTATGCCGACATTACCTCCATTGCTTCTTACATCTTGCGTAACCGCCTCCGCCAAAAATACACAAGTTATAGATCAAACTCTTCGTATTGAGTTAACTATTAAATCAATAGAAAAATGGCTCACTATCGCTGGTGATTTGAAGATTGTTATTTGTGACGGTTCTAATTATAATTTTACGCCATTAATGCGCCGTACTTTTACAGGCAAAGCAATTGAGTGTCTTAATTTTAATAATAACAGTAAGGGAGTAGCACTCTATGGCAAAGGCTATGGTGAAGGGGAGATTATAAACTATGCACTTGAACATTCCATGTTTCTCAACAATGCGGAATATTTTGCTAAATGTACATCCAAGCTCTGGGTTGATAATTTTCTGGAGTGTCTGCAATACTGGAACAATACTTTTTTAAGTGATTGTGATTTTTCTTACTTGAAAAACAGACAGCTTATCAAATTAAAATCCATTGATACGGCTTTTTACCTGGTTAATAAACTCTATTACAAGGATAATTTCTCCAGTGCATATTTAAATGTCAGAGAAGAAGAACGTCATTGGCTTGAACACTGTTTCAGGGATATTATAATACAAAAGAAGCTCAAAAAATTTATGCTGCCCGTTGCTCCGATCGTTCGAGGCGTGTCAGGAACAAGAGGATCAGAAAACAGATATTCATTATTAGATAAAGCAAACGATAAGATAAAGCGTTTTTTTGTAAAGAAGAGTAAGCTGTATGTTGATTTTATTGCAGAGAATCCAGATTTTAACAAATTTTGAACGCATATATCATCTAAAGTAAAGTTTTTATGTCAGTTACATTTGAAACGAAAGTATGGGAAAATGACTGGAAATTAATAATGAATACCTCTCGCCTGCAAGAGACAATTAATCTCTGTCAATATAATTTTGATGCTAGAATTTTATACATAAACAATGTCAGTAATCGTCCATTGGTTGAAAACAGAGCGAAAACAATGATTGACGATGGCATTCTTGATAAATATGTAACGGTAGATGAATTTTCAGAAGCAGCCCTTGATTATTTTAACCTTAGTAAACAGGGATTAGGTAAAGGGTATTACTATTCAATTGCGGAGTTGGTTTCCATTTATTTAACTGACACCAAATATTTGTTACACTTTTCAAGTGATACAACCATTACACCAGAAGTGCCAAAAGATTGGTTAAAAACAGGAATTAATGTTTTGGAAACAAACCATCATGTTAAAGTTTTTAACCTTACCTGGAATCACGATTATGAAGCTGCCAAAAAAGAATCAGAATATGAAGACAGTAACTGCTATTTCGGGTATGGCTTTTCTGATCAAATGTATCTAATTCGTACAGCTGACTTCAAACAACGCATCTATGAATGTTATGACAAGGCTTCGGATCGCTATCCCAAGCATGGCGGAGAGTCGTTTGAAAAAAAAGTTGATTCATGGATGCAGCAAAATAATTTTTTACGGGCAACGTACAAACATGGTAGCTATGCTCACAAGAATTTTACAAAAAGTAAATTACTGACAAATATTTCAATTTACTTTAATAGACCAAACTTATTTAGATAGTAAAGGGTATGCCAAGCTATACAGATATTTTATGCACTTCGATGCCTGTGTATTGACATCTCACTTTTCTGAATATGTATATAATTTATTCCATTTTTTGGAGCTTATTATTTTTCTATAAAAAAACTTTACCCTATAATTCAAGCCATGTAAATCAAGAAATTTACTATAGAATATCTGTGCAATTGTATTTGCTAAAATATATTCACTCAGAGAAGATGCCTTGACAAGATCATGATATATTGTTGATCTAAATCTTTTATATAAGGACATCCTAACCTTTCTGATATCAACAGAAGTATTATATAAATAATCGCACCATTTATTGATATAATGTAATCTGCTGTTCATCATAACTTCAGAATTTGTTGTTTGATTTCCATGACTGCGCCATACATAGACCTCCCTGTCAACATAGGTAATATGATAACCTCGCAAAAATATCCGTAGTAACAAATCATCATCCTCATATCCTCTAAACTGTTCGTCAAAACCATCAACATCAATAAATGTACTTTTTAATAGTATCATTGCAGAGGGTAACACATGTATATCTTGAGATAAAAAGGAATATATTGTTCTGTTATGTAAATCAATAAGTCGGTTTTTTGGTCTTGACATTCTGGAAATTATCACTCCATCAGCTTCCGCACGGCAAAAGTTGGCATAGACAACTCCCTGCATATAGTTCGGTTTTTGTTTTATACCTTCTATCAATATTTGGTTATGCTCTGGCAGCAGGATATCGTCCTGATCTAAAAAACAGAGGTATTGTGATTGTGAAATCATGGCACCGGTATTTCTTGCACTACCCTGCCCTCCATTTTTTTTTGATTTGTAAATAAGTTTATATTGAGCCGAAAGCTCTTCTATCAAATTGGTTTCTTTTTCATTCGAACCATCATTTACAACAATAATCTCATGAAACGGGAGTGTTTGATTAATAGCAGAACGTATTGCATCCTTTATATATTTTGAACCATTATAAAACGGGATTATTAAGGATATTTTTTCCATATCTTATCCACGAATATGTATAAATTTAATAGTTATGTGGAGCAAATTATTGCAATAATATTGCAGCAAAATATCTTTTAGCACTCCTCCGTACCATTCTTCGTGTACGTTTTGAAAGCGCTTTTTGAACTTCAGTTCCAGATTTTTTATTGATACAATTTTTTCTAAAAAGCAATTGAGGCAGATGGTGTTTGATAAGTATCAAAAACCGCTTATATTGCCGTCTTTCATAAAGCAGGTTATCTCTTTCCAAGTAATCAATTAATAAATTTGTAGCTGCCACCTGTCGAATCTCTTCATCCAGAACAGCATGTATTAGTTTTTTTTCTACCCTGCATTTTGAACAAATCATTGTATCACCATTACTGGATTCATTATATTCATGCTGCCTCCAGACTGAAAGTGTTTTTTTCTGGTAGAAATAAACCGGAAATCCTGCAATCATAATTCTTAGATACATATCCCAATCATCATGTGGTTGAGTCCACGGATCAAAGAATCCAGCTTTCTCAAAAACAGAGTAATGAATAAGAGGAGTTGAGGAATAAATAAAATTTCCTTCTGCTAACCATAACAAGGTATTATTGTTCCTTGTTTTCTTGCTATAGGTAGCAATGGTAGATGGTGCATATTTACTCAACGACATTGAATTATGGTCAATAAGGTCAACTGATGAGGCAACCATGCAGGCTTCTCCTGAAACAGGGATCATAGCAAGCTGTTCCTGCAACTTCTCCGGATACCAGTAATCATCCTGATCAAGAAATGCAAGATATTCGCCAGCGCATTGTTTAATGGCATAATTTCGAGTTGCAGCTACACCTTCATTCTGCTTTGAAAAAACTTTGATTCTCGGATCATTAGGGAGCATGCTTATAAAAGCTTCATCTCCACCATCATTAACCAGAATAAGTTCCAAAACACTGTATGTCTGATTTAGTACAGACAACACTGCCTTTTCAAGAAATAATAAATTCGGATTATAAACAGCAATAATTGCAGAAACAGAAACTTTCATATTATCAGATATCATTTTCTTTTATAGAAAATAAAAGTGTCGAAATCGAACTTTGAAAAGTACAACAAGTTAGCAGTTTAATTTTCAGGAGTTGGTTTTTTTTGAACAATTGCCGGACATTTTCTTTTTTTTTTATAACTTAAGCGTGAATGTATTTTTTTTATCCTGATAGTTTAGAGGTAATTGATCAAACGTTTTTCCATAATCAGCTTAACGTATGATATCGAAAAAAAAGTCGTTTGGGAGGATTCTTGAACGGATACAAGAAAAGTCCTCCATAACAGAGCCTGAAAGCCAAAGGAATGAATGATTTTCTCAAGAAAGTTCCACTTTTCTGGGTAGTACTCAGCCTTTCCGCTTTTCTGTATATTCTCAACTTCAGCATCAATGGTATTTGGACAGAAAATGAGAGCTTGTATGCTGAATCTGTACGTGAAATGGTCGAGAAAGGTAATTTTCTCGATATCAACTACAATTACCAACCCCGTTTTAATAAACCACCTCTAACCTACTGGCTGATAGCTGCATCAACCAAGTTGTTCGGGATGAATGAATTTGCTATCCGACTACCTATAGTTATTCTTGCCTTCGGTACCGTCCTGCTTGTCTGGGCGATGGCCCGTATGCTCTATGGCGAGAAAACCGCACTCCTTGCACTTGGCATGCAGGCTGTCAGCATTCAGTTTATTGCAGGCAAACAATATGCCTCCCCGGAAATACCACTTGCCTTTTTCTTTACGCTTACCCTCTACTTTTTTCTTAAGGGAGAACTTTCCGGCAACAGCAGAAATTACCAATACTCAGCTCTTGCACTTGGATTGACCGTTCTAACCAAGGGATATCCATACATTATAGTCATAGGGGGTATCATGATCCTCTATCTGATTATAAAATCAAACTTTCAATGGAGGGTGTTTATTGATAAAGTCAAGGAGCTGAAACCCTTTTCCTTTATCCTTATTACCAGCATTATTGGATTAAGCTGGATCGTCCTTATGTATTTGTATTACGGACAGGATTATCTAACTGTCCTGTATCAGGAGACTTTTGACCGTGGCCTCTCAAATGAGCCTTTTGATATGGAAGAGCTGTTTTTTTATCCGTTGGTCATGATATGGAGCTTTTTTCCCTACTCACTGCTGTTTGTCTATGCCTGTTACCATTATCTTTTTACGCTTCGAGCACGAAAGGATATTGCCTTTGGCTTTTCGTGGATTTTGGTCATGCTTGTTTTTTTTACTGCATCTCACGGAAAATTACCCACATATTTTATACAGGCGCATCCTGCACTTGCCCTGATTTCGGCTCACTTTATAACTCGTTATGAGCCAGCAGGTAGAGTTTCTAAGTCACTCTGGAGCCTTGTATTTATCCTTCCGGCTGCCATAGGAATTATTCTTGGTACAGCGATCATCGTCATCTTCAAACTTTCTTTTTTCTACCACTTGATCACTGCCTCGGCATTACTTCTCATTATCGTTCTCTCTCTTCCTCATCAAGTGGGTGAGGATAATGGAACGGCAATACTCGATTTTCGCCATCTCCTTCCTTTTATCGGCACCTTCAGTGCACTGCTTGTTTTTAGCTTAGGGGTTCTTCCGGCACTTGAAGAGCGACGTCCGATTAATAGTATCGGCCGTGTCATTAATCATGAACAGCAGATCCCGAAACAGGTACCCCTCTATCTTGAGAATGAACTGATCCATAACCTACCTTTTTACGCTGAAAGAAAAGTGATCCCTGGCATAGCAACGAATGCAGTACTTCAACAAAAGAAACCACTTTTAGCATTGATTCTAACAAAAGAGACACCGGACTCTCTCCTTTCATCGGTAATATGGAGAGGAGATATCTATAGAAGGAGAAGCAGTGAGTCCCGACTATTGCTTTTTATGGACAGTTATCTCAAAGCCAAAGAGGGAGACATGAGCGGTTTTACCAGTTACTCTCTTATCTATAAAAGGGAAAGAAAGTTTGTTGAATCTTTGATAGAACAATAACAAGTTATTTTTGCGCTATGCTTAGCCAGCCATTCACCTCATCAACATCACTTGCAGACAATGCACCTGCACTATCCTTTAGTTGCAGGAGGTTAAGAATATACTGGTAACGGGCTTTTGAAAGATTCCGCTTACTTTCTATCAACTTCTGCTGGGCATTAAGCACATCGACGTTGCTGCGCTGGCCCATTTCAAATCCTTTTTTTGTTCCTGTCAAAGCAATGTCGTGCGATTTCACTGCCTGATCATAGGCTTTAATCTGAGCGATAGCTGTAATTACCCCGTTGTAATACTTCCGTATATCAGATTCAACACTTCGTTCCTGCCAGCTGAGCTGTTCCTGAGCTTTTAAGCGCTTTGCCTGAGCCTGACGTACCGAAGCACTGACATAGCCACCGCTGTAAATCGGAACATTCATCTGCAGACTAATTGAATTTGTCCCATAGGTTTGATTAATGGTATAATTAGTCCCGCTTTCCGAGTAATTTCTATCTAAAACCAAATCAATTGTCGGATAGCGTGATGCTCGTTGTTTTTCAACCTCACTTTTCGCAATCTGAATTTCCTGCTTTGCTGCAGCTACATCACGATTATCTGAATGAGCAAGTTCTATCCAGGAATCAACATTATCCGGTTCCGGTCGCGCCAAAACCATTTTTTCAGGAACAAGCTTAGAGAGCTGCTCCGAATATACCCCAGTCAAACGACTTAACTCCCTCCGACTGAAATCGAGACCATTGACAATATCAACACCCTCAGCAAGAGCAAACTCATAGTCAGCCTGAGCCTCATTAATTTCGGTAATCGTACCCAACCCTTTTTCATACCGACGCTTGGTCTGCTGAAGCTGTTCAAGAGATGCTTTTATGTGTACACGACTGAAGTCAAGATTATCCTCGGAGAATAAAGCATTGCAATAAGCCTCTGTGATTCTGACAATTAAACCAAACTGCTCCTTCTGAAGCATGGCATCACTTTTAGCCACAACAGCCTTCGCTTGTCTGTAATCTGCATAACTCGACATATTAAACAGTGGCTGACGAACAGAAAGATCGTAGGTTCTTGAATTGTAAAACTGGTTCTGATAATAAGGACCATACTGTGTCGGTTGAATACTTTTTGTCTCATCCCTGCCCTTCAAAGCACTCATATTTACTCTTGGACGAAACTCAGCTCTCGCTTTGGCAATCTCCTCCTTGGAAGTCGAATGATCAGCCTTTGCCGCGCGTATCTGGGCATCATACTCCACAGCCTTCTGGTAAGCTGACGATAAATTAAGCGGCTCTGCGTAGAGAGGCAGCGTTAGAAACAACCCTGCAACAAGCATCAAACTCGCCAATAGCTTCATATCAAACTCACTCATAACATTTTAGTAATCTGAGGCACAAACATCCCGGCACATCAACCAATCCTAATCCTCTTTCATGGAAACAGTAATCCGCTTGATCAAGGGATCAACAAGATAGGTCAACAGGGATCTCTCGCCTGTTTTAATGACAATCTGCACAGGCATACCGGGCTGCATCTGGCGATTCCCCAAGGCTTTCATCCCTTCAGGAGTGACCATAACACGTGCAAGATAATACGATGCGTTTGGCGCCATGGGGTTAACCCCCGGATCCGTCACTATATCTTTTGAAAGCGATTCAACCACTCCCTTAACAACAAGCTGAGGCGAATGGGCAAACGAGAAAAAGCTCACATCCACTGGAAGACCCTTGTGAATACTGTCGATAAACTGTGGTGAAACCTTTGCGTCAATAAGAAGACCCTCATGAAGCGGCACAATATCCATAATCTTCTGACCAGGCTGAATCACAGCTCCTACAGACTGCACCTGCAAGCCAACCACCTGACCTGAAGCTGGGGATCGTACATCCGTATCAGCAAGTTCCTCAGCAAGTGCTCTTGTCTTTTCAGCATCAGCCTCAACTTCAAGCTGAACCTGCGCCAACTGTGAAGCCGTATTGGTCCTAAAATCCGCAATCTTCAATTCAAGATCACGCTGCTGACTCATTGGTGCATAACCCTCCTGCACCAATGATTGAATGTCGGCCAGTTGATCCTTGAATATTTTCAGCGTCAACCTGCGCGACAAAAAAAGTTGCCGTTGGTTCTGCATATTCTGCTCAGACAATGCCCGGTCATGATCATTGAGCAAGTCCTTATGAAAACTGATTGAACTCGCGCCATTCATCTCCGCAAGCAGGCGATCCACCGTCGCCCTTGTGCCCAAATAGTGCTGATGAACCTCATCATAACGGGCCTTTGCCGTCTGGGAGTCAAGCGTCATCAAAACATCCCCATCCTTCACCATCTGACCTTCTTTAACATAAACCTTCTCAATTCTTCCACCACGAAGATTTTCAACCACTTTTCGCTTGGTGGCAATACTCACCATCCCCTGAGAAGGAACACCCTCATCGAGAGGAGCAAAAGCCGCCCAAAGCAAAAAGCCGCCAAATCCAACAAGCAATACCCATATACCAAGCCGGATCGGGCTACGGGTATCACGATACTCACTACCATCTCCTTTTACTGGAACAGGCCTCCTCAATGCCACCATATCACGAATACTCATTGCTATCCTTTAAACATTTCTCAAAATAATTAAATTCAGGCTTCAGAAAGTACAGGCTGCGCAGTTGCAGGACGCAAAGCAGCCAAAACTGCATCACGCGGACCGCAACGAATTATTTTTCCATCCTGCATCACCACCAATATGTCTGCCGCACCAAGAACACTCGGACGATGCGTAATAAGAATAACTGTTTTACCGGCCTTTCTTAAATCAACGACTGCCTCAAGCAAAGAGCGTTCTCCGGCATCATCAAGATTGGCATTGGGCTCATCAAGCACAATAATTGCCGGATTACCATACATTGCCCTCGCAAGACCAAGCCGTTGGCGCTGCCCTCCTGAAAGCATACCGCCAGCTTCGCCTATCTGCGTATCATAACCACGCGGAAAGCGTAAAATCATTTCATGAATACCCGTGCGTTTTGCCGCCTCAATAACTTTTTCGGAATCAACTTCGGCAAACCGGGCAATATTATCAGCAATGGAACCATCGAACAACTCAATATCCTGTGGAAGATATCCGATATGAGGTCCAAGTTCCATTCTGTCCCAGCTTTCTATTGGCTCTCCATCAATAAGAAGACGTCCTGTACGATCCGGCCACACACCAACAATACAACGGGCTAACGTCGATTTTCCAGAGCCTGAGGGGCCAACCACCACAGCGACCCTGCCAGCAGGAAATAAAACATTCAGGTCATGCAAAATAGGAGTTGGCCTCCCCTCGACCGTAGCAGTAAGATTCTCAAGTTTAATTTCACCAAGAGGATCCTGATGTTTTGCACCTGGCTCACGCTCTGGAAAATCTTCAAGAAGTTTCTCAAGACGAACAAACGCTGTACGGCACTGCACAAAAGGCTTCCAGGTAGCCATCACAAGATCAAGCGGTTGAAGTGCTTTCGACATCAGCACATTTGCCGCAATCATCGAGCCAGCTGACATCTTGCCCTCAATAACCATCAAAGCACCAGCTCCAAGTGTGAGCGACTGCAAACTGTATCTGACAAATTTAGCAAAAGACTGCTGGCGATGCTGCCGTTCAAGTGAAGCATCCGCTTTAACAAGAGATGCGTCATGGAGCTTGAACCAGCGCTCACGAAAATTTCCAGCCATACCCATAGCATGCACAGGCTCTATACTGCGAAGTTTATTCTGCACAAAACGATAACTGTCGTTACCAGCTTCAGCCGCATTCTCAATCTCTTTTGTGCTCAATCGATGGCTCTGCCAGGTCAGACCAAGCTGGATAATGGCAAAAGCAATAGAGAGCCAGCCAAGAAAAGGGTTCAGCAAGAAAATAACGGCAATATAGACCGGAGTCCAGGGAGTATCGAAAAATGCAATCATACCATTAGCCGTCAAAAACTGACGAATATTGGTTAAATCAGAAAACGCCTCAACAACATTGTGACGCGTACGGTTCAGGTAAGCCTGAAAACTTGCATTAAATACCAGAGAGTTAAGCGCTTCATCAAGCCTGACACCTACCCGCACCAAAAGGCGCGAACGAAGCCACTCCGCAAAAGCCATTACCCCATAAAATAATAACAGAAACAACGTAACCATAAGGAGCGTCAGCTCACTGCCACTCTTCATGACACGACCATAGACCTGAAGCATGTAAAGTGTCGGAGTCAGCATCAGCACATTGGCAATTAAACTGAAAATGCCTACCCATACAAACTCTCTCCGAAAAGTCCATAGCTGGCGAGTCAGTGCACTGCGATCAAAAAAATCAGGTTTCATTGAATTTATCTACTTCCGGATAAGAGTTAGCTGTGTGGCTGCTGGCTTGAAGAGGGAGGGCCTGTCTGGGGCGACTGCAATGCAGCCAGTACCTCCTGACAAGTACCGAAGCGCTGCACCTGTCCATCAACCAGGACAAGCATGTGCTCTATCGCCCCAAGAATATTCAAGCGATGCGTCATCACAATCACCGTTGTACCCTGAGCCCTCAGCATTTTTATCGCATTGAGCAAAGCGGCATCACCCGCTTCGTCAAGGCTTGCATTAGGCTCATCAAGCACGACAAACTTCGGCATTCCATAGAGCGCCCGGGCCAGTGCCACCCGCTGCCGCTCCCCACCCGAAAGAAAAGAACCATCGTCCCCAACCTCGGTGTCATACCCCTTTGGAAGCTGCTCGATAAAACGATCAAGACCTACCATACGGCATGCCTCACGCACTTTATCAGCATCAGGTTCCCCAAATCGAGAAACATTTTCAGCAATAGTACCTTCAAACAACTCGACAGTTTGTGGCAAATAGCCTATATATTGACCAAGCTCCTCTTTGTCCCACTGATAGATATCATTTCCATCAAGGCGCACCTTTCCCTGCATTGATGGCCATATACCAACCAGCAGCCTTGCAAGGGTTGTTTTACCAGAAGCAGAAGGCCCAACAATAGCCAGCGAACCACCTGGTGCAACCCTGAAACTTACTCCTTTTAGAATTTGTATCGTACTTCTGGGAGCACCTGCAATAACGCCCTCTACAGACAGAAATCCATTTGGTGCCGGCAAAGCCATCCTTTTTTGGGGCAAAGGAAACTCTTTAAGCATCCCTTCAAGACGGTTAAAGGACTCAAGAGTAGCCTCAACCTGACGCCAGCTGCCGATAATCTGCACAAGTGGTGCCAGCACTCTGCCACCAAGAATTGATGCCACAATCATACCTGAACCATGCAACTCACCCTTCAGCGTCAACCAGCATCCCATGCCAAGCAAAAGTGAGCCCAAGAGACTCTGCACTAATTTTGAGAGAGCCGCATTAGTCCCTGCATGGTCAGAAGCAACCGCCTGCTGAACAAGAAATTCCTGTTGACGACCCATCCACCGCTTGTGAATATCGCCAAGCATGCCCATCGACTCAATGACCTGTGCATTACGGATAACTCCGTCAGCATAGCCCTGAGCACTGACCGCGCTCCGGTTTGCAGCAAGAAGCGGTTGACGGATACGACGCTCGTTAACCACTCCGATCGCAAACTGTGCAAGAGCACCTGCCACAGCAAACCAACCGAGACCAGGTGCCATCCAAAATATCAGCACAAGAACAAGAAGAGCAAGAGGAGCATCGACAACTGCAAGCAGGGCCGGAGATGGAAGAAACTCCCGAACAGTTTTAAGATCACGCAACGCCTGTGCCCCCCCGACGGGGAAATTCAACAGGCGTGCTGAATAAATTGCACCGAACACGCGTGCCCGCAACCCCTTATCGAACTCCATGCCCGCATCATGCATTATCTGGCGGCGAACCCACTCCAATGCCTCAAGGAGGGCATAAACACCGACCACAAGAAGCGTCAGCATAAACAGTGTTGTATGACTACGGCTGTTGACTACGCGGTCATACACCTCCATCATATAGGCACTCGGTGCAAGCACCAGCACATTGACAACTATACTGAAATAAAAGGCCTGCTTGAGAGAGGGTAATAATGCCGCAAGAGCTTCGCGCAACGGAGATTTTTCTTTAAAACCTTTCACAAACAATGAGACTGAAATTCATAGAAGCACATAGTTTTCTTTACCATTGAGACAAAAAGCATAGAACAAACTAAAAAATAACAAGAGGCCTGGAGAGATAAATTATCAAACCCTCAGACCTGCGAAGGCAGTGCTGCAATCAGAGCCTGCTGATAAGCATTGCGTGCTGTCTGGGCAATTGCAAGTTGAACCTGCAAGCGATTAATTTCAGCATCAGCGGCCTGAATGTTTACAAGTTGCGTTTTTGCCTCTTCAGCCAAGTCAGCAACAAGATACTTTTTGCCGTTAACAGTTATAGCCGGCTCTTCTTTTTTAACTTTAGCCATAAATTAAATCTCCTCAACTATTCTTATTTTTTAACATTAATACACGCTAAATAAACGGCAACCCTAAATTACTCACATAAAAAACCCAAATAGAGTCCACTGCTTCCCCAACTCTTCACCACGCTGGAGCATAGTAATTTTTCGACATCTATTACTACACAAGCCGTAAATGTACAGCTTCTGGAAACAAAAACCAACCAATTAAATAAGCTGATCATGCAAGTCCCTTTACCCACTCCAGTTGACGGGGCAAGCATACTCTCTTCATATCGTAGTTCGTTTGCGCAAAAGCTCGGGAATTTGCACCCAATCTTCCCCTTTCCAATGGATCATCGAGAAGGTTGCAGACTTCAGAGACCAATCCAGAGCAATCGAAAAAATTCACCAGTCGCCCGGTATCATCGTGTCGTATAGCCTCATGCAACGGCCGGGTATCGCTCGCCACAATCGCGCACCCTATGCTCATCGCCTCCAATACACTCCAGGAAAGCACAAAAGGATAGGTAAGATAGATGTGAACCGTTGTAAGTTGCAAGAGCGAAATAAAATGCTGATAAGGGATAGTACCTAAAAAATAAACCCTTGCCCAATCAGCATCACTGATTTGCGGACGCACCTCACTGATAAAAATATCTTTCCATTTTTTCTCTCCATCAGGCCTTGCGCCATAACTTACATCACTCCCACCCACAATCACAACCCGTGCATGAGGCCTCAACCTCAGCAGTTCCGGAAGCGCCCGCATAAAAATATGGTAACCCCGGTAGGGCTCCAGATTGCGATTCACAAAAGTAATCACCTCATCCTTCTTCGTTAACACAGGATTACCATTGATCGCAAGGCTGACCTTCAGATTAGGCGCAAGAACATCAGTGTCAATACCATCATGAATCACCCTGATTTTGGAACGGAAAAAATCAGGAAAAGTGCTTGCCTGCCAGAGTGTAGGAGATATACCCGCATCAGCACCGTTCAGATGCAGAATATTGTTAAGATTCTTCAACCGCAATCGGCAAACATCTCCCTCATCTTTTGCCAGAAACTCAGGGTCAAATCCCACATCACTCCCTGTCGGGTTGTAGTAAAATTCGCAGTAGATCCCCAGTTTTGCCAAAGGCCAAACCTCTTTCAGAAACAAGCTCTCGCCCCAACCAGGATGAGCAATAATAACTTCAGGCGCATACCCTTCAGCCTTCAGCCTCAACGCTGCCCGAAAACAGGCCTCTCCCCTTATCGTTTTCGTCTCAAAATCGCTGACCCAAGGGTGTACTCCAGGGGTTGTGCCTCGCTCGACACCATAGAAGATCATCCTTACACCTTGCCACATTGCTGGGACTGCCTGCTGCATGGTAAACGCGGTCACCTCATGCCCCTCTTGCACCAAGGCTGGAGCAAGAAACTTGAACTGCCCTGGAAAATTCTGATGAACAAAAAGAATCCGCATCGCTTTCCCCTAATTCCTGCCAGGCTCAGCCTGCGCAAACCACTCAGGCCAAACACCCATCGGCCAACCAGCATGTTTAAACTGCCGATAGACAATCGCCAGCCACTGCCGTAACTCCTGCATACTCATCTGCAGCTCCGCCACCTCATCGTCACCAAGTGGAAAAAGCAAGGCAGCGCTCTCTGGCGAACAAGAGATATCAACCCTCTCCGGCAAAATCCGAAGAGAACCTGCCCTATAACGCACAGGTTCAGAAGCCTCATGCTTCCACTCGGCATCCCTCTGCTGACAGGAGAGCAGCAACCCCATATCAACCAGGGCCGAACGTGAAACCGACCTCTCAACATAACCGGTAAGCGCACGAACCAACATAAAGGAGAGACGCTGGGTCAACCAGAATACAACAGGCTCACCCTCCTTCAGCATAGCCGACATACAAATCCGATCCTCAACTTCGCTATACCTGCACGTAACTTTTGTAAGCTGCATATTTATATTTTTAAAAGAGGTCATTAATTTTTACACAACGTCTATCAACACATTACGCATCAAGTCACTATCCGCTCACAAAAATCTATCCATACATCCGTAACACAAGTTTGTTCTGCGCATCTTTTATCCTTGCATCAATGGCAATTGTCATTTCCGCAAGGATATCCCTTCCCTCTCTATTCGCCTTGCGCGCGTTCATCATCATGGTATACATTTCAGAAGTCATGATCTTTGAGATTTTTGTCTCAATTTCCAATATCCTTTTTTTTATCTGAATAATCATCCGACGAGTTCTTTCCAGGTCAGCGTGAGTATCATCGCCCGTTACGGCCTCGGGACTTTCTTTCCATTGGTCAAAGATGCGCTGCATTGCAATGGTGTCTTTTCGTGCATACGCCTCATTAAGCTCAACCATCATTTTGGTACGCAAAGGGCGAGACCCTACATCCGCGCCCTTATCGGGATGAATGACAGAAGCAATCCTTCTATAGATTTTCTTTACCTCTTTTAATTCCTTAATCGAGTGCGACTCTGGCTGTTCCCCGATGCTTACATCGTTAAATGGCTCAGCTGAGTTTTCAACTGGGGTTTCAATTTTTGAACTTTTTTGCTTAACCTGATTATAAGGAATATTCTTGACCATTAACTCGGCAAGTTCTGCATTGAGCCGGTTAAGCTCGACATACTTTTGACTAACTTCAGAAGAGTATCGTTGCTGAAATTGCTCGAAAGCATGGTTGATCTCCTCAAAAGTACGCTCTTTTTCCTCAAGGACACGAGAGAGTTCCTCCACCTCAGACTTTTCCTTCGCAAGCTCAGTTTCCGCTTGTGTCTTCATTTGTATAATTCTGCATAAAATTTAACAGTAACTCGAAAAAGTTCACCAGAGTATTGTGATAAGAGCATACAACTAAAAAAATGGAATTATTGCAATGCCCATTCTGTTAACCATTACTGATATTACTGTTACTAAGTTCTGACTATTTCAAATAATAAAAACGACACAAGAATGCCAAGCCCCAGCACATCTTCTGCCACAACTATTTTTGCTCTAAGCGGTATAAGCACGCTTGATCCCTTACTCAGTGAAGATCATGAAAAATGGAGCCCTAATTCAGGATCATTGGTAGCCCTTACCTACAGCTTTCCCTGGTTTAACGAAGCAACTGCTTATTGGCAATCTGATTACAGTGTACATTCAGAACCACAGGCATCACAACATTTCGGATTTAATACCGCGCAAATTGCCGCTGCAAGTAATGCATTCCAAGCATGGGCCAATGTTGCCGCTGTCACATTTACACAGGTTGCCGACACTGCAAGTAACGTAGGAGATTTCCGCTTCGCGTTTTCATCGGCAGTTGACAACAATACCTGGGGATATTGTTTCTATCCTAACAACTCTTTGGCAAATGCCGCTGATGTCTGGATCAATCCACTCTATGCAACTCAAAGTGACTGGTCAAATGAGTCATATAACTATTATGCCCTTATGCATGAAATTGGTCATGGACTTGGTTTAAAACACCCCGGTAATTATAACTCTGGGGAGCCAAGCACTTCCGGCCCTTACCTGCCTGCATCCCTGGATTACCGAACCTACTCCATCATGTCATACAACGACCTGAACTTTTCATTTCTGGATACAACCCAGCATAAATATATCAATATATACCCTGAAACCCCGATGGTCTATGACATCGCGGCAATTCAGTACCTTTACGGGGCGAATAACAGTTATCGAACTGGCAACGACACCTACACCTTTGATCCATCTCATCCCTTTTATATGTCCATCTGGGATGCGGGAGGCAATGACACTATGGACGTATCAAATTTCAGCACCAATTGTACTATAGACCTGAGAGCCGGCCATTACTCTTCCATTCGCTATAACAATTCAGGAACGGGAGCCAATCTTTATGATGGCACCAATAATCTTGGTATTGCCTTTGGCGTCACTATTGAAAATGCAACAGGAGGTTCAGGAAATGACTACATTATTGGCAATAATGTCAATAATAAGTTATCAGGTAGAGGAGGAAATGATACTTTTATTGGTGGAGGAGGAATCGATACCATTGATGGCGGTCAAGGAATCGATACCATTGTCTTTAACGAAAATCAAATCCACTACACGATTGTGCCAGCAGGAAGCGGTTTTTCCATTAAAGATAATCTCAGCACTGATGGCACCATTATTGAAGTCAATGTAGAAAAGCTTCAATTTGCTGACCTTTTACTGGCAATACAAACAATACCAACCGAAAACCTTCTTGAAGCATACCGTTTATACAAGGTATTTGACCGTGCACCGGATTATGGCGGATTAGGGTTCTGGTATAACGCTCTGAATAAAGGTGACTCATTAACACATGTTGCGGAAAACTTTATCAACAGCAGTGAGTTCAAGAGCATGTATGGCACAAACACAAGCGATGGGAATTTTGTCACACTTCTCTACCAGCACATCCTTGGCCGTACTCCTGATCAAAGCGGTTACAACTACTGGGTAAACAGCTTGCACTCTGACACACGCGCTCATGTCCTTACACAGTTTTCCGAATCAGCAGAGTACAAAGCAGACATTATCGGCATAATCGCCAACGGGATTATCTATCAGGAGTATACTGCCTGAATCGAAGCAAGGTCATCAAGCAATCTGCAGCGCTTTTAAAATCGGCAACTTTTTCTCAGCAAAGATCTGAGCTCTATTGGTGAGCTCGGCAAGGTTATCTTCCGTACTTTCCAACGTCTTACCTTCCTTGACAATCTTCTGACCCTGCACGACAAGAATCTGCCAAACAAAGTGCGCCCATTCAATTGGTTGTTTTTTCCCCTGACTCATCGCAAGAAGAAAGAGTTGCTGAAAACGATCTGCGTCAACACCTCCACCTGTAACCGGACTCGCCAGATAGGTGATGTCTCCGCTACCCCTTGCCTTATTGATGAGAAATGCGTTCAACTTATCACTATGCTTTTTTGCTTTTCCAGCAACCGCATCATCCTGCACTGCCGCCAGGTGACCCGTCCCGGTCAGCACAATAGCCGCCTGCAAAATCTGCGCAAATACAACACCTTTATCCTTGACTGCCTGTTCAATCTGCTCGATGGTTTTTGTTTTATGATCGGCTAAAACATCCAGAATCGGATTATAAACCGCATCACTCATTGACGCTTCCCCCAAAGAACCTGAGACCCTAAGAGAGATATCCGAACGATGGCTAACAAGCATAATTTTCTGCTTGCGCAAAGCCTCTCGCTGATCAATTGCTGACAACTGGCGCAAACCTTTAACCCAGTAATCTCTACGAAACTGTTGATTGATCATAAAATCACGCACACTCTCACGAAACATCGAATCAGGAATTTCCTTCAGAAATGCTTGTTGTTCCGGGGTGAGATTAACAGCATCAATATGGTCCAGGTAATGCGCCGAGCAAGCGTAACTCACCTTTGCCGGCGACAGCCAATCCGCAAAAGTAGCAAAATGCATCGGATGCCAATCCTGGTTGAAATATTCATGAGCCAGGTAGTGTCGGTTCTGATCCTTGATTTTTGAAATTCTATCCCCAATCAATGGATTAGCCCGCGCATAGATAGGGTTCGTCGCTAACAACTTTTCACTAAAATCGATAGCACCATTAATACGACTGACAATCCCATGACCTTCAGACCCTATTATCTCCGCATGCTGTGTCATGAGATGACGCATTGGAGCAAAAGTAGCCCACCCCGGCAAGGTGTTGTAACTGATATAGAGAACACCGCCAACTTTTAGTTTGCGACGTATAAAATCCACAATCACACCGCGATTCTCATCTGAAATCCAACTCCAGATACCATGAAGACCTATAAAATCAAAATCAGGAAGATCCTGACGAGCACAGAATTCAGTGAAAGAGTCGTCATATAAAAAGGCATGAGACCCTGCGGCACCAGCAAGATCCTGAGCAACACCTGCTTGGGCAGGATTAAAGTCAGTACCATACCATTGCGTCACCGACGCAGCAGCATGAATGTTCGCACTCAACCCCTGACCAAAACCCAACTCACAAGCTGTTCCAATTTCAGGGCATACAAACCCGGAGTTGAGAAAAGCCAACTTCAATCGTAACGTATTCAATTCACTGTAATACCCAAAAGTGTAACCAATATCGGCCACATAACCTGCAGTCCAGTCTGACATAAGCAGAATCTTTCGTTGATATAATAAGGTAGGTTTTATAGCTACAGCCCTATAAACAGAAAAATGCCTTAAAAAGATACTGCTTTTTTGTTCTTAAACTATTCAAAGCCTGACGACCTTTGTGAGATCCTTGATATTTTTGGGGTATGGAACAAATAAATGTTGTCCCTCATTTGTTTTTTATAAGGGGGTGAAAGGCTTGTATCAGGCGCTGGGTGCTGTTGGCCATATTGTGCAATGTCTCACCCACATGGCGGGCCCGGGCAACGTAATCATTATAGAAAACCTCATCATCGTAGAGCTGAATGATCCTATCCACCAGTGGCTGCAACAATGCAAGCTTAGGAAGTGATGTGTAAGGCTTTTCATGGCATGCCTCGGGAAGCTGAATTTTCATACCTCCATTCCCGATCATTTCAGGGCTGCCACCACGATCAGTGACAATAGCAGGAACTGCATTCAGCATTGCCTCAGCTAACACCCGAGACCCACTTTCCCACCAGAGACTTGGTGCAAGGAGCAAACGTGCCCTGCCATAAATAGGCCGCATATCATTGGTATTTGGCGTCAAAAGAACATTATCCAGTTGCTCACGAGGCGATGCACCATTATAGCTGGTAATTTGCTGAAGCAATGAATGCCAGTTACCGCGAGATTCTACCACTTCAAACTGAATATCAGCTCTCTTTTTTTCAAGCAACATTGCCAACTGAATGACTATACCTGCACCCTTTTCAAGTGAGGGATTGATAAAAAGCAGATTTTTACGAGTATGCTCAATTGCCCTTACCGTTCCGGGTTCAATGAATGTCCCTACTGGAACAGGTTTTATTCCCTCCTGTCGTTCATAAAAATCAGCAGTTGCCTGACTGTCGGTAATGATAAGCGAAACATCGCGATACCACCTCTTTCCACTATAGTTACCGTTAACCAAATAAGCAACTGAGGGAATCCCTCTCTGTCTGGCTTCATCAGATATCAATAAATCCAGTGTCTGACCTCCATAAAAAAACACCAGATCCGGTTTGAAGGCATCAAGCGTCTGTACATAAAGCGAATACCATCGATCCTCCTCCAGAGAGGTCATTTCAGAACGCTTTGAACTTTTAGTAACAAGGAGCTTATGCTCAAGGGGGGAATCGACTACCTGTACAATTTTGTTTTTTTCAGATGCGGCCTTGTCCCAATTTTCCGGGAATCTTGAAATACCTTTATCCGAGTCAAACACCGTTGCCCCCACGACAGCTACGTCGTAACCTTTAAATGCCAATTGTCGAAGCATTTCGCGTGCTGAGATAGAAGCACCACTCGATGTATCCAAGAGGCAAAACGCGTTTGCCCATAAAATACGGGGTTTACGCTGTTGCGGCTTCGCTGGCATGGCCTTATGTTTTTTGATGTGCGGTTTTGCCATAATAAATCAGGAATTCACATTAGCAATTTTTCGAAATGAATGTCGTCCCTTAATAGGCTTGATAAGACTTTTCTTCGACTATGGCACTGCCAAGCAGCTCATTGATTTTTCGTTTGATGGCAGCACGTTGGTCATTACCGAAATAGACATCCCTTGCAAGCTGAACAAAACGATTGTCAAAGGATTGCCGTCGCTCACAATCCCGCTTGCCATCTTCCACATCCCATAACCGCTCGTTGATCCCTTTCAACTCATCGACTAAAAGCAACAGGTGAGCTGGAAAGCGATTAATATCACCTATCACTTTTCCGATCTCTTTCCTTTCGCGCTCAACGTTGGAAAGCTTCGACAAATCATTCAGCTTTTCAGCCTTGATCTGCAAAATAGTCAGTTTGTCAAATACTTCTCCCCAAGAGACGGGCAGCAGAGGCATCTCTTGCCATACATTGATCATGGTGTTATCCCCATTGTTTAATAATACCTTGCATCAACTGAAAACAATCTGTTTCAAACCATGACCATTGACCTTGATGTGATCAGAAATCCCCAATAACATCATCGGACCATCTTCACGTTGTTCAATATATTCCACCCAGCACTGGTAGCCAAGGGGCATAAGAAAGGTAGCTATCTGACGAAGCTCCTCCTCTGTTGTAATCGGCGCGCAAACGACTGCGGATTTCGTTCGCTTTAATGTTTCAATAGCAGATTCGAGAGCGAGAAGATGCGGCATCGGTGCAAAACAAAATAATACTGAAAGCACGTGCAGCTCAAGCGCATCAATAGCCTGAGCCTCAATCCTACGCTGTTTTTTCAGATTACCCCATTGCAAAGGATTGGTCTCACAGAGAGTGTCTTCACCTGGTATTAACAATTGTGTGGTATTAGACGGCAACGAGCCGTGCCAGTGTAACTCAATGTGGTTTGCCCGATCAAGCATATCCATACCAATAAGAGTGCGACGAAACGAGCGAGGCTCAAATAGATGCAAGATACCATCAACACCAAGCTTTTCAGCAACCACAAGAGGAAAGTGACTCTGCCCTGGTGCGATAACAACCGCACTCCCCCCTGGCTTGAGAAGAGAACTGGCCATATTCCCTTGACATATAACGGCACGATCCCAAGTGCTCGATTGACTTTCAAAGGGCAATAAACGTCCGGCCGGAGTTTCACGGTAACGAACTGAGTGGTGCGGCCCATGCACAAATCGCAAGCCTTGATGCGAAGCAGGAGAACGTCGATGTTCCATCATATTCTTCAGTCCATTTAATACTTCACCTGCATCAAGTTTTTCCCATGCCTGAACATAGAGATCCTTGATCTGCTCCCACTCCTTATCATCGTTAACCTTGAATTTCCGGTACCCCGGCAGCTCTTCCCCCCCAGAGATAAGCAGACTATATTGCAAAGGATAATAAGGGTAAGAATCGGGAGGAATTGTCGTCAGCAACCCAACCGTAGGCACATTGGCCGCATCAGCCACATGGATAGCAAATGTATCCACTGTAATCAACCCGTCCACCTGAGCTATAAGTGCTTCAAATTTTTGAGGGGAATCGATCTTGCCTGACAAATCAACAAGCCTTGGATGTTGCAGATTAATTGGCTTATCAATGACAAGCTGTAGATCAAGATCCTTATCGAGCATTTTTTGCGCAAATGTTGCTGCATATTCTACAGGAAAGCTCCGAAGAGGTACGCTTGCCTGAGGGTTAAAAAGAACACGCCTGCCCGGTATTACCTGCAGTAATGAAGATACCTGCGTCCATGCAGTCCAGGGAATGTTAAGCACGTTCCGCTTTCGATCAGCAGAAACAGTTACGGGATCAAGACCGCTCCACCAGATAAACCAATCCACCATCGGTATTTCTGTGATACGAGGAAGCCCAATGAGGCCTGTAAAATCAAAGTATGCATCATAGCGGGCAAACTCTGAAACCGAGGGGCCAGTAGTATGGAGTTCACCAACCCATGGTTCATGGCCAACAATATCGACATTTGCAGGATTACCCGAAGTACATAACAGCATATCAATAAGAAAGCTTGGCAAATGCTGACGAAGAGTCTCGACGACAATCCGCATTGCCGTCATCCCTATCAAGGAGTCACCAAGGTTAGTGCCAAAAGATGCCACTGCGGCTATTCGAAAATGGTGCTTTTGCGGGTAACGATCTTTAAGAGCAGACAATTGAGCATCTAACGGTGCCAGCTCGTCATGCATATGCAACCCTGGTCCGATGAATCGAGTACTGACCCTGCCCAATCTGGGAGGGAAGGGTGACCAGCCCAGTAAATTCTGTTCACTGAAAAGCTTAACATCACCATTTTGCGATGAGGTATCTACCGCATTAGTTTTGTCAACCAGTGTATCAGACTGACTATCGGTATTTGTTAGCTTCTCTCGCTGTTGTGCAAGCGCTTTACTCACGTTATCAAATTCGCCTCCAGTATCAATCATCAATAGTTCCACTGGCACATCGTCACTGATAGATTTACCGCGGTAATGTCGACTGTAACGAGGTGTTGCAACAAAAACATCTTCAGGAACAAGAAATACTCGCATGCTTATGGAGGATTTTGGAGGTTACACCTATAATTTTCAGGTATTAAGACGGACAAATTCTTCACGCTTCAATCCGTTTCCCCAGTCGATGACGGAAACTTCCCGAATGTTTACAACCAATTGAGTATCGATTTTATAGAGCAAAGAGCAAAGCTTGCTGGTTTCCTCTTTCGTAAGAGGGCGATCAGCCCGCACAAAAAAATCAACTTCTTTATTTTTCTGCTGTATCACACGATACTCTTTGATAACAGGCATTTCAGCGACCTCAATTCCTAAAAAATACATCGGCTTTAATTCGCCGTTAGCCTGCATTATCAAATTACGCTTTCGCCCCCACAGCCGGCTGATCACGGGTAACTTGATCCCGTAGTCACACTCTTCACCCCATTCTGCAATATCACCAATATCATAGCGGATGATTGGCATCGCAAAACTGTGGAGGTTGGTCACCAGAACTCGTCCAGCCACACCGACCGGACAAGGCCTCAAATGATCATCGACAATTTCAATGATGGTTGTTCCTGCCACAACATGAAGATGGTCATGCTTTGGACACTGGAAAGCTAACCAGCCTACCTCTTCGCAAGAGTAGCGATCAATTATTTTTGCGCCACCAAAAGCTCTGAGGCAAATCTGCCGTTGATGGGGAGTAACCCGTTCCGATTGAGAAAGAATGTGGCGTAAAGGCAACGTTTTACCCTGCGCAAGAAATATCTCGCCGATTTCTGCAGCTATACGTGAGCCGCACCTCAGATAGGCAGGGCGATATTCCATGAGCCAAACTGCATGTTCAAGAAACGAAGAACTATAGGAGAATCTGTTGATTAAGGTGCCACATCCCTGAAGCGCGACTAATAATGATCCCCAATCAGGATGTACACTATCCGGGTCAGTGCCAATGCTGACTAACGAGAGCCTCGCGTCTCTTTTATGCCATTCATGCTCAACAAGTCCCACTGCCTCGTATATAAGATTATAAGCATCTCTAAGCTTCTCCACACGAACAGGAACCCCGGTTGAGCCTGACGTTGTGCTTGTAAACATATCTTTGTCTGACCAATCGCTGCGCCAAGCTCTCAAGGCTTCAAAATGCTCCTGTAAATCAGTACGCAGCAGGGGAGGGATATTCTCAAAGACAAAAAAGGCTAAGATGTTGCTGTCGTCAGGCTGATAACCAGCCTGTGATAATCGTGTACGCCACCAATCGGAACAGTGCCAGGCATGACGGAACAAATCCTTCAGCTGCGCCTCCTGCATCTTGCGCTGTAACTCAATCGGCATTGACTCTATCGAACGCAACCATGACTTAAACTTTAAAACAGACGCTATATAGGAGTCCGTTTTTACCTTCTCATGCTCCAGTTCCTGCAACAGAAAAGCTCGATTGGCATGAGCCTCAGCATTATCCGGCTGAATTGTCATGGCTGATTTGCAAGGAGAAGTCTCTTTGCATTCGGCTCTCCTTTTTTGTAGCCTCCGGCGATGCGTCATTACTCCATAAATTATCTTTCATTGATCTGAGAAGAGTGTTGCCAGAAATAAATTATTCCTCAAGCCGTACAAATTCTTCCCGCTTCAATCCTGTACCCCAGTCAATGGCTGAAACCTCGCAAACATTTACCATAAGCTGCGTATAATAGTTAACAACCAAAGAAGTCAGCTTAGCAACTTCCGACGCCGTCAGCGGTCGCTCGGCTCGAACAAAAAAATAAATTTCACCGCTTTTAAACTGTATCACACGATACTCTTTGATGACTTGTATTTTAGCAACATCCTCACCCAGGAATATCATCGGTCTCAATTCGCCGTTAGGTAATTTCACCAAATTACGCTTACGCCCCCAAAGACGGCTTATCACGGGAAGTTTGATACCACAGTCACACTCTTCTCCCCATTCAGCAATATCACCAATATCATAGCGGATGATTGGCATCGCAAAACTGTGGAGGTTGGTCACCAGAACTCGTCCAGCCACACCGACCGGACAAGGCCTCAAATGATCATCGACAATTTCAATGATGGTTGTTCCTGCCACAACATGAAGATGGTCATGCTTTGGGCACTGGAGAGCCAACCACCCGACCTCTTCGCAGGAATAGCGATCAATTATTTTTGCACCCCCGAAAGCTCTGTGGCAAATCTCCCGTTGTTGAGGAGTAACCCGTTCCGATTGTGAAAAAATTTGCAATAGAGGGAGGGTTTTGCCTTGCGAAATGAGTATCTCACCAATTTCAGAGGCTCTATAAGAAACAGTCGCCAAATAAGAGGGATGATTCTCCAGAAGCCAAGCTGCATGATCAAGAGACGACATGTTCATGATTGACCTTTTCATTACGGCTCCCTTTCCCTGGAGCGCTACAAGTAATGATCCCCAACCAAGATGTAAACTATCCTCTTCACCAAGAATAATAGCTAAAGACAGCCTCGCGTCTCTCATATGCCATTCATGATCAACAAGTGCCATGGCCTCATAAATGAGATTATACGCAGCACTATATTTTTCCACTCTGACAGGAACCCCGGTTGAGCCTGACGTTGTGCTGGTAAACATATCTTTGTCTGACCAATCGCTGCGCCAGGCTCTCATGGTTACAAAATGCTCCTGCAAATCAGTACGCAGAAGCGGAGGGATATTCTCAAAGAGTGAAAAAGATGAGATATTGCTGTCATCAGGAATATAACCAGCCTGAGAGAGCCGTGTACGCCACCAATCGGAACAGTGCCAGGCATGATGGAATAAATCCCTTAACTGCACCTCCTGCATCTTGTGTTGTGACTCAATCGGCATAGATTCTGTCGTGCGTAACCATGACTTTACCTTCAACACTGAAGCAATAAAGGAGTCGGTCTTTGCATACTCATCCTGCAGCGAAGTTTGACCTTTTTCCCCATTCATCGTTATTAACATTTACAACGTTTCATCACTGACTATAACTACCACCGCAGCAATGCACGAAAATAGCTGATAGTTTCCCTGAGTCCGTCATCAAGACAAACCGATGGCGACCAGTCAAGCATCTTCTTTGCCAAGCTGATATCCGGCATCCGCTGTTTGGGATCATCTTCCGGCAATTGCTGAAAAACAATCCTTGACTTCGAATCCGTCAATGCGAGAACCTTATCTGCCAGCTCCAGCATGGTGATCTCCGTAGGATTGCCAAGATTGACCGGCCCAATGAGCTCAACAGGAGAGTCCATCATACTGATCATTCCATCAATCATGTCATCCACATAACAAAAGGATCGCGTCTGACTCCCATCCCCATAAAGAGTGATAGGCTCACCCTTCAATGCCTGCACAATAAAATTGGTTACAACCCGGCCATCATTGGGGTGCATGCGTGGACCATAGGTATTGAATATTCGAATGACCTTGATTTCTACTGCATGCTGCCGCCAGTAATCGAAAAACAGCGTTTCCGCACAACGCTTTCCCTCGTCATAACAGGAACGTATCCCAATTGGATTAACTCTTCCCCAGTAAGATTCTGGCTGGGGGTGTACCTCAGGATCACCATAAACCTCACTGGTTGAGGCCTGCAAGATCCTGCCATTCACCCGCTTTGCCAGACCAAGCATATTAATGGCACCGTGAACGCTGGTCTTTGTTGTCTGCACTGGATCATGCTGATAATGCACGGGTGAAGCCGGGCATGCAAAATTATAGATTCTGTCAACTTCCACATAGAGCGGAAAGCAGACATCGTGCCGCATTAACTCAAAAGATCTATGCCCTATAAGATGTTCAACATTGCGACGTGATCCCGTAAAAAAGTTATCGACGCACAAAACCTCTTGGCCAGCATTGATCAGTCTATCACACAAATGGGAGCCCAAAAAGCCTGCACCTCCTGTAATCAAATAACTCATTCCGCGACTTTTCTCACATAAAGTTGATAAAGAGGGGCAGATATAACCTTGACTTTGCGAAAATAGCAATTGATGAAAGCATCGATGGCGAGTTTTGGGCTACGAAGCAAATCGCTTCCATACTGCAGCTCTTCTGACCATAAATAGTCGTCAAAAACCATAATACCTCCAACCCGGAGCAACTTGAATGACATCACGGCATCGGCAAGAACATCAGGTGCCTGATGGGAACCGTCCACATAGACCATATCAAAAGAGTTGCCATGGTTTTGGCTTATAAGAGCAGCAAGTGAGTAATCAGAATACCCTTTATGCAAAACCAGCCTAACGCTCATTGATACCTTGCTCAGAGCGAGGCTTGTATTATGTAAAAATCTTGATTCCACAGCGGCCATATCAATGCCGCAATCCTGGTGTTCGATACCGCCCTCCCAAGTGTCGATGCAATGAATTTCGATTGTTGAATCAACAGCTAATTTCTCAATTAAATAACAGGTACTTGCTCCTTCATATGAGCCGATTTCCAATATTTTTTTTGGTTTGAACTGCAAAAAAAGATTATCCCAAACATTTTTTGCGGTCGCATCAAACCAATTATTGGTGTACCTGAAACTTTGTTCTCGAAGGTGATGCTCTAACCCCATATGTTTTATTTCTTTTTTTTCTGGGTAATGAAATAGTTCGTTAAACTTCGGTACTGCTGCTTAATGCTCGACTCTCCCTACAGCCGTTTTGCCGTTTACCAACTGAACAATACGCTCCAGGTAGAACTGAATTATTTTTCTAAGCTCCCCCCTGTCTTCTCCTACCATTGTTCGATTTTCACGCAACGCCTTACTCATAACAACTATACAGTAGCACGCCTCCATCATCGTCATGTTTATATTCTCACAAAGTCCTGTGAGCAAAACCCGCCCTTCTTCGCCCGTTAATTCAGGGAAAAATATGGGTAATAAAACTCCACGAATCTTTGTTTTTTCCTCATCCAATCCTAATTGATTATTGGTGACATTTCCTTCATGACGTCGGCGGTAAATGTCAACAAAAATGTCGCTGTTTTTAAAAAAAATTACTAATCCTAATCGGGGTTTAAGATAACCGTTTGAGGAGCCTCCCATACCTTGACTTTCCGAGTGCCCCAACGCTCAGGAAACG